>Ga0208045_1000030_pt1 | contig 68587 bp, 35 predicted proteins | sample PL_2010_200m_FD_184160 | JGI IMG/M metagenome (GOLD analysis project Ga0208045, IMG submission 184160) | Freshwater microbial communities from Powell Lake, British Columbia, Canada to study Microbial Dark Matter (Phase II) - PL_2010_200m... | ecosystem: Environmental > Aquatic > Freshwater >...
GTCTTGGTGATCTTCAACGAGTGTCCACCCGACCGGAACTGATCCGTCGCCCATGTCAGCGTTGCCCCTCCCGGCTGATTCCCCATATTCCAATACGACGGCAATGTCCCCTCCAAACCTCCAATGTTCCACAGACTGGATGTCTGCGCCAACATAGGCATACTGCCCACTAGGAGAGCAGCACCAACTAGAAGTATACGCGTGTGCCAACTCATGGTTGACCTCCTTACTTAGTGTGATGATTGTGTAGATGATGGTGAAACGTTCTTGAAACAAAGATTGTTACCGCAGCTCTATGACGGTACGATAATGCTTGTTTCCGCGTCAGGCACGAAGTGTGGTGGTGTCTCAGAGTGCAGGTCTCGCTTCGCGCCGCTCGATTCTCGGATCACCAGCTCGACCGGCGTCGTTGTTTTGACCATGACATCGTTTTTGTCGCGCATCATCTCGACGAGATGCCGCACAGCCCTCGCTCCCATTTCCTCGCGATGCACATTAACGGTCGTCAACCGCGGTTGCACGAGTAATCCCGCCTCGATGTTATCGAAACCCACGATGGCCACTGAATCCGGGACGGAGATTCCGACATCCTTACAGTACTTCATACAACCAAGCGCCATTGCGTCGTTTGCCGCGAAGATTGCGGACGGCCGCCTTGCAGCGGGAGCCAGAATTCCCTTCGCGGCACGGTAGCCATTGTCCATGCGTGTGTCCGGCTCATTGATACTCTTCCAAGAGGACGTGATCTCAACTCCACGAGATTGCAGAGTATCACAATATGCATGATATCGTTCGGCGATACTCGGGTGATCGAGATCACCGCCGATGAACCCGATTTTCGTGTGACCCAATTCAAGAAGATGTTCCACAACAAGACGCGCTCCGTCACGATTATCCATTGTCACTGTCGACAACCGGTGGCGCGGGATTTCATAATCGATCAGTACGATCGGCAGGCTCCTATCGCGGACGTACTGGATCCAGGGTGTGCCAATCTTCCCCGCGATGATCACGCCATCGACATTATGTTCGAGCAGAAACCGCGGCATCTCTTTAGTACCGCGCACCGTCGAAGCGACGGTTGTGAGAAGAACGTAGTAGTTGTGCTTTCGAGCTTCGAATTCTGTTCCAAGGAAGACTCTCGTGTAGAATGGCTCAGCAACGTTGAAGTGATCGTCGGTAAGAATGAAACCAATGTTGCCGCTCGACTTTGACGCGAGACCGCGTGCACTCCGCTGGGGATGGTAGTTGAGATCGGCGATTACTTTCTGAACCTTTTGTCGCGTCTCCTTGGCAACATTCGACTTCTCATTCAGTACCAGGGAAACCGTCGAGACCGACAGTCCTGATTTTCGAGCGACATCTCGTATGGTAGGTCGGCGGTTAGACATCTCTTAATAAAAACGTTTTATAAGGATATGCCGAAATTCCGGAAGAAAAGTGTGGTTTTCGTGTAGGCTGGGATTACGACTCGAACCGTTACAATAGTAGCCAGATGTCCAATCAGAGTCAAGTATTTTGTTTGCCGAGCTCGACGGCAAGCAGCTCGTTTAGAACGAATTATTATGAATAGGCCCCAACCCTTCGGCCGCTTGTCCCAGAGAGGGCATGCCGTCCCCCTTCGAGTACGAAATACTCCATTCTGAACCCGCGAGTGGAGACAATAGCGATGATTTTGAGAATCGGAAATAGCCCAAAAGGATGAAAACGGAGTTAATACCTCTTCAAAGATGAATTGCGGGTGGTGGCAATGGCTGGAGTGCTCCCCGTTTGGGATCCAGCTTGAGTGAAGATTTGACCAGTTTTGGAGTGGTGAAAAAGCAGGAAGAACGTTGAAGATTATCAGAGTCCTTGCGCTGTTGAAGTCAGTCAAGCTCTAGAGTGATCACGACGCACTCATTTACATGGTGCTCGAGGATCCCGTTAGGGCTACTTCCAAAACGACAAGAGTTAGCGAGTCCGTCAGGACAAAGTTCCGCTTTCTTGAATCCCGCCTATGAGCGGAATCCAGGAGCGGGACTAACTCTTTTGTCGTTTTGAAATCCCGCCGTTGTTTGGCGGGATCCGAATTTCCAGTTGATTGTTTCAAGCTTTCGATTGGCAATTTGTATGCGCAGCGTCCTTACCTCGCGTTCAGACTCGTGGCGCTTCCTTCCATAAAATAGCCCAGTGGTTGGCTGGGCTATGGTTGATGGGATCGACTACTGCCTGCTAGAATATTCTCGAAAAGAGCAAACGAGCTGAAGGGCTATTCCCGGACGCACCGGAACCCATTGCTGCTGTCGCGACAGCTGGGTTGTTGTCGAGGCTCAAGGCCGCTGATAGACCCGGACATAGTCAACCATCATCGTCTGGGGGAACGTCGTAAACTCGTCCGGGCTTCCAGGCCAATTCCCACCTACAGCAACGTTGAGCAAGAGGTGAAATCTCTTATCGAAGGGAGAGGATTTCACTGCAGTAAAGTATTGTGCCCCATCCACGGACCAACGAATCGAAGTTGAATCCCACTCGATGGTATAGACGTGGAAATCCACCGCAAACGATTCGCCGGAACGGATATATTTTCCTCCCATTTGTTGGTGTGCCGCGACAGACTGGCCAAAATGAATTGTGCCGTAAATAGTCCACGGATCCTGGCCAAGGCATTCCATGATGTCGATTTCCCCGCTCATCGGCCAGCCGCCGTACTCCCTGTCGGTCGGAAGCATCCAGATCGCTGGCCACATGCCACGACCGTACGGAACTTTTGCTCTGACTTCGACACGACCATACTTCCAGTCCCCTTTGTTCCGGGTCCGCATTCGGGCTGACGTGTATTGCTTTCCGAGGTAAGCTTCTTTCTGCGCTCGGATCGTCAGTTCCCCATCCTGTACGAACGAGTTTGAGGGATTCGCTGTATAGTACTGGAGTTCATTGTTACCGCCCCCTTGACCATTGACTTCATATTCCCACTTCGTGAGATCGACTGATGTACCGCTGAACTCGTCATTCCACACAAGTTTCCATCCTGGTAGTTGTGGTATCGAATCCGTCGGCGCGGCCGCGGCAATCTCTTCGCCGGCCTTTTTGGAGCCTCTGCCCGTATCGATCGTCGCTACCAGGACAACCAACGTGAGAACTAGCTTCACCATTACAGCACTCCTAAGTCTGACCGATGTATGGGGACGAACATCATGCATCTCTTTGGTCATTTCAAATATACCATTTGCTTCGTAGCAATGAAACCTCCGGCTTCACGCTTACTTGGAATAGGTGAGTCCGTAGCCGTACGGAAAAAGCGGATCGTACGTCGGGTCACCAACGTTGATGGGAATTTGTTCCATCGTTCGGGGCCATGAATGAGGGAGCTTACCAACCGGCTTAAAATTACCGAAGATCACGTCCGTAACCCCCTCCCCTTCGGTGCCAGGGAGCCACGCAGCGACGAAAGCATTGCTTGCTTTGAGCGCTTGATTGATGATCATCGGGCGACCTGAAAGAAGGATGACGGCGAACGGAATTCCGCTCGACTTCATGGTTTCGATGATAGCCTGGTCCTCTTTTGACAATGACAGGTCCATCGAATCGCCAAACATTTCCGCATACGGAGATTCCCCGACGACGAGGATTGCTGCTTCAGCACCAGCCGCGCCCGTGCCATCAATGGAGTATGTTACCTTCGTATCCTTTGAAACGGTTTGTTGTACGGCCTGAAGGATTGTCGTGGCACCGTCAAGCTTGAGCGTGCTGCTCCCCTGCCAGGAGATCGTCCATCCACCGCACTGCATTCCTATACTATCGGCTCCTCTGCCGGCCACATGGATCCGTTTCAGGTTTCGGGACAGCGGAAGGAAGCCCTTCTCATTTTTCAGCAAGACAAGAGACTGGCGTACTGCATCACGTGCAATTTCCCGATGCTCCTTGGAGCCAATCGCAGCGGTCAGTTTGTTGTCCCGAGATGGATTGGCAAAGAGGTTCATCTGGAACTTCACGAGAAGAATGCGCCGCACGGCGTCATCGATCCTGCTCATGGGGACCCTGTTCTCGTTTACAAGTTCCTTCAGCAGCTGCATGAATTCAAGATAGTTGTTCTTATCTCCTGGGGCGTTCGGGATCATTGCCATGTCAAGTCCCGCATTGATCGACAATGCGATCTGCTCCTTGTACGATCCCGGGAGCTGATCAATAGCGGCCCAATCTGAAACAACAAATCCCTTAAATCCAAGCTCCCCTTTGAGCACGTCTGTGAGTAGGTATTTGTTTCCGTGCATCTTTTGTCCATTCCAGCTGCTGAAGGAAGCCATGATGGACATCGCTCCGGCTTTGATGGCTTCGACGTATCCCGGGAGGTGGAGACGTCGAAGCGTAGCTTCGTCCATTTCTGAGTTCCCCTGGTCTTTGCCGTTGGTCGTACCACCATCCGCCAGATAATGCTTTACGCAGGCAAGGACAGAACCTGGATTCGACAGTCGCTCACTTTGAAACCCTTTGACAAGAGCAGCTCCAAGTTCTTTGACAAGACCGGGGTCCTCGCCAAAGCTCTCGTATGTTCTCCCCCAGCGTTCATCCCTAGCCACCGCTATACATGGGGCAAACGTCCATTGGATGCCCGTGCCGCGCACTTCAGCTGCCACCATCCGACCGACTAGTTCCACCAACTCTGGATTTCTTGTCGCACCAAGCCCAATATTATGGGGCGTAATGACCGTGCCGTCGACGTTGTTGTGTCCATGAACAGCATCAATCCCGAAAAGGAGAGGAATGCTGAGGCGTGTCTTCTGTGCCAGATCCTGATACGCATCAGAGATCTCCCACCACGCATTCGGCTTCATGCTGGGCGGCTCGGAGTTCCCTCCCCAGAGAATTGAGCCAAGAGAATAGGTAGCGATATCACCAGTCTGTTTCTTGATGGCGTCGTAATCCACCTGGGTCATTTGCCCGATTTTTTCTTCGAGGCTCATTTTCTTCAGAAGAGCCTCGACCCGCTCATCGCGGGATTCTGACTTCTGCTGCGCCGCTGCAATACAAGAGAAGCACAAAAGGACAAAGACGATACGCTTCATAGAGATTTCCTTCATTTGAGGTACAAGAGTTTCTGTGTCTGCGTGAGTATGGAGGATCGAAACACTGCCAGATAGAACCCCGATTCGACAGCACGCCCGATGGCGTTTGTCCCTTCCCAATGAAACTGTGGCGTAGATCCGTTGCCGAACAGTGTCGTGGAGCTGATTTCCTCTCCGAGCATGTTGAGGACTTGCACGTGTACGGGTGCGCCGACTGGAGCCATGTATCGGATTGTCACCCCGCCATTGAATGGGTTCGGGTTGCCTCAGAGGGTCCGACATAGCACAGATCCCCTTAGGGCTACGCCTGAATTGCCAATTGATTGTTGACAATGGTTCGGCACTTCGCTCCGCTCAGTGCAGGCTTCGCTCACCACAAGCTTTCGATTGGCAATTTGAGCGCGCAGCGTCGTTGCTTCGTGTTGGCGTCAAATAGAAAGAGGCAATTCCAGATTTGCGGAATTGCCTCTTTGCTTTTCTTCATGACATCAGCGGGGGGATCACTGTCCGTCTATCCCCTCACCGTGCTCTTCTGGATTCACCGAGATCTGCGTTATTGCCGGAGCATTACTTGCTTCCAAGTGGTACACAGAGAGCTTACTTGTTGGACTGATGGATTCTCTTCCCTCTGTTGCATTTCCCGATCGAATTGCTGCAACACGAGGCATGCTCCTTTTGCTTCTAGCGTCTCTAGACCAAGGTCCGCTGATCGTTTTCTTTCGATTCGAACCCATAGGTCCGGCGATTGCTGAGCCTCGTGCGTGCATTCCGGCGGGCCTGGTTACTTCGTCAGGATCATCTTGATTGTGGTGCTAAATGATTCTGACTGCATTCTACAGAAATATACCCCGCTGTTGAATTTCATGCCATCCCAAGTCGACGAATAGGTGCCGGCCTGCATTACTTCGTCCACGAGAGTTGCCGCTTCGCGGCCAAGGAGGTCGTAGATCTTGATCGATACGAATCCCGCCTTACTCACTTGATATGTAACTTTCGTACTTGGATTGAATGGATTCGGATAGTTTTGCTGCAAATAGAATGTTTTTGGCAGAGATGCATGTTCAATCTCCACCGCAGTAACACTTCCAGTTATCATCCACTCAACTGCATTGAGGAATATTTTCTGTCCGGCAGCCGTCAAATTCATCGACCCACCTTGAAACGCCCCATTGTTATCATACGTTCCTGCATCAAACCACATGCGCTTTCCACCGGCAGTATTCGCGGGAGAGGCGAATGCCGTACCGGCAGGCCAATATGCTATAGCAACACTCCTGTTGGTCGTATCGCTCTGCATCGCAAGCACAGTAGCATTTCCAGCAGTTTGGCCAACGGATAACCTGAATAAGGATGTACTCTTATATGGTCCAACAGTTGAATCTATCATTTGTACTGAAGAATCAGCTCCGATAGTTATGCCTGTAAAAATTGGATGTGTCTTTAACCATACTTTTGTAACTGGAGAACCTCCATTATCAAAATTTGCGCCCCACATCCAATTCAATCTGTCACTATTTCTACAAATATGTGGAGATAATGATATGAGCGGCTTTGTAACTTTTTGATTAAACCCCACTGTGTCTGCAAAGTTACCGGAGCCAGTCGTTCTACCGATGATAATAAGATCTGCCATGTTCAGAGTATCTATTTGCCCTTGTCTAAGAGGAGCTGTACGTGTTCCTGCAGTCAGTGTATCGCGGGTAACTATATATCCTTTAGATTGCAATAGTGATACCCATCCCATATCCCCCTGACCTGGAAAACTTGTTGATTTATTGTTCAGGAATATGATCTTCTTTTGGGCTTGCGCCAAGCCTGTGGACACAATCATGGTCGCACATAGCAAGACCATCAGCGTGATAGATGTTTTCAAAGATTTCATATGACTACCCTCCCAGATGTGATTGTGATTAATGAATGCAGAAAATGAGGCAAACCACTACATACCAATGATGAACTACAACCATTGCCAGATACCGCATCGGAAATGCGACCTGGTTCGTTCCCTGTTTTTCTTCGTGCCAGGCGCATAGATGAAGGCATCCTCTTCTTAAATGCCAGATGTGCTGTTCAGTGTGTCAAAAGGTAGGCTGATATAGAGCTGGCCAAGCTCTGACAGTTGTCCGGGAGTGCTGGTAAACAACCAGGTGAAGTGCGTATCTGTGTTGCTTCCTCTCCCAATAAACCACGCATACCGGAAAACATCCGATCGTCTTTCACAGCTATCCACCATCGACTGCATCTGCGCTTCCTGCTTTGCATAGGAATTAATCTGGGAATTCCAATTTGCCAGTTCTGTGATCCATATTTTCTTACCGTATTTTTGCAGACTGTTCAGCTGCGCGGTCAAACCGTAGTCATACCAATGGAAGGCAAGATAGTCGATTTTTGGATTTTTTCCTCCATTTGCTGACTGGTACGCCGCGTAGAAGGCATCCAGCCATACAACAGGGTTTGAATAGCCAGACAATGTTCCCCAAGTAATCGCAGGTCCGACAAGATAGATCGTGCGCCCCTGGTTGGCGAGATCGGCAATGACCTGTTCATACTTCGTCCAGTCGGCTGCCGCCTGCGCGGGGGTTCGATTTGCCTGATCCGTCAGATTGGGCTCATTCATAACAAGGAGATATCGAACCTCCGGGTGAGCAAGAATAAAGTTTTTCACGGTGGTCATTTCAGCCGTACTGGTATTGCCCCCCCAGAGCATCGGGATAAAGTCCATATTGTAAGCTTGATTGTAGTTGGCCGGCACCCCGGCGTTGGGGGTCATTCCCCAGTTGTACCACCAGCTGACACCATTTTTCAACGCAGCCAAGTCCTCTGCATATGGAATGTTGTAGGCGATTCCACGCTTGAGACTCTTCACAGCGGTGTTGGCGGGCGGTTTAGCCGGAGGATCGATTGTAGAAGGTCCCTTGTTGCATCCCACGGACACGCACAAGATAGCTGCTCCGATCAACGCCCTGTGATACTGAATCATACACTCTCCTCATACCTACAAAGACAAACCAAGCCCTCCATAGAGCATGTTTCTGTCGCCGGTCACAATCAACTCGTCGGAGCGAAAGAATGTTCTGAGACATTTATTCAGATGGTGCCGTGATTCACTCCGTCGATACGGAACAGCCCTCATCGGTGCTCGACAAGGCGCCAACTGCACGTATCTACGATTATCCGACCGTTCGTATATCCCAATGCCTGTATCTTGTTCGTGCCTGAGGTGAGAGTCACATCATTCCACTTATAGATATGGTCGGAAGAAACGATGGCAGCATATTTCTTGTCGTTGACTTGTATTTGCACCGAGTCGCAATTGGAATAGATTTTCACTTCAACGTGCGGATCTTGTCTTTCTAGGAATCTACGGCTTGTAATATACACCATCGGTTCATCATTCCAATTGGCTTTATAAAAGAAGTAGGCATCCTTTTTGACCGTTCTGTCCTGGGTGATGAGTCCCTTGTCATTGACACCTGGATTCTTGCCTTCATTTCTTCCATCTGAACTGAAATCAAAACCTACCCACATTGAAGTCGCGTATAAGAAAGGGCGTGCTTCAATTTCTTTCCAATACGTTTCATGGTAAAGGTTCTGGTATTCCTCCGGATGAAATGGCCCTCCTGGATTCGGCTGTCTCGGGTTTTGTGAATGATCCTGTGTGTTGGCTCCGACACCATATTCGCTAACTCCAATCTTCAAATCAGGATGCCTGGCACGGATGGAGTCGAGCCAGCGGCCAAAGTCTTTGACGTTCCCGACGTACCAGCCAAAGTACTTGTTCCAGGAAATCAAATCAGGAATCCAATGCTCCGGCCGTTCGTCGAACATCGCTGCGGCGGTGGTCAATCGCGTCGAATCCAGCGCATGTGCGAGGCTGTTTAGTTCGCGAACAAGCGGCGTCGGATCTGGACCGGGTTTGTAGTCGATTTCATTAAAGAGACCCCAGAAACATACCGAAGGATGATTGTAGTTTTGGCGTATGAGTTCAGTGAGCTGCTGCCTTGCATTGTCTGCGTAGAGCGGCGTCGATGTGTCGATATTGTTGATTACTGGAATTTCTGTCCATACAATAATCCCCTTCTCATCGCAATAATCATAGACGAACTGGTCGTGTTGATAGTGTGCCAACCGCAGATAGGTGCATCCCAATTCGTTCAGCAGGTCCAGATCCTGCTTTCTGTCTTCCATAGAAATCGCCCTCCCTTTGTCGCGGCGATCTTCGTGAAACGCGACGCCATGCAAAGGGTACCTCGTACCGTTCAGATAGAAGCCTGAATCCTTGTCGACAGAATAGAATCTCAATCCGAGAGGTTGGGTGATCGAGTCTGTTTTTGTTCGGTGTCTGATAACTTCAACGAGCACCTTGTACAGATATGGATCCTTCTTCCCGTTCCACAAATGGGGATTCTTGATGGAGAACAATTGATCGACATTTTGAGAGCTGTTGCCTGCGATTCTCACGCTCGAATTCTTGGAATGGAGGACCCTTCCCTCGCCTGTAAGGATCTTAGTGGCGACGCCGATGCTTGAGGTCGTCGGTCCTGTGTTGTCGACCAGGGTAGATACTGTGATATCTGCACCGGCACCGGTTACCTTGTTCTGAGTGACGAACACACCACACGAGCCTGATCGATTCGGCGAAATATGGATCGGGTCAAGAATCAATAGCTCCACAGATCGGGTAATCCCCCCAAAAAAGGTAAAGTCCGCGGAGAGCGGAGGCACCAGAATAGAGTTTGAATTATCTACCTTTGCGACGATGGTATTGCGTTTGCCGAACGATACTTGCTTGGTGATATCAAAAACAAAAGCCGCAAAACCCCCTATATGCGTTCCGATGAATGCACCATTTACGTACAAGTCAGTCTTGCAGTTCGCTGAGTTGAACTTCAGGTAAACGCTTTTTCCGGTATAGGCAGGTGGGAGATCAACAGATTTCCGATACCATCCCACTCCACGGTAATAATTGTTACCCCCATCCTGACCATCTGAATGGTTCCACGTATGAGGCAGACTGATGGTTCCCCATCCACTATCGTCAAAAGATGTCTTTTGAGCGTCGTCAAGATTCTCCTTCTTGAATTTCCAATCCCTGTTGATTTCCATCACTGTCCTGGTTTGCGCGACAACTGGACAGGCCTGCAGCAAAGCGAAAACCACGAAGAACACTTTCAGCTGGTTTCCCATTGGGGCAATTCTTGACAGGTATGAGTGACTCAGAATGAATTGCAGTAAGGTGATACCAAAAACCATCAAATCACTGTAATGCTATACCGACGGAGATTCGATGCACAGCGTCAAAGTACTTCATTGAAGCGTACGCATACCCGATATTGATCAGGGCGCTTCCGAGTTTCTGTTGGACTCCAATGCCGGCCGTGAATCCTTCGTTGTCATAATTGTACTTGTAGCCAGCGCGCAGAGATAACATTTTCATGTAGGTATATTCAGCACCAACATTCACACGCTCGGTGAAGTCTCTCGGATGCACAGCATCAATGGAAACAAGCAGCGAATTCTCATGCTCACCGGCCAAATCCAGAACGTCCATCGCAACTCCGATGACCAGCGTCATCGGCAGCTCGAATCCTTCTTCTTCATACTTGAACTCCGGAGCAAAATTACGAATATTCATCCCTATCCGAAAGCTCTTGAAACCAGGATAGAAGATCGTACCGAAATCGTACGCCAATCCAGACAGTTCGTTTATCCTTATCGTGCCCAGAGTATCGATGTAGTTTTGACCAAGATGTTGATAACAGGTTTTCACCTGGCCGCCCACGTAGAACCGATCCGTCAGTGCCGTTGCATAGGACAGACCCACGGTGTATGCGCTGACATCCAATTTGCCTGTTTCGATATAACCAAGTGGAGCGGAGGGCCAATATCGTGTACCGATGAAATCGTTGCCATAATCGGCGATCATCCAGCTTGCACCGACGGTGCCATAGTCCCCCAGACTCACTGCCAATCCACCGCCGAGATAGGAAATATCGGCAATCCACTTCGTGTTCATGGCAAAGGCATCACCCTTGGATTGCATCAACGCTAGACCTGCCGGATTATAAAACATCGATGTCGCGTCGTCGTTGATGGTGATATAGCTGCCACCCATTCCTGCCGCCCGAGTACTCATATCGATCTTCAAGAACTGAAAACCCGTCTGTCCGACTTTCTTTGTGGCAGCAGAAGCGGGTGCAGTCGAAAGCACTGCGATGCAAATGCTTATCAATAGTCTGCAATGTTTCATAGAATACAGTCTCCTCGAGACACAATTATCGAACGATGAGGAACTTCACGTTCTTTGCCCGTCCATCCGGAGTTGTGATATTGGCTATGTAAATGCCAGACACAGGTCTCATGCCAGAATCGCTGGTTTGCATGTCGAAAGGCACCTTGATTCTTCCCCATGATTCATCGCCGGATCCACTATGATACATAGTCTTGATCAAGTCGCCGTTTTCGGAAAATATCTTGATCGTGCATTCAGGGGGAAGGCCGTAGAACATGATCTTGTTTTCTTCAGCGGTAAATTGAATGCCATTCCTCCCCGCTGTCAAGCTATAGGGATTAGGCACGACGCGAATGCTGTCCAAAGTACCTTCCACAAAGGGACGGGCCAGATTCGCCGGGAACAAGGTCATGTTCGCATACATGCCGCTTTCAAGACTTTCCTTATTGCCGTTGCAATCGGGAAGATTAGACACCCCATCGTCGAAAGCTGTTACATAGTAATAATATGCGGTACCGCGGACAGCGCTCTTGTCGTCGTAATAGTGCGTCTGTTTTCCATTGCACTCGAAGATCTTTACCCATTGGGAATCTGCGTAGCTACCGATTGCACGATATACTCGATAACCCGCAAAATCAGGAGCCACTTCAGATTCGGATCCCCAACTGATTCGGATCGCATCGGAACGTCCGGTCACATCGATCGAAGGAGGCGGCGGCGCTGTGGGAACATTGTACTTTTGAAGAACAGCCCATTGTGCGGCCCTTGCGTTCTGCATCAGGGAATCCTTCCCGGTTGCTATCCAGCAATCCTTCGCCCAATTGTTGTAATCTCCTGCAGCGCCTGTTGAAGCGTCCCGGTACAGCAGAGGGTTTCTACGGTACTGGCCCGGCAGATTGTCTGTGGGGCTGCCGTTGTTCCAATTGCATCCCGGCGGCGGTGTGCAGGTTCCACTGTACCACGATCTGCCGATATCAAAGGCCTTACGCTTCGAAATACTGCCGACGATATGCGCAAAGACAAACTTGATCGAATCCCCGGGAGCCAATCGAAATGGTCCATGGGAGACCATAGGCAACTCATGAAACCTGGCATATTGTCCCCATGGATTGATTTCTGTGATGGCATTGTATTGAGAATCCGGTGGAATTTCATGGAATGTTCCCGGATACGCGTTTGTCATGTAGGGAGGTTTGACGTATGATTGGTCACCACTCTCAGCCGTCACGATTCCGCGTTTCATGACGTTCAGCGCCAATACCTGCTCGTTTGAGTGGAGCTTCTCATACTCTTTGATATAGGCAAGGCGGGCATCCCAGATGGTGTGCATTTGAGGTGAGGCCGGATTGTCATTGACAAAATCGTTTGGGGCCTTGCTGATAAAGAGTGTCGCATCCCCGACATATTGTGTTGCGATGAGTCTCGGCTGATTATAATCGTTGCGCGGCATGCCGAGATTGTCTGACGTCGATCCCTGTTGTCGGCTCGGGTACGTGTACGTCATGCGCAGATCTTCACCGGGCCGGCATCCGATCCATGTAACCCATTCTTTTTCACGGTCCGAAATTTCAGCCGGGACCGCCTGATCGGTGCGCATGATATACAAGCTGTCCAGAATCTGGTTCGGCAGCTCGATCGCATCATCAAGGTTGATATTTCCTGAATTCTTAAAAGTGTACTCATAGAGAATGTAGTCGTCATGGTTCTTCTGGCTCCAGGCCAGGACCCTCTGATGCAAATCCAAACCAATCCACGTCCGGCAGTACGATTCGACCATTTGATCCGCTGTTCCCGGAATCTTCTCCGGCGCCACCTCTTCCGTCTCGTCGTACGGGAATGGAGCATTATAGTAACGTCCATCAACCGAGATTCTTGGCGGTTGATATCGTACGTACTTATGGACAACAACTCCGTTCTTATCCGGGACCGCAAACATGATTTGTGGAACTTCCGAGGGAGTTCCGGATATTCCATAGTTCGCTCCTGCCGTCCAGGCCGGATGAAACACTCCCTTCTCGTCCGTCCAGTTCCGGACACCGATGTGGGTTCCGGCACAACGAATTGTGAACCGCGAGAACTGCCTGTTTGGCAATACGGCGCCGTCAAAATCGTAACGGACCACTCCCTGGTCACCACGGATGCCGGACATAGATTCGCTCTGATGAGCATTCTCCAGCACCCGAGCTCGGAGTTTCCCCGCATCGATCACCTTCACGATCTGAGATTTTACGGGCGTACCGATCATCAGAAACAATACTAAGACAAGGTAGGAGTTGATTCGTCTCATTCTTTCCTCTCTTCTAACATGAACTTCACATTCTTGCCGCATTGCTCTTCGCACCACGCGTGACTCGCAAAAGCTACCGACTGGCGAAACGCGGATCGCGGAGGGATCCGCTAGAAATTCATTCTCAGGCCAACGGTGAAAGATCTTAGATCCTGCCACGTCAAGAAATCACGATTTGGCATATTGATGTATGGCTTCTTATCACTTTTTATGTCCCCCAGTTGGTCATTTCCGGCTATCCAAGACCCCGGGTCCGCTGCTCTCAATTTGTCATACGCCGGATCATTGAAGATAGGCAGGTGGAGTGACTTGACATACTTCCTCCTATCGTCCTGACTGGAGAATCCATCGCTGGTCGTACTGGAGTTCCATACATCATTATTGCTAATGTTAACCGACATGTACTGAAGGTTCAGCGCGTTGTGGATGTCCACAAAGAACTCAAAGCTCAAATTGTATGCGGTAAACTGTTTGCTCAGCCTTAGATCCGCCGTCCACTGACTTTTCCATTGAAGGTTGTTCTGTGTATTTGGCGGATACATGCTGTTCGGATTGAACGTCACGTACTGACCCGCCCGCCAGAAGATATTGGGGGCAACAATCCAGTCGCTCAGCGGTTGAATGCCCAAGACCTGCGGACCCCATTCTGATGGCGTGCGGAGTTGCATAAATACCCGCCCCCATGGCCGGATTTGCGACCGTGTCTGATTCGGGTTTACAAACGCCACATTGGTCTGCTGCAAATTTGGGTCCTCATAGTACGTCGTATATCCCATGTTGCCACTCGTTTGCACCTGATAGGTGTAGTTCGCCATACCGGTAATCCAACTGCCGAAGTTTCGCTCTATCTGGATTTCAAAACCGCGGACATCCGAGTAATTATTGTTATCATACGTGTTGTAATTGACCTGGCCAGAATAGTTTTGATAGTTGATTTGGTTGATCTGGTTGTCGATGTTCTTATAGAATCCAGCGGCGTGAAACAGCGCCAAACCAGCGACGTCCCAATCTAGACCTAGTTCATATGCGATCGTTCTTGGTATTGCCGCGTTCGGATTGCCGATCGCAGCAATGCCAGATGACAACACACCCCACTCTATTCTGTACATATCTGCCGCACGGGGCATTGAATAGAAATGACCGTACGAGAAGTACAGCTTCACGTTTTCTGATATTGGATGTGAGATCCCAAGCCGTGGGCTGATCACGAGGTGGCCTTTTGCTTTCTCTCTCGGCGCATCGAATAGTTGCCATTTATACTTCAGCGAAAAATACTTCGAATATGGATCGACGGTGAACCAGTCGCAATTCGGATCATTATAGTCTAGACGAACTCCGACGTTGGCTATCATTCCTTCAAATTCTAGCTTGTCCTGTACATAAGCACCCAGGCGATATGGGTAGTGACTCCATTCCACCTTGTAGTCCTGTGTCAGTTTAGATTCGAATCGGATGCATTCATAATCCGTGAATAGATCGTCATACGTGAAATCGAATCCTGTCTTGAGTTGATTGTACCTATCGAGTTGACTGGTAAGATCGAACTTCACGTTCAATGTGTTCACTCGCCCGTAGTCGCGCGCGCCTCCGCCTTGAGCGGCATAGATAGCACCATCCTGTGATTTCAATGATGTACCGTCTCCAATCCAAAAACCCCAGGGGTGCTGGTCCATACGAATGGGTCCGAACAGCGCCGTATTGACAAAAGACGTCGTGTCTCTGTAAGCATCCGGTCCCCATCCAAGGTTCGAGTTCTTGATGTTAATCAATGAGACTCGGACAGTGTAAAATGTATTTCTACTGATCATGTGGTCGAACGAAAACCCTATCATACTTGAGTAGATATTGAACGGCGTGAGCACTGTAGGCCACCATGCGTAGGAGAAGTTATTGCCGGTCAGCGAGGAATTCAGGATATCCATGCCACTGGTTACGTAGCTGTTGTCGCTGCCACCTTGGTTACTTCTGGAGACGGTGTTGATTTCCCCGTAGCTCCCCTCGATACCGAGTTTCATGGTCGATGAAATGCGTGATGTCAGTTTCAACTGTGCGTTGTCGTTCTGGTAATATGGCCGGAATGTCGGCAAGGCAAATGCTTGATGATCACTCCTGTAAGACCCCAGGAAAGCCAAGTCTCCCAGGTATTCTCCGATGATCGGTACCCCGCCCGTAACGGTGAATTCTTCATAAAAGTCTGGTCTATCTCCGTACGTGAACTCCTTTTGTCCCAACGCACCGCTCCCTTCCATAGCATGTTCCCACAGAAAGAGGTTACGCAATTGAGCTGAATCCCGGCCCATTGCTGACGGTTGTTTAGCCAGCAAAGACCAACCCGGCCAGTCTTTGAAATCCCAATACTGATCCTTTGTGGCAGCATCCCATGATCCATTTTGTATTCCAGTCCAACATACGGCAGGATCAAGAAAAGGTCTGTTATAGTAATTGTCAGGGCTGACGATGGACGCACCGCCAAGCCTTAGGCGGGCTGGGCTATATCGCACATCAGTCGAGACGTGGTACCTGTTTGGCTGTGGATCGCGAGTAACAACGCTGATCATTCCAGAGCGTACATTGCCATACTCCGCATTGAAGCCGCCTTTGATGATCGAAATCTCTGTTATGGTACTTAGGTTGACCTGCATCAAAGGACGGTTCGTCCGGTTGTCTATTGATACCAATCCATCCACCATGTAACCGACCTGATCCAAACCGCCAGCTCGGATTTGATCGTTCAGAATGCCCGCCTGCATGTTGATGTAGGTGTTCATGTCCCGAACCATCGGCACGGCTGCCAGCTGCCCCCCGTCGACTACGATCTGACTCGACGACACATCCCTTTTCACTATCTCCCTGCGAGCCACAACCACCACCTCTGCAACCTCGATGCTGCTTTCCTTCAGTTCAAAATCAGCAGATGTTGTATGATCCGAAATGACGACGACATTTGTTCTTACCGCGGCCTCGTGGCCAAGCATCGATGCTGCGAGTTCGTATTTCCCGGGTGGAATACTAAGGATATAGTAGTACCCGTCGACATCGGTTGACGCACCAAGCGAAGTGCCGCGGAGGACAACATTGACAGAAGGCAACGGTTCCTTAGTCTTTGCGTCTACAATCCGACCGGAAATCTTGCCGGTAATACCCGCGAACACTTCTCCTTGATAGAAAAGGAGTGCAAGTATCATCCATAGCAAGACCAACCCGGAACGATCCTCACAGAGAGACAATTTGCTCATTTCTCTTCTCCACTTTTTGATTGCTGTGCAGATTGATCGATTTCACCATTCTTCTCACTCTTCGAGCGAGCTCACGACTCTTCCCCTGTATCGATCGCGGACAGACGATACACTTGTTTGGTGAGGTAGTTTTTGACATTCTGTTGGCACAATGACCATCTGCAGGGAGCATCACCATGCCGTGGAAAGCTGCTTGAACAGTGCAATGGTAAACGTAGACATTTACAAAATAGGATTCAAGTACGGTAGGCAAGCTCAAAACCAGGATGATTTCGGTTTGATTTGATGTTCGTGGTACGAGGATGATCATGAAGCAATCAAGGTTCTGTCAGTATGGGTATCTTGGGAATGGTTCTTCAACCGGTGCAAAGAAAACCGGGAATGATAGGCTAGCCTTGACCTTTGGCAGAACACCTGTCCCTACCGCGGATGCATAATGACAGTAGCAAGAACACCTCAGGACATATGGTAGGTCAAAAGCTTCCTAAAGCAAGCTTAGCTCGATCAACACAAACGCATTTACATGGTGCTCGAGGATCCCTTTAGGGCTACACAAAATTGCCAATTGATTGTTGATAATGGTTCGACTCGGCTCACCACAAGCTTTCGATTGGCAATTCTGTATCATGATTGGTAGCTGTGGTAATTCGAGCTTCGACGGCTTGAGCTGGACTTGAGCAAATCTCAAGATCAAGAACTCATTTCAGCAGAGTCCTTTGAGCTTATCTTGGCAGCCAACTTCTTGTAGTACCGTTCTCGGTGTTTGAATTGCCTCTCGAGGAAGGGGATTTTCCTGTCCCGATAGTCAATGATGAGCCTCCGATCGCCGATGTCTCGGAGGCGGCCAATGTATTGGACAAGCTTGCCTTCAAATGAAAATGGGAACGCCAGGATCAGGCAGGTCATCCCTCGAATATCTACTCCCTCACCAAAGAATTGACCCGTGGAGAGAATTACCTGATAATGACCATCCTCGATCTGTTTGACTTTTGATTTCCTCGCACGCGGTGAATCATCACCGGAAATCACGATGGTCTCACACTTGCCCTTGAGATAGAGATTGAGAATCTCGAGATGTTCCTTGCGTTCGCTGAGCACAAGCACCTTTTTGCCACCAGATGCCTCTTTCACAATATCGTCCACGATCAACTTATTCCGAGCTGTGTCAAAACAGACTACCTTTGCCAGAAGCTGGAAGAGATCAGTCGTAAATTTGAAAGGAATGGCAAGATCCGTTCCCCTCACGACAACTTCGAGGGACTGACTCGGTGGAGATGACCTTGGCTTGAAGTCGATCGTCTCCATCTGTGCAATAATGTCTCCGATATAGACATAGATCAACTTCTCATCATTGTGTTTGCGCTTAGGCGTGGCAGTTAGCCCATAGAGATAGTGTGAATTGAGCTGTGCAACGACCTCTCGGAAGGTCGATGCAGGTATGTGGTGACATTCATCGACCAGGATTGTTCCAAACTTACTCTTGAGTTCGGATAGGTCCTTAACGCGACCCAAGCTTTGAAGCAGGGCGACCGTAATCTGATTGCCAATCTTCTTCTTGCTTCCTGAATAGTGTCCGATGTGTGCTTTCGGTATTCCGAGGAATTTTTGAATGCGTTCCACCCACTGATCCAAGATCTGTTTGCGGTGAACAAGAATCAAAGCCGGGAGTTTCCTCCTCGCGATGAGTTCAAGCCCAATGATTGTTTTTCCGCTTCCTGACGGTGCTACAATCACTCCTTGGTCGTGTTTCAATGCAGAATCAACAACCTCCGTTTGAAACGGCGTCAACTGGATGCAACTCTTGAAAGATACCTCTTCGAGTGAAGGGTAGTCGCACAGCACCGCATGACCGATGGCGTGCTCGTTCAGGAACACAACGAGCTTGCTCAGGAAGCCTCGAGGTATTGAAACAGTCTCGCCCGACTCTTCAATCAACTTGAAGTACTTCTCCACTTTGTACGTCGATTTACCAAGCCGGCGCTTAGTCAGGTATTCGGTATTGAGAAAATTCAATTCCTCTTTCAGGAAGGTTACCAATTCCGGCACGAGCTCTGAACGGGCAAGAACAATCTTATTGGTAACGGAAATGCTAAGACTATTCCCAGATGAAGCTGCTGGCACGACCGAACCCGCCTTCTGAACGATAAGCCTTTGATGGATCGCGTCCATCTCTTGCGTAGAGTGTCGTTTTGCATCCCTCAAAAACACCCATTGATCCGCGAACGGAGCTCCTGTTTCCAGATCGAGGAACATTGTATTGCCCTGCGATATTGACCTTCCTTGTAATGGCACCGCAATCAAATTGCCAAAGCCAGCTTTTGAAAGGGTATCTTGATTGGGGAAAAGTCGATCGAAACTTATCTCTTTTTCAAATTCTGAGATGTCGAATGCTCGGCGAACCAACTCAAGTCCAATCTGGCGACTCTTATAACAAGGATATGGCTCAGAGAAGAAAATCCAAACATGACCACCGTTGCCTGAACGAGAACGTTCAAGGTATGCATTCAGTTGCACTCGGGTGGATGCATCGATAAACGCAATCGCCTCCTCCAGCCAATGCTCTCCATCGAAATCCGCAGCCAAGAAGTAGGACGTGTTATCGGGGACAATAGGATATATACCGATAACCTGCACACCAAGAAGATGTTTCTTGATCACCTCGTCAGTCAGTGGCAACAGTTTCTTGTTCTCAAAGTCTTTGAGTGAACCGCCCCGCCGCTTATGAGCCATGAACTCGTTCCAGCTGAATTCATAAGCAGGACTGTAGCCAGATCGTCCCTCTTTTTCCCAACGGCGTGCATAGGCATCCGATCTGCCGCGAAAGAGCGACATGAAGAGTTCAACCTGGAGAGGATTTGGAGGGAGCATTGCAGTGGCCTGCGGGTTCAGAGGCTCATTTAGTGTCCCTCTGTTCTCGGAGCAAGCTGTATCTCAGAGAAGCGTGAGGAGTCGTTCATCGATCAATCGGAATGCTTCTTGGTGGTCATGTGTAATAGTCGGCCTCAGAAGATTGTCTGTGTCTGCGAGAAAGGATTTCGTCTGCATCTTCTTTCGAAGGTTCTCTTTAAACTCCTTCTTTGAAACCGAATGGCCTTCGATTTCCATATACTTCCGAAATGTCTGCACTACCGCGTTAGGATTCGCCCCTCCAAGAGTCAACCCGAGCCACAAGTCGAATAGATCTCTGCCCTTACGGCGTTGATAGAGCGCCCGGAGCTTTGTTCCGAGCAGTTCATCCAAGTTGTATGTTGTGATCTTGCAGTTTCCAGAGAACCATCTCGAATCCACTGAAAATGGTTCTTCCCGATATCCCAGCACACTGAAATGCTCGCGAGTGTTGATCTCTACCTTAAGCTTTAGAGGTACTACCGGGGGTATTTCCGAATCCGTGCGATAGACCAGCGTGACACTATCCTCTGCCTGTTTTCGCTTAGGCGTTCCGAGGAAACCATCAAGCGCTTGGTGAATAGAGTCCATCACTGGGCCGATCGCTCCAGAGTTGATTTGAACAAGATCGACATCTTCTGAGTATCTCGAAGGTGGATTCAGGAATAATTTGTGTAACGCTGTTCCGCCTCTGAATGCAAGATTCTCCGCGACAATCTGGTTTGAGAAGAGAGAAATCAGAACGCGACAGATCAACAGGTCCTGCTCGACCTGTGCGTCAGAGATCCAGGGAGTGGTTGATCGCCACTCTACAATATTTGCCCGCGGTATCAGAGCTCGCCTTCCACGTTCGTGTTCATGACAACGTTCCAGCGCGAGTCCCGCGGAAAGCCCTTTCTTGGCAGAGCGGGATCAAGCGGCGTTCGTTTAGGCTCCTTTTTCGAGATCCAATCTGCTAGTTTGGCAACCAGATCAGCTCTCTTCGACTGTTCCAGCAACCATCCAAGACGCTGAAGGTAGGATAGGTTTTTCTCTCTGTTTGAAGCCTCAAGCAGCATGTTGGGCGTGATCTTTTCGCTCAACTCTTGGAGTACTGTAAGCACGCGATCCAGTCCTCCAACCCGGCTGGCATATGCGACAAGATCAATGGCCGTTACAGCGGCGTCTGAAATGCGCATATAGCCTGTAGATGTCTTTGCTTCTTCTGTCGGAGAAGATTTCATGCTCCCCTTTTTGAAAAATCTAATTTGAAGCCCCTCGATTCGAATATCTCTTTCCGTCTTCGGAACTACGACATGAAACTCTTGAGGCTGCTGGTGTGATGCTCCGTGAATGGCAGCAGCAGAAAGCAATCCTACGTAATACGGCTGCTCCAAGTGCTTCATGAGATCCGCAATGAACCACTCGGCTGGAACGATCCCCGTGCGTGAGTACTCCAATGGAACGATCACATAGAAGCCACGTCTCGCCATTCTGATTCGCTTCTTGTCTTCGAGTCTCCAGAGAGCTTTTCGGAGAGCCCCGCCGTTGTTGCTCGTGGCGACTTCGGCGTCGGCTTTCGAGAAGCTATATCTGCCTTGGCTTTGGAGGTGGTCGACAAAGTCTGGTAGATCCCTGTAGCGCATTCTTGTGTTCATGGTTGTCCTATCAATAGCAAAAGGAGACAGAAATCGTCCACTTGTGCGACTAATAGATACGGTTTTTCCAGGAAACCTGCAACTCGGTTTTCAGACAACGAGTCCGGCGGGTCGGCTAGAAGCGCGGTCGAAAACATCAACTTTGCCACGAAGGCACCAAGACACGAAAAAGATCTTTGAATTTTCTTCACTTTCAAGAACCTTTGTGACTTTGTGTCTTGGTGGCACCACTTTTCGACTGGGCCTCTAGGCTGAACGCAGAAGGGGTGAAGGAAGGAACCATGCCGGAAATGGTATGGAGTTTTGTGGGCTCGCTGACAAGGAGGGGGTCTCCGTTTGTCGGCCCTGCTAATCCGATGCAAATTCAAAGGCTCTCTACTAAGTGGCACCTGCCACAAATAGACGCGTCAAGACAATACGCTCATCAAGGCAAATGGATTGGCTTATCTTTCGTGGGAATTCAATGGCATCTCAAACACACTGAAGATTCCGAGCTGCGCGAAGTTCGTCTCCCGGCTTGAACCTAGAACCTTGTGGCATTGAGCCCATCGAGACGGCACATCGCCAAGAGATTTTTTAACAAGAGTCAGCTGCAAGAATCTGTTGAGTATTATGGGACTTCTTAGGTATTGCCGTCAGTCAAGCCCCAGAGATATCACCATGCACGCATTTACATGGTGCTCGAGGATCCCTTTAGGGCTACCAAACATTGTGGAAATGTGGAACTGGGTAATCGGGAAATTGAAGGGTGGGTTTTCCAATTCCGCAATTTCACAATTACCAGATTGCACAATGGAAAGAGGCAATTCCAGGTATCCGGGATTGCCTCTTTGGTTTTCTTTGTCATATCCCACAACACTGTTTGTCGCTACTCGCCATTAACTCGAGTCTCGCCTCTCATCCTCCGCGGAACGTTTCTCACGATATGTAAATGTGATCGAGTTTTCTTCCTGAGCGAGTTGGGATACTCTTTTCAACCGCTATTGCGATACTATTCTATTGCCGAGGCGGCATCGGAGAGTCGATGGCAAGAAGTCAGGATGCCGCAGGCTTTGAGGAGTGTTCAACAAAATCTGACGGTGTCTCACCGAATTGTTCATGAAATGCTTTGGCAAAGTGCGAGACACTCGAGAAGCCGACATCGTAGGCAACCTCGGATACGTTACCGGAATGCTGGCTCAATAGTTGGGCGGCGCGGTAGAGACGTAACGTCCGAATGAAATCGTGTGTTGAGTGGCCCGTGAGCGCTTGAAGTTTGCGGTTGAGGTTCATGCGGCTCATGCACACCTCGTAGGCCAGCGTTGCCGTCTCGTACCCCGGTTCAGAAAGATGCTTCTCGATGGCGCTGACTACCTTTCTCAAGAACTGCTCGTCGATAAAGGAGACGTGTTGATCAATGGCACCCATCATAAAAGCCTGACGGTACTTCTCCCGTAGTTTCAGCCGAATCTTGATCAGATTGCTAATCCTTGCCCGCAGTTCTTCCGCTTCAAATGGTTTTGTAACATAATCGTCTGCTCCGGTCTCGAGACCCTCTAGCTTGCTTTCCGTAGACGCTCGGGCGGTCAAGAGTATGACCGGGATATGACTTGTCCGTTCGTCCGTCTTCAGGCTTCTGCACACCTCGATCCCATCCATCCCAGGCATCATAATGTCACTCACCACAAGATCAGGTAGACTCTCGAGTGCGATAGCGAGCCCAGCCTCGCCGTGGGTTGCCTCCTCAATCTGATATTCTTCTTCAAGAATACTCCTGAGGTATCGTCGAACATCGGCGTTGTCTTCGATCACGAGAACAGTGGGGCGTTTGTTCGCGGATACCTCGGGTTGGACAACCGGCGCGAAGGTCTCTGCATTCAGAGTCTCAACCTCCATCTCCCGCAGCGCAACCGGCTCAACGACAGCCCCCTGATCATCTTCAATGATCTGATCTGGCCTCAAGTGTTGCCTGCCAAGAGGCAGCTCGATGGTGAACGTGCTTCCCTCATTGGGGATACTGCTGACCGTAATCGAACCCTGATGAAGTTCGACGAGCTCCTTCACTAGCGCCAGGCCGATACCTTTTCCTCCCTGATCTCGAGCGCTTGCACTATCGACTTGATAGAACCGGTCGAAAACTCTGCCGAGCTTTTCAGGTGGTATGCCGATGCCGGTGTCTCTGACAGCAATGTGCACAAAGCCGGGAGTTCGAACATGAGAATCGGACACCGACGCGATTGGTTTTGTGGCTGAGATGCTCACCGTAACCTCGCCGCCGCGCGGAGTGAACTTAGCGGCGTTCGAAAGGAGATTCACAATGATATCCTCCAGTTTCTCGCGATCGACATACACCTCGATCGACTCCTCACAAGACTCAAACTTCAATGCAATTCCCTTGCGTTCAGCATGAGACACGAAAGAGAACACAAGTTCCTGCAGGAACGGCTTGAGATCAGTGAGTCGCGCACAAAGTGGCATTTGTCCAGCATCGACCTTCGAGAGGTCCAGCAGACGATTAATCAGTTGAAGAAGCCGCCGTCCGCTCCGGCGCATAACCTCCAGGTCCTCATTCAACTCGGGTTCTCGCAACGCTGCTTTGATCCGATCGATGGGACCAAGAATGAGAGTTAGAGGCGTGCGAAACTCGTGCGAGATATTGGCAAAGAAACGGGACTTGATCTGATCGATCTCCCGAAGTTTTCGCGACTCAAAGTCCTTCATCTGCATTTCGTGGTGCACGGTGAGTCGTCTTCGGTAGTAGCGCTCGAGTGCAAAGAGGCAGCACGCCAGAAGAATGGCGTACGACACATATGCCGATGTGGATCGATACCACGGTGGGGTGATGACAATTTGGATCGAAGTTCCTTTTTCATTCCACACTCCGTCGCTGTTTGCCCCTTTCGCCCGGAAGACATACGTTCCCGGTTCGAGGTTCGTATAGCTCGCATACCGACGGGTGCCGGTATAGATCCAATCCCCGTCGAAGCCCTCCATCATATATGCGTACAAGTTTTCGGACGGATTCACGAAATCGACGGCCGCGAATGTGAACGAGATGAAATTGTCCCGATACGGGATCTCAATCTCCTCGGTAGATATCAGTGGTGCAGGCAAAGAAACGTTCTTCTCATGTATTTTGAAGCTCGTCAGCACAACGGTTGGGATGTGGGGGTTCTCGCCGAGACTATCGGGGTGAAAGATGGCAAGACCGTCAATCCCGCCAAGATACAGTGTGCGCTCCTCGCGATTGTACTGAATTACACTCAGCCTCGTGATCCCGAGTCCTTCATCGCGACCAAAGTCTCGAAATCTGCGGTCACGGATATTGAAACGTGAGAGCGCAGGACCGCTCGCGATCCAGATATTGCCCAGATCATCAGATGCCATCCCTCGGATGAAATATTGCGTGAGCGCTGTCGGTGCGTAGGTCAGGTGAGGGATGTATTGAAATGCCTTGGTCTTCCTGTCGAATCTGTGAAGGCCAGCGTGCGTTCCGATCCACAGGTCGCCTGTGGGGTCTTCTACGATTGACGAAACGGCGTTGATCCGCAGTGTTGCCGAATCCGAATTGCTGCTGACATACCTTTGATAGGTATGCACCCGGGTATCAAAAGAGTACAACCCCCCACTGAACGTTCCCATCCACACCAAACCATATGTGTCTTCATAGATAAAAAGAGGGTGACTGTCTATGGGAGCGCCGATGCTTTCGCGGGGCCGTGCATACGATACGCACGTTTCCGTCGTGGGATCCATTTTCCCTATAAAACAGAAGCCCCCGTTGCCCATGAAAGCAAGCCAGAATAGGCCGTCACGACCCTCGGAGATGCGGCGGACCTCGGCTGGCAATGCAATCCTTCTGAACTGTCGGCCCTTTGGTTCAAACCGCTGAAGCTTGCTGCCGGCGATAACCCACAAATTACGATTGTGATCTTCCAGCGCTTGATTAAGTGAATTGCTGGTGAGAGAGCGCGCATCGTGCTCGTCGTGCAAATACCTTACGGTCTGATTGTTTCTGAGATCAATATTCAATAGACCACCGCCTGGCTCCTGCCAATTCCCGGCCCAGATCGTCCCATCGTGCGAAAGCGTCAATACCCAGATGAGTCCGCCGACATCAGCAGAGCCGAGTTCGGTGCTCCGGATGTTATGGAATTCATTTTTCCGCGCAACGATCCGGCCAATTCCTGTTTCAGAATAGATCACCCAGACAACTGCGACCCGCTGTCGGGAGTGTGGCGCCGTTGTAGTGTCTGAAGAACTCACCCCCTCCGCCCAAATTCGACCAATATAGTCTTTCTGGATGGTTGTGGGATCACGCGGATTGCTTCTGAAGTGCAAGAATTCTCCTGTCGAAGGCTCATAGAGCTCTAGCCCACCCCCAAATGTCCCGATCCAAATATTGTTCAACCTGTCCGTGGCGAGTGAAGTAATGGGTCGATCGCTCAAGCTCCGCGGATTCTTGGGATTGGGTGTGTGAAGAAATGATTTCATGCTTCTGGGGTCAAATCTCACCAAACCGCGAGGTATGCCGATCCATATCGTTCCATTTCTATCCTCGCAGAGCGCTAACAGGGTATCGCTAGGGAGCCGGAGCAGAGGGCCCTTGGTGCTTCCATATCGGATGAATCGATTCAATGCCCGATCGAAACGTGAAAGACCCGCCTGAGTACCGATCCACAAAGTGCCGTTGCGGTCTTCAAGGATACTCGAAACGCGGTGGCTGCAGGCACTGGCAGTCTCACTCGTGTCGTCAGCGAACTGGGCAAATTGTTTTCTCTCTCTGTCGAGACTGTTCACGCCGTGAGGTGTACCAACCCAGAGAATACCGTTCCGGTCCTCCAGGAGAGCGGTCACAATCGGATGACTGAGTTTCTGTGGATTCGATGGATCGGGCAGGTACCGCACAAACCGCTCCGTCTTCGGGTCAAACGCTTTCAATCCCCCACCTTGGGTCCCGGCCCAGACTATTCCCGAGCGATCGACACAAACCCGCATGTGCCAGTTGGCGAACTTTGCGTCTGGCTCGGTGAGTGGTGTCCGATAGAACACTAGGTCGTAGCCGTCATATCTGATAAGTTCTCCAGTCCCGGCCATCCACAACAAGCCATCGGCGGATTGAGTGAAATCCGAGATACCTGGGAGGGAGAACTTGCCGTCTGTGACATGCTCGATCTTGAAGGAAAACTTGGGGCGAGGAGCTTCAAAGAATCGTGTGATGCGTTGAGATTGGCTATACGAGAACGAGAAGACAAAAAGGCAAACGAGAAATGATCGAAGGCGGATGAGCTGGTTGTGCATCGCTCAGTCTTTCTTGTTCTGAAGCGAAACTGACAGGAAGGTGGGAATTTGCGATTGCACACCATCGTCTGTCGAGGTCCCATGGCAAATATGCTTCTTTGGAGAGACGAAATCAATCCTCGAGCTGGTTCACGTGCCAGCGGCTTGCCGGCGGCTCTCAAAGGCAATGAGTCGTTTTTGAGAATTTCAGAGGAAGATTTGAAAATGTAGACACTTCTTAATAATGGGTCTGGCCAAAAAGGCCGATTCGCCGGGGGCTATCGTTCACCGGGCACCGTCTTACATAGAGAACAGCCATTGTTACACCACCGCTCAAGTTTGTTACACCGCCGTGCGAAAACCCCTTACAGCCGCTATATCTTGCCGGCAATTGCAGCGGACAGCCTGCTTGAAAAGCTCCAATCGATCTAATCAACAATTCTCATCCATCAATGACAAAAGGAGGTTGCTATGAAGACCGTTCGGGTTCTTGTCTGGCTGAGTGTCCTCAGTGCTATGGCGTTCTGCGTGCCTTCTGCCGCTGCGGACACACACATTATTGGGACTGCCGTGGGTAGCGGGACGATTCCTGGAGGACTGTACGGAGGCCAGCCTTTCACAGTCTCATATCGGATGGATTACTCTAGCTATGGAAATGAGACACTCGTCTCTGGCGAGGTGGTGGTTGTCATCGGCACTGGAAGTGACGTGCAGCGATTTGATACGTTCATCGTCGACGTGGGATCAGTCGATACCAGATCGTTCTCGTTCACAGGGTCAGTTCAGCACAACAGTCACCTTCACTTGATTGGCGGATCCGCCGCGACCGATGGTTACTTGTTCTTGAATATTTGTGATCAGACCGGTTCTGTCTACGATCCTCAGTGGACTGGTCTGTACCCGGCTTGCGATCCCGGAATCAACGTGATTGAACTCACTCCAGCTACTGTGCACATTGATCCCGTTGTGCTGGCGAATACAGGATCAATCGCAGGTGCCGGCCTTATCTCGTCACCTATTGGTTCTTACCCAAGCAAACCCACATTTGCCGGAAAAGGGTATTTCGCCTTCGCCGCAGGGTATTTGAAAAACAAACCACTCCCCATCGGGCTTACAACGTTTCTGTTGAAAACAGATGGCCTGTTCTCGCCGACCGCCTTCTCCTTCGCAAGCATCACCAATGAATCTCTTGTTCTCACCGGTGCAGGGGCAACGCTGAAGGGAACGGGGAAAGTGAACGGATCGGACAGCTACGGCTTCCTTCTGAGCGTCTTCGACGGTCACTCCAGCAAAACCTCAGACAAATTGCGGATGAAGATCTGGGACAAGAACCACGCCAATGCGGTTTTCTATGACAGCCAGAAGGGAGAAGCCGATGATGCAGCTCCCACGGCCGTGGTAAGGGGAGGTGTCATCACCATTTCCAAATCAGGCGGAAGTCCCACGGCAATGGATATGAACGTTCAGCAGCTGATGGAGGATGTTGCTGCAGCCGAAATACCCGCTGCGTATGAGCTGTATAACGCGTATCCAAATCCGTTCAACCCGTCAACGACGATCAGGTTTGATCTACCTGAGGCTACGAAGGTTCGCTTGGTGGTGTATGATATGCTGGGACGGGAAGTGGCAGTCCTTGCGGATGGTGAGCGTCCTGCTGGACAATACAACATTCGATTTGACGCCAGCAGACTTTCGAGCGGCATGTACATCTATCGACTGCAGACGGGCAACTTCACGCAGACGAAGAAACTGATGCTCATGAAATAGTATCACCTGATGTCCCGTGAAGCCCTCCGGGGCATCACGGTTTTGGAGGCCTTCACCAGATAGAGTTTTGCATATTCGTAGAGCCACCCTCTGCGACCGCGGAGGGTGGCTCTTGGTAGCTGCCGATAGAAAGGAGAATGCTCATGAATGATTCGACTCGAATTCTCGCCCTGGTATTCTTCGCCTTCGCAGTCTTCTCAATCGTTGAATCCGCCCCCCTGAGATTTGTTCCTCAGACGGTCAGACAGCCGGATGGGGCTGTGCTGCATTGTTTTGCAAGCGGAGATGAATATTATAGCTGGCTGCATGACAAAGATGGCTTCACAATCGTACAAGATGAATACGGATACTACGTCTATGCAGAAAAGAGGGACGGGTTACTGTTCCCCACGCAGCATATTGTTGGAAGAGCAAATCCCTCCGCTCTCGGGATAGAAAAGTGGTTATCCCTCGACAAGAGGTACATACTTGACAAATTGGAACAACATTTGACTCTCACAACTCAACTAAGTAAGCGGGCTGGTATTAGCACGTTGGCCCTTGCCCCTACGAAAGGTACGCTTATCAATGTCGTCGTGTTTGTTCGTTTCGCAGACGAGACAGAATTTACTCAAAGTCCAGCGTTCTTTTCTTCATTGTTCAACAATACCGCCTCAGCAGCGAATTCCGTGTACAACTATTACAGCCAAGTATCGTACGGACAACTAAAGATACAAAGCAAGTTCTATACAGATTCGAATGCTGTCTTCGTCAAATCGTACAAGGATCAATATGTCAGGAACTACTACATCGCTTATAGTATTACAAATCAAATTGGGTATAAGACGGGAGTTGAAAAAACAGAGCGGGAACACGCACTTCTGACGAACGCCATCAATGCGATCAAAGGCAGCATACCTACCACTGAGAATCTTGATGCTGACAATGACGGCAATGTGGACAACGTTTGTTTTATTGCGAAGGGATCACCGGAAGTATGGAGCAGTTTGCTATGGCCGCACATGTCGTCCTTGGATTCAAGGAATGTCCTCATTAACGGGAAAAAAATTACCACATACAATTTCCAGCTTGAGAACACTCTGCTGCAGGTCGGCGTTGGTGTCCTATGCCACGAAATGTTTCATTCACTTGGGGCACCCGATTTGTATCACTATTCATTAGATGCGCTCTCGCCTGTTAGTAGATGGGACCTGATGGAAGAGACCCTTGACCCTCCGCAGCATATGAGTGCCTACATGAAGTACCGATATGGAAAATGGATCAGCACTATACAGGAAATCTCAAGTTCTGGAAAGTACTATCTGAATCCACTGACTTCATCGACGAACAACTGCTTCAAGATCTCTTCACCGAATTCAGCCACTGAGTACTTCGTCCTCGAATATCGAAAAAAATCCGGGACTTTTGAGAGATCATTGCCCTCGGAGGGTCTGCTGGTGTATCGAATAAACCGGAATTCTGATGGCCTTGGAAATGCATACACCACGTATGATGAACTCTATGTCTATCGACCCAAAGGATCCCCGAGCAACAACGGTGAACCGGACAATGCCAGCTTCAGTCAGAACTCAGGCCGAGTCGTCATCAATGACTATTCTGATCCTGCAGCACTGCTATCGGATGGTTTGCCGGGTGGACTGGACATATTCAACATTGGTGCGATTTCGGACAGTATAGGTTTTGAGCTGACAAAAGCAGGTCCGTACAAGCTGGCTCTTACCTCGCCCATCGGAGGTGAGAACTTCAAAACGGCCAACCAAACGATGATTACATGGATGAATCAATCTGTTTCGGAGATAAAAATCGAACTCACCGTTGATGGAATTCATTGGGAAACGGTTGCTACGGTAACGGGGCAAGCTGGAGTGAGCTCAGGAAAATACCTATGGCAGATTCCGTCCACCCCGACTTCAACCGCCAAGATAAGAATCAGTGATGCGCATGATGGGAACGTGTATTCGATTTCGAGAAACTACTTTGTTATCAGCAGCACGGGTCAATTGATTGAACAAGAACCCAATAATTCGATTGCCCAGGCAACGCCCATTTCGATAGGAGATACTTACGAAGGCGAAATATCTCCAGAGGGAGATGCAGATTACTATAGGTTCAACGCTTCAGCCGGCGACACAATAGATGTTTTCGCCAACGCTAAGAATTCCACTCTAGGGGGACGGATCCAGGTCCTGGACGCTTCCGGTTTCATTAGCTACGATGATGGCGCTTATAACAACCTCGCGACGAGGCAACGGCTCTCAGTTTTGATCCCTCGATCGGGTGTGTATTGTATCCGGTATGCTGAGGCTGGGAATTGGGGTTCTACCCCAGGAAGCCAAACGAGGCAAAATCGTTTGGAAGGTCTGGCGAACGGTGACCTTTCTTCAGTCACTCTTACATCTACGACGGTGGGCAGGTATCAGATCTCGCTACAGAAGTTCAAGAAAACCCCACCGGACTTTGCCGATGCGGGGGCATGGAATCTGACACAGAATAGCGCGGTGCTATATTTTAACGTTCAAGAAAACGGATGTATCTCGAAGTACACATTTGAGTATGGGACCTCTAACTACTACGGCAATCAGATTGATCAGCAAGCTCTCGCGCCGCTTCCTCGCTACCAACAGAACCCTATCAAGAGCACGAACATCGTTTCCCTCTTGCCCAACACGACATACCATTTCAGGCTCAAGGCCGCAAGCGAACTCGGCACCTTCTATAGTAGAGACGCTACATTCACGACTGCAGGGGAGCCAGTGCTTTGGGAAAGGCGGTTCGCGAATTGGAAGAGTCAACTGACAGGTTGGGAGGGGCCATTCTTCAAGTTTGTTCCTTTCGACAAGAACAATGGAATAGTTTTTTGTGATTACGCGCTCTTCAAAACTCACAATGGAGGTGTCACGTGGGAAGAATCTGTGCCATACCCAGTGCCGCAGGCACTGGCGGCCTCATTTGTCAGCATGAACCTTGGATGGATTGCAGGAGAATCCATTCACAAGACCACTGACGGAGGTGCCACGTGGACAAAACAAGACAAGCCAATCGACAAGTACTTGACAAGTGTTTGCTTTGTCGATGGACACAATGGCACGGCAGTCGGGTGGCAAGGATGCATACTCCATACGACTGATGGCGGCAATCACTGGACTTCCCAACATCCAGCTGACTTGCCCGGTATGTGGGAACGATTGCTGTGCGTTGATTTTTGTGATGCGAACCATGGAATAGCGGTTGGAACCGGCGGACTCATCTACACAACGACAAATGCAGGGACAACGTGGACAAAACAGCAAACCGGGACACAAGCAAATCTGGCCGGCGTGCATATGGTCAATCCTCTCATCGCGACGGTAGTCGGTGATGGACCTTGTGGTGGCTCTGGTGCTATACTTCGCACGACAGACGGTGGAACGACATGGGTCAGTCAGAACAATCCCACAGGAAACTATATCAATTCTGTTGACTTCTACAATGAACGCATTGGTCTCTGCGTCGGCATCAATGGCTCGATTGCTAGGACCAGTGACGGGGGAAATACCTGGGTTGCACAGGAAAGCGGAGTGAGATCTGTTCTGGAGTGCGTTACCTTTATCGATTCATCCCGTGCTGTGGTTACCGGTGGTTGGGGCGTTGTTCTTGAGACAAAGGATGCCAAATCGAAGTCGCTAGTCCTGCTTTCCCCGCAAGGTGATGAAGCCTGGCGGTACGGTTCTGTGCAACCTATTCTCTGGCAAAAAAACAACCTGAGTAAGATCGATATCGCTTACTCAACGGACGATGGCAGCAGATGGAACAACATTGCCAAGAACATCCCAGCATCGTTCAGTGTGTATAGCTGGCTTATACCAAATACGATATCGAACTACTGCAGAATCAGAATATGCGATGCAGACGATAGTACTTGTGTCAGTCAGAACTCTGCGCCGTTTGCAATCATTGGCCCTGGTCCTCGCTTCAAGGCATCCGTCACGTTGCTGGATTTTGGCAAGGTCGGATTTGGCAGGTCAAAAGACACTGTTTTGGTGATCCGGAACACCGGTGATGACACACTCAGGTTGTCATACCCGTCCGTTATCGGCAACGGTTTCTCACTCACGAGCTTTGGCCCCAAGATTGAACCAGGGAATCTCGCTGCTTTGGGGTTGCGCTTTGAAGCATTAGCGATAGATGAAACATCGGGATTAGTCATTTTCAGTAGCAACGCCGCAAGTTCGCCCGACACGATTGCTCTCAAGGGCATCGGCGTCCAAGTGAGCGCAATCGACAACGCATTGAGTCACATTCCCGAAGAATACTCAATCGCCCAGAACTATCCGAACCCGTTTAACCCGTCAACAACGATCAGGTTTGGATTGCCTGCGCGAAGTTCAGTCCGGCTTACTATCTACAACATGCTGGGTCAACTTGTGGCAAGCCTTGTGAATTGCGAACAGAATGCAGGCTGGCATCAGGTGAGATGGGATGCGACGGTTTCCAGTGGTTTGTACTTCTATCGAATTGAGGCGATTTCAGTCCAGGAACCCAACAGGCGGTTTGTGGAGGCGAAGAAGATGATCGTGGTCCGATAGTGCCTATTTGTCCCCCCTGGTTGGGTGAGAAAGCTTGGCAAGCGGTGTTTGCTCACATTGATTGAAGGCAGGCGACTTCAGGCAGACGGGACAGATGATACCATCAAACAACATGTCGCCTGGTTTTCATTTGGCAGGACTTTTGCCCTACCTTGCCTGGGCAGAGAACTGAGGAAAGGCGCCTTGATATCCCGAGGGCGCCCATCCGATTTTTGTGGTGATCAATGACATCCGCTGGTCAGTCCGTGCGGGCGTTCATACGCTCTGTCCTTCGTCCAGGGGCCCCGATTGCAGGGGAGTGGCCTCCATTGGATGTCATGGACCTCTTGGCCAGCCAGTCTTTTCAGTCACTCCGATCGGGGCATCTCGAACGAAGTCCGCTGAAACTCGCGCCGGACGAGGAGAAGTTCCTGCAGAAGATGGCCCAGATAGTCTTGCGCCGTCTTGGGGATCCTGATTTCGACACGCGCACCGCGGCGAGGGAAGCTCACCTAAGCCGCATGCACCTGAACAGGAAGCTGCAAGCAATGACGGGGTGCTCGACTCACGATTTCGTCTTGGCGCTGCGGTTCAGAAGGGCACGCGAGCTTCTTCGAGAGGACTTCCCTTCGGTCTCTGATGTTGCACATGCCGTCGGCTTCAGAAGTCCCTCTCATTTCTCAAAAGCGTTCAGGAAGCACTTTGGTCTCTCCCCTTCCGATTTCATAAGGAACGAGGCGTCCAGAGAAGCGTAGTGCTGCCGTTCCTCCAAGAAACCGAGCAAAAGCTGATGCGGCTTTTCTACACCTACCGTTTTCTCAAGAGCTATGAGCAGGCCCCGGCTGCAATTTCCAAAACGGCCTGTGAGCGCTTTTTGCGAGCAGTTGCCGTTTTGAGAATCCCGATCGCCTTGTGATCGGGATCTGCAAAAGCATATCATAAAGCATCCGCCCGCGGAGCGTAACAGGTCGCGTAATTTCGTCGAGTGGCCCTTTTGCTTGCGAATTTGCGCCACCCTTCCCTGAGAGCAAAGAAGTATGACGAGGCACGAGGAATCTGGCAAGAGCGGGTAACCCGAGACTGGCGTTTCTACTTCACTATCTTCGGTTAGTCGAGCTCCAGGATAAGCACGACAAACGCATTTACATGGTGCTCGAGGATCCCGTCAGGGCTACGACATAATCATCAATTGTCAATTGACAACTCTCAATTGACAATTAGACAGCGCGCTGTTGGAGCATCGGTTGCTGATCAAAATAGCAAGAGGCAATTCCGGGTTTCCGGGATTGCCTCTTTGATTTTGTTCATCAAGACAAGAGAGAGTCACTCGTGCACGGACCCTCATCTCTGAGCCCTATTTTGTCAACACCATCTTCCGCACCGAGACAAACTCTCCTGCCGTGATGCGGTACACATACGTGCCGCTCGGCATGCCCGAGGCATCCCAGCGCATACTATACATTCCGGCTGGTTGAGACTCGTTCACCAGCGTCGCCAGGAATGCCGAAGATCGAATCGTCGAACCAGGTCTCGAGGAGAAAACGGGTCCATTTCTGAGTCTTCCAGGGCGAATCGGTGAAGTTGAAAAGGTAGGGAATATGGAAGCTGGGTTCATTCCCCATGGAGAATTGTCCGACCAGACTGATCAGACCGGAGATGTCATGCTGGGTCTGCCACAGGTAGGTCCAGCCGTTGTTCTCAACATAGTAATCCCGCCCGCCCCTGCCGCCGTCAAATTTCGGATCGATATTGATCCAGTTGCCAAGCGCATCTTTCGGCATGAACATTTGTTTGTCCGGATTCCAAAGGTTGGGATAATTACGCGAGCCCGACCGGTATCTTTCGGCCACATTGTCGCGACCAAGCTCCGTCGCCATCTCAGCTACAGCCCAATCGTCGTAACTGTGACCCAAGGTGACGGCAACGGCTTGCCGTCTTTCAAAGGAGTCAACCAGGGCGCAACTGTCCTTTTCGCCTGGATGAAGAGCCGGAAAGAAACCTCGGGCCACGTAGAAGCTGTCCAGCTCACACCGGGGCCCGTTACGTCAGGTCGTTCACCTTGACACCGTCCATATCATCGAATACCTGATTCTCGCCTCCCATTGCCCAGATGAAGGTATAGTTTTGCGTTCCAACGCCAGCGTGAATCGACCAGCTTGGATTAAGCACTGCTTGCCGGTTGCGAATCACAATATGGCGCGTCTCGTCAGGCTGACCCAGAAGGTGCACGATCATCGCGTTGGGGTCAATGTTGAAATACATATATACTTCCGATCTCCGTTGATGCGTGTGCGGCGGCATCGTGTTCCAGACACTTCCTTCCTCGAGCTCCGTCAAGCCCATCACCAACTGGCAGCTCTTGATCCCGTTTGGATGGATATATTTGTAGATCGTTCGCTTGTTGGCGTCTTTCTGGCTTCCCAGCCTCACGGGCTCTGCATCGGCGAACTTTGCGTGGGTAGTGGGAAATTCCCTGTGGGCCGGATAGCTCACAAAATAGAATATGGCAGGCGTTTCGACGCTCTTGCTGGCGAACTCAATCTCCTTCGATCCGCGACCAATATAGAGCGCATCCTTGAATGCCATCGGGTATTCTTTTCCGTCGACTCGTATGGACCCGTCCGCCCCGATATTGATAATACCAATCTCGCGGCGTTCGGTAAAATACTCCGCGACCATCTCCTTCTTGCTGGCAAGCAGTTTAAGTGTTCCCCTGACCGGCACCGCCGAGCCCGTAATCGAGCGGTCGATGTCGGAATAGACCATCGGCACTTCATCATGAATGAAGAGCTGGTCGATCAGGAACGCCTTTCGAAGATCTGCTGACGTCATTCCGCGAAAGCCAGTAGGATCGGTTGAGAATCGCACGTCCATCGTTATACTCCTTTTAGTAACGTCTTGTGTTCTCGATTAGGGAACCGGTTGACTGCATGTAAGCAACCACAAATTCAAGGCTCGTTTTCTCAGATGTCCACCTTCCGTGGTCAATTCTTGAGAGCGTAGCCGTCCTTCCCTTTCGCAAACACCCATTTGTACGCCACCGACCCTCTGCTGACGCTCACTTCGATCTCATCGGGATTCGACTGGACAACCTTTGCCGTCTTTACCATCTCTTCCGCTTCCTTCTGATCGTTGACCGGCAAAACCAACGTTACTACAATGGACGTGCCTGTTTTTGCCGTCGTGACCGTTTCAAAATACGGGATCCAGGTAAGCACACCATCTTCTCTCACGGGAAGTGACGGAAGTCCATCCTCGACGATCGTGAAGTTGTTCTCCAGCACTAAGGGAATTAGCGCAAGAGTATGTCGTTGAGAGGTAAGCAGAACATGGTCGCTCGAGGCCTTATACTCGACTCCCGGTGGCGGCGTGGATCTCGCGTTCCGTGGTGGTCCCGCAACCCCTGGGAAGAACCTTGCTTGTATTTTGGAACCAGGAGCAGCGCCGATCTCATCCACGATCACTGTCACAGCCGGTTTTTCAAGTACGATATTGCGTCTCCATTTCTTCAATTCCTTGCCGGGGTACGCATGCGTCGGATCCATCAAGACGTAATCCCGCTTATCGCTCGTCTGGAAGTCCAGCACCTTCCCTCCAACGCCTTCCTTCCACGGTTGATCCTTCGTCTTGGCAGACAACTGTTGCTCACCGTTGACAAAAATCAGATTGTTGCCTGCACTTGATGCCTGAGGATACAACCAGCGATCGTCGTTGAAATAGATCTCGTCATATGCTCCGCTCCCAAGATCCCGTATGAAGGGAACGCCATACCACGTCAGGATAAACTGCCCGCAGTCGAGATGCCCGTGATGGGGATCGTCGTTAAGGCCGGCCTTGCAGGCGATCGTTACCGTTGAGGGATCGAGAAAATCGCTCCGCATCATTGCCCAGTCGATGCTCTTAAAAAGCTTCGACTGCGGTTTCGGTTCGACCGGTTTGACAGAGCTCTTGGGCCAGATAATGTCAAACACACCGGTTCCCTGGCCCATCTCGGTGCGTTGATCCAAGAACTTGTCTCTATACCACGCACCTATCCCATCACCGGTTTCATCAACCAGCTTGTTCACCATGAATGAAGGGCCCATGGGCTCTCCTCCGCCATCTCCGAAGTTCGCAGTCAACGTGTAGAGGAGGAAGTCAAGAGGATGGTTTCTCACATTCTTATGCTGAAACAAGTTGTACTTCCCGTTCGAGGTCCTTTTCAAAGCGTCCATGAACGGCAAGCCCAAACGCATCATGGCCTGGTAGTAACCCCGGCTTTCCTGCCAGCCGCCATCTTCACCGATATGGTCGAATGTCAGGCCGATTCGATTGTATGCTTCAGCGACCACATCGATAACCTGTGGATCATCCTTCAACAAAGTGAGCGCAGACATACCTAATCCGTTATTGCAGATTACCGACCAGTTGCACCGGTAGGAGGTTGCCCACCAGAAGAACTCGTAGTTGCCTCGCACTTTTGTAATTGCCTTTTCAAGCAGGGCGCCCCGGATCTTGTCCCTTTCCCACTTCGTCAACACCGGGTACAACCAGTCATAGACAATCGCGATGTGACTGGCACGCTCTGCTGCCATGTGGTCATAGGAAAAAACCACCCGGTCATCGGGAACATTCCAGGGCCAGACACGGGGATAGATGATGTCGAACTTATGAACCCAGTCGGTCCAATCGACCATATCGCTCATGGCTATTGCGAATGCAATCCCCTTTTTTGCGTAGGCTACATCTCCCGTCATTTGATACAGAAACCCCAGGGTGAGTGCTCCTTCAGTTAGTTCCGAGCAGTACGTAAAATATCCGCGACTGTCAGCCGCATAACGTGGATGACGAGGGAATTCTGGTGCCGGGTCTTTAATCTGAAAATACAGCCATCTGTGCGCTTTCATCATCAAACCGGCCATGATATCCTTGCTTTCCTGGTCAGTCTGGATTCTCTTCTGGATAGCCGGTATTTCGTCCTTCGTGAAGAAGAGATACGGGTGCTGCAGTTTATCGATCCTGATGCTCTTGAGCATGTCTTCTTTGCTCACCTGAGCATTCAGGGAAAAAGAGATCGCAAGAATCAAGACGCAAACAATCTTACCTCTCATTCCTTGTGCGATGGATCTCAGTATCGAGGTCATGTGATTTCCCTTTGCCCTTAGTTTGGAAGATCATGATTGCTGTGCCAGGCTCGTTTTCTCGAATCCCCGCTTTCCGTGGTCAATTCTTGAGAGCGTAGCCATCCTTCTCCTTTGCGAACACCCACTTGTACACCCCGGATGCTCTACTGATGCTGACTTCGAGCTCATTGGGATTTGACTGAACGAGCTTCGCCGTCTTGACGATCTCTTCTGCTTCCTTCTGATCGTTGACCGGCAAGACCAATGTGACAATGATGGATGTGCTTGATTTCGCCGTTATGACCGTTTCAAAATAAGGGATCCAACTGAACCTGCCATCTTCGGTCACGGGAAGTGACGGGAGTCCATCCTGGACGATCGTGAAGCTGTTCTCCAGTACTAAGGGGATCAGTGCAAGATGATGTCGTTGAGAGGTGAGCAGAACATGATCGCTTGAGACTTCGTACCCGAAACTACGCGGCGAGACCTCTGGAAAGAACCTTGCTTCTATTTTAGCACCGGGGGCAGCGCCGACTTCATCAAGAATCACCGTCACGGCTGGCTTTTCGAGAATGATATTCCGTCTCCATTTCTTCAGCTCTTTGCCGGGGTACGCATGCGTGGGATCCATCAATACGTAATCCTGTTTCTCGCTCGTTCGGAAATCCAGCACCTTCCCTCCAATGCCTTCCTTCCACGGTTGATCCTTCAGCTTGGCAGAAATTTGCTGCTCACCGTTCACGAAAATCAGATTATTTCCAGCACTTGACGCCTCAGGATAGAGCCAGCGATCTTCGTTGAAATAGATCTCGTCATATGCTCCACTCCCAAGGTCGCGTATGAAGGGAACACCATACCAGGTCAAGATGAACTGGCCGCAGTCGAGATGGCCGTGATGCGGATCGTCGTTATAGCCCGCCTTGCATGCGATCGTTACCGTCGAGGGATCCAGAAAATCGCTGCGCATAATTGCCCAGTTGATGCTCTTGAAGAGCTTGGATTGCGGTTTCGGTTCGACCGGTTTGACGGAGCTCTTTGGCCAGATGATGTCAAAGACACCGCTTCCCGGCTCATTCTCGGTACGTTGATTCAAGAACTTGTCTCTATACCATGCACCTGTCCCGTCGCCTGTCTCGGAAATCAGCTTGTTCACCATCCAAGAGGGACCCATGGGTTCTCCTCCGCCATCTCCAAAGTTCGCTGTTAACGAGTAGAGGAAAAAGTCAAGAGGATGGCTTCTTATTTTCTTATGTTGAAACAAGTTGTATGTGCCGTTCGAAGTCCTTTTCAACGCATCACTAAACAATACGCCGGTAATCATCATGTAGTCGTAGTATCCACGGCTTTCCTGCCAGCCGCCGTCCTCACCGATTTGATCGAATGTCAGACCGATTCGATTGTATGCTTCAGCGACTACATCGATAACCTGTGGATCCTCCTTCAACAGAGTGAGCGCAGAGAGGCCTAACCCGTTGTTGCACACCACCGACCAGTTGCACCGGTAGGAGGATGCCCACCAGAAGAAATCGTAGTTGCCTCGCACTTTTGTGATTGCCTTCTCAAGAAGTGCGCCTCGTACTTTATCCCTTTCCCATTTCGTAAACACCGGGTACAGCCAGTCATACACCATCGCCATCGTACTGGCCCTGTCTGCCGCCATGTGGTCATAGGAAAACACTACCCGGTCATCGGGAACATTCCATGGCCAAACACGCGTATAGATGATATCGAACTTATGTGCCGGATTGGTCCAGTCAACCAGATCGCTCATCGCTATCGCGAGTTCAATCCCCTTTTTTGCGTAGGCCATATCCCCCGTCATTTGATACACAAACGCCAGTGTGAGCGCTCCTTCGGTCAGTTCCGAGTAATATTCGTCAACCTTGGAACCGTTCACCACATAGCGTGGATGACTGGGGGGCATTGGAGCCGGATCCTTGATCTGAAAATAGAGCCATCTGTGCGCTCGCATGAGTATGCCGGCCATGATATCCTTGCTTTCCTGGTCAGATTGAATTCTCTTCTGGATGGCCGGTATCTCATCCTTCGTGAAGAAGAGATACGGGTGCTGCAACTTATCGATCTTGATGCTCTTGAGCATATCTTCTTTGCTCACCTGAGCATTCAGTGAAAAAGAGATCGCAAGAATCAAGACACAGACAAGCTTGCCTCTTAAGTCCTGTGCGACGGTTCTCAGTATCGTGGCCATATGATTTCCCTTCACCGTTAGATTGACGTTGACGCCTGAGATCTCAGAACCTCTGCGGAGCTTGGTTGCGAAGCGGCCGTCTGATCTCTCAAACGGCCGCCATCACAAACTCAAGACGAGCTTGCCAAAACAGCATGAATTCTCTGTTCTGCCAGGCTCGTTTTCTCGAATCCCCACTTCCGTGGTCAATTCTTGAGAGCGTAGCCGTCCTTCCCCTTCGCAAACACCCACTTGTATGCTCCGGATGCTTTACCGATGCTCACTTCGAGCTCATTGGCATTTGATTGAACGAGCTTTGCCGACTTTGCCAGTTCCTCAGCTTCTTTCTGATCGTTGGCCGGCAAGACCACCGTCACAATGATGGATGTGCTTGATTTCGCCGTTGTGACCGTTTCAAAATAAGGGATCCAGCTGAGCACCGCATCTTCGGTCACGGGAAGTGACGGGAGTGCATCTTCAACGATCTTGAAGCTGTTGTCCAGTACTAAGGGGATCAGCACAAGATTATGCCGTTGAGAAGTAAGCAGAACATGATCGTTCGAGACTTTGTACTCCACACCGGGTGGCGGCGTGAATCTCGCGTTCCGTGCTCCTGACGAGACTCCTGGAAAGAACCTTGCTTCTATTTTGGCACCGGGGGCAGATCCAACCTCATCCAGGATCACTGTCACGACCGGCTTTTCGAGTATGATACTCCGTCTCCATTTCTTCAGTTCTTTGCCGGGGTACGCATGCGTGGGATCCATCAGGAGATAATCCCGTTTCTCACTCGTTTGGAAGTCCAGTACCTTCCCTCCAATCCCTTCCTTCCATGGTTGATCCTTCATCTTGGCAGACAGCTGTTGCTCGCCGTTGACAAAAATCAGATTATTTCCAGCGCTTGACGCTTGAGGATAGAGAAAGCGATCATCGTTGAAATAGATCTCGTCATATGCTCCGCTCCCGAGGTCCCGTATGAAGGGAACGCCATACCAGGTCAGGATAAACTGCCCGCAGTCGAGATGCCCGTGATGGGGATCGTCATTGTAGCCAGCCTTGCAGGCGATCGTCACGGATGAGGGATCCAGAAAATCGCTGCGCATCATTGCCCAGTTGATGCTCTTGAAGAGCTTTGATGGTTGTTTCGGTTCGACCGGTTTGACGGAGCTCTTTGGCCAGATAATGTCAAAGACACTGTTTCCCAGGCTCATCCCGGTAGGTTGAGCCAAGAACTTGTCTCTATACCATGCACCCGTCCCGTCACCGGTTTCTTCAATCAGCTTGTTCACCAACCACAAAGGACCCATCGGGTTTCCTCCGCCGTCTCCAAAGTTCGCGGTCAACGTGTAGAGGAAGAAGTCAAGAGGATGGTTTTTTACATTCTTATGCTGAAACAAATTATATGCGCCGTTTGAAACTTTCTTCAGCGCGGCACTGAAATTAACGCCCGTTCGCATTAGGTAGCCGTAGTATCCCCGACCTTCCTGCCAGCCGCCGTCCTCACCGATTTGATCGAATGTCAGACCAATTCGGTTGTATGCTTCAGCAACCACGTCGATAAGCTGTGGATCCTCCTTCAGCAGAGTGAGCGCAGACACACCCAACCCATTGTTGCAGACCGCCGACCAGTTGCACCGGTAGGAAGTTGCCCACCAGAAGAACTCGTAGTTGCCTCGTACTCTTGTGACTGCCTGCTCAAGAAGGGCGCCTCGGATCTTATCTCTTTCCCATTTCGTCAACACCGGGTACACCCAGTCATACACTGTCGCAATAGTAGCCGCCCTGTCTGCCGCCATGTGGTCATAGGAAAAGACCACCCTGTCATCGGGAACATTCCACGGCCAGATTCGGGGATAGATGATGTCAAACTTATGCGCATAGTCAGTCCAATCGACCAGATCGCTCATCGCCACTGCAAATGCGATGGCCTTTTTTGCATAGGCCATGTCCCCCGTCATTTGATACAGAAACGACAGTGTGAGTGCTCCTTCAGTCAGTTCCGAGTAGTACGTAAAATATCCGCGAGTATCAGCCACATAACGTGGATGGCGAGGGAATTCCGGCGCCGGATCCTTGATCTGAAAATAGAGCCATCGGTGCGCTTGCATCATCAAACCAGCCATGACATCCTTGCTTTCCTGGTCAGACTGAATTCTCTTCTGCATGGCCGGGATGTCATCTTTCGTGAAGAAGAGATACGGGTGCTGCAACTTATCGATCTTGATGTTCTTGAGCATATCTTCTTTGCTCACCTGAGCATTCACTGAAAAAGAGATCACAAGAATCAAGACACAGACAAGCTTGCCTCTTATGCCTTGTGCGACGGTTCTCAGTATTGCGGTCATGTGATTTCCCTTCGCCTTATTTTGATAGATGGTGATACCTGTCCCAGACTGTTTCCTTAATCCTACTTCCGCAGCGTCATTCAAGCTCCCTCGGCTCCACATTGATGTCCAAACAAATCAGAAGTAAGGACACACCTTGCTTGTACCCTCCGACGATCTGACTAAGACCAGTGGATTGGTTCATAGCAGATCAATTGAGAAGGTCTGGCGATGAGCAGATGTTGAGGGGCGGATCGGGTGTTTACAGCGCACAAGAGCACGGCATCAGGGGGGGGATGAATCTAGAATCAGGAGTGACAGAAAAAAGCTGAAGCCCTTGTTCGTGCACATTACCCATGCATCGCCTGATCCACACTCCTTTGCCGGACAGAGAGGATCTACCCACGATGCAGGCAATTCCTCGGCTGGCACGCCGCATCACGTTCAACTGCAAAAACTTGGGGGCTGGGCGATCTTGCCCAGCCCCCCATCCAAAATCAGACTACTTATTTCATCAAGACCATCTTTCGCGTCTGGACGAAATCATCTGCCGTCAATTGATACAAGTACACTCCGGAACTCAGTTTCGAGGCATCAAATGTGGTCTTATAGGTGCCGGGCGCCAGATGTCCGTCAACGAGCCGGGCCACAGATTGTCCGAGAACATTGAATACTTCGATGACAACGTTGCTGCTCTTGGAGATTGAGTACTCCAGATTGGTCGTTGGATTGAACGGATTCGGATAGTTCTGAGAGAGCTCGAACGTTTGCGGCACACTGGCCGTCGTTCTTTCAACATCCGTCAATAGCCATGCAGATTTTCTCGATGGGAACCAATTCAAATCTCCCGCCGGGTATCCTGCTGCCCCACCCGTGTACGCTGCTGCCGCCGTTTGATAAGAGAGGTTGAGTGTATCGGTATAGAATTTCCATTGGGGACGGGCAAAATCGTATTCCGGTTTGAAATTTGTGGTGGCTTTCAACCTATTTGCACCGTTTGGATCATTATACCAGGTACCAAGAGCAACAAGATCGCGGGTCTTTTTCACAAAGGTGATGGTTTCTTTCTTGAAAGCGGTGAGAGAATCCGTGCCCAGTTTCTTGTTGATGTGCCACGTCAGCGGTACAATGTTTCCAAACCCCTGCGCTGCGTGGGTATCAAACCAAGCTTGGAGTGGGGGAGTAACCGAATAGAAGTTGTTCTTGACTACCCACTTGGTCGTATCGTTGGGGACACAGGTTATCAAACACATCCTGACGGCGCCCGACGGACCCCTCTCTCCCGAATCCACCCATTCAACCAGACGCACAGCATCCGTGCTATCATTGCCAGCTGCGAGACAATCGACAAAGACGTTGTTCGTAATGGTCACTTTGCTGCCAACGAAACCCAGCGCCATGAAGCCGTGATAACCCCAACCGTTAAGGGCCGTATTGTGATCGAAATAGAAGTCGCCGAGGGCTCCCGTGCTTGAATAATGACGAACCACTCTATCGGTACCATCCATAAAAGTGCAATTCTGTATGAATACACTATCGGTGGAAACAGATCTGAAATCGATCGGTCTGCCATCGCCCTCATTGCCATTGTAGAGATTTCCGTACTGCGCAAAAATCGTATTGGTCACCTTAAGCTTGTGCGTGGCAACAGGAAGTTGTATGCCGGTCTTGTAACCGTTAAGGACGCAACTATCGACCTCTATGGTTAACCCAGTGCCTGCAGCCTGGATCATGACCGTCGGCATTAAAGAAATCTCCGCTGGCATGAATTCAGGCCAATTAACCATAGCGATATTCTTCAGGTACAGATTCCCGCGCGGTGTTAATATATTCGTGGGGTAGGCTGCTGTGAGGTCATTCTTGAAGCTATAAATGGCAGGCTTTGATCCCGTTCCATTCTCTGCTTTAATGCGCAATACCCAGTTCGGATTCGAGATGAATGACCTCACCAGATATATGCCGTTTCTCTTTAATACATATACCCGGTCCGCATCCTTCCTGGCACCCGTTGACAAGCTATCACCAAGTATGTCGTCATTCAAGAAGCGCCCAGTTGCGTAAAAATCCTGAATGACCAAATCATGCGATGTTTGTCCGTACGAGACCGGCCGGACAAAACACATAAGGATGGCGATAAAGAAGAGGTACTTCAACTTAGCCATAGCAACCTCCCGTGGATGTGATGAATCGATAGTTGGTTAGTTAACTCTTGATGCGTTTTCATAATTCGATTCTTACGCCGAAGTCGGCGGTCATGCCGTATTTGTTGCTGGTATCGGACAACATCCAGCCTGTAATCCTATTAGCGAGTGTCGTGCCCTCCTCGGTATTTGTGATGTTGTTCAGGTTAAGCGAGACAGAGATATTGTCGGTTATTTTTTGCTTCAGAGTTACGTCCAGTCTTGAGTATTTGGCGGTCACCACATCACTTCTCTGATTTCCTGAAAAACTGGCGTTGTAGTTCCCCTGGTAGAACAGTGAAACTCTAATTGAGAATCCTTCGATGTCATAGCCGAGAGACGCATTTCCAAAGAACTCAGGCTGATCCTCGAGCTTTTGTTTTTTCTCAAAGAGAACGTTTTTCGATCCTGTCGTATATATATACCTGCCAAAGAGAAGCGTCGAATCCTTATAGGTCTCGACCCTGGAACTGTTGGACCATGTTTCAGAACGCACGATCGTAAAATTGTAGTTCAACACAATGTTCGTGAAGGGTTGGGGGAGAAACTTGAAATCTGTCTGGTGCTCAACTTCGAATCCCCACACATGGGTTGGCTGCGATGAATTATATGGGTAGGTAAGAGTATAATAACCTTTGCCAAACGGTGTTTGCCAGGGAATCCCAAGACTATCGAGAACCGCTTGACCAGAGAGACTGACCCCACTGATAGTATGGTACATGTCTTTGATGTTCTTATAGAACGCGGACACAGAAAAGAGACCAATGGTATTGCTATAAAACTGTGCCTGCGCTTCATAATTCCATGCGACAGCAGATTTCAAATTTGGGTTCCCAATATTCAAATCGCTCGATGAGGTGGATCGAGCTACAAATTTCAGCAGTCTGTTGTTATAATCCGGCCTGGCTATCGCTTCATACGCCGCCAGCCGCACGTTCATGAAGTCCGTCGGTCTGATGATCGCTTGAACATTGGGCAGCAGAACATGCTCCTTGTGGTAGACAGTCGTGTCCTTTAAGGCGCCCTGCCCAAAGGGGAATCCACTGAGAGGGACTCTCGTAAATCGTGAGGAGTATCTGTTGTCTTCGCTTTCAAGGCGAACACCAGCGAGAAATGTAACGGCACGACCGATGTTGAGTGTATTCATTGCGTAGCCGGCGTAGACTTTTTCCGCAAGGTCGTAGAAATTGCCATCGACCTCACTGTTCCTCACATACTCCGGAAACTTTCCAGCGGCGTCCTGATAGCCGTTGATGTTGAGCTGCCGCCATAGTTTCAGGCCGTCCACGTTGATCAGCGGATTCAAGTCATACTTACCGTAGATCATACGGTCCGGGGGACTGGTATCCAAGAAATTTGCAAACGAAATCTTCTGAGTGCCGACCAACTTCAAATTCTCGAATTGCGTTCCTTTGAGGTTCTTTGCTGCGATTGAACCGTCAGGCAGTTTTGCGTACGCCGATGGTGTATAGAGATAGTACATCGCCGCGGTTTGACTTGGAGAATTGAATCTTCCTGTTTGTCGATACTTCCCACCAAATTTTATTTCGCCTGATATATTGTCGCTCACAATGTATTTTCTCAGAAGGTCCAGGCGCACACCGATTTCTTTATCCAGATTCTTCTGAGCGCGGTCGTATGCATGATCGATAAATGCATCCGTAAAATTGTTCACCGCGTATGGGATCCACTGCTCCACGGGACCTTTGTACAGCGCTGGTGGGATAGTACGCATGCCTGAAATGACGACTCCACTGGCAGAGGCAGAAGTTTCAGTCAAATTCAATTCAAAATCGAAAGGGTCATTCCTCGTTGATTGAGAGAAAGAGAGATTCCAGTCAGCTTCCCAACCCAGAAGGAAATTCTCGCCTTGAAGAGAGGTGCTGAATGTACCGATGTTTGTTTCTCTCTGACGATAATCGTACACGACCACACCGCTCAGTGGAAATTGTTTATAGGAAGTCAAGTAGTTTCTTGAGGTCCGATTGTAAACGGTGTTCAATCGAATTGATCCTTGATCGGGGGTAGTGTAGTCCAACAAAAGACTGCCGCCATTCCGCTTGCGTAATTCGTTAATATACGTCGGCTGGAACTGCGTAATTTGATAATCGGTGCCACCCTGTATTCCCGTGACGTCGTAAGTGTAATTCGTTGACTCATTGCTTCGGATCGTGCTTTCGAGATTGCCAGAAACTTGAACTCCTAGCAGATCATCAAAGAATCTCTCCCCATAGCGTATTGAACCGTTGTACTGGTTGGTCGATTTGTCCATCGCGTTATAAGAACCCTTCGGCTCAATTCTCAACATTCTTGCCGAAGAGGCTTTTTTGGTAACAAGATTGACACTTCCTGCGATGGCGTCGGCATCTTTGTCAGATGTCAGCGCTTTCGAGAGCTCGATGCCTGCTAACGATCCTTGGGAAATGGTGCTCAAATCTACGGATCTATCGACGTCACTGGTTGGCGCCATTCGCACACCGTCAATAGTAACCAGCGAAAACTTGCCGCTCATTCCCCGCATGACAACTGAACTCGCCTCCCCTCCAGTCCGCAGAAGCGAAACGCCGGGTAGACGCCCGATTGCCTCGGCAGCATTAGCATCCGGCAATTCCTGAATTTTCTCTTCTGAAATGACGTTCGTGATCGTCGGAGCAGTAAGTTGTTGGTTGATGGCAGCGATTTGACCTTTCCGCTGAGCGGTCACGACAAATTCCTTACCTATAATTACCGTCGACACCAATTCAACGTTTAATTGCACGGCCGCATTTTTTGAAAAATCGACATCCCTCACCTTGACTTCATATCCTATACAGGAGACCCTTACCTTAAGAATTTTTTCAGGAATTCCCGAAATTCGATATTCACCATTTATGTTCGTTGCATCCCCTAACCCAGTACCCACGATGACAACGTTCACTCCGACAAGCTTTTCATGACTTGTGGAATCGGTTACAACGCCTCGCAACACACTCTGTCCAAACACACCTACCGGAAGGAGAAGAATGATGAACAAAGTAAGATATGTTTTCATAAGGCTATCACTCCTTGATTGATCGGTCAAAAAGGAAATACGGCAATAAGGCTTACACCATAGGCCGAGGCCGGTTCAGCATGAGAATCAAGTCGATCACCAGCCTTGAGTTCCTTCGCTGTGGGCTTTGGGTTGATGTCATCGACGCCTGAAGGTCTAGAAAGGCGGAATCATGAGGGTTGAGCGGCGCGATAGGTGTACCTGGTATATTAGGTGCATCAAGCTTACCGATTTTGCAGTAAATTGTCAAGTCAAATGTTCTCACGGCGGCACCAAGCGCCCGCCGTGGAAGCTGATGATATTCATAGACACGCTCATCTTCGAGCCGCCACCATGAATTGCCCAGCCGGCGACCTCACTCGATGACTCACGAGCACGAGCGTTTCTGCTTCTTCATGTGATCCCTCGACTGAGTAGCCAAGAAGAGACAAAAGCCTCTCGTCTCCGACCCTTTCTACGAATCCGACAGAGGCTCATGAATTCTCAGCTTCAACATCGTCGGTTGGTATGCAATGGGCATCTGCATATCCAACCGTTTTACAGCGGTTTGGGGAACGGGAAGTTGAGTCTTCGCATGAATCAGAGTGGTCGTGATGTCCGAAAGCACAGTCTTTCATTAGGCCCAAATTTGCCGTAACTACTTCTTACGTATTTCTAAGTTGCCCCTTTTCATCTTATCTATGGGAATATCTATGCTCAGTGTTCCTTGAGACAAGGATTTGTACGTGAGAGATTCCCCATTCCATTTGACATCATATTCAAAAGCTGGATTCATGCACGCCACCACCGATGTAACACGATGGTTGTTTCCTGTGGCAGATAAATGGACAGACAATTGGCTAAAAGTATCATCGAACGTCTTCTTTTCTATCCACACATCAAAGCCAGTGCTGAAATTGCCCGGACGATAATACGCTGAATACCAAACAAGAACTGGGGATGACAAACCGCCGAATTCATGCCACCCGGCACCTCGACCAGTTTCGATCAAGAAATGTTCCATGCAATTGTACGATGCCTCCACCTCTGCCTTCCATACATCCAATGCCTTTGTAGCAATTGTGCAGGCAAAATCGGCTTCACCCAAATCAAGCATGGTCTTCCAAAAGAACCATTGATGGGCCATCCACACCGTTCCATTCCAGTAACCATCTGATCTATAGTACGGTGCGGATTGATCCACCGCAGATAGGCCCGCATTGGACCACATGTGTTTTTCTGATTTTAACGAGCTTAGGATTCTTTTCTCTTGAGCATCAGTACAAATTCCGGCAATCAATGGATAAGCCCCGTCGAATCCCATATCGTAGTTTACCTTGTCCTGGTACCGAAGGATGTGAGATGGCTTACCATCGTTGTCATGAACAACATAGCCAAAGTATCCCGATTCCTCATCCCATGAATATTGTTGAAGAGCATTGCTGAATAGTTGAATGTCATTGTCGTACTTCTGCACATCGTCATTCTTACCAAGAACAATCGCAGCCATTTTCAATATTTTTGCTGTTCGAATTGCCTGAGAGGTGTTTACAACCGGTGCTACTGTGCTTTCAAGTCCAGTATCATGAACGTATTTCTGCGGAGGCAAATCGTCCCAACCACCTGAGTTGTAGAAGTAGTCCCATGTTTTCAAGATATTTGATTGAAGAGTCTTTGTTGTTGAGCTTCCAAGACGTCCGGCCATAAATTCATGATACTGTTTTAGGCGGGGATAAAAGTATTCCAATAATTCTTTTGATTGGGTTCTGTTCCACAATTCCAAGAACAAATAATGCTGAACAGGAACAGGTGAACCGTGATGAATAAACGCTGATTGAGCGCCCGCTTTCTGCGTATATGCATTAAGATTTTCTATCGCACGTTGTGTATCTGTCTGTAGCAATCCAAGTCCGATAAATCCTGAATCCCAGGTGTAAAGACAATCCCACCATCGGCCAGGCGCGCTGTGACGAATGTATTCTTTTTGAGTATAGACCGGATACACCACGTTACAAGCAAGTGTAGCATTCAAACGTTTGATACTGAATCGATACTTGTCCCCTTCCCTGTGTCCATCCATGGTTGCAACATGTGCCTTCGCTGCAAGATACATACTTTCATATTTGTCTTGTGAAGAGTTCATCTCCTTCAAGTACTTCTCAACCTCATCTTTGCTTCCATTGCACACGATGCCGTAGAGTGTCCTCGTGGATTGAGGCACAAGGGTAACCGGCCTCAGAAAAACATTTGTATAATGACCAACTCCTTCCCCGTCAAAACTCATCTTCACATGTTCATTTACCATTTGTTTGAAATAGTCGCCGAGTTCCCGCCCATTCCATTGGCGAATCTCAAAAGAATCATACTGCCATAGAAGCCCGTAGTATGAATCGACGTCGTCATACTTCAAAACAAGCGAGTTCCTCACCGGGCCGGCGGTTATTTGTGGAACCGGATTCCACTGCTTCTGCTTTATCTCGATCTGATCAACCTGGTTCGCTTCAACGACAACAAAACCGTCCAGTTCAATGGGACCTCCTCCTTGAGATGTCAACGTCAGTTCGTACTTGCCGGCTTTCAATGTTCCGATACTGATAATTTCGTGAGCAAACCCAGATGCGCCCTTGAACGTTACTCGTGTATTGATAAGACCGGATGCGTCAAAGGAGACTTCTTTGCGTTCACCTAATTTGTATCGTACATAGAGTACGGCATCATCATACGCTTTCTCAACTTGAATCTGATAGGTGACGAGGTCTCCTCTATCGAAGCCAAAACGATCTCCAATTCCTGAACCGCCAACAAAACCGTCTGCTCGAATTTCCCCTCGCATTTTCCCATCATAGACAAGATTGTCCCGCGGCCTTGGTTTGAAAAACTTCAGTTCCTCATAATCGAGCGCATGAATCCATTTTGCGCCGGAAGGTAACGTGATGACGCCCGGATAGAGCGGTGTATAAACGGTATACTCTCTGATAGGTGGAAAATTTATGGACGCCATAAAATGTAAGGCCAGGTTTTGATAGTCCGCAGTGTTGTTCACACAGTCAATTTTGATGAGCCGTGCATGAGAAGATATTTCGGAATATGAAATATCTGTATAGACCTGGTCTTTCCATTCCAGCTCGTGACGGAAACTGAAATATTCCAAATTCGGCGAAGCTTCCCAGGGATGATAATCGTTCTCGAACAAAACATTGGGCACAAAGACTTTTCTTCTGTAGAAACCTGGAAACACACTAAGATCGAATCGAAGGCCGCTCTTTCTATTCGGGATATGCGACACACCAATATAACGCTTGCTGTATGGCCCCCAATCCGGCAAGTGTAGATCGTGCGTTCCGTCTAAGTTGCTGAACGCTGTCGAACTCACAAGCGGTTGAGCTGAGACATCAGCGCTCAACAACGTGAAAGCTATCATGAATACAAGAAGTATGTTTGTTTTGACAGAAAACATCATGAGACTTCCCTCCCGTCTGAAGACGGCAATAGTATAATCATGAAGGCTGCTTCCGGATTCATAACCACGGGTCTGGCTACCTTTGGTGGTGCCAACGATACATGAGTTGCTTTGTTCAGCAAGTGACGGACACCATCTAGATCTATTTCGTCAAGAACCGGTAGACAGTTGTCGAACTGAAGGTCCGTCCGGGGTTTAGAACCGTCGAAAGGAACTGGGGCTTGTTAGGAGAGTCCGGGAAATGCTCTGTCTCGAGACAGAAGGCGCACTGACGATCGTATTTCTTCCCCTCTTTTCCGATGGGCATAGCGCGGACAAAGTTCGGGGTATAGAATTGCAGGCCGGGCTCGGTGGTCAGCACTTCCATCACCCGACCCGACGTTTTCTCATAAACTCTTGCGGCGAGTCCGAAGGCATTTGCCGGCTTGTTCAACACCCAGTTGTAGTCGTATCCCCTCCTCCTCTTCAGCTGCCCGTAAACGTCGTCAATCCGCGCACCGATGGCAGTCTCGGTGGCGAAGTCCAGCGGAGTCCCGTGCACACTTTTCAGTTCGCCTGTCGGGATCGATTCGGAATCAACGGGTGTGAAACGATCGGCGTCAATGAACAATTCGTGATCGAGGATACTTCCGTTTCCAGCCCCGGCAAGATTAAAAAAGGAGTGGTTCGTAAGATTCAACACAGTCGGTTTGTCCGTCGTCGCACTGTATTCAATCTTCAGCTCGTTGCTGTCTGTAAGCGAATACACAACTTTCACTGAGAGATTGCCTGGATACCCTTCCTCTCCATCCCTGCTCAAATAATTCAAGACCAGCGATTTCCCCGGGCTGCTCTCATGCTCGTTGACACCCCATACGACTTTGTCGAATGCCTTCAGTCCACCGTGGATGTGATTGGCCCCATTGTTCCTCGCCAGCGTGTACGTTGATCCGTTCAGCTGGAACATCGCCTTCCCAATCCTGTTGGCGTACCGGCCCATCGTTGATCCGAAATGCGGGGCATCTTTGATGTAGGTTATCAGCGAATCGAATCCAAGGACGACATCACCCAGTCTCCCGTTTCGATCCGGGACAAGCAACGCGAGGAGCGTCGCTCCGTAGTCCGTGATCCGAGCCTCCATACCGCTCTTGTTATGCAGTGTGTACATGAAGGCCTCTCTTCCATCCGGGGTCTTACCAAAGGATGCTTTTTGCACGGTGAGTGTCTCCTGCGCTCTTCCGCTGTACGATGCTACAAGTAGGACGAAGAGAACAAATACCATTGTTCTGATAGCGGCTGACGTCTTCACGGGACAATTCCTCTGAGGTGAAGCACATTGAAATCGATACTCGTGGTCTGTGTCCATAATCGGATGGTTCGTGATGGAGATCTGGCCCGGACGGATTATTGAAGAGGGACAGTCCCGTGACTATTCCTTGATCAGGATTCTTTCGAGCTCCTCAAGACTCTTCCCTTTTGTTTCGGGGATTTTTGTTATGAGGAAAACCAGATACACGACGCACATCGAGCCAAACATGAGGAAGGCTGTGCCGCCGCCGAGGGCATTCAGCATATACGGGAACGTGAGCGAGACAAGAAAAACCGCCGCCCAGAGAAATACCACCGCCACTGACATCGCTTCGCTCCTCAACCTGTTGGGATAGATCTCAGCAATAAACACCCATGTAACCGGTCCAAGCGACGCCGCGAACGATGCGATATAAATGAGGATAAATGCAAGAATCAGAAAACCGCCGAATTCGTGCAGGTAGAACGCGACCGCAAGGACAACCAGGGAAATCGCCATTCCGGTGCAGCCCGCGATCAGGAGAGGTTTGCGTCCAAACTTATCGATGTACTTAATTGCTACGAAAGTAAAAACTAGGTTCACTCCGCCGACCGCAATTGTCTGCATCAAGGAATCGCCTATGCCTATACCGGTCTTGGCGAAAATCATCGGGGCATAATACATGATCGAATTGATCCCAGTAACCTGCGAAAAGACTGCAACGACAATTCCCATTCGGATGAGGGGACTCATCTTCTTCGAAAACACTTCCTTGTACGAACCTTTCCCCTCCTTCGCAATTGACTGTTCGACAGCCTTCATCTCGACAGTTGCGGATTCGGTTCCGTTTATTCTTTCCAAAATCGAATACGCCTCTGTTTTCTTTCCCTTTTGAACAAGCCAACGCGGGCTTTCGGGAATGAATAGCAATATCACAAAGAAGAACAACGCAGGCACACCCATGACGGCAAGCATCCATCTCCAGTTATTTTCTCCAACTGACACAAGAATATAGTTTGAGAAAAACGCCACAAGAATTCCTATGACGATGGCCAATTGGTTGAGCGATACCAGGCTTCCCCTTTTCGCTGCCGGTGAAATCTCGGAGATGTACATTGGAGATAACATGCTTGCCGTGCCGACAGCGATACCGCCGATAAATCTGAAAACAACAAAAGCGTACAGATGATTGGATAACGCCGAACCAATTGCCGAGATGAGAAACAGCACCGAAGCCACGAGTAATGTTTTTCTTCTTCCCAATACGTCTGCCGGTTTCCCCGAGGCGATGACGCCAACGATGCAGCCCGCAAGCAAGCTGCTCACGGCCCAACCAAGAGCAATGTCATCCAAATCAAAATAGGTCTTTATGAACGGGACTGCCCCGGAAATAACCGCAGTATCAAAACCGAAAAGCAATCCTCCCAATGCCGCTGCAAAGACGACGAGGATCAGGAAACCGTTGTCTTTTTCCTTCATAGAAGACTCTTGTTGTGGCGGATTGTTTGTTGATCTGCCCCCTGTTTATGTGCCAATGCAAAGTTAGTTAATTTGTTGACATTGGCAAGCTGAGAGGATACTGCACCTCTGGTGCCGGTGGACGGTATCCCAAAGAGCTGTGTTGAATGATTCAATGTAGCCATTCTCCCACGGACTGCCTGGTTCGATGAACAGTGTGTTGACTCCAAGCCTTTGTAGCCACTCCCGGACCATCTCTGCCGTGAACTCCGATCCATTGTCAGAGCGAATGAAATCTTGAAATGCTGTCCCTTCAGGGTGTTTACTTAAGGTTGAGTCCACAGCTATCAGCGCTGTCGCTGAATGCATATTCAAAACGCTGAGATCGGAGTTACCTCGTCCTGCTCTTTTTGTTACAGGTTCAAGTTGGGGGACAAGTGTCTGCCCACAACGAGGCACAATCCAAGGAAGGCATCAACTCCACACCTGTTGGAGTGAAGAAGTTACTTCTTTTCTGGCACTACCGTGAGCGGCATGTTCACATCGTAGCTGCCGCTGGGGATCGGGCTCTGCTGCGACTTCGTGTCCCTGCGAACCTGGTCACTCACATACTGCACCAGCTCGCCTAACCGCACAATTCCATCCTTGTCAAAGTCAGCCTTCCCTTTCATTCCTTCAATCAGGTGATAGGTATACACACCATGCCCGCCTCCCCACCGCTTGTCCTCCTGTGACAATTGATTCCGGTCGCTGGCACTAAATGTCAATGTGCTGCTTCTCGCTTGTGCGAGCTCCCACAGGTACTGGTTCACCAGCTCGGGGGACGCGAGCGCACGCGTCGCAGCCCCTCCTGCTACTCCACGGCTATGGCATGCATCGGCAAATACAGTAACTTTTTTTGCCATGACAAAATCTTTCAACGCATTCTCTACTTCATTCATCCTGATCGATGTCGCATTCAATCTTTTCATATCGGAATCGTGAGTGAGGAGGTACAGCACATTTGGACGGTCAGGGTCGGGAGCCCCATGTCCTGCGAAATAGATGAAGACTATATCCTCTTCCATCGCATTTTTCAGGAAATCCGTGAAGGCTTCGCGGACGTTCGTATACGTGGCCTGTTCATCGACCAAGAACCGGATATTCGTCTTCGGAACCTCCATCCCCCCTTCTTCCAGGGGCTTGACCAGTAGATCAAAGAATGCTCTTGCATCCTCGTGGGCGTATCGTAGATCCGGTATCTCACCATCCTTGTAATCCGAGATACCAACAACGACTGCCCACCGTTGTCCCTTGAAGAGATCCCTTCGAATTTTGCTCCTCGGATCCTCTGCTATTGCCACTTTCCGGACTAGCTTGAACCTCTCAGTTTGCTCATTCCCATACTTGTCGGTCGCCTTGACCTCGATGTCGTTGTCACCGATGGTCAGCAACACTTGACTGCTGAATTCACACCCACCGTTGACGGGAGTCAGTTGCGCCTCCCTTTCATTGATAGTCACAATTGTGATTCCGCTCGAATCACGTGCGATGCCACGAACAGCGATGGAGCTTGTTGAGACAACGAGCCCCTTTTCCGCTGCAATCTTCAAACCCCGCGGGCTAGCATTGGCAGGCTCCACTATTTCTATCGTGGGTGGAGTGGTGTCTTTCACTTTCTTTCCGAGGAAGAGCAGCGGTCCAGCTTTTCCATTGGTGGTCGATGTTTGACCATAGGTTTCAAGACAAATGAACACTGCTGCAAGAAGAAAAATCAAAGTCCTGTGATGCACATTCATACGACCTCCCTCTTCATGACATCTTACTAGTGCCATCTCAAACAAGTCACATTGTAGTTTTCATCGCGGAGACGCGGAGTTCGCAGAGAATCGCAGAGAATAACTGTCAATAGACTCTGCGTTGCTCCCCGCCAGAACGTATGGCGGGCTGGCGCGTCCTCTGCGGCTCTGCGTTGAGAACCAATAACAATAAAACACCTGTCACTCCCGACTTGCCCCGAATTCATTTTTCGGGGATGTTTTTGTCGGGAGTCCAGGAAGCGCTGTCTGGATTCCCCGCCTGCCCAAAGCACAGCTTTGGTGCGGCGGGCAGGCCGCTTAAGGCGTGCGGGAATGACATTGTTGGCAGGAGAGCATTTTTGAGATGACTTCTAATTCCCCGGACGGACCGGCGGCACGGGATATCCATTATCGACATCTGCCACTTTCGGTTTGAGCAGGAAGTATCCTCCCACTCCCACCGCAGCCCCGGCGAGCAAGTAGTACAGCAGGTTGCTGGAAGACGCAACCTCGGCTGTAACAGAAAAATAGAAATCATCTCCATCAAGACCTTGTGGATACTCACGAAGAATATCCCAGCTTATCTGTCTCCCTGTGCCACCGAACTTCCCTTTGCCCACATCACCTGAGAGATTCTTAGGCTCATAGACAAATCGTGGATCCCTTTGCCTCTTCAGAATGACTTTCACGTCGTACTCCTGCCCGTCAACTCCCAACAGATCATAATAGACAACAACCTTGTTTCCCAGAACGGTATGCCAGACGTTCTTCACTGCTCCCTCCTCCGTGGCATACAAAAGGGAGAGAGGAATGCTCTCGGCAATCAATACGAGGCTGAGGAGATAGCAAAGGAACTTCATGGGTCGCAAGAGCATTTGCATGGTGGGCTCCTCACTTCATCAAGATCATTCTGACAATCGATGGACGCAGGCCATCGGTCTCAAATCGGCAGAAATATACGCCACTCGTCACAGTTCTCTTCTGTTCGTCCTTCCCATTCCACGTGTACCAATGTATGCCAGCATCAATTGAACCTTCGTATAACGTCGATATACGCTGACCCAGGAGATTATATATCGTGATCCTGATTTGCGATCGCACTGGAGCTGTCACACGAACACTCGTCGTGGGATTAAATGGATTGGGGAAATTCTGACTCACAGAGAACTCTGTCGGCAATAGTTCTGAAGCCTTTTTCAGCACTGCCTCTTTCGTTCCTGCCACGACAGTAAATTCGAAATTTCGGAGAGGGGGAACAAAAACGTAGTTCGAATCTCCTCGCAGGTTTACCGACTTGCCTGAGCTCTTGTCCAGCAAACATACCTCATGCTGAGCCGGAATTTGCTGAATTCCGGAGAATTTCAGCGTAGAAGGTATATTCGGTTCCGCGCTCACCGTGAAACTCCATTCCTGAGTCTGTTGTGTCACGGCGCGAATATCTGAAGCGAATGTGGGGTAGTTATCATCCCATTCAGGACGCTGGAAGTATATATCACTGATGGAGCCCAGAGCTCGTGGCTTGCGGATATCAAACTCATCGAGCGCTTGGTCTGCACCAGTCGACACACCAAAGAAGGTTTCTCCACAAGTGACTCCATCACTATTCAGTGCTACGCCCACTTTCCAACCATCGAAAGCTTTACCTGGCGGGTCACCCACGTCACCATAGAGGCCATAGTATGGCACCTTCAACACTGACAATTGAGGTGAGCTGTTGAAGAAGTAGTATCCGACATATGGATCTAAGCTCGACGATGTCGCCCATGATCCGTTGTAGGTCTGAATCGTACCGGTCGTATTGTTTGCAGCTTGAATCCTTGACCATGGAATCGGTGCTGTGAACGGATTTGTGATCAAGTTCCAGCCAGCGTGAAGATTGATTTCCACTTCATAGAATTGATTCTGTGATGGGCCATTCACTATCGTGCTGATGTTCACTCCCGATTTCGAGAGTATCCAGAAAGCCCGACCATTGCCGAACTGGAAGGTAGTGCTCCCGTCGTAAGCGACCTGGTAATTCGATGCGGCACCATTATCCCAATACATCTGCCAATCTGTTCCGGGGGTTCCATTGAGGACAGAATTGGCAGCAATAGCGCCTCCAGGCAGGCCAAAAAGCCTGTAATCGGAGGTTGTATAGTCCTGTCGTTTTTGTTTAGTCGGGAATGACACAGAGGTGTTTACCGTGAGTGTCGTTGCAGGAGCTGGAATTGTCGTGAAGCTGGCAGTCGGTGAATAGGAACCCGACCCTCCGATATTCGAGGCGCCAACTCTCCAGTAGTAGGTAGTGCTGAATGAGAGCGGGCCGACCTGCTTCGATGTCGCAGTGAGGGTTGAGTCGTTGACAATTGTCGAAGCGAACGTTGCGCTCTGTGACACCTGCAACCGATATGTTGTGGCTCCACTCGAGGCATTCCACGTGAACGTCGGATTCGGCGACACTCCGGTCGCACCACTTGCAGGAGATACCTGCGACGGAGCCAACGGCGGTGCTGTGGAACCGGTCGTGAAGCTCCAGACACTTGACCAAGAGCTCGTCCCTCCCGTGTTCGTCACATTGATGCGCCAGTAGTATGTCGTGTTTGTCAAGCCACCAAATACCTGCGTCGACGTCCCGGTCAAATTATCTTGATCTGCAAATACGTTCGTGCAAGCCGCATCGCGAAAGACCTGCAAATGATACGAGGTGGCTCCACTCGAAGCGTTCCACACGATCGTCGGGTTCGGCGACACTCCGGTCGAACCGTTCGACGGAGATGCTTGGGTTGGAGCCGATGGAGCCCCTGATGACGTCGTGAAGCTTCTCGTTGATGAATAGGAACTCGTGCCTCCTGCATTCGCGGCACTGACACGCCAGTAGTACAACGTGCCATTCGAGAGCGGTCCAACCTGACGTGATGTTCCTGTCAAGGTTGAATCATTGACTATGGTCGTTGTGAAACCAGAAGACGTCGACAGCTGGATGCGGTAGGTCGTTGCGCCAGTAACAGCGGTCCAGCTCAACGTCGTGGTCAACGCAACACCAGTGGCACCATCGGCCGGTGTTGCCAGCGCCGGCGCCGCAAGCGCAGCTACAAGTGTTGTGAAGCTCTGGGTCGGCGAGAACGCGCTTGTTCCTCCGGCGTTCTTCGCATTCACTCGCCAGTAGTACTTTGTGTTGTTGGACAATGGGCCAACTTGTCGTGACGTCGCGGTGAGTGTTGAATCATCAAATACCGTGGTCGTAAAAGTTGAACCCGTCGAGACCTGTAGCCGGTATGACGTAGCTCCTGCAGACGCTCCCCAGCTCAGCGTCGGGCTGATGGGTACGCCTGTGGCTCCATCTGCAGGCGATGCGAGCGCTGGAGCTGAGGGAATTGTAACAGTGGTTCGGCTACTATCTGTCTGGACGCAACGGAACCCAATACTGTAAAAGCGGTAGTTTGGGTAATTGAAGCCGCTGCTGCGATAGGCCACACTACAGCCGTAGTCGTCGAGGTCGAGCGCGCCGCCTCGCAGCACACCGTATGCCCCTGAAGTCGGTCCCTTCGGATCTGTCTGTGACGAAGCGCTATAGGTGCCATACAAATCCCAGCACCACTCCCATACATTGCCGCTCATATCATATAGGCCAAGTTCGTTCGCCCCTTTGGTTGATACAGGATGGGTGTTGTTGCCCGAGTTTCCGTACCACCACGCCACACCGTCAATAGCATTGCTTCCGCTATATTTGCACCCCTGCGATTTCGTTCCACCTCTTGCAGCAAATTCCCACTCAGCCTCTGTCGGCAATCGGTAGCCGTTCGCCGTCCATTTCACAGCATCTGAAGCGAGATCAAGCTCGCCTGTGCGGTATACAGTAGTGAGTGTACTGCTTGTGTAATACACAGGCGTCAGCCCATCCTTTTCTGAACGGGCATTGCACCATTTCAGTATATCATACCAGTTTACCTCCGTCACCGGATGATTCGTTGTGCCCGAGTAGCCATTTCTCCCTGCCACCAGGTCCATATAGCCGTGCGTCAAGCCCCAGTTGCGCACATCCGTCCATTTCTCGTACGTAATCTCGGTCTTGTTAATGTAGAATGCGCCGAGTGTGACCGAATGAGGTGGACTTGCCCCATAGTCCTTTGCATCATTGCTTCCCATCTGGAATGTGCCGCCGGTGACTTGAACCAGGACTATTGTTGGAGAAGAAGGCGTTGCACTGATTTCATTGCTATATGCACTTTCATTTCCTGCGCTATCAACCGCGGTAACGCGGAAGTAATACGTCGTCCCGTTCGTCAGTCCGGTTATTGTTCTTGTGGTATCGTTCGGGTTGCCCGCGGAAGTCGAGTCAATGAGCGTATTGGCCGGAGAAGCGGTGCCGCGGTAGATGCGATAGCGCTTGAGGTCGGTGTCGGGGACTTTGTTCCACTTCAGAGTTACTTGCCCGTTGCCCGAAGTCGCGAGAAGGTTCTGAGGAGTTGCGGGAATTGAACCAGTGGTTCGGACACTATCTGTCTGGACGCAACGGAACCCACAGAAATCGCGGCCACCCGCGCCGCCGTAGGAACGAGCAGCCACACGACAGTATTCGTCAGTGTTGAACGCGCCGCCCCGCAACACAGGTTGGTGTTGGTTACCGGAAGTCGGACCCTTCGGATCTGCCTGCGCAAAAGCGCTGTATGTACCATACAAATCCCAACACCATTCAAATACGTTACCACTCATATCGTATAGACCAAGCTCGTTCGCCCTCTTGGTTCCAACAACGTGAGGATTATTGCCCGAGTTGGCATAACACCATGCCACATCGTCAATAGCATCGCTTCCGCTATATGCATACCCCTGCGATTTCGTTCCACCTCTTGCAGCAAATTCCCACTCTGCTTCAGTCGGCAATCTGTAGCCGTTTGCCGTCCATTTAACGGCGTCCGCAGCAAGATCAAGCTCACCTGTGCGGTACACAGTAGAGAGTGTGTTGCTTGCATAATACACCGGTGTCAACCCATCTTTTTCAGAACGGGCATTGCTCCATTTCAGTATGTCATACCAGCTTACTTGTGTCACAGGGAGATTCGTCATGCCACTGTCCCATTTTTTCCCAGCCCACAGGTCCGTATAGCCATGTGTCAAGCCCCAACTACGCACCTCGGTCCACTTCTCGTACGTAATCTCCGTTCTGTCCATGCTGAATGCGCCGAGTGTTACTGAATGGACCGGCGTTTCATCAGACTTGCCCGTAGTGCTCCCCATCTGGAATGTGCCGCCGTTGACTTGAACCAAGTCTGTTGTTGGAGAAGAAGGTGTTGCACTGGCGGCGTAGCTTCTTGCCCCCTCAAACCCGGTTGAGTCGACAGCGCTGACCCGATAGAAATATCGTGTGCCCGGAGAGAGACCTGTGTTAGAAAAGAGTAGTGAAGTAGTGGAGTCGATGAGAGAGACGTTGGTTGAGTCTACGCCGCGGTAGATTTTGTAGCGCATCAGAGGCACAGCAGCGCCGCCGTTTTGCCAGCTCAGATTGATTGATGTTGGGGAAGCTATGGCAGACAGATTCTTCGGCGGGAGTTGGAGGTTGAACTCTTGCGGCGCGCGGGCTTTCTTGGAGACGCGGACTTCGTCAACAATCCCTGTCATATTGAATGAACCATCGCCAACGTTGAACCAACCTCCCGAATCATCGGTGACGCCGAACGTGGATACATCTTGCATGGCTTGGAGCACTCCATCGGCATACAAGTATGAAATCCCATTCTCTCTCACAGCTGCCAAGTGGTGCCAGCGACCGTCGTTGATCTGAGCGGCACCCTTCAGTTCAGCGTGCCACCCACCGTTGGTCAATTCGAGCCAAGGAGCACCGCGGGCAATGCCAAACCTCCACATCCTCGTTGGTCCCGACCACCGTTCGATGTAGGGCTGTAAGAACTGCGAGGACTGTGTGTTAACCCACACTTCAGCAGCGAAGTCTTGTGAGCCAAATGTAAGGTCCGAAACAGTTTCGAAGGAGATTTGAGCAGCCTGAGATCCATCAAACGAACGGGCATTGCCGAAGCGCCCCGAAGAAGTCACCGTGGCACCTTGATTTGCCCTACCATGGTTGCCGTAGCCGCTCGCATCGCCCACGGTCGTCCCACTGGTTTCGTTCATGTGGAGAAGAAGGACGGTGTTGGCATCAGGCGAATACTCTCCGAGCAGAGTTGCGCTTGTCGAGGTCGTGAAGCTGAGGATCGCACCTCTGTTTGTTCCCCTGCTGTTCTGGCCCACCGCTCTGTAATAGTACATATTGCGCGGGCTCAAACCTCTCAGGGTATCGATCACCGCGACCGCACCTGTGCCGAAGCCAATTGATCGCGATGTCGTTGCGCTCAACGACGCCGTGTCTCTTCCCCACTCAAAGTACGCTGTTGTTGCCAACCCACCGGGATTCACAGAGCCATTTAGTGTCGCGGACGTTGCAGTCACATTGGTCACAGCGTTGGTCGAGGCGCTAGGTGCAGACCCACTTGAATTCATGTTCCGAAAGACTGAGACCGTGCAGCTGTCATCGTTTCCCACAGCGAGATCGGGCTTCCCGTCGCCGTCAAGATCACCTATGGCAAGAACACATGGATAAGCCCCTGTTCCAAAATCCACCTTCGCGGCGAAGGAGAGAGATCCACTTGTACTCAAGTTGCCAAAGACCGACACCGTGTTGCTTTTTGGATTTGTAACGGCGAGATCAGGCTTCCCGTCGCCGTTAAGATCGCCCATGGCAAGACCGTAGAAATAGACTCCTGTTGCGTAATCCACTTTCGCATCAAACGAGATCGAGCCGCTCGTGCTCGTGTTCCGAAAAACAGAAACGGTGCTGCTGCTAGAGCCAAGGTTCACCACAGCGATATCGGGCTTCCCGTCACCGTCAAGATCGCCAATTGCTATCCTTTCGGGAGCGTTTCCCGTTGTGAAGTCCACGATTGAGGCAAAGGAGATCGAGCCGATCATGCTTGTGTTGCGAAACACAGAGACCGATTTGCCCTGAGAATTTGTCACAGCGAGATCGGCTTTTCCATCACCATCAAAATCGGCTATGGCAACATATGCGGGGGTGGGGTAGCCTGGTAGTAAGAAGTCCACTTTCGGGGCAAAGGAGATCGAGCCGAGTGTGCTGATGTTCCGAAACACCGAGATGCTGGCGCTTCCATTGTTTGTCACAGTGAGATCAGGTCTGCCGTCTCCATCAAGATCGCCTATGGCAACGTCGAGGGGCCAAGTTCCTGTCGCGAAGTCGACCTTCTCGGCAAACGAACCTGAGCTGATGGAGCCGCGCGAGCTCTGGTTGCGAAAAACCGAGACGGTCTTGCTGCCATTGTTTGGTACAGCAAGATCAGGTTTGCCATCGCCATCAAGATCACCGATTGCTACGGTACCAGGGAAATTTCCTGTCGCGAAGTGCACCTTCGGGGCAAGAGAACCTGAGTTGATCGAGCCGCCCACACTCTGGTTGCGAAACACCGAGACCGCAAAGTAGCTTGAGGTCAATATGACATCAGGTTTGCCGTCGCGGTCAAGATCGCTCATGGCGATGGCAGAGGGACTCCATCCTATTGTGAAGTCGACACTGCTGGCAAAGGAAGCTGACGTGATCGGGCCGCCTGCGGAGAATGTAGCAACAAACGGCAAGCGTGAATACACTGTCAGTCCTGTTGCCGAGTCTGTCACCGAGATCTGTGCATAGGTTGAACCTGCGGGGACTGTCACAATGAGCGAAGTAGTAGTGGCTGCTGTTACGTTGGCCTGCACAGCTCCGAACCACACAATGTTCCCCGATGCGGTTACATTGAAGTTTGTGCCCGTGATCGTCACTACTGTGCCGATTGGACCAGAGACTGGGGAAAAAGACGTAATTGTGGGAACTGGAGCCATCGTTGTGAAGCCCCACGTGCTTGAGTAAGAGCTTGTGCCGCCGGTGTTGGTGGCATTGACGCGCCAGTAGTACAGCGTGTTGTTGGCAAGACCGCTCATAGCAAAAGATGTGTTCGTAATACCGCTCTGATCAACAACAACCGGCGAGAACCCGGAATTGGCTGAAACTTGAAGTCGATAGGATGCGGCTCCAGCGGAAGCGATCCAGCTCAGCGTGCCACTTGTGGAGACGCCTGTTGCACCAACAGAAGGAGAAGCCAGCGTCGGCGCTGGTGGGACTGCGACAATGGTCGTGAAGCTCCAACTTCCTGAGTAGCCACTCCACCCTGCTGAGTTGCCAGCCCTTACGCGCCAGTAGTACGTTATGCCGTTTGCCAATGCAGCAACTGATTTCGATGTTCCCGTGAGTGATGAATCGTTCAGCACAAGAGTGGTGAACATTGAGGTCGTTGAAACCTGCAGATGGTACTTCGTGGCGCCGGTGGATGCTGTCCAGCCAAGTGTAAGCGTCGTGGGCTGGGAAGCGGCCCCGTTTGATGGAGACGAAAGAACGGGGCCCGAAGGTATAGTTGCTAACGACAGATCATCACGACGCTTGTAGAAAGCACACGCCGTCGTGTAACGCTCGGCGATGGCAAAAAGAACATGTGGATCGAGTGGATTGACCGCGAGTTGACCAATCGAACCATAGTAAGAGCCATCGATACCATTCGCGTCAATCGCTGTCCACGAAGAACCGCTATTGCTTGATCGAAACACTCCCCCGGCCTCTGCCCCAGCGTAGACCACCTGTGGTTGCAGAGGGTTAACAAGGAGGCTATTGATTGTGAGATATGGGATCTCCGATCCGCTCGCTGACCATGAGGCGGCTGCATTCATTGACTTGAACACCCCGTCGTTGGTGGTTCCGACATACACAGTCTTCGGATCAGACGGATTGATCGCAATCGAACGAACGACCACACCAGAAGGCAACCCGCTATTCATCGCCACCCACTGCTGCCCCGCATTCGTGCTCTTAAAGACACCATCACCTGTGCCTATGTACGCGGTATTCCCGTTGAACGGATCGACCGCAATGAAGGCGATCTCCAGGTTGGCAAGTCCGGTATTGATCTGACTCCAAGTCGTGCCCGCGTTTGTGGACTTCAACAGCCCCACGCCAGCCCCCCGCCAATTGTTCGTCACAGTCCCGGCATAAATGATGTGCGGCCGCTGTCTGTCGAAATCGAGGCATGCAACGCTGTGTGACGCGTAGACATTTGTCCATGTGTTGCCACGATTAGTGCTCCTGTATACGCCATACCCGCCGTTCGCAAACGCCTCAACCCCAGCATACAGGGTGTCCCGCCCCTGGGGATTGATGATGAGAGCGGAGGTTGTCCCGCCGCCGCTGAACCCTGCGAACCTCCAAGTGGCTCCCCCATCGATTGACCTAGCGGCCCCGTACCAGTATCCACCGTGTATGATATTCGTGTCTACCGGATCGATGACGAAGGACTGAAGCGATTCCGAGGATATCTTCGTCCAGCGGTCAGACGTCTGTGCGGACGAATTCCCCTGGATGAATAGCAACGGTGCAAAGAAGGTCAAGAAGCGATAAAGAGCTTTCATATTCAATCTCATTTCTCGGGTGTTCATCTTTGTCCCTGCAAACTCCCCCTTCGCCTTTCGAAATACTCTGTCACTGTTCAGGATTCACGTCCTACCTCCACAGCTCTCGACAGCCCCGACTTGAAAAGGCCACGAATGATACCATAGCAAGGAACGCAAGATGTCGGATCATAAGGCTACTCCGCTCGGAGCTCTATTGACACCATCTTATCAAATGCACGGGGTCTGGGATCTAGCATGTGGGGATAAGTCGCGGTAAATACAGAGAGATTCGTGCCGGACCTTGGGCTGTCGGCAAGACAGAAAACATCGATGTGAGATTCGTCAAAGGAGGGCACGGTGTCTGGGACGATAGTAAGAGAGTATCAGGACAAAATCAACACAAGCAACCGTGCGCAGAGTGATCTTTCTGCCAATATCGACTCCAAAAAAGGCCGCGAAAATCACCAATGTTCAGGCGGCGCTGTGGTCAGCCAAGTTCGAGGGTGATCACAACGCACGCATTTACATGGTGCTTGAGGATCCCGTCAGGGCTGCAGAATAATTATCAATTGTCAATTGAGAGTTGTCCCCGCCTTCAGGGCACTCGAATGGCGGGCAGGAATTGACAATTAGACAGCGCGCTGTTGGAACATCGGGTGCTGATCAAAATAGCAAGAGGCAATTCCGGGTTTCCGGGATTGCCTCTTGTCATTAGATGACAGCTCCCAGGGCAGGAATTGACGAAAACCTTCCCTGTGGCATATCTCCCTCATCATCCGCAGTTCTCTCGCCGCCACTGCGCAAGGAAAGGAAGCACGGAAGATTCGGATATGGAATAACCTGGTGGCAGAAGATCGGATGATGTTACGGATGCTGTAACACACTCGTATTCAGATATGCCACCGCGTCCTGTGGATTTGGTGAATAGAAATCAGCGCCGATGCGAGTGCAGAAATCTTGCGTGATAGGAGCGCCACCAACCAGTACTTTTGTGTCAGGAGACGTTTTCTTAATGGCTTTGACGCTGTTTTCCATATTGGGCTTTGTTGTCGTCAGCAAGGCGGAAAGCCCGACAAAACAACCCGGGTGCTGAGTAATTGCATCCAGGAATTTGTTGGCTGGCACATCCACGCCGAGATCGATCACTTCAAATCCGCCGCCTTTGATAATCATGGAAACAAGATTTTTGCCGATGTCGTGCATATCGCCGGTAACGGTTCCAATAACAAATGTGCCTTTGCGTTTCACTTCACCGGATTCCAGGAATGGTTTGATATGTTTCATAACAGCATTCATTGCTTCGGCGGATACAATCAGATTGGTCATGAACGCCTTACCCTCGCCAAATTCTTTCCCGATTCTTTCCATTCCCAACATACAACCCTGCAGCAGCACGTCCGGTTGAATGCCGTTCTTTATCGCAGCTGCAGCAATCTCATCAGCGCCGTCTTGATCTTTCATCTCAGGTGGAAACCAAAACGATTTCGAAATTTTGCCCCGGGCAACGCACGTGGCAATTTGTTCGACAATTTCCTGCATAACCCTTCTCCCTAGTTTGTCATATCCAATCTTGCTTCTTTTATGATGGTCGGAGTGATACTTTCCCACAACGCAGGCATCAAATGGATGCCTCGGATTCCTTTTATACCTCTCAGCGTTTGGATTATTTCAACAGCCATTTGCACGCCTTCTTCTTCCGGATCGCGCGCCTGTTTCATTCTATTGATATAGTCATCATGTATCTTAACACCGGGTACTTTTTCTTTCATCCAAAGTAGCGTCTTCACAGATTTTACTGGCAGAACGCCGGCAAGAATCGCCGTTTTTTCATGAAGGCCCATTTCGACGACTCTTTGCATCCATCGGATAAACAGCTCCAGGTCAAACACAGGCTGTGTTTGAATGAAATGCGCCCCGGCCTGGATTTTTTTGTGCAAGCGAATTATTCGCATTTCAAACGGCTCCGCGAATGGATTCGCTGCCGCGCCGATGAGAAATGCAGGGGCTTTTTTCATTTCGAATCCAGAAAGCAGGAATCCCCTGTTCATAGTAGCGACAGTGGCGATGAGCTGGATTGAATCAAGGTCAAACACCCCTTTGGCTTCGGGATGGTCTCCAAATTTTTGATGATCGCCGGTCAGGCATAGCACATTCCGGATGCCCAACGCCGCGGCGCCCAGGAGATCACTTTGAATCGCCAATCTGTTGCGGTCCCGGCATGTCATCTGCATGATCGGTTCGACGCCTTCGTCCAGCAATATCTTTGCTGAAGCGATACTCGACAGCCGGGCGATCGCTGTCTGGTTGTCGGTGATGTTCACCGCATCGACATAGCCCTTGAAATGTTTCGATTTGTTACGGATTACATCGCCATCACAGCTCTGCGGTGGACCGATTTCTCCGCAAACAATAAACCGGTTCGATTCAATCTTCTCTTTCAGCGTCATCGGCGATCAGGCCCTTCACTTTCTGTTCGTCATGAGGAACAAACCAGATTGGCGCTTCAATTCGCTTTCTGAATACATTGAGCCACGATGATGTACCTTGCAGATTCCAGTTATGGACCTTATTGATCTTGTAGAGCAAGCTCATCCGATTCAACAGTTGTGACCGAAAATATATTTTGTACCATACGCATGTTCGTTCGGGATACACTTCACACGATCCATCATCGCCGGTTCCCCCGCACGGACCATTGCGCAGCTGTTTTGGACATCTCTGGCTGCAGACAAACGCCGTCGAGGACAACACGCATTCGCCGCAGTGTTGACAACCAAATAGCGGTACTTTTACAATGTCTTCAAAAAAGAGTAAGAGACGTGAGAACTTTCGTTCACGCGCCGTGAGGGGAGGATCGTTCACAGTGACTAAGCCTTTTGGCAATGGTATCTCGTTAGTATTCATGTTCTAAGAGGATGCTGAACAAGCAAGCCATCGACTGAAGTCCCAGCCCGACTTCGGCGATCCAAGTCGGTCTGGCGGGCCAGCCCGCCTCGATGCATCCTATGCGTCTGGCGGGGACGTCTTCAGAGGCGCGAAACCCCCTCGGGTTTCGTGAAAGACGAGCCGTCCGATTTACCCCGTGAACGGGGTTTATCGGATGGCGTGAGAAATCAGTTTTTCCGCAGCCTCCCAGTGTCGTGTCTCGGAAGAACCTTGAATGACTCCCCAGCAGGTCGCAGAGATCTAAGTAGAGATCAACTCAAGCTTTCACGAAAGAGTCAAATTGTGATTCTTGGGTCGCATTCTGTGGTGCAAGAAGTTCAACCACACGACTTATTCAAAGAACAAGCGAAACGCGACAGCAGTCGACCTTCTTTTTGTCGGTGGCCATCTGCGTATCATCGGTGGTGACAAAAACGTTTCAAGAAAAATACATCATCACTCTCATTATAGCGTCAATCCCCTCCAACTTCAACACATCTCCCAGACATTGCATAGCTGGATCATCATTTGTCAGAAGCGAGT
>Ga0208045_1000032_pt1 | contig 67379 bp, 53 predicted proteins | sample PL_2010_200m_FD_184160 | JGI IMG/M metagenome (GOLD analysis project Ga0208045, IMG submission 184160) | Freshwater microbial communities from Powell Lake, British Columbia, Canada to study Microbial Dark Matter (Phase II) - PL_2010_200m... | ecosystem: Environmental > Aquatic > Freshwater >...
GTATAGATCTCGGTGTCTTCCTGCACGTCAATGGCGAGATTGATCGTGGCGAGTTCCGCCAGCGGGGTCTGGCTCGGGCAGAGGGTGATCAGCGTGGCACCTGATTCGCGTACCACATTGGCAGTAATCAGCAAATCCTTGGAGCGACCCGACTGAGAGATGCAGATCGCCACGTCGCTGGGCTTCAGCGTGACCGCCGACATGGCCTGCATGTGCGGATCGGAGTAGGCCGCCGCGCTGAGCAGCAGGCGGAAGAACTTGTGCTGGGCATCGGTGGCGACCGCACCGGAGGCGCCAAAGCCATAAAACTCGACCCGCTCGGCCTTGGCCATCGCGGCCACCGCGCGCTCCAGCGCATCGGAGTCGAGCTTCTCGCGCACCTCCATCAGCGTGTGCAACGTGGTGTCGAAGATCTTCAGCGCAAAGTCGGTAACCGAATCGTTCTCGCTGATGGCGAACTGGCCGAAGCTGGCGCCGGCAGCAAGGCTCTGCGCCAGTTTCAGCTTCAGATCCTGAAAACCCAGGCAACCGATGGCGCGACAGAACCGCACGATGGTCGGCTCGCTGACCCCTACCGTGTGGGCTAGATCGGCCATCGAACTGTGCATCACGGCGGCTGGATCGAGGAGCACATGGTCGGCTACTTTGAGTTCCGACTTGCGTAAAGAACTTCTCGATTGAGCGATGTGTTGCAGCAGGTTCACGTGAGGGACTCGCTATGATCAAAACCCGGCAAGAATGGTCGAACGCTGCGGGTGCGCTCGCATCCGTCATGCCGGCTGGGTTGTAGTGGGCTTGTAGTTATACTACAAGCTTCGCAATATCGCCCACCTATCGAGTCTGTCCACCTTCTCTAGGAGTGACGCTGTGTCCATTTCCTGCGACATGCTGGTATTTGGCGGTACCGGCGACCTGGCACTACACAAACTCATCCCTGCGCTCTACTACCTGCACCGTGAGAATCGATTGCATGACGACGTCCGCATCGTTGCGATTGCCCGTCAGGACATTGATCTCCCGGCCTATATGGCTCTGGCCGAGCGGCATATCCGAGCCCAGATCGTGCGCACGGATTTCGAGGCTGATATCTGGAAAGCGTTCAGCCAGCGACTCGACTATTTCTCGATGGACGCCACCCAACGGGGTGAATACGTCCGCCTCGCGCATCACCTTGGACAAGCCGAGGGCCGCGTGCGGGTGCACTACCTGGCCACCGCACCCAACCTGTTCGAGCCGATTGCATCGAATCTCGAAAGTGCGGGGCTCGCAGGCGAAGACGCGCGCATCGTGCTGGAGAAGCCGATCGGCCATTCGCTGAAGTCGGCGCTCGAGATCAATGAGGCCATTGGCAATGTGTTCCCCGAATCAAGGATCTACCGGATCGACCACTACCTGGGCAAGGAAACGGTACAGAACCTGATGGCGCTGCGCTTTGCCAACGCGCTGTTCGAGCCGATCTGGCGTAGCGGCCATATCGATCATGTTCAGATCACCGTGGCCGAGACCCTCGGTGTCGAGGAACGTGGCAGCTACTACGACCATGCCGGTGCAATGCGCGACATGCTGCAAAATCACCTGTTGCAACTGCTCTGCCTGGTGGCTATGGAAGCCCCGGTGCGTTTCGATGCGAAATCGATACGCGGCGAGAAGGTGAAAATATTGGAGGCCCTCAAGCCCATTACCGGCAACGACGTGCAGGACAAGACCGTGCGCGGCCAATACGCTGCCGGACGCATCGGCGGTCACGACGTGCAGGCCTACTACTTCGAAAAGGACGTCGATAACGACAGCGACACCGAGACCTTTGTCGCAGTCAAAGCCGAGATCGATAACTGGCGCTGGGCCGGCGTGCCCTTCTACCTCCGCACCGGCAAACGCATGGCGAGGAAGCGTTCTGAAATCATCATTACCTTCAAGCAGGTGCCCCACATGTTGTTCACCAAAGGTGAGGTCAATCGCCTGGTGATTCGCCTGCAGCCCGAGGAGAGCATCAGCCTGCAACTCATGGCCAAGGCTCCGGGCAAAGGGATGCAACTGGAACCCGTCGAGCTCGATCTGAACCTGGCCAAGGCGTTCAGCAGCACACGTCGCTGGGAGGCTTACGAGCGATTGTTGCTGGACGTAATCGAAGGCGACTCGACACTGTTCATGCGACGCGACGAGGTGGAAGCGGCCTGGAACTGGGTCGATCCAATCCTCACTGGCTGGCAGAGCCACTACCGCAAACCAAGACCTTATCCGGCCGGAACAGACGGCCCAGAACAGGCGCACCAGCTGATCGAGCATCAGGGCCGGGAATGGTGGCGCTAAGTCTGCTGATCGCCCCCTTTTGCCAGTCCGCAATATCGTTCTCAGCGCCCGAGATAGAGCGGTCTGGCACAAGTATCAGCAACTAATACGCAGGGCTTCCGGAAACTATCTATTGAACTTTCCGGACGCACCAGATTTACCGACTGACAAAAAAATTTAACCAATTGCGATGAAGTCGCCATCTCCGCAGAGCCGACGGCCAACATCCACACACGAAGTTGGCTACTGAACTCGCTAGTTATGCACCCATTGAACTGCGCTTGATCAGGCTACAACTTCCACCACTGCCGACCGCACCAGCACACAGGTTATCCACAACCGAAACGGCCTCGCCCAGATCCGCTGAAAGCCTTGCCTGGCAAGGGCTCCGGCCATGCCCCGCAGCACTTGTAAACTCGATACGGTTTCCTGACATTCAGACTGCCTGATTCGCCACGTATATGGACGCGACCTGGTGCGTATATCCATCTGCATATACGCGCCGGATCGGGCCTGATCACAGCGATGCGCGAGATAGTTCAACTTTCGCGATAAACGGCGAACTTCGGAGATATCAGCGGCGATTCAACGGCCATGATCGGCGACTTGGGTTGAGATTAATTTTTTGATGTGTTTATTCTATTAAAGGATTTCAATCAGCAACCCCAAAGGTCTTGTTTTGAGTGTTCCTACCGTAACGCTCCGTCGCCCAACCGACGGCGACGGTTATCCCCTCCATGAGCTGGTAGCGCGCTGCCAACCTCTGGACACCAATTCGGCGTACTGCAACCTCCTGCAATGCTCCGATTTCGCCGACACCTCCATTGCCGCCACCAACGCGGATGGCCAATTGGTAGGTTTCATTTCCGGTTATCGCCCCCCTTCTCGCCCGGACACATTGTTCGTCTGGCAAGTCGCCGTCGACGCCTCGATGCGCGGCCAGGGTCTGGCGCTGCGCATGCTGATGGCACTGATCGCTAGGGTCGCCAGAGAGCAAGGCGTGAGCAACCTGGAAACCACCATCTCGCCGGACAACGGGGCATCCCAGGCGCTGTTCAAGAAAGCCTTCGCCAAGCTTGGTGTCGACTACAGCACCCGCACCCTGTTCTCCCGCGCCGAACATTTCGCCGGCAAGCATGAAGATGAAGTGCTCTACCGCGCCGGCCCGTTCGCCGCACCCAATTCAGAAGAAGAACTAGAGGAAAACGCATGAAAACTTTCGAACTGCACGAATCTGGCGTTCGCAGCTACTGCCGCTCCTTCCCAGTGGTCTTCAAACAGGCCCGTGGCGCTGAACTCACCACCCGAGAAGGCAAGACTTACATCGACTTTCTCGCCGGTGCCGGCACGCTGAACTATGGCCACAACCATCCGGTGCTCAAGCAGGCGCTGCTCGACTACATCGCTGCCGACGGCATTACCCATGGCCTGGACATGTACTCCGAAGCGAAGGAGAACTTCCTCTCCACCTTCGATCGCCTGATCCTCAAGCCGCGCAACATGAACTACGTGATGCAGTTCACCGGCCCGACCGGCACCAACGCGGTAGAAGCCGCGCTGAAGCTGGCGCGCAAGGTAACTGGCCGCAACAACATCATCAGTTTCACGAACGGCTTTCACGGCTGCAGCATCGGCGCGCTGGCTGCGACCGGTAACAAGCACCATCGTGGCGCTGCGGGCGTTCCGCTGACTGATGTCAGCCGCATGCCCTACGCCAACTATTTCGGCGACAAGGTCAATACCATCGCGATGATGGACAAGCTGCTGACCGACCCCTCCAGCGGTATCGACAAGCCAGCTGCCGTGATCGTCGAAGTGGTCCAGGGTGAAGGCGGTCTGAATGCCGCATCCGCCGAGTGGGTTCGCAAGCTCGAGAAGCTTTGCCGCAAACACGAGATGCTGTTGATCATCGACGACATCCAGGCCGGTTGCGGCCGAACCGGTACCTTCTTCAGCTTCGAAGAAATGGGCATCAAGCCGGACATGATCACTCTGTCCAAGTCGCTGTCGGGCTACGGCCTGCCGTTTGCCATGGTGCTGCTGCGCAAGGAACTGGACCAGTGGAAGCCGGGCGAGCACAACGGCACCTTCCGCGGTAACAACCATGCGTTCGTCACAGCTGCCGCTGCCATCGAGCATTTCTGGAAGGACGACGAGTTCGCCAACAGCGTCAAGGCCAAGGGCAAGCGCATCGCAGACGGCATGAACAAGATCGTCCGCCGCTATGGCCCGGACTCTCTGTTCGTCAAAGGCCGCGGCATGATGATCGGCATCAGCTGCCCGGACGGCGACACCGCTGCAGCCATTTGCCGCCACGCCTTCGACAACGGCCTGGTCGTTGAAACCAGCGGCGCCCACAGCGAAGTGGTCAAGTGTCTCTGCCCGCTGATCATCAGCGAAGAGCAGATCGACAAGGCCATGAGCATCCTGGACAAGGCGTTCGCTGCCGTGATGTCCGATCAAGCCGCCAACCAAGCTTCTTGAGGATTAGAAAAAATGATCGTACGTACCCTGGCCGAATGCGAGCAGTCCAACCGCAAGATCAAGACCGACACCTGGGACAGCACTCGGATGCTGCTCAAGGACGACAAGATGGGCTTCTCGTTTCATATCACGACCATCTACGCCAACACTGAAACGCACATCCACTACCAGAACCATCTGGAGTCGGTGTACTGCATGAGCGGCAACGGTGAAATCGAGACCATCGCCGACGGCAAGATCTACAAGATCGAGCCCGGCACGCTCTACATCCTCGACAAGCACGACGAGCACCTGCTCCGTGGCGGCAGCGAGGAAATGAAACTGGCATGCGTGTTCAACCCGCCACTCAACGGCAAGGAAGTGCATGACGAGAGCGGTGTCTATCCGCTCGAGGCCGAAACCGTAGTCTGATGCGACTCCGCAGGGCGGCTGCACCCCGCCCTGCGACACCCGATTCAAGGAGAGTTTAAAGTGAACCCCGTGCAAGCCGACCTGTACCCTTCGCGCCAGCACGACGAACCCAGCTGGCAAGAGCGTCTGGACCCGGTCGTCTACCGCAGTGACCTGGCCAACGCCCCGATCGCACCAGAGATGATCGAACGCTTCGAGCGTGACGGCTATCTGGTCATCCCCAATCTGTTCAGCGCCGAGGAAGTCGCGGTATTCCGCGAAGAACTCGACCGCATGCGTCAGGACCCGGCCGTTGCCGAGTCCGGCAAGACCATCAAGGAACCCGACAGCGGCGCGATCCGCTCGGTGTTCGCGATCCACGCCGACAATCCGTTGTTTGCCCGTGTCGCCAGCGACGAGCGCATTGCCGCCATCGCCAGCTTCATCCTCGGTGGTGACATTTATGTGCATCAGTCGCGGATGAACTTCAAACCCGGCTTCACCGGCAAGGAGTTCTACTGGCACTCCGATTTCGAAACCTGGCACGTCGAAGACGGCCTGCCACGCATGCGCACCCTGAGCTGCTCGATCCTGCTGACCGACAATGAGCCGCACAACGGCCCGTTGATGCTGGTGCCTGGATCACACAAGCACTACATCCGCTGCGTTGGTGCGACACCGGAGAACCACTACCAGAAGTCCCTACGCAAGCAGGAGTTCGGTGTACCGGATCACGACAGCCTGACCGAGCTGGCGGACCGTTATGGCATCGAGACCGCTACGGGCCCGGCGGGCAGCGTGGTGTTCTTCGATTGCAACACCATGCACGGCTCCAACAGCAACATTACACCCAGCGCGCGCAGCAATCTGTTCTATGTCTACAACCATGTAGATAATGCCGCGCAGGCGCCGTTCTGCGGCCTCTCGCCACGTCCGGCCTTCGTCGGTGAACGCGAGAATTTCGAGCCCCTGCAGATCCAGAAGCAGAAGTATCTCTGACGTACCCGATCAGGCCCGACTACCGGGCCTGTTCTTTGTTGGCGGCCGAGAGGCGGCCCAGGGATGAAAATTCACCCCCAAGACGGGAAGTTGAATCGATGCATACCGTAGAAAAAATCGGCGGCACATCCATGAGCCGCTTCGACGAGCTATTGGACAATATCTTTATCGGCGGACGCGAAGGCGACGAGCTCTATCAGCGCGTCTTCGTCGTCTCAGCCTACAGCGGCATGACCAACCTGCTGCTGGAACACAAGAAGACTGGCGAACCCGGCGTCTACCAACGCTTCGCCGACGCCCGCAACGAGGGCGCCTGGCTCGATGCACTGGACATCGTCCGCGAGCGCATGCTCGGCAAGAACGCTGAGCTGTTCGCCAGCGACTTCGAGTTGCGTGCCGCCAACCAGTTCATCAACTCGCGCATTGACGATGCCCGCGAGTGCATGAGCAGCCTGCAGCGCCTCTGTGCCTATGGCCACTTCCAGCTCGACGAGCACCTGATGAAGGTCCGCGAGATGCTCGCCTCCCTCGGCGAGGCGCACTCGGCATTCAACTCGGTGTTGGCGCTCAAGCATCGCGGCGTCAACGCGAAAATGGTCGACCTCACCGGCTGGCATCGCGACGCGCCGCTGCCCTTCGAAGAAATGGTGCGCCATAGCTTCGAAGAGGTCGACCTCTCCCGCGAACTGGTGGTCGCAACCGGCTACACGCACTGCAGCGAAGGCCTGATGAACACCTTCGACCGCGGTTACAGCGAGATCACCTTTGCTCAGATTGCCGCTGCTACCGGTGCCCGTGAAGCGATCATCCACAAGGAATTCCACCTTTCCAGCGCCGACCCGAACCTGGTCGGAGCGGACAAGGTGGTCACCATCGGCCGTACCAATTACGACGTCGCCGACCAGTTGTCGAACCTGGGCATGGAAGCGATCCATCCGCGCGCGGCCAAGACGCTGCGTCGTGCTGGCATCGAGCTGCGCATCAAGAACGCCTTCGAGCCAGACCACGCCGGCACGCTCATCAGCCAGGACTACAAGAGCGAGCGGCCCTGCGTCGAGATTATCGCCGGGCGCAAGGATGTCTTCGGCATCGAAGTGTTCGATCAGGACATGCTCGGCGACATCGGCTACGACATTGAGATCAGCAAGCTGCTCAAGCAGCTGCGCCTCTACGTGGTCAACAAGGACTCCGACGCCAACAGCATCACCTACTACGCGTCGGGCTCGCGCAAGCTGATCAACCGCGCCGCGCGACTGATCGAGGAGAAGTACCCGGCTGCTGAAGTGACCGTGCATAACGTTGCCATCGTCTCGGCGATCGGCTCCGACCTCAAGGTCAAAGGCATCCTCGCCAAGACCGTCGCGGCCCTGGCCGGTGCCGGTATCAGCATACAGGCGGTGCATCAGTCGATCCGACAGGTTGAGATGCAGTGTGTGGTCAACGAGGAAGACTACGACGACGCCGTCGCGGCCCTGCACCGCGCGCTGATCGAGCCGGAAAACCACGGTGATGTGATCGCCGCAGCCTAAGCTACGGCTGCACCTGACCGCCGGCCTTGGCTCTAGCCAGGGTCGGCGGTTTGCTGTCCGCCGTCGCTGGAGGACCCGGCCAGCTTGCGCCGCCGATACCAGGTGGCAAAAAACACCACCGCCAGCAACAGCTCGGCGAGATCGCCGCCGTAATACATCAATTGTGCAGCCGCTTCGATTTCCGCCAGGTCGTGGCCGGCGTCGCGCGGAAAGCCGTAGGCATACATGAGTTTGCCCAGCACGGCATGAGCGGCAATCGCCACGAACAGTACGATCAGCCGCAACCACATGCCGGGGCGATGCGGCGCAGGGTCCGGTCCGGCAATCGACCAGCTGAAAAGATAGCCCGCCAGTACGAAGTGCAGATGCAGCCATACATGCAGGACAGGTTCGCTGAAGCTCAGCTGGTATAGCGGCGTGAGATAGAGGATGTACAGCGCGCCGACATTCAACATCAGTGCGGTCACCGGATGGCTCAGGCAGCGCACCGGCACGCTGCCCGCAAACTCGGTAATTCGTCGGGCGGTCACGGCCGGCACACTGCGCAACAGCAGCGTGCCCGGCGAGCCGAGCATCATCGCAATCGGCGCGAACATGCCGAGCAGAAGATGCTGCGCCATGTGCCCGCGCAGGTCTGCATGGCCCCACTCGACCATAAACGGCGAAAACGCGGCCACCAGAAGCCCGCACCCCAGACTGAAACTGACGGTGCGCCAGCAATGCCAGGTTTTTCGACGCCGCCGTTGCGCGCGTACACCGAGAACATACGCAAACCAGAGGGCCAGCGTCAGCAAGACCAGCAGCGAGGTGCCGGCCAGGGTGAGTAGATGGGTATCGTGGGCCACCGGCTACCGACCCCCTTGCAACGAGGCAGGGGATGACCGAGCTGTTCGCCAGATCATGAAGCCTATCGCCAGCAGCAGCGCGCCAAATGCATTCCACGCCAGGTCGTAGAGCAGAAGATTGTCCACGTAGCGCACCTGATGCAGCCGGAGAATCTTGTGATCGACGATCCCATCGAACAGTTGAAAGCCACCTGCGCCAAGAAACAAACCGGCCCAAGCGTGCAAGCGCGACACCGCGCGGCGGCTGCTCAGCTGCACGAACAGGTAAAAGCCGGCGGCCAGCATCAGCAGCTCGGCTGAATGCAACAGACCGTCAGATATCAGCCCGACGGTTTGTGTGGATCGGTCGAAAAAATGGTGCCAGGCGAGTATCTGGTGAAAGACGATCTCGTCGATGGCGGCCATCAAACCAATCCCGAAAAAGCTCGTCGCGATCAGACTACCTCTGGCATCGACGGGGTGTTTGCTCACGATGGGCCTCCGGCTGATAACGGGTTGGCTTGCATCGGAACTCGGTACGCTCGACTCAAGCCCTGTCTATGAGTGACTGGGGTCAGCCTCAGGAGTTCTCCATCGACTTGACCTGACGGGGCGAAAAGCGCCGGCCAACTCAGTAGAATCCGCACACTTTCTGCTGGTATACAGAGCCACCGCACCATGACCCACCCTCGCACCGAACTGCTGTCGCCCGCCGGCACCCTGAAATCCATGCGCTACGCCTTCGCCTACGGCGCCGACGCGGTCTACGCCGGGCAGCCGCGCTACAGCCTGCGCGTGCGCAACAATGAATTCGACCACGCCAACCTGCGTCTGGGGATCGACGAGGCGCATGCCCAGGGCAAGCAGTTTTATGTGGTGGTCAACATCGCGCCGCACAATGCCAAGCTGCGCACCTTCATCAAGGACTTGGAGCCGGTGATCGCCATGGGGCCGGATGCGCTGATCATGTCCGATCCCGGTCTGATCATGCTGGTTCGCCAGCACTTCCCCGAGATGACCATTCACCTGTCGGTACAGGCCAACGCGGTAAACTGGGCCAGCGTCGAGTTCTGGCGCCAGCAGGGCCTCACCCGCGCCATCCTCTCGCGCGAGCTGTCGCTGGAAGAGATCGGCGAGATCCGTGAAAAGGTGCCGGGCATGGAGCTGGAGGTCTTCGTTCACGGCGCGCTGTGCATGGCCTATTCCGGACGCTGCCTGCTCTCCGGCTACATCAACAAGCGCGACCCCAACCAGGGTTCCTGCACCAACGCCTGCCGCTGGGAATACAAGGCGCACGAAGGCAAGGAAGACGAGCTGGGCAATATCGTCCAGCAGTATCAGCCGATCCCCGTGCAGCAGCTTGGAGCAGGCGCCATCCAGCCGACTCTGGGTGCCGGCGCGCCGACCGATCAGGTCTTCCTGCTCGAAGACAGCAGCCGTCCTGGCGAAATGATGGAAGCATTCGAGGACGAGCACGGCACCTACATCATGAATTCCAAGGACTTGCGCGCCGTCCAGCATGTCGAGCGGCTGGTACAGATGGGCGTACATTCGCTGAAGATCGAAGGCCGGACCAAATCCCACTACTACGTGGCGCGCACCGCCCAGGTCTATCGCAAGGCAATCGACGATGCGGTCGCAGGCAGACCCTTCGACAAGTCACTGATGGACACCTTGGAATCGCTCGCGCACCGCGGCTACACCGAAGGCTTTCTGCGTCGTCACGTGCATGACGAATACCAGAACTATGAGCGAGGCTTTTCGCTATCGGAGCGCCAGCAGTTCGTCGGGGAGATGACCGGTGAACGGCGCAGCGGGCTCGCCGAAGTGATCGTCAAGAACCGCTTCGCCGTCGGCGATCGCCTGGAGTTGATGACGCCGCAGGGCAACCTGAATTTCCGCCTGGACGGGTTGGAAAACAAACGCGGCGAACGTGTCGATGTGGCACCCGGCGACGGACACGTGCTCTACCTGCCGGTCCCGGAAACAGTGGACCTGCGGTATGCGCTAGTGATGCGGGAGCTGGACGGCGGCACCACCCGCGGCTAGCCGCCAGCACGGCGCTGGCTCAGGACCCGCCCCACCACGTGGCGGGTTTCGCCGCGACAGCCGTAGGGTGGGCTTCAGCCCACCAGCAGCTGGTGTGGCGCAGAGACAAGCGGTGGGCTGAAGCCCACCCTACGATCCGCAAAAGCCCAGCCCGCACCATCAAACCAAGAGTTTGACGAACTCCTCAGGCGGCACTGGCCGGCTGATCAGGTAACCCTGCATCTCGTCACAGCCGTGAGCCTTGAGAAAATCCGCCTGTGCCTGGGTTTCGACGCCCTCGGCGACGACCTTCAGCTCCAGGCTATGGACCATGGCGATGATGGCCCGGACGATGGCTGAATCCTCTCCGACCTGATCCAGTTCGGAAATGAACGAGCGATCGATCTTCACGTAGTCCACCGGGAAGCGCTTGAGGTAGCTGAGCGAGGAATAGCCGGTGCCAAAGTCATCGATCGCCAGCTTCACGCCCAGCGCGCGTAACTGGCGGCTGATGTTGATCGCATTGTCGATGTCATCGAGCAGCTGACTTTCGGTCAGCTCCAGCTCGAGCCGGTCGGCGGGCAACCCGGTCTCTTCCAGTACCTGTCGCACCAGGCTGACGAAGTTGCCCTGGCGCAACTGTTTAACGGACAGGTTCACCGACACCCGAATGGCGGCCAGCCCATCGAGTTGCCACTGACGCGCCTGCCGGCAGGCTTCGCGCAGAACAAACTCACCCAGCGGGATGATCAGCCCGGTTTCTTCTGCCAGGGGAATGAAAAAGCCTGGCGCAATCAGGCCTTTCTGCGGATGCCGCCAGCGCACCAGTGCTTCGGCCGCATCCAGGCTGTCTTCCGCCACGTTCAGTCGCGGTTGATAGAAGACTTCCAGCTGGCCTTCCTCGAGTGCGCGACGCAGTTGGTTCTCAAGCTTGAGATTTTCCAGGCTCGACACCTGCAAGCGCTCGGTGAAGAACTGCAGGGTGTTGCCGCCGAGATGTTTGGCATGTTGCATGGCCATGTTCGCCTGCAACAGCAGCGAGGTCGCCTCGCGCGAGTTGTCTGGCATCAGGCTGACGCCGATGGACGCGGTGATGACCAGTTCCTGGTCGTCGAGCGGAATGGGTTTGCTGATGCGCGACAGCAGGCGGCTGCCGCTGTGCGCCAGGCTGGCAAGGCTGCCGTAACCTTCGAGCACCACCACGAACTCGTCACCGGATAAACGGGCAATGGTGTCGGCGTCCGACAACGTATGGGACAGACGGCGGGAGACCTCGCGCAACAGCTGATCAGCCGCCTCGTGCCCAAGGCTTTCATTAAGCGTCTTGAAACGGTCCAAATCGATATACAAAACCGCCAGCCCGCGATTGCTGCATCGGCTACGCTCGCAGGCGCTGTGCAGACGCTCCTTGAGCAGGCTGCGATTGGCCAGTCCGGTGAGCTCGTCGAAGTGGGTCAGGTAACGCAGACGCTCCTCGACCTGGCGCCTGACGCTGAGATCGGAAACGAACGCGACCACGTTGGTGACGTTGCCGTGCCGGTCGTGCACCACTCGCATCTGCGCCCATTGCGGGTACACCTCGCCATTCTTGCGGGTCTCGATCAGCTCGCCTTGCCAGATACCGTGCTGCGCCAGGTTTTCGCGAATAACCGAATACTGCTGGCGGCTGTCCTCGGAACTCGCCAACAGGGCGACGCTTCGTCCGATCAGTTCCTCTCGGCTGAAACCGGACAGCGTGCAGCAGGCCTGGTTGACTGCCAGCAGGTGAAATTCGGGATCCATGATCGCCATGCCCTCACCTGCCGCTTCGAACACCGTGGCCGCCAACCGCAATTGCTCGGCCTGGCGATGGCTCTCGCTGATGTCTCGCCGGGTACCGATCATGCGCAAGGCCCGGCCGTTAGCATCGCGCTCGGTGACACGCCCGCGGTCTTCGATCCAAATCGAACTGCCGTCGTTGAGCATGGCCCGGTATTGCACGGCATAGCTTTCGGTCTTGCCCTTCAGGTGATCAATCATGTCCTGCCGTACACGCGGGCCATCTTCGGGATGCACTTCGGGACGCTGCTGCTCGGCCAGCAGCAGGCGGTCACTCAGGCCGACACCAAAAACCACATCCATTCTCGAGTGATGGACCTCACCGTTGGCCATGTCCCAGTCCCACATGCCCAGCTCACTGGCTTCCAGCGCCAGGCTCAGGCGTGCCTCACTTTCACGCAGCGCAGCGGTGCGCTCAATCACCCGCCGCTCGAGCCCATCGAAAGCCTCTCGCAGCCGGACCTCGGCATGGCGTCGCTGCTCGATCTCCCGGGCCAGATCGCCGTTTAATTCGAAGGCTTCACCACGCATGCTTTCCAGGCGACGAATCAGCAACTGGTTGTGCAGACGTTGCGCCAGACTGGCCGTCACCAGCCGGTTCATCTGCCAGGCAATCATGCTCAGCGTCAGCAGCACGATTGCCGCCAGCAGCCCCCAACCCTGCAGATGGGGCTCGCCGCTGCTTAACAGCACCGCCGCAGCGGGAAGCAGCCCTGGGATGGCAAAGGCGCCGAACGCGCGAAGCGATACGCCGCAGGCCACGCAGCCTGCAAAAAACACCGAGGCAAGCGAACCGAGCAGTACCGTTTGTTGCAGGAATGGCCCGTCTAACGCCAGCTCGATGATCGCGTAGTCCAGCGTCACCGCGCTGGCGATACTGGCCAGCAGGAAAGATCGATACCAGCGGGGGTGCTGCTGCTCCTCGGCGCTGGCCTTGGCGAAGCTGCGCGTCTGCTGCAGCCTCAGCAGGGCGAGTGCAAAGGTCACACCAGACCAGATCGCCAATTGCAGCTTCGGGCCTTCCGTCCAGAGCACGGCAGGGAATACCAGGCTGGTGATGATCATCAGCAGCAGCGCGAGCCGCGAGCCCTCATAGAGCAGCCGCGTGCGCTCGGCCCGCTGATCAAGCTCTGCAAGGTTGAAAGCGGCGTGGTCCTCCATGGCCATTGACGCCGACGGATTGGCTTGTGCGGAATCGGTCATCGGGTTGTTCTTGTAATGGATGTCTGGAGCAGTAGGCCTGCATTAAGCACGCCTCGATAATGGCACGACGCTAGCGTCTGGTCATCGTCTCTCCGACCAAAGACCGTGGATGACGATACGCGGGTATCGATCAGATGGATTTTCGACAGGTCGATGACCACGACCCGCTCCGGCTCTCGGCGCGGTTCCTGTCCTCCCCCAACCAAGCCCTCGCTTGACTGGCGCCCGTCCGTTGCACGAGCGGGTCGGCCGGATTTCCGGCTAGAATGGCGCCCATGCATGACGATCTCTCTCTCCTCCTGAACTCCCTCAACGATGCCCAGCGCCAGGCCGTGGCCGCGCCGCTGGGTCGTCAATTGGTCCTCGCTGGTGCCGGCTCGGGCAAGACCCGCGTATTGGTGCACCGCATCGCCTGGCTGCACCAGGTCGAGCGCGCATCATTGCACTCGATTCTTTCAGTGACCTTTACCAACAAGGCCGCGGCGGAGATGCGCCAGCGCATCGAGCAGCTGATGAAGGTCAACCCTCAAGGCATGTGGGTTGGCACTTTCCACGGATTAGCGCACCGACTGCTGCGTGCTCACTGGCAGGAAGCGAAGCTGGCGCAGAACTTCCAGATCCTCGACTCGGACGACCAGCAACGCCTGGTCAAGCGTGTCATCCGAGAGCTCGGCCTGGACGAACAGCGCTGGCCGGCGCGCCAGGCCCAGTGGTGGATCAACGGGCAGAAGGACGAAGGTCTGCGGCCCAAGCACATCCAGCCCAGCGGCGATCTGTTTCTGGCGACGATGCTGAGCATCTACCAGGCCTACGAAGAAGCCTGCGCCCGCGCCGGCGTCATCGACTTTTCCGAATTGCTGCTGCGCGCGCTGGACCTCTGGCGTGACAACCCGGGCCTGCTGGATCACTACCAGCGCCGCTTCCGCCACATTCTGGTGGACGAGTTCCAGGACACCAACGCCGTTCAATACGCCTGGTTGCGTTTGCTGGCCAAGGGCGGCGACAGCCTGATGGTGGTGGGCGACGATGACCAGTCGATCTACGGCTGGCGCGGCGCACGGGTCGAAAACCTGCATCAGTTCAGCGAAGACTTCCAGGACGCCGTAACCATCCGCCTGGAACAGAACTACCGCTCCACCGCCTGCATCCTCAAGGCCGCCAACGCGCTGATCGCCAACAACCAGGGCCGTCTGGGCAAGGAACTGTGGACCGAAGGCTGCGAAGGCGAGCCGATCAGCCTGTATGCCGCGTTCAACGAGCACGACGAGGCGCGCTACGTGGTCGAGAGCATCGAGAAAGCGATCCGCGACGGCATGAGCCGCAGCGAGATCGCCATCCTCTATCGCTCCAACGCCCAGTCGCGGGTACTCGAAGAAGCCTTGCTGCGTGAACGCATCCCCTACCGCATCTATGGCGGCCAGCGCTTCTTCGAGCGCGCCGAGATCAAGAACGCCATGGCCTACCTGCGCCTGATTCAGGCACGGGACAACGATGCGGCGCTGGAGCGGGTAATCAACGTGCCGGCCCGTGGCATCGGCGAGAAGACTGTCGAATGCCTTCGCCAGCTGGCCCGGCAGCAGGAAAGCTCGATGTGGGCCGCGCTGCATCAGGCGGTCGGCACAAAGGTGGTGTCGGGCCGCGCGGCGAGCGCGCTGAACGGCTTCGTCGAGCTGATCGATACCCTCGCGCTGAAGGTCGAGGGCATGCAGCTGCACAACATGGCGCAGCTGGTCATCGAACAGTCCGGCCTGCTGGCGTACCACCGTGACGAGAAAGGTGAGAAAGCCCAGGCGCGGGTGGAAAACCTTGAGGAACTGGTCTCCGCTGCGCGCGCCTTCGACAACTACAGCGAAGGCCAGGAAGACCAGCAGACACCGCTCGCCGCCTTCCTCGATCACGCCTCGCTGGAAGCCGGCGAACAGCAGGCCGGCGACCACGAAGACAGCGTGCAGCTGATGACCCTGCACAGCGCCAAGGGCCTGGAGTTTCCGTTGGTGTTCCTGGTCGGCATGGAAGAAGGCCTGTTCCCGCACAAGATGAGCCTGGAAGAACCGGGCCGCTTGGAAGAGGAGCGCCGCCTGGCCTACGTCGGCATCACCCGCGCCATGCAGCAGCTGATCGTCACCTACGCAGAAACCCGTCGGCTCTACGGGAGCGAGACCTACAACAAAATCTCGCGTTTCATCCGCGAGTTGCCGCCAGCGTTGATCAGCGAAGTCCGTTTGAGCAATACCGTCAGCCGCAGTTTCAATACACGTGGCATGGGTGGCGGCTCCCTGTTCGACGGCGCCAATGTGCCGGATACCCCGTTCAACCTCGGTCAGCGCGTCCGCCATTCGCTGTTTGGCGAAGGCACCATCCTCAACTTCGAAGGTTCTGGCGCCCAGGCGCGGGTGCAGGTGAATTTCGAAAGTGAAGGAAGCAAGTGGTTGATGCTCAGTTATGCCAAACTGGAACCGCTATGACGTTTACGTCAACCTATACCGATACTAATAAAATTCGCCAAAGGAAATAGCCATTCATGAAACGCCGTCACTTGTTTGGTGCCGCCGCTGCCCTGCTTGCCTCCCTCAGCCTCGCAGGCTGCAACGACGAAAAGAAAGTCGAACCCTCCGCCGAGCCGAAGGCCGCCGCCAGCGAAGCACCCGAGACCTACAACTGGAAAATGGTCACCGCCTGGCCGAAGAACTACCCGGGCCTGGGCACTGCCGCCCAGCGCTTGGCCGATAGGGTCGAGGCCATGAGCGATGGTCGCCTGACGATCAAGGTTTATGCCGCAGGTGAGCTGGTTCCCGCCCTCGAAGTGTTTGATGCCGTCTCGCGCGGTACCGCCGAGCTAGGCCATGGCGCGGCCTACTACTGGAAGGGCAAGGTGCCCACCGCGCAATTCTTCACCTCGGTTCCGTTCGGCCTGTCGACCAGTGAAATGAACGCCTGGCTGACCCGCGGCGGCGGTCAGGAGTTCTGGGACGAAGCCTACGCACCCTATGGCGTCAAGCCTATGGTCGTGGGTAACACCGGCATGCAGATGGGCGGTTGGTTCAACAAGGAAATCAACTCGCTGCAGGACCTGCAGGGCCTGAAAATCCGCACCCCAGGCCTGGGCGGCGAAGTGCTGACCCGTCTCGGCGCGACCACCGTCAACATGCCTGGCGGTGAAGTGTTCACCGCGCTACAAACCGGCGCGATCGACGCCACCGACTGGGTCAGCCCGTACAACGACCTCGCCTTTGGTCTGCACAAGGCCGCCAAGTACTACTACTACCCCGGCTGGCAGGAGCCCCAGGCCGTGCTGGAGCTATTGGTCAACCAGAAGGCGCTCGACACCCTGCCGGACGACTTGCGCGCCATCCTCACCGAGGCGGCCGGCGCCGCCAGCCGCGACATGATCGACGATTACGTTTATAACAACGCCATGGCGCTCGAGCAGCTCAAGCAACAAGGTACGCAACTCAAGCGCTTCCCTGACGAGGTGCTGAACGCCATGCGCGAGCAGTCCGACGTCGTCCTTGGCGAACTGGCCGCACAAAGCGAGCTGAATGGCCGCATCTGGGCCTCAATGAAGGCGTTCCAGGCGCAGGTCAAGCCGATGCACGAGATCTCCGAGAAAGAGTTGTACAACTGGCGTTGAGTCAGACGATCCGTTGCGCTTGTCGGTGAGCCGGCAAGCGCAACGAAGCAAAAGCCCGAAACACTCTATGACTGGCGTGCCCGCACCGGGCCATGCACCATCAGCGCCGTATCATCATCCATTCAGGAATACCAAATGCAACGTGTGCTCAGCATTTTCATGGCCCTGTGTATCAGCCTGACCTTCAGCCTCGACGTTCACGCCAAGCGCTTCGGTGGCGGCAAGAGCTTCGGCTCGGCGCCCAGCCATCAGACTCGCCAGGCACCCCAACAAACTCAGGCAGCGCCCAACCAGGCTGGCCGTCAAACTCCCGCAGCTGCCAGTGGCGCGTCGCGTTGGCTCGGCCCGCTGGCCGGTCTCGCCGCAGGTGGCCTGCTGGCTTCGATGTTCATGGGCGATGGCTTCGAAGGCATCCAGTTTATGGACATCCTGATCTTCGGCGGCATTGCCTTCCTGTTGTTCCGATTCCTTGCGGCGCGTCGTCGCCAGCAGCAGCCGGCCATGGCCGGACACGGAAACGCACCGATGCAGCGCGAAATGCCTGCCCAGCAATCGATTTTCGGCGGCGCCAGCGCTGCACGTCCAGCTGCCGCACCGGTGATCAACGCACCGGCCTGGTTCAACGAGCAGAACTTCGTGGCGGCCGCTCGCGAACATTTCATCTCGCTGCAACAGCATTGGGATGCCAACGAGATGGACAAGATCAGCGAGTTCGTCACGCCGCAGCTGTTCGAATTCCTCCAGCGCGAACGTGCCGAGATCGGCGACGCCTATCAATCCACCTACGTTGACGACCTGCAGATTCAGCTCGATGGCGTGGATGATCAGGCCGACAAGACCGTCGCCACCCTGACGTTCGTAGGCGTGTCGAAGAACTCACGCTTCGACCAGGGCGAGCCGTTCAGCGAAAGCTGGCGCATGGAGCGTGCACAGGGCGAGAACCAGCCTTGGCTGGTGGCCGGCATCCGCCAGAACGCCTGAGCTGAGGTTTGACGCGACTCCGCTATGCACAGAGTCGTTTGATAAAGAGCCCCGCCGTACTGGCGGGGCTTTTTATTGCGCGCTTGCTTTGCTTCCTGAACGCAACGAACCGGCAGTGCCCTCCCCGACCGCAGCCCATGGCTGAATAGAGGCTGTCTTACAGCGTCTGTCAGCACGCCGATCCAACACACCCCCACCGGCTCCAACCCTTGCCCATCATGGCGAGGCCATCTGAACCCTGCCAGCAAATGGACGTCTATGTTGTTCGCATAACAGCAATAGTCGAGAGGTCCTGCGTGTCAGGCAGCATCGAAACAAGGGTTGGCGCCACTGCTGTAGTCAGGGCGGTGTGTTCACCGCACGCCAGTACTGCGTACACCCACGATGAATAGCGTTCGCCTACCTTCCGTCGACAAGCTGCTGCGCGCTCCCGCCTGTGCGCCGCTGAAACAGCGTTACGGCCGCGACGCCCTGCTCGGCACCCTGCGCGATCTGCTCGAAGAATTGCGAGAACCGGCCCGCCACGGTCAGCTGGCGGCGCTGGAGCTGTCCGACGCAGTGCTTGCAGGCCGTGCGGGCGAACGGCTCGCCAATCAGCACCGCAGCCGAGTACGACGCGTTTTTAACCTGACTGGCACGGTGCTGCACACCAATCTAGGCCGCGCGCTGCTGCCGGATGAAGCCATCGAGGCGATCACTCTGGCGGCGCGCTATCCGCTGAACCTGGAGTTCGACCTGGCGACGGGCAAGCGCGGCGACCGCGACGACCTCATCGAAGACATGATCCGCGAATTGACCGGCGCTGAAGCCGTCACCGTGGTGAACAATAACGCCGCCGCCGTGCTGCTTGCGCTGAACAGCCTTGGCGCGCGCAAGGAAGGCATCATTTCCCGCGGCGAGCTGATCGAGATCGGCGGCGCCTTTCGCATCCCCGACATCATGGCCCGCGCCGGGGTGAAGCTGCACGAAGTGGGCACCACCAACCGTACCCACGCCAAGGATTACGAAGCCGCGATTAACCCCCGCAGTGGGTTACTGATGCGCGTGCACACCAGCAATTACAGCGTGCAGGGCTTCACCGCCAGCGTCGCTACCGCCGAGCTGGCACAGATTGCCCATGCGCACGGTCTGCCGCTACTAGAAGACCTCGGCAGCGGCACCCTGGTCGACCTTTCGCGCTGGGGCCTGCCCAAGGAGCCCACTGTGCAGGAAGCCCTGCGTGATGGCGCCGACATCGTCACCTTCAGTGGCGACAAGCTGCTGGGGGGGCCGCAGGCAGGGCTGATCGTCGGCAGCCGCGAGCTGATCCAGAAGATCAAGAAAAACCCGCTCAAGCGCGCCCTGCGCGTCGACAAGCTGACCCTTGCCGCACTGGAAGCGGTACTCAACCTCTATCGCGATCCAGATCGCCTCGGTGAACGACTGACCAGCCTGCGCCTGCTCAGCCGTCCGCAGCCGGACATCCGCATCCAGGCCGAACGCCTGGCACCGGCGCTGACCGGCGCCTTGGGCGAGTCATGGCAGGTCGCGGTTGAAGACGCCCTTGGCATGATCGGCAGTGGTGCACAACCCGTGGCGCGCCTGCCGAGCGCAGCCTTGTGCATTCGCCCGCAACAACCCAGGCGTCTGCGTGGGCGCAGCCTGCGCTTGCTGGAAGAGGCGCTGCGTGACCTGCCGATCCCGGTTCTGGGTCGAGTGGCCGAAGACGCGCTCTGGCTCGACCTGCGCCAGTTGGATGACGAGCCGGCATTTCTCGGACAGCTGCCACACCTCGAGCAGGCGCTGGCATCATGATCATCGGCACCGCGGGACACATCGACCATGGCAAGACGGCTCTGCTCCAGGCGTTGACCGGGCAGGCCGGCGACCGGCGCCAGGAAGAACGTCTGCGCGGCATTACCATCGATCTGGGCTACCTCTACGCCTCGCTGGGCGAACCCGACCTGACGGGTTTCATCGACGTACCCGGTCATGAACGCTTCGTGCATAACATGCTCGCCGGCGCCTGCGGTATCGACTGCGTGCTGCTGGTCGTCGCCGCAGATGACGGCGTGATGCCGCAGACCCGCGAGCACCTGGCCATCGTCGAGCTGCTGGGCATTCGCCGGGCACTGGTGGCACTGACCAAGATCGACCGGGTCGAGCCATCGCGTATCGCCGAAGTGCAGCTGCAAGTCGAAGCGCTGCTGGAGGCTGGGCCGCTCTGCGGCGCGCCGATCCTTCCGGTGTCCAGCGTGTCCGGCGAAGGCGTTGACGCGCTTCGCGTCCAGTTGCTCGAGCAGGCCAGCGAAGTGCGCGCGCGCCGCGAAGAAGGGCATTTCCGCCTCTCCATTGACCGGGCGTTCAGCGTAACTGGTGCTGGCGTGGTCGTGACCGGCACCGCCTTCGCAGGTCGCGTCAAGGTGGGTGACGAAGTGAGTCTGGGGCCATCCGGCCGAAAGGTCCGCGTCCGCGGGCTGCATGCGCAGAATCAGAAGGCCCAGGAGGCTCAAGCTGGCCAGCGTGTCGCTCTCAACCTCAGCGGGGAGCGGCTCTCGGTGGCTGATATCAGCCGCGGCGATTGGCTGGTGGCGCCCGAACTGCAGGCTGGCAGCCAGCGTATCGACATCGAATTCACGCTCCTTCCCAGCGAAACCCGTGAGCTGCGCCACTGGACACCGGTACACGTCCACCTTGGTGCCCAGGATGTCACTGGCCGTATCGCCCTGCTAGAAGGCGAATGTCTGGCTCCCGGTGGGCACGTGCATGCGCAGTTGCTGCTCAATGCCCCCGCGCATGCCGTGCATGGCGACCGCGTGGTGCTGCGCGATCAATCCGCCCAGCGCACCCTTGGCGGCGGCCGTGTCCTCGACCCCTTCGCACCGCCGCGCAATCGACACCGTCAGGCGCGCCTTGCGGTGCTGCGCGCGCTGGCCGGCGACACACTGGAAGACATTTTGCCGGGGCTGCTGCCAAGCGCCCTGAACGGTTTGGACCCCGCCTTGCTGGAGCGGCAATTCAATCGTCCTCGGCAGACCTGGCGGCTGCCAGACGAAGCGCTGGAGATTGATACGCGGCAGGGCCCGAGACTGTTCGAACGCGGCACCTGGGACTACCTCGGTCAAAGCCTGGTAGCGGCCCTGCAGCGCTTTCACGAAACCCAACCGGACGAACTTGGGCCGGATCGTGATCGCCTGCGCCGCTACGCCCTACCTCAGCTTGAGCGACCGGTCTACCTGGCGCTGCTGGAAAGGCTGCTGGCGGTTGGCACCATCGAAGCCAGCGGCCCGTGGCTGCACCTTCCCGGACACCGGGTTCGCCTGAGCGAGGAAGAAGAAGCCCTGAAGGCCCGGCTCTGGCCATTGCTCGAAGCGGCGCGGTTCAACCCGCCCTGGGTTCGCGACCTGGCCAGCGCACTGAACGTCGAGGAAGAGCGCATCCGCCACCTGCTGCGCAAGCTTTCGCGCATCGGCGAGTTGCAGCAGGTCGTCAAAGACCTCTTCTACCCCGATGCGACCATCCGCCAACTGGCCAGCCAGGTACTGGACATGGAGCGCCAGTCCGGCGTGATCCGTGCCGCCGCCTTCCGCGACCAGATCCAACTCGGCCGTAAACGCAGCATCCAACTGCTCGAACATTTCGACCGCATCGGCCTTACCCGTCGGTTCGGCAACGAACGCAAGGTGCGACGCGACAGCGCCTTGGCCTCGGAGCCCGAGGTCAGGTAGGCTGCTTATTAATCTCCAGTCCAGACCTCATTCGAGGCCTCGCTGGAAGGCAATCGCACCCGGTGGTGCGGCCGGGCTTCAAATCCGGTACTTGCTCTTTCCGTTACTGGTCTACGACGGATAATGCTCGTTGATCAAGGCATTCTAGCTAGCCCGTTATGGTGAATAGTGGGCATTAAATGTCTGTGTTTTCGACACTTTCTCGACGCTATAGCTTGTGTCTCTTGTTCCTTAGCACGGCTTCGATTCACACTTTTGCAGGCGCTGCGAGGCACGAGCGCGCCGCAAAGCGTGAGTCGAAGCCGTGCTGCGGGGCTTGAGGGCGAGCGCCGCGCAGCCGTCGATGCCCCGCAGCGAGGCATGGTGACGTCCCTGTAACACGTCATATAAACACGCTTGAAAGTAGCCAATAGCTACATTTATCCCCAAGAACCAGCTAATCCGGGCCTTCCGAGCTATTGCCACACCTCGCCGACATATGTATGTTTCATGCCGTACATGTTGTGAACATACATAGGTCTAATGCATGAATTCAGCTGACCGGAAAGAATTGATGGGTTATCTGCGGGAGCGCGAAGGTATGTCCAAAGCTGCTGCCTTGGCTGAGCTTCGCACCTGTACGGATGAAAGCCTGCAACGCTCGCTTGAAGTCCATCGGAAAAAATCGATCCTTGAGGCTCAGTCAGCTGCTAGCGAATCGAAGAAGAAGCCCTCCGGTGCGCCTGTAAGCACCGCAAAGGCAAAAAAGGTCCCGTATACCCTCTTGCTGCCTCCTGAACAGCTGGAGGCGCTACGGGCTCTATCTGAACGAGATGATTCGTCTGTTTCACACCATATTCGACAAGCCATCAGGACTTATCTGCGAGGAGTGCGCCTATGAAAACATCTGCGATCAACCGGCCGACGGTAGCTCAGGCTATGGAGCTGCTCGGAAAGAGGGTCGTTTGCAAGGTCTTTTGGGATGACGGATTGAGCGATCCTTCCGAGGCGCGCTGTGACCCTCCGCCTGCTCGAATAGTCGGTGTAGTAGTCCCTGCTCCTGGATCGGGCGTGGCGGCTCAGATACTTATGCATGACGGCGATGACAAGGAAGCCCCGTATGGATGGCACTATGAGCTGTTCCTAGATGCAATCCAGATTGTTAGAGTGCTCGAGGATGCCTGAACTGCTTCGTTTCTGGTCGGGGCGCCTTTTCAGTGGCAGCTAGCGAAGTCTGCTGCCACTGAAAAGGCGGCAAGCAAGCGCAGCGCGCTAGTTTTTCGGCATTTTTTCGACACTTCTGCCTCTGAGCGACGGACGGCGTCGGAAAATCCTTTGTAAATCAACAAGGAAGGCAATCGCACCCGGTGGTGCGGCCGGGCTTCAAACCCGGTTGGGGGCGGCAGCCGTTCCTGGGTGGGTTCGACTCCCACTGCCTTCCGCCAATATCCCTGGCAATCACCAATCTCCTTCACGCTCGCGCAAAATGCTTTTTCCCCCAGGCTCTTCCTTTAACCCGGCGCCCGACTCGGCTAGGTTTTTCAATCGTACGGATGTCCAAGGCCTTCTCCCCCGATCAAGTGCCGGTGGGCAAGTAAAGGTGGGGCTGTGACAACACGTACTCTGCGGAAAGTGATGCGCCAACCATACGACAGGATGCACCCGGGGTAATCAAAACCTCCAGACGAGCCCGGGTAGCGCGCCCGCCCGCTACATACAGGCCATCCGGCTCGCACAGCCGGTGCTGTCCCGCATTGCGTTGGATTGCATGCGCAGGGTGGTTTCGGCGGTGATGACGATGCCGCGGCGGCCGGCTTGGCAGAGGGTGGCGTATTGGCTGACGGCGTTGGCGGAGGCGCCGCTGAAGCTGCCTTCGATGCCGGCGTTGTTAAACCGCGAGGCGGCGCTGAGGAGACGGTCGACGATGGGTACAGTAAGGGCCAAGCAGTATTGCACGCGCACTTTCAGCAGGTTGGCGTCCTGAATTCCGATGCCGGGGCGGTACATAAGGTTGTCGTTGGGAATGGCGTAGTCGGCCTTGCTGCTGTCCCATTGGCCAAAGGCGCTGAAGTCGCCGAGGTTGGGGCTGATGCGGGTGATGCGTATGTAGTTGTCGACCTCGTTGCCAGCTTGCAGGTGGGCGCGAGTTTTGTCGGCGTCGGTGTTCTGGTGGGTGAACATGGGCGTGAGGCCACGGATCAGCCCACGGCGCAGGCCATCGTAGCTGGCGTTGTTCACCGCGCCCAGGCGCGCGGCCTGGAAGGTGGCGTAGTTGAGGGTGCTTTTGGCCGAGTAGATAAAGGCCGCCTGGATGGTGCCGAAGATCAGCATGATCACCACAGGCGCGACTATCAAGAACTCGACCATGGCCTGACCGCGCTGCTTGCGCTTGAGCATGGCGGCCGCCCTACGGCTGCGGCCGCACATCGAAGAGGTCCATGACCGCCTCGGCTTTTCTGACGATGGGGGCGATTTGCGGGTCCCGGGTGTCGATGTGTTTGTACATCTCGGCGACGCTGTAGTTGACCCCTTCCAGTTGTAGGAAGATCAGGTTGTGCCAGGCCTTAGCGTGTTTGGGGTCGCGCTGCAGCGCTTCGCGGTAGGTGGCGATGGCGGCGTCTATCTGCTTTTGCTGGGCCAGACTGTTGCCCAGGCGGTAGCGCACGTCGGCATCCTGTGGCATGGCTTCGGCCAGGGTGCGAAAGCCCTCGCTGGCGGTGACGTAGTCGCCGGCCGCGTAGGCGCTGCTGGCCTGTTTTTGCAGCGCCAGCAGGTCGGGCTGGGCCAGGGGAAACTGGCTACAGGCAGCCAGGGACAGTAGCAGGCCGGCGAGCGTCAGGGAGCGGATAAACATAGGTCACCTTCTTCGATGGAGAGGCGTCGGGCTTCGCCGGCGGCCAGTTCGATAACGCTGTGAGCCTGGCGGCAGCCGGCCATGCGCCAGGGCTGCAGAGTCTCTACTTGCTTGATGACACGGCCGCTGGCATCGAGAAACAGCAGGTCGATGGCATAGCCCATAAACCAGCTGTGCACCGCATTGCAAGGTTGCAACCAGTGGCCCTGCAGCGCGCCGGGGCTGGGCCGGCCGAGCAGGCCACGGGCGCGCTGCCAGGGGCTGGAGGCTCTGAACACTTGCAGTTCGACGAGCAGGCGTTCGCCGCGCCAGACCTGTACCGGGCGTATGTGCGCGCTCATCCCTGGCCCATGAATTTGACGGCAATCGGGAACAGCAAAATGACGAAGGTCAGCGGGAAGATGAACAGGATCAGCGGAATGATCAGCTTCACCGGCGCCTGCATGGCGGTTTTCTCTGCGCGCTGAAAGCGCTCTTCCAGGCGTTGCTGGGCCTGTATCTGCAAGGTCTGCTTGAGGCTGGAGCCCATCTTCTCGGCCTGCACCACGGCGCGCACGAAGGTGGCGATGTCCTTGAGGTTGACCCGTTGCTCCATGCGCCCCAGGGCTTCGGCCCGCGGCAGGCCCGAGCGGATATCGCGCAGGACGATGCGGAACTCGTTCTTCATCGCGCCGTTCGGGCCCTTCTCCACCGCCTGCTGCAGGGCGCCGAGGAAGTTCAGCCCGGCGTCCACGCACATGGTCAGGTATTCGAGAAAGATTGGCAGGTTGCGCACGATGTCGCGGTCGCGGCGTTTGCGCGTGTCGCTGATCCACAGCTCCGGCAGCACGGCGCCGACCAGGCTCATCAACAGCAAAAGCGACCAGATAACACCACTTTTGCCGCTGAGCATCGGCAGCAGCGCCACCAGCGGCAGGACAAATGCCAGCACCAGGCTGAGGGCGAAGTAGTCTTCCGGGGTCAGCACGTAGAGCGCGCCGGTGCGTTGCAGGCGCCGGTCCAGGCGGTCGAGCAACGGCGCCGGGAGGACGGCGCCGATGAAGTAGGCGACCAGGCGCACCAGCGGCCAGACCGGTTTCATCAGCGGCGGCACCGGGTCCATGTAGGTGCGGCTTTCGCTCGGCACGAAGCGGAACAAGGCGGCGAACATCAGGATCAGGCAGGTCAGGGCCACGCCGAAGCCGGCGCTGCTCATCAGGGCGAGGAGTTCGGTCATGGCGCTAGGCATCGATCTGGGTGATTTTTTTGATAAAGGTAAAGCCGAGAATCTCCATCACCACCATGCCGGCCAGGACCATCAGGCCCACGCGGGTGGTGTAGAGCTGGCTCATCGCTTCAGGCTCGATCACGCTGAGAATGCCGGCCAGGAAGATCGGCAGCATGGCCATAAAGATGCCCTGGGCGCGGCCCTGGGCGGTGAGGCTGTCAATCTTGCCTTCCATGACTTTTTTGCGGCGTAAGGTGGTGGCCATGCCGGTGATGGTTTCCACCAGGTTGCCGCCCACCTCGCGGCTGATGCGCACCGCCGAGCTGGCCATGACGAACGACGGCAGCGGCATGCGCTGCTCCATCTTCACCAGGGCCTCCTCCAGGCTGACGCCGAGGCGCACCTTTTTCATCAGCAGGCCGAACTCCTGGGACAGCGGCGCGGGCGATTGCTGCACCAGGTTTTCCAGGGCCATGTTCAGGCTGGCGCCGGACTGCAAGCTGCTCGACAGCAGCATAAAGGCGTCCGGCAGTTGCTCCTCGAACTTCTGCATGCGTTTGCGCCGCAGCATCTTGAACAGCATGCGCGGCACAAACAGGGTGACCAGCGCACCGCCCAGGGTGATGACGCTGATATGAAATAGCGCATGCAGCAGCAAAGGCACTATCACCAGCAGCATCAGGTTGAGCACGAACAGTTGCTGGCCGCTGGCGAAGATAAACATATCGGCCAGCTCCACCTCGGCATTTGCGCTGAACTGGCGGCGGTAAAAGCGCATGTTGACCGAGACGTTACGCCCGAACACCAACACCAGGGCGAAGATGCCGACACCCGCGCAGGTAAGGCAGAACAGCAGCAAGAGGGTGTTCATCAACTCACCTCCTGCGTGGGTTTGAAGATACCCATGTCCAGCGGCACGCCGCGGTTACGCAAGGCCTCGTAAAACTCCGGCACCTGCCCGGTGGCCTGGTAGCTGCCCTGGATGCGCCCGCCCTGATCAAATCCGTGCTGGCGAAAGCAGAAGATCTCGTTGAGCTGGATGGTGCCCTGCTCCATGCCGGTGACTTCGGTGATGCTGGTGATGCGCCGCGAACCATCGCCAAAGCGCGATTGCTGGACGATCAGTTGCACCGCCGAGGAAATCTGCTCGCGGATCGCCTGCAGCGGCAGGTCCATGCCGGCCATCAGCACCATCACCTCCAGGCGGCGCAGCATGTCCCGTGGGGTGTTGGCGTGGCCGGTGGTCAGCGAGCCGTCGTGGCCGGTGTTCATCGCCTGGAGCATGTCCAGCGCTTCGCCGCCCCGGCACTCGCCGACTACGATGCGGTCCGGGCGCATGCGCAGGCAGTTGCGCACCAGGTCACGGATGGTCACATGGCCTTTGCCCTCCATGTTGGCCGGGCGCGACTCCAGGGACACCACATGGGGCTGGACCAGTTTCAGCTCGGCGGCGTCTTCCACCGTCACCACTCGCTCTTCGGGCGGGATGAAGTTGGAGAGGATGTTCAGCAAGGTGGTCTTGCCCGAGCCGGTGCCGCCGGACACCACGATGTTCATGCGCTGCTCCACCGCCGTGCGCAGGAAGTGCACCATGGGTTCGTTGATCGAGCCATAGCGCAGCAGGTCGTCGGTGGTCAGCTTGTGCTGGGAGAATTTACGAATGGTCAGGCACGGCCCACGCAGCGCCAGGGGCGGGATGATGGCGTTGACCCGCGAGCCGTCCTTGAGCCGCGCATCGACCATTGGCGAGCTTTCGTCGATACGCCGGCCCAGGGGCGAGATGATCCGCTCGATGGTGGCCATGACCGCCGCCTCGGAGCTGAAGTTGACCGCCGAGCGTTCGAGCCGCCCGGCGCGTTCGACATAGATGTCGTCGTGGCGGTTGACCATGATCTCGGTGATGCTCTCATCGGCCAGCAGGTCTTCCAGCGGGCCGAGGCCGACGGCTTCGTCGAGGACGATCTTGTGCAGCATGGCGCTGTCGAGGTTTTTCGGCAGGCGGCTGCGGATCTGCTCGAGGATTTCATCGACCAGCTCGGCCAGGCGCGTGCGCACCTCGTCGTGGGACATGGTGTCCAGGTTCAGGCGGCGCAGGTCCATAGCGCGAAACAGCTCGCCGGTAATGTACTTCGACCACTCCATGTAGGCGGCCTGGTCGCCTGCGACGCTGATCACCACCTCGGGCGCCTGAATATCCAGCGGCGGCGTCGGATCGTCCAGCTCGCCGCTCAGCGAGCGCACACGGACCAGGTAACCGCCGATGCCGATCAGATCATCCGGGGTCAGCGGGCCATGGCGCTGCACCAGCCGACCGTTCACCTCCAACTCGTAACCGCGGCTGATGTCCTCGACGAACAGCCCGGCCAGGGACTGCTCGATGCGTGCGTGCAACGGTGCGACCTTCCAGCCGCGCAAGCGCAGAATGCAGGTGCGCGCCTTGCCCAGCTCACACTGCGGCGCGGTGCAGGTGAGTGTGTCGACCGCCTCGCCATTGCGGTAGGTAATGTCTAGTTCAAACATGGCTGTGCCCCGCTCACTCCAGCAACCCGGTTTTCAGGGCCTCGCCAAAGCGCTCTTGCATGCGCTCGGCGCGTTCCAGTTCGCGCTGATTGACATTGCTGGTGCCATCGGTGAGCAGTTGCGGGGTGATGAAGATCACCAGTTCGGTTTGCCCGGCCTTGAGGCTCTTGTTGCGAAACACAGGCCCCAGAAACGGCAGGTTCATAAACCAGGGAATGCCCTCGTAGGTGCTCTGATCCTCACGACTAACCAGACCTGAGAGCACAAGGGTCTCGCCGACGCGCAACTGCACCTCGTTATCGGTGCGGCGAGTTTTGAAGGCCGGGTAGTCGCCCACCTGATTAGCCTTGTCCAACTGGCTGACCTCCGCCGAGACCTTGGCGGCGATGCGGTCCTTCCCGTAAATCTGCGGGGCGATGCTTAGCATGATGCCGAAGTCTTTGTATTCCACCGAGGAGCCATTGATGCTGCTGGTGATCACCGGGGTCTGCCCGCCCACGGTCAGCTCCGCCATGCCGCCACTGCGCGCACTCAGGCGCGGCGAGGCCAGGGTCAGCGCCGAACCATTGCGCTCCAGCAGATTGATGGTCGAGGTGATATTTGTGGCGATACCCCAGAAACCGCTCGTGTCGCCGGGCACACCGACCCGGCTGCTGCCACCGGAGACAGCGAAGCCGGCTGTCGGCCCGCTGATACTGTCACTCCAACTGACGCCCAGTTCCTCGACATCGTCCTTGGTGAACTCGGTGATGCGCACATCGAAATAGATCATCGGCGCGACGAACTGCGACATCGGCTGGGCCAGAATCAGCAGCTCCGGGTAGCGCGCGCTGAGCAGCTTGATCCGCTCGATATCGATGACGTTGAGGTCTCCATCGACCACGATCTGCCGACCCACCGGTTTGATCGAAATGCCGGGAATCTGCCCGAGCATGGCCTGCACCTCGGTCAGCATCAGCCCGGAGTCAGCCTTGGTCGCCGCGCCGGTCTGCTCTTCGGCCAGCACCAGTACGTTGTCGTAGAACTTCACTGCGTCTTTGACTCGCTCCAGGTCGGTGCTGTACAGGCGCCCTTCCATCACCACCTGGCGCCCGACCGTGCGAATGCGCAGGCCGGGAATATCGGCGAGCAACTGGCGCAGTTCACCGACCTGGCGATAGCCGTTGGCTTTCACCACCACCACGCCGATCTGCTCGCGATGGCCGTCCTCGAACCACACCTGCACGGTGGTTTCACCCTCCGCTTCAGCAACCAGCACCATCTCCTGGTTCTTCAGCAGTGTGGTGCTGAGGATTTCGGTGTTGCCGACCGCCAGGCGCTCGATACCGGGCGCTTCGAGCACGCGCACATCGCCTTTGTAGAGGGTCAGCTGGGTCGGCAGGCTGTCGTCAGCGGCAACCCCTTGGGCGACGCCGCTCATTACCAGCAACAGCGTCAGCCATTGCGCTTTTATCATCGTCATATCGAGCCCTAGCGTTTCTTATGTGCAGCGGCTGCGTGGCCGCCGTGCTGGCAGATCGGTGTTTTATTCCAGGCGAATGCTTTGCATCGGTGTGATACCGCCCTTGCCGGTCCCCCCTGGGATGAACTGCACCAGCCGGCTTGGCGTAACCTTTTGCTGCGCTTCATCGCTGCCACGCTGGCTGGTGCTCGCCAGTTGGCGTTGCGGTGTAACGCTGACGCCGACGGCGATCACCTTGCCGTCGGCCGCTACCACCTGACCGTCAACCAGGGTGCCAATCGTCCGGCCCTGGCTGTCGATAACCTGATCGCCCAGGGTCGTTCCCATTAGCTTGCCGCTGGCATCGCGCACGACATTGCCACGCTGCACCACCTCCTGGCCCTTGGCATCGAGCACCGCACGCGCCACCTGGCCGAGGTCCTTGCCGTCCAGGCCGATGGCCTTGCCGTCCTTGAGCTGCCCGACTACCTGACCGTTGGCATCGACGATCTGGTTGCCCTGCACCCGGCCAATCACTTTGCCGCTGGCGTCGCGCACCACCTCGGCCACCTCGCCTATTTCCTGGCCCTTGGCATCGACCAGAATGCTGGCCACTTGGCCCAGATCCTTGCCGTCCAAACCGATGGCTTTGCCGCCCTTGAGCTGCCCGAGCACCTGGCCGTTGGCATCGACGACCTGGTTGCCCTGCACCCGGCCAATCACTTTGCCACTGGCGTCGCGCACCACCTGTTGTTGACGCGCCGGCTGCCCGGGATCAGGTTGTGCGCTGGAGAGGCTCATATCGACAACGTGACCGCGCGCATCCAGTGCGACATTGCGCTCCACCCGCCCCAAGGCTTCGCCTTTAAGGCCCACCGCCACACCATCTTTCAGCGTGCCGATGGGCTTTCCGCTGGCATCGATCACCTGACCGTTGACCACCCGGCCGATCACGTTGCCCTGGGCATCGCGGACCACATCGGCGCGCTCGCGCACGCGCAACAACGGGTCATTGGCCGCCACTTGCTCAAGCACCTGGCCGAGGCTCGCGCCATCGAAGCCCACGGCCTTGCCATCGACCATCTTGCCGACAATTTGCCCAGTGGCATCGACCACGTTGTCCCCGACGATACGGCCAACCAGATTGCCGCTGCTGTCGAGCACCACGTCGATGCTTTCAGCCGGGGGCGGGTCGAGCAGGTTGGCCACGGTGACCTGGCCGATGGGACTTAAGCTGGTGTCTTTCGGATGGCGCAAGACCGCGACCAGCTCGCCGCTCTTTTCCGCCAGTTCGACTCGCGCCACCTGCAGGGGGCTGAGCATCAGGGTGACGGTGGAGAAGTTCATATTGAAGCCGTCGGCCGAGTTCTGGTCGTAGAAGGTTTCGTACTTGCGCCCGCTGGCGTCTTCGCGCCCGGCCGCCAGCAACACTACGTTCTCCAGCACGCTGATGATCACGTCGTCGGCGTAGTTGGGCTGCTTTTGCAGGCCGATGTCGCCGGCGCTGAAGTTGCCAAGCAGGTCGATATGGTCGCCGGGGCGCAGCAGGCCATCGAAGGAGTTGATCTTGCTGATCTTCACCGTCTTGGCGCGCTTACCCAGCTCGACGTTTTCGGAAAAGCGCGACACCGCACTGCCCTCCACGGCGCTCCAGGTAATCGGCTTACCCTTTTGCAGCGGCGTAGTGACCATGCGCCCTTCGAGCGTCTTCCAGTCCTGGGCGAGCACGGCGCCGGAGGGAATGAAGGCGGCCGGTACTTCGAGCACCGCTACCTTTTCCTTGGTCATGACCTCGGCTTTGGCGATGTCCAGGCGCGGCACGATCAGCGCAATCTTTTGCTCGACCACCGGTTTATAGGCCTGGCGGTATTGGTCTTCCTTGTTTTTCAGGTACATCCAGGCCGCGCCCGTTGCCAGGAGCCCACATACCACCGCAATGATGACCAACTTGCTTGCCGATACCGCTTGCATTCCCACTCCTAAATAAACCGATGCCGCCCACCCAGGCTCGGCAACGCGTTACTGCACAACCGTGAAAGGGCCACTCAAGGTCCAGTTAGCCGGGTCTTCTTGCAGCACCCAGCGCCCTTGGCAACCGCCTGAACCCACTTCGCTCGCCTCGATAAACCCGTTGGTTTTCTCAGGACTCGCGACGACGGTGTTGTTGCTCGTACTCATGCTGATTGCGTCAAATTTGGCGAAGGTGAAGTTACCGCTGCCGGCATAACCCTCCAGCTCGCGGGTGGTCCAGCCCGGTTTGCGCACCACGCAGGTGGAGTAGCTGCTCCAGGCGCCCGCTGTATCAGCCTCGGAGATACGCATCTCGAGCAGTTCGCCATCGGCGACCAGGGCGCTGGCATAGGTTCTCTGAGGGGTCAGTATGGTTTTCAGCGAGTAGAAGTAGCCGCCAGCCTCGTAGCCGTACAACTGGTCGCTGCCCTTGTCGTCACGGGTTTTCACCGGGCGAATTGCCACAGCCTGGGTACCCGTGGGCACGCCGACTTTGTTGGCGCTGGTCGAGTCGTAGTAACCGCCGGCCTCGAAGTAGCCAAAGCCGACCACCTGGCCCTGAGCATTGACGAAGGCTTTCAGTACCGCCGGCTTGCCATCGCTGCCGATGATCAGCGTGTTCAGGCTGACGACCAGGGTCTGGCCATCGATCACCACGGTTTGCACCCCGGTTTGCACGTCGAACAGGTAGGCGCCGATATCATTGCCATTGGCATCTATAACGCGGCCGTTCTTCAGGGTGCCAATCACATTACCGGCGTTGTCGACGACTTCCTGCACCTGCAGGGTCTGGATTGCGGCTTGCGTCTCGCCGGGCGGCGCGCTCTGGTCAGCATCGTCACTGTCATCATCACTGGCCGGCGGGACGCTGCTGGGCGGCGCGGCAACGGCCAACCGGCCATAGTCCTGCACGCCACTGAGCGACGCGGAGTAGCTTTGGTAGTTGCTGTGCAGTGCATCAAGAATGGTCGGGATACAGCCTTTGCTGCTCTTTGCCTCGTCGCAAGGCAGCAGCGTCAGCGCGGCGATCAGGCTGCCGCTGACACCCAGTACGACCAAGTACTCGGCCATTGCCTGGCCCCATTGGCACCGCATCAGTGCTCCATCCGATTGAGCAAAATCTGGGTGAAGCCTTGATGGCGCAGCAGCACTACCGAGAACTGTTTGCGCCCCTTGCTGTAGATCAGTGTGGCGTCGTTCTGCTGCTGGGTCTGGTGGTTGGCATGCCAGCCCCCGCGGAGCATTTCGCTTTGGTACCAGCGCAGGTTGTCTTCCAGACTTTCGGTGCTGGCGAGCATCACCAGTTGCCCTTCGCGGCCACCGTCCTCGGTCTGCATGTCGCTGACAACCACGGCATCGGGCGGCATCGGTACGCCACTGCCGAGCACGCGACCGGCCAACGCCTCGACTGGTGGGTTGACCAGCATCAGCCGGCCGATGCTCTTGTCCTGGTGTGCCTGCACCTGAACCAGCATCAGACACGCCTCGCTGATGTGCAGCACCTGCTGCCACTCACCGAAGCGGGTCACGTCCACCGCGCCCTGCCACTTGTTGGTATAGAAGCTGGTAACCGCCGACAGCGGCCCGTCGAGGCTGAACGCTTTGACGTTCATCGGCTGGTTGTTCCACTGCAACTGATCGGCAATGCTCGCCACGACCATTTCGTCGAGCACCGGGAAATCGTCGAAATCGCAGGCGGCGTGGACCGCTTTGCCGGGCAACAGCCCCAGACAAAAGATGAGGACGCACCGCCATGGACTATTCATTGAAGTAACAGAAGCCGTAATCGCACTTCACCGGGGCTTGCGGGACGGGGGTGATATCGATGGCGGCGAAATCGACATCGCCGAAGGACGGCTCGAAGATGCCGACTACATCGATCACCGCGTTGACCACGGCGTTATCCATCATGGTGCCGATGGCCAAGTCATCGACCCGCTCCTTGAAGTGGTGATCGCCCTGGGCATTCCAGCCATCGGCCAGCACCGCGCTGTTGGCGCGCAGGGTCAGGCTGGTGGGTAGAAAGCCGAACCGAGCGCCGCCTTCTGCGCCGCTACCGGCCAGGTTGACCTGCAGGGCGACGCTGGGGGTGAAGTAGTTCTTGACCGGGTGGGCGACCTGCAGAAAGTCATCATCCTTCTGGATTTTCAGCATGTTCAGGGGCTTCATCAGCAGGTCCATGCCGTCGTTGTAGACAGCCAGCACGTCGTAGGCCACCGAGGGCGTGCCATGGGCCGCCAGGCTGCCGCTGTTCAGGCCGCCGCTGCCAAGCATCTGCTGGCCATTGCTCCAGCGCCACAGCGCATGCTGCGCCTTGTCACCCAGGCCGCTGACGTCGTTGCCAGACAGCAACTCAGGGGTTTTCGTGAAACTCAGCAGGCGCTTCTGTGCGGTGCCGGCGATGTCGCTGTCGCTGCGCAGGGCGATGTCCGTGCCCGGCTCGCCCGTTTCCCCCGGCTGGTTGCCGAGGTCATACCAGACGGTGCGTTCCCAGGCGACATAACGCGCCAGCACCTGGGTCTGGAAGCTCATGTCGAGCAGCTTGCCCAGCGCCGGCACGACGAGAAACAGGGTCAGCAGCACACCGCTGGTCATCACCACGAACTCGGTCATGGCCTGCCCCTGGCAGCGCTTGGGCGTATAGCCGTAACCGGCATTCATGGGCTGTAGCTCCCGATCTCGCTCAGGGTAGCGTCTCGGGCGGCGCCGCCGACGGTATCGACCACGCCATTGACAACCTTCTCGGCCAGGGGCTTGACCGGCCACGGCACCTTACCCAGGATTTGCGCCTTGGCCGGGTCGACCAGTTGGTTAAGGGTTATGTCGACGACCCAGCGCGCGACGCCCATCACGCCATCGGCCAGGTTCAGGTCCGCGAGCAGCTGGAACGGGTCCAGCTCACCATTGGCGATGCGCCGGGTGATTTCGCTCGGCTCGCGCAGGCGCGCGTCCCAGAACGGGCTGTACTGGCTGGCGACCTCGCCCGTGCTGCGCGGGCTGGCGAAGTAGGTTTCCGCCGAGGACACCGTCATCAGGGCATCGGCTTCGCGCCACAGCACCTCGGCGCCGTCATCCCGAGAGCTGGTCGTCTTGAGCTGGAAGCGGTGCAGGTTATTACCGGCCGAGCCATTCAGGTTGAGCCCGTCGGGGCTGTCGGTGGTCGGCACATCGCTCAGGCGCTTGGCCACGGCGATGCTGAACTCGTGGCTGGTGCCCTTGCTGGCAAAAGCCGGATTCAGGGAGAAGAACGCCGGCGGGCCTGCGTAGTTGGTCGACACGTCGGTGGGCAGGGTGCCGTAGGTCTGCATCACGTTGCCCCACAGGTTGGTCACCCGGTGCACTTCATCGAAGACATCACCGTGCATACCGTCAGGGCCCGGCTGACTCATACCGGTCTTGCCCCACTGGGCGGCACGGCGCATGGCATCGGCCTGCTCGGCCACAAGTTGGGTGGTCGCCGCGCCTATGGGCATGCCCAGGCTCAGGGTGAAGGGGTCAGGATGGTAAATGCCAAAGCACTGCTTGCCGGCAAAGGGGATCCAGATACACAAATCGACGCCAAGCTTGATGCCCAGGCTGAAGCCCAGGGAGGTCGAATCAAACGAGGTCCAGGCGTAACGTTCGATCTTGTCGTTATTGGAGTTGGTCCGTTCGGGGTTGTAGCGATAGGCCGTGCCGCCGTCGTTGTACGAGCCGGCCTGCAGGGAAAACTGCAGACTGATCACCAGCGGGCCGAGAAAGAACGGCAATTCCGGCGACGTGATGGTCGGCGTCGTTAGCGCAAACGAACGATTGCTCAGCCAGTCGTTGCGCCCGCCGTTGATCATCGCGGCAAACTGCTTGTAGGCCGTGCGCGCATTGCCATTGGTGGCCGCCGCCGAGTTGGGGTCGCTGTAACGCCCAGGACTGGTGTCCACCAGCATCGTGGCCGGGCCATCGCCGCTGCCGAGGAACGAGCTGACGACGTTCTCGCCCACGCCGCCGGCAACCGAGTTGGCAGCCTTGCGCAGGTTTTCGTAGCTGAATTTGTCGCCGTAATAGGTCAGGGCGGTGTTCTGCGCCAGGAAGAAGTAGCCGAGCATGGGGATGTACAGCTCATCGCCGGGGTCCGCCAGGGAACGATTCTGATGCGCCGCCACGATATCCAGCATGCCCTCCATCTGCGCCTCGACCGTCGCCACGGCGAAGGCCTTCTGGAACATCGACAGCGCCATGTTGAAGTAGGAGACGGTGGTCGGGTAGAAGCCAACCATGACATTGGCCACGGAATTCACCCCGGTGCCCAGGGCGATATACGGCGAATACACCGCGTTCAATACTTCGCTGAAAGACGGCCGCGGCGCTGGAGGCGCAACGACCATCTGGTATGGAGGAAACGAGTTCAGCCACTGCGGGATGTTCTGGTAGCGCTTGGCCCAGGACATCATGGCCACCATCTGACCGATGGACATCTCGTTGGCGACCATCGCCCGGTTGGTATAGGCGATGAAATTCTGATTGCGCGCAAACAGCTTCGCTTGCGAATACACCGCGGCATCGGCGGCGTTCTCCAGCTGCACACGGTCACGGGTGAGGATGCCGTGGTTGTAGACCAACAGCATCGCGACCACAATCATGCCGAGAAACAGCAGGCCGATAATCATCGCCTGGCCGCCCTGGCGCAGAGTCCCCACGAGGCTTAGCGCTACGCCGGGGCCTTATTACTGGCCGGTCTCGCTTTGTTTGAAGTCGCCCAGGTTATAGGTGTCGTTGGTCGCCTCGGCGGCTGCGGCAGCAGCCTTGGTCGCGCCTTGACCACTGGCCGTGTCGCCACCCAACTCGGCTGCCATATCACCCACCTGGCCGCGTACAGTGTCGCCAAATAGGTTGTAGACGACGATCGCGGCAATGGCGATCAACGCCACGATGATGATGTACTCGGTCATCCCTTGGCCAAGCTGGCGCGCGCGCGTTCTAAAATTCATGGTTCGTTCCAGATAGAGCAGATACATGGGCCTTGCCGGCGGCGCGGGGTTCAGCAGCACATGCAAGTGCCATCAGTATGCTGCTAACCCGAAAGGCGGACTTGACCCTGCGTTGCAGTTTTAAGCCTTTGTGACTGCTGATGACCGTAGTGTTGCCAGGGTGGGCGTGTGATGATGCACGGCACCTGCCCACACAAGTCATGTAGGTATGCCCTGAGACCCACACATGCTGCAGCCCGGCGCTCATAATTCATCAGCCGCAAATGGCCCCCTCGCCCATGACCACTTTGATGTCGGCCAGGTGCACATGCACCAGCAACTTCTGGCCTGGCGTGAGCGGGTTGGCCACGTGATCGATGTGGTGCCGGCCAAGTGGCAACTCGAGCAGCCGTTCCAGGCGGCGATTGACCGTTACCGGCTGGGTGAATGGACACTCACGGACTGCTACAGCGACCCGCTGCTGCTGAGCCGCTCGCTTGCCCGCATCTCCACCGATAACAAGCGCGATTACGTTTTTCAGCTATTTATCAACGGCGGCATCAGCCTCGACCCGAGCAAGGCGCAGAACCTGCGCACGCCCCACTCGGCCGGCATCCTGCTACTGGACCTCAACCAGCCGTTGCGCATGCAGCGCAGTGCCTGTCGCGTGCTGTCGTTATTCGCCCCCCGGACCTGCGTGGAAAGTCTGTTCCCCAACGCCGAGTCGCTGCATGGCCGGGTCCTGAACTCGACCCACACCGAGGTCGGCAAGCTAATCGAGCACCTGCTGGCACTCGCCCACGAGTTGCCCACGATGCCGCCCCTTGAGGCGCTGGTGGCCCTCGAATACAGCGCCCAATCGCTGCTTGGCGCCTTTACCAAGCAGGCCAAGCTCAGCGGCAACGCAAGGGCCGCCGCGCGTAGCCTGATGTTCAGCCGTGTGCGCCGCTACATACAGCACAACCTGTACAGCGACGAGCTGTCGCCGGAGCGTGTGCTGCTGGACTTGAGGCTGCCGCGGGCCACGGTCTATCGCCTGTTGGAACATGAAGGCGGGCTCGCGGCCTATATCCTGCGCTGCCGCTTGCGCGAAGCCGCCGAACAGCTGCTCAAATGGCCGCAGACACCAGTGCTGGATATTGCCTACAGCCTAGGATTTGGCAGTGCCTCGGATTTCACCCGTGCCTTTCGCCGGGTGCATGACATGGCGCCGCGCGACTTTCGCATCAACGCCCTGCAGCTCAGCCTATCGACGCCGCCCTAAGTGCGACCTTTGCCGCGAATCGCGTAAGCGTCACCGACTCCAAGTCATATAGCCGAGTCAGCCGGCCGTGGGTTTTCGGGAAACCGATAGAGCGCATAGAGACTGACACACAGCGCGCCGAGCAGGTACCAGGCCGGCACCATCAGGCTGCCCGTTGCGTGAATAAGCCAGGTGACGATAAACGGGCAAAAACCGCCAAACAGCGTGACGCCGACGCTGTACATGATCGAGGTGCCCGTCGCCCGCTCCTGCACTGCGAACGCCTCGACCATCATCACCGTCATGACCGCGTTATTGCCCATCAGCAAGGCGCTGTAACCGGCGATCAGCAGAATCGAGGCAACCTCCCCAACGCCCTCTACCAGCAGCGCAAAGACAGGGAAGAGCAAAAGCATGCTCGCCAGCATCGTGGCATATTGAGTGGGTTTTCTGCCTACCTGGCGGTCGGCCAGGCGCGCCAGCAACGGCAAGGTGATGACAATCGCCAGGCTGGACGCGCAAGCCGAGAGCAGGCTCACCCCCGATGACAGTCCAAGGCTCCTGACCAAGTAGGTCGGCATGTAATACACCAGTAGATAGATCCCCGAGGTCGGCGCTGCCATCAAGGCAATGCCGAGGCAAAGCGTGCGTACACGCTGGGTGAGGACCCGCTTGAGGGAGGGCCGCTGGGGCGCAGTGCTGGCCTGTTCGATCAAGTGATAACGCAAGTACCAGCCCACCGGCCCGAGCAGCAGGCCGAGGATAAAGGGCAAGCGCCAGCCCCACGCCAGCATCGCGTCAGGAGACAGCGAGAAGGTCAGTGCCGCCCCCACCAAAGCGCCGAGCAAGGCTGCCAGCACCTGGCTGGAGGAACGCCAGCTGACGATAAAACAGCGCTGGGCACGCGGCGCCAGCTCCATTAGCACCACCGAGGCCACGCCGATTTCCCCACCGGCGGCAAAGCCCTGAATCAGCCGCGCACCGACCATTAGCAGCATGGCGCTGACGCCAATGGCGTCATAGGTCGGAGCAAAGGCAATAACCCCAGTGCCCAGCAGCATCAGGGCAATGGACAGCAGCAACGCTGGCTTGCGCCCTTTTCGGTCAGCCAGATGACCAATCAGCAAGGCTCCGATCGGACGCAACGCAAAGCCGGCCCCGAAGGTCAAAAGGGATAACAGCAGCGATGCCATTGGATTGTCAGCGGGGAAAAACAGTTTTCCGATGATCACGGCAGAAAAGCTGTATACCGTGAAGTCGTACGTGATCAGCCCGTTGCCGATCGCAGCAGCCCAAATAACGCGCCAGGGCATTGCTGGCACCGCCTCACCGCCCACTGAATGACTCATGTCTCAGCCTAACGCAAAAGCCAAATGATCCATGGCCGGATGTGACGATTACCACCACCAAGTGAGCATGACTGTTCCCAGCCATTGACGCGACAGACTGCCGCAAGGCATCGGGACCTTACCAGAGGGGTGTCGAACTACCTATTCCGCTGCCTTCCGCCATCTTCGAAGCAGCCTCGTTAACCGCGCAGCGCGTCAGCGCTTATGACGTCGCAGCCACTCGCGGGCTACCTGCCCCATGGTTTTGGATGTTCCATCCTTTATCCAGCCCATAAAATCACGGTCGAACTTGAAATCGGGCCCGCAAGCCTCGGTCATAAACCTTCGTACGTTTTGCGTGTTTCTATAGCTAGCGTTCACCACTGTTTCGTTCGTTATCGAATCGCTATGCCAGTCGAAATCGGTCATCACTTTGTCTTTTATTGTTCGCACGCCAAACAGGCCGTAGGTTCCAACAGGAGTACACGAAACAGGTTTATCGCTGTCGCTCTAGCGACAGGTTACCGCCTGCAAAGCCCACTGCATCTAGCGCGAAGGCTTCCGCAAACGGCCGTCACCCATAACATTGTTCGAATCACTTCCGTCCATCTCCCGATAGCCGAAACCATCGGTCGATGGAGCGCAAGCGGAAACAAGCTGGTCTAGGCTTCATGCACGCCAAATCCAGGAGAACGAGCATGTTGGCCACATTGCTTCCTACCTTGCGAGAATTGGAGTTGCCGTTGCGTCTGCGGCTTTGGGACGGCAACGAGATCGATCTCGGGCCCGCCCCCAGCGTGACACTGGAGATCAAAGACCCCAACCTGATTCCGCAGCTGGCCCACCCCAGCCTGGCATTGCTTGGCGGCGCTTACGTCGAGGGCAAGGTCGATCTCCACGGCCCGCTGGAAGAGGTGATCCGGATCGGCGACGAGATCAGCCGGGCACTGGGCGGCTCACATTCCGCGCCGCCGGTGCGTGAAGCCCACGATAAGGCAACCGACGCCGAGGCCATCTCCTACCATTACGACCTTTCGAATGAGTTCTACCAGCTCTGGCTGGACCGCGACATGGTCTATTCCTGCGGCTATTTCGAGACGGGGAATGAAGATCTCGACCAGGCGCAACAGGCCAAGCTGCAGCATCTGTGTCGCAAGCTGCGACTGAAACCCGGCGACCGTCTCCTCGATGTCGGTTGCGGCTGGGGCGGCCTGGCGCGTTTTGCGGCGCGCGAGTATGGCGCGCAGGTATTCGGCATCACACTCAGCCGTGAGCAGCTGAAGCTCGGGCGCGAGCGGGTTGCCGCCGAGGGGCTGGAAGATCAGGTACGGCTGGAATTGATCGACTACCGCGACCTCCCCACCGAGGGCCAGTTCGACAAGGTAGTCAGTGTCGGCATGTTCGAGCATGTCGGTCACGAGAACATGCCGCTGTACTGCAAGCAGTTGTCAGAGGTGGTTAGGCCAGGTGGGCTGGTGCTCAACCATGGCATCACCTCGCGTCATATCGACGGCCGGCCCGTGGCCCATGGGGCTGGCGAGTTCATCGACCGCTACGTCTTTCCCCATGGCGAGCTGCCGCATCTGGTGAAGATCAGCGCCTGCATCAGCGAGTCAGGACTGGAAATCGTCGATGTGGAAAGCCTGCGCCTGCATTACGCGCGCACGCTGCACTTCTGGAGCGAGCGGCTGGAGGCGCGGCTTGACGAGGCGCAGCGGATGGTCCCCGAGCGAGCGCTGCGTATCTGGCGGGTTTATCTTGCGGGCTGTGCCTACGGCTTCCGACGCAACTGGATCAACCTGCATCAGATCCTGGCGAGCAAGCCGCTGCCGGATGGCTCCCACGAACTGCCCTGGTCGCGGGCTGATATCTACCGATAGTTATTCTGCTCGATCGCATTCTTGAACAAGGGTCGATCAACGATGGCAGCCAGTCAGGGCGGCGATCTGCGGCCCCGAGGCAGATCCGGGACTGCCATTCGCCGCGGGTCGCGCCTCCCTCAGGTTCTGCATAAGAGCTGAAGTGGGAGGCCCGCCCTCGGGGCGAAGCGTTGCTTTTATCGGCGACCTGGCGCCCTCAGCGCAGCAACAACAGCGGCGTAGTGGCGGAGCGGATCATGCTGGTGGTGGTGCTGCCAACGAGGAACTGGCGAATGCGCGAATGCCCGTAGGCGCCCATCACCAGCAGGCCGATGTTGTGCTCGGCCTGATAGGCATGCAGCGTAGGTTCGACTTCGCCGGCACGGATAGCGATGTGCACCTCGAACCCGGCCGCCACCAGCGCATCGCGCGCAGATTCCAACAGGGTACGGCTGTCGCCGGTATCCTCGCCGACCATCACCAGATGGATCGGTATGCCTTTGAACAGCGGGCTGGAGGCCAGCATTTCCACGCCCTTGCGGGTGGTAGCGCTGCCATCGAAGGCGAGCATGACGCTGGTGGGCACAGAGAAGCTCGCCGGGGTGACCAGGATCGGCCGGTGCAGGGTGCGGATCACGCTCTCCAGCTGGCTGCCGATGAGTTGCAGGTCGGTGCCGCTGTCCTCGCCCTGCTTGCCGATCACCAGCAGACGGATGTCGGATTCCAAATCACGCAGGCTTTCCACCAGATCGCCGTGACGCTGACGCACTTCCGGCTGCGCGACGCCCGCGCCGACGACGCGATGTTTGGCCGCGTCCAGCATCATCCGGCCTTCTTCGAGCGCCAGTTTGCTGCGCTTTTCATCCAGCGCGGCGAGTTCTTCGAGCAGGTATTCGCGGCTGCCGAGGCCGATGATGCCGCTGAGGTTGCCGGTCGCCGGGTACTGCTGCTGATCGAGCACGTGCAGCAGGGTCAGCGGTGCATCCAGCTGGCGGCTGGCCCAGGCGGCGCAATCGCAGACGGCTGAGGCCTGAGGGGAGCCGTCGATGCAAGCCATTACGTTGTTCATTGTTGTTCTCCTGGTCAGTGGCTCATCAGCTTGTCGATGGCTTCAGGTTTATCGTGGACACCGAAGCGGTCGACGATGGTCGCGCTGGCTTCGTTCAATCCCAGCACCTCGACCTCGGTGCCTTCCCGGCGGAGTTTGACGACGACCTTGTCGAGCGCCGCAACGGCGGTGATGTCCCAGAAATGGGCATGGGTCAGGTCGATGATGATGCGGGAAAGCGCTTCCTTGAAGTCGAAAGCGGCGGTGAATTTGTCCGAGGAGCTGAAGAACACCTGGCCCGTGACCCGGTAGGTGCGCTGGTTGCCTTCGGCATCCAGTTCCGAGCCGATGTGCAGGTAATGCCCGACCTTGTTGGCAAAGAACAGCGCCGCCAGCAGCACGCCAGCCAGCACGCCGTACGCCAGGTTATGGGTAAAGACCACCACCACGACGGTCACCACCATGACGATATTGGTGGAGAGCGGGTAGCGCTTGAGGTTGCGCAGCGAGTCCCAGCTGAAGGTGCCGATGGAGACCATGATCATCACGGCAACCAGCGCCGCCATGGGGATCTGACCGACCCAGTCGCTGAGGAACACCACCATCAGCAGCAGCACGACGCCGGCGATCAGGGTCGACAGCCGGGTGCGACCGCCGGATTTCACGTTGATCACCGACTGGCCGATCATCGCGCAGCCGGCCATGCCACCAAACAGCCCGGAGACGATATTGGCGACGCCCTGGCCTTTGCACTCGCGGTTCTTGTCGCTGCCGGTATCGGTAAGGTCATCGACGATGGTCGCCGTCATCAGCGACTCCAGCAGGCCAACCACGGCCAGCGCGGCCGAGTACGGGAAGATGATCGCGAGGGTTTCAAGGTTCAGCGGCACTTCGGGCCAGAGGAAGATCGGCAGGGTGTCCGGCAGATCGCCCATATCGGCCACGGTGCGGATATCCAGGCCCATGTACATGGCGACGGCGGTCAGCGCGAGGATGCACACCAGCGGTGATGGAATGATCCGCCCGATCTTCGGCACATAGGGGAACAGGTAGATGATGCCCAGCCCGGCGGCGGTCATGGCGTAGACGTGCCAGGTGACGTTCGTCAGCTCCGGCAGCTGCGCCATGAAAATCAGAATCGCCAGCGCGTTGACGAAGCCGGTGACCACCGAACGCGAGACGAAGCGCATCAGAGAACCGAGGCGCAGGTAGCCGGCGCCGATCTGCAACAGCCCGCACAGCAGGGTCGCGGCCAGCAGGTATTGCAGGCCATGCTCGCGCACCAGCGTCACCATCAGCAGCGCCATGGCGCCGGTGGCCGCGGAAATCATCCCCGGTCGGCCGCCGACGAAGGCAATCACCACAGCGATGCAGAAAGAGGCATAAAGGCCGACGCGTGGGTCGACCCCGGCGATGATCGAGAAGGCGATCGCTTCTGGAATGAGCGCCAGGGCGACGACGAGACCGGCGAGCACGTCGCCACGAATGTTGCAGAACCAGTTTTGTTTCAGTGAATGAAGCATGGTGATTTCCGGAGCAAAGGCATCGCAGGCAGGCCGGAGGCGGCACGCGGTTGATACAAGGCTAGTTTCTGATTTCGATTAACGTGCGATTCGCGCACATGCGACGTGCGCGCAGCCGTGTGCGCCTGCATCCGATTACAAGCGATCGCGGCAAGGCGGGGGCATTGCGCTAAGGCGGACTGGGCAACCAAATCATGTGACAGGTCTTACTCGGTGGCGGGCTTCGACAGCTCGAAGCCGCTGAAAACAGGCCGCGGATGATAGCGCAGCAAGCCGTCTGGCGCGACCCACAGCGGCCGTCAGAGCCTCCGCCGTCGCGCCCGACGCGCCCTACGGATCTGGTCGAGTGCCTCCAAATCCGGCATGACCGGCCTACCGCCAGAAGTCATCGAGGTTGCCGAAGCCCCACTGCGCAGGATCTTCCCGGCCCACGATGCGGTCGTTCGCACCCGGCCGAGACAGGTCCAGGTCCAGCTGCTGGATTGGCGTCTTGGCCTTTGCCGAGAAGAACACCCGTACCAGCGGTTCGGTGAGTTTTTCCGGGTGCTGGTCAATCACCACGCCGAGCCGGCCGGATTCCAACCGCACCAAGGAGCCGAGCGGATAGATGCCCACCGAGCGCACAAAGGCGTGAAACACCTGGGTATCGAAGTGGCCAGTCCATTGCGCCATGCGGGCCAGCGACTCCGCCGGGTTCCATGCCTTTTTATAAGGACGGTTGGAGGTGATGGCGTCATATACATCGCAGACCGCACCCATCCGCGCGAACAGGCTGATGGCCTCGCCTTGCACGCGATGCGGATAGCCGCTGCCGTCGTATTTCTCATGATGGTGCAAGCAGACATCCAGTGCGGATGCGGGAATTGACCCTGCTGCCAGCAGCAGCGCATGCCCCCGCTCGGGATGGCTGCGCATCACGGCGAATTCGGCATCGGTCAGGCTGCCGGGTTTGTTCAGTACCTCCACTGGCATGGCCATCTTGCCCACGTCGTGTAACAACCCCGCCAGCCCCGCCTCACGCACGACGTCTTCGCTCAGGCCGAGCTGGCGGGCCAGCGAAACCATCAGGGCGCAAACGGCCACCGAGTGCATGTAGGTGTATTCGTCCTTGTGCTTGAGCCGCGCCAGGCCGATCAGCGCCGAGCTGTTGCGCGCCAACGAGTCGCTGATCTCCGCCACCAACGGCAGGCAGCTTTCGACGCTGATCGCATTGCCCAGCCGTGCCTCGTTGAACAGTTCGGTGATCGCCTTCTTCGAGCGGTTGAGCACGCGGGCAGCGCGCTGCAGCTCATCACGCGCACTGCAGCGCGCCACGACCGGAGCGGTAGGCGCTTCAGGCGGAGGAGTCGAGGCCGGCGTCGTGGACAGCACCACCGCCGGATCGACGACATCGACGCCCTTGCTAGGGTCGATCCAAACGGCCGTCAGCCCGCTCTGGTGCAGACGCTGCACATCTTCAGGATCGTCGAGGATGAACTTATTTTTCCAGAACGGATGCGAAAGCCAGCTGCCTTCGAATGCGTGGAGATACATGCCTAAACGCACCGCATCGGCAGGAATCTTCTTCAGCATGGGCACCTCGAGGCGATACGAAACAAGGAGCTGGCCACCTTGCCGAGGTGGCCACTACTGACAGTAGCGTCCTTGCTGATCGAGCAACTCGATAAAGTCGCGCGTTGGCATCATAGTGCCTCTATCAGGATAACTGTACAACATGAAATATATGTACAGGCTTTTCATCACAAGACATGCGCTGCATTACCATGCGGCATCACTGCCCGAGCCGACCATGCCAGCCCAGACCAGCCGCTACCGCGTCGCCCTGATCACCTCGCTTATTCTGGCCGGGCTACTGCTGAGCATGTATTGGGCCGGGCGCATCGCCGAGCAACGTGCCTGGACCGAGCGCAGCCAGGAAGCTGCAGGCCAGCTCGAGTTATATGCCCAAGCGATCCACACCCAGGTGCAACGCTTCCGCTCGGTGCCCGCGCTGCTGGCGCTCGACAGTGACATTCAGGCGCTGCTGTACAACCCCAGCGACCAGGCCCTGCGTGAGCAGCTCAATCATCGACTGGAGGAGCAGAATCAGGCCGCAGGCTCCTCGGTGCTGTACCTGCTCGACCGCCATGGCGAAACCCTGGCGGCCAGCAACTGGCGCGACTGGAGCAGCTTCGTCGGTAACAACTACGCCTTTCGGCCCTATTTCATCGATGCGGTGGCCAACGACTCGGGCCGCTACTTCGCCGTCGGCGTAACCACAGGCATCCCCGGCTATTTCCTCTCCAGCTCGGTCAAGAATGCCAACGGCGAGGTGATCGGCGTGCTGGTGGTCAAGCTCGAACTCGAAGACATGCAACGGGAATGGGTCGGGCAGTCCGGCATCCTGCTGATCTCCGACTCGCTGGACATCGTCATCCTGACCAACCGTCCGGCCTGGCGCTTCCGTTACCTGCGCCCGCTCAGCGACGCCGTGCGCGACCGCCTCGTCGCGGTCCGCCGCTACGCCGAACAGAACCTGCAGCCGCTGGCCAGCGAAAGCCTGCAGCGTATCGCCGATAACAGCGAGCGGCGCCTGGTCGACGGGCCCGATGGCCGCCGCGACTACCTCTGGCAACGCCTGGCGCTGCCGGAGGAAGACTGGACCCTGCACCTGCTGCAGGAGCCGCAACTGGTGGCCGCCAACGTCCGCAGCTATCGCCTGGCCGCGGCGGGCGTCTGGATGACGCTGGCGTTCCTGCTCTTGTACCTGGCCCAGCGGCGCAAGACCCTGCGTGTGGAGCGACGCAGCCGCAACGAGCTGGAGCGCCTGGTAGAGGAACGAACCCGCGAGCTGAACACGGCACAGGATGAACTGGTGCATGCCGCGCGCATGGCCGCGCTGGGGCAGATGTCAGCCGCCCTCGCCCACGAAATCAACCAGCCACTGACCGCCCTGCGCATGCAACTGGCCAGCCAGCGGTTGCTGCTGGACAGCGGCCGCACCGACGCTGTGCGAGAAGGCATCGGCCAGGTCGAAGGCCTGCTTGAACGCATGGCCGCACTGACCAGTCACCTGAAGACCTTCGCGCGCAAGAGCCCCGCCGGGCTGCGCCAACGATTGAGCCTGGCCGAGGTACTGGACCAGGCGCTGCAATTGCTCGGCCCGCGTATTCGTAGCGAAGGGGTTGAGGTGATCTATCAGGTGCCGTCTGAGGCCTGGGTCAATGGCGATGCGATTCGCCTGGAGCAGGTGCTGATCAACCTGCTGACCAACGCGCTGGACGCCATGTGCAATGCCGAGACCAAAACGCTGCGCATCCTCTGCCAGGCGCAGGGCGATGGTTGGACGCTGAGTGTTGCCGACAGTGGTGGCGGCATCGCTGATGAGCATCTGGATCAGGTCTTCGAGCCGTTCTTCACCACCAAACCGGTCGGCCACGGGCTCGGCCTCGGCCTTGCCGTCTCCTACGGCATCGTGCGCGACCTTGGCGGCAGCCTCAGCGTGCACAACGATGCGCAGGGCGCCGTATTCGAGCTGCATCTGCCGGCGGCCGAATTGCACGGCGACGAGTAGACTGGCCACTCACAGGAGGAGTGAAACATGAGCGGTCAGGTGATCTTCATCGATGACGAAGCGGCGATTCGCCAGGCGGTGCAGCAGTGGCTGGAGCTATCCGGCTTCAGTGTCCGTACCTGCGCACGCGCCCAGGAAGCCCTGGCCATCGTCGACCGGGGCTTTCCCGGTGTGCTGATCAGCGATGTGCGCATGCCGGACCTGGACGGCCTTGGCCTGCTGGAGAAGCTGGTGGCGCTGGACCCGGAGCTGCCGGTGATCATGGTGACCGGCCACGGCGATGTGCCGATGGCAGTCCAGGCGCTGCGCCAGGGCGCCTACGACTTCATCGAGAAACCCTTCACCCCGGAGCGCCTGCTCGACAGCGTCCGTCGCGCCCAGGATAAGCGCCGGCTGGTCTGCGAGAACCGTCAGCTTCGCGAACAGTTCACCCGCAAAGGCCGCATCGAATCGATGCTGCTGGGCGTCTCGCGGACGATGGAGAACCTTCGCCGCCAGGTGCTGGAGCTGGCGGGCACGGACGTCAACGTACTGATTCGCGGCGACACCGGGAGCGGCAAGGAGCAGGTTGCGCGCTGCCTGCATGATTTCAGCCCACGGGCGCGCAACCCCTTCGTCGCGCTCAATTGCGCGGCGATTCCGGAAACCATCTTCGAAAGCGAGCTATTCGGCCACGAGAGCGGCGCGTTCACCGGCGCCCAGGGCAAACGCATCGGCCGCATCGAGCACGCCCACGGCGGCACCCTGTTTCTCGACGAGATCGAGAGCATGCCGCTGGCCCAGCAGGTCAAGCTGCTGCGCGTCCTGCAGGAAAAAACGCTGGAACGGCTGGGCTCGAACCGCAGCATCGAGGTCGACCTGCGAGTGATCAGCGCGTCCAAGCCGGACCTGCTGGAAGAGGTGCGTGGTGGGCGCTTCCGTGAGGATCTGTTGTACCGCCTGAACGTCGCCGAACTGCACATCCCGCCGCTGCGTGATCGCCGCGAGGACATTCCCCTGTTGTTCGATCACTTTGCCACCCAGGCCGCACAACGCCACGGCCGCGATCCGGTCCCAGCCAGCCCGGCCGAACTGGCGCAGCTGCTCACCCACGACTGGCCCGGCAACGTGCGCGAACTGATCAACGCCGCCGAGCGCCACGCCCTTGGCCTGACGCCACCTCCACCCGCCACGCCCCCGACAGCCATCACCGGCACGTCACTGGCCGACCAGATGGAAGCCTTCGAAGCCCAGTGCCTGCACAGCGCCCTGCAACAGCACAAAGGCAACATCAGCGAAGTCATGGCGCAACTGCAGCTGCCCCGCCGCACCCTCAACGAAAAGATGCAACGCCACGGGCTGAGCCGCAGCGATTACCTCCCCGCCGGCGCTGCAGAGGGTTGAGCAGTTGCCAGGGGAACCGGGATCGGGGCCGATCAGCCTGCAGCCTTTTGTAGAAGCCAAGGCACGCCGAGTCGTTGCTGGCTATCACCGTCGCACCGTGCAGCAGCGGATCGCGAGCAAGCTCGCTCCTACGATAAGCGGGCCCTGAGGTGCAGCGATAGCAAGAGGAAAGCGGAAAGCGATCAGTACAGGGCAGTTGATCGCAGCCATGACCTCGACTCCGCTGACTATCCCTACCCCGGAAACTGCCTCACCTACACCCTGTACGGCAATTCGGTTCTCGTCGTGAAGGCCGGTGAAGCGCCTAGACCCGAGGAAGGAGCTGAAGATGCACTCTCCGGCAAAGTCTCACCCGTAGAAGCGAGCTTGCTCGCGAATCCTTAGCACACCTTGGGTGTACCGCTTCGCCAGCAAGCTGGCTCCTACGAAAGCTTGTGCGAATGTGCCCTTGAGCCGGGTGCAGACATGCTTCGTGCGCTGCAACGGTAATCGCAGAAAGCCGTCGGGATGACTAACCCCGCGCGGACGCGCAGCAAGTCCCTGTAGGAGCGAGCTTGCTCGCGATCGCCTTCAAGCCTCCCGCGGCTCGGTATCCAGCTCATTGAGCCGCTGCTGCAAAAAGCGCTTTTCCGGCTCCAGCTGAGCCAAGGCCAACGCGGTTCGGTAGGCCTCGCGGGCCTCGTCCAGGCGGCCCAGTTGGCGACAAAAGTCTGCGCGGGCGGCGTGCAGCAGGTGGTAGTCACGCAGTTCGCCGCGGGCCAGCAATCTGTCGATCGCGGCCAGCCCGACCGTGGCACCGTCACGCATCGCCAGCGCCACCGCGCGATTGAGCTCGATGACCGGCGACGGGCTGATGCGCAGCAACAGGTCATAGAGCACAACAATCTGCGCCCAATCCGTCTCAGCTGAAGATGCGGCCTCGGCGTGTACAGCGACGATGGCGGCCTGAACGGTGTAAGGGCCAAAGCGCCTGGAGGCGAGCGCACGCTGCACCAGCGCGGCACCTTCAACGATCTGCGCCTGATTCCAGCGGCTGCGATCCTGCTCGTCGAGGCGCACCAGCTCGCCGGCCTCATCGGTACGCGCGGCGCGACGCGAGTCGTGCAGCAGCATCAGCGCCAGCAAGCCCATCAGCTCGGGGTCCGGCAACAGTTCGAGCAGCAGACGACCGAGACGGATGGCCTCCGCGCTGAGGTCTGCACGGGTCAGCTCGCTGCCGCTGGAGGCGGAATAACCTTCGTTGAAGACCAGATAGATCACCCGCAACACGTTATCCAGTCGAGCCGGCAGCTCTTCGCGTGTGGGCACCCGGTAGGGAATTCTCGCGTCGCGGATCTTCTGCTTGGCGCGGACGATGCGCTGGGCAATGGTGCTCGGGGAGACGAAAAAGGCTCGCGCGATCTCTTCGGTCTTGAGATCGCAGACCTCACGCAGCGTCAGCGCCACCTGCGCATCGGCCGGTAGCGCCGGGTGGCAGCAGGTGAAGATCAGTCGCAAGCGATCATCTTCGAGGTCTTCATGCTCCCATTCGGGTTCTTCATGGCTGTCCAGCTGATCGGCCAGCAGGCTCAGCGATGCATCGAAACGTGCCCGCCGGCGCAGCCCGTCGATAGCCTTGAAGCGACCCGCCGAGACCAGCCAGGCACGGGGGTTGGACGGCAAACCATCATGCGGCCACTGCTGCACCGCCGCGATAAAGGCGTCATGCAGGGCCTCCTCGGCCAGCTCGAAATCACCCAGCAAGCGAATCAGCGTCGCCAACACCCGCCTCGATTGAGTGCGGTAAAGACTGTCGATTTCGGCCAGAGTCGGCCCGTTACCGGCATGATCGGTTGGTGTCGGCCTGCCCCGCTCAGGCATCGACTAACGATCAGGTAACTGGCGCAACGGGCGAACCTCGATACTGCCCAGTTGCGCGGGCGGGATCTTTGCCGCCAGGTGCAGGGCCTCGTCCAGGTCCTGCGCTTCGATCAGATAGAAGCCCGCCAGCTGCTCTCGGGTTTCGGCGAACGGGCCGTCGACGACCGAAACCGCGCCGTCGCGGACCCGCACCGTTTTGGCGGTACGCACCGATTGCAACGGCTCGCCGGCGATGAACTGCCCGCTCTGCTTGAGCCGCTCGCTGTTGGTAATGCATTGCTCGACCAACGCCGCCCACTGCTCGTCAGTCATCGAATCCACGCGCTGCTCGTCGTAATAGACCAGACACAGGTATTTCATTTCATTCTCCGATGGCGCCCGTCGGCTGCCACCCTGGCAGCCGCGACGGAACGAAGGGTCGATCAGTTGGCTACGCCAGCCTGTGGTTCGGGTTCGATGCCGAAATTGACTTGGCCGCTGGCCATGTCGAATGGCATCGAGAAATGCTCATGGACAACCTTCCAGTCGCCGTCCTGACGACGCCAGCAGCGGCTGCCGCGCATCCATCCGGACTGCATGTCACCTTTTTCATCGGTGCCGCCGCAGTGGCTCAGGAAATGACTATAGGCCAGGTCGCCGCTGACGTTGATCTCGAGCTCACTGATGTCGAAAAAGCCTTCGCCCTGACAAAAATCGAAGCAGCTTTGCCAGTGTTGGCGGTACGCCTCGGCGCTTTTGAATTGCAGCGGGCCAACCGCATCGAAGGCCCGTACGTCTGCGGCGTACTGCGCCATGATGGTGTCCAGATCCTTGCGCACGGTGGCCTGCTGGAAGGTTTCGGTGAGTTGGCGGATCCGGGCTTCGTCCTGCGTTTGGGTAAGGTTGTTCATGTCGTAATCCTCGGGGTCGATGGTTCGGGCCGATCACAGTCGCTGGCACTCAAGGCGGCGCTCGCGCCTCCAGCGCATGCACCTCGACGCAACCCAACCGCGCCGATGGCAGGCGGGATGCCAGACGGATCGCGCCGTTGAGGTCCTGGGTCTCGAACAGATAGATCGCCGCGGGCTGCTCGTGGCCGTCGCGCACTGGCCCGTCGTGCAGAAGCAGGCGGTCGCCTTGTCGGCGCACGGTGGTGGTGCTCGACACCGGCTGCAGGGCTTCGCCGACGACCAGCTCGCCGCTGTGCCGCAGCTGCGCGTGGTACTCACAGCATTCGGCATCGAGCGCGGCGTGAACGGCTGGCGGCAGCGCCGCCACGGCGTCTTCGTTCAGGTAGACCAGGCACAGATAGCGCATCGCGGCTTCCTCGGCAGCGGCTTCTCTTGTGTACTGGTCGTCTGGCCGTGCCGGAAATCGACAGCTTGCTGAAAAAACTCAGCCCTTGAGGATCGCCTCGAGCTGCTCGAAGGTATAGGGCTTGCCCAACGAGCGTGCCGGAATACTGGTTTCCACCGCACCTTCGCCAGAGAGCAACACGACCTGCAACTTCGGCTGTTCTTGCAAGGCGAGCCTGGCAAACTCGGGGCCGGACATGCCTGGGAGGTTCACGTCTACCAACAGGTATTCAAAGTGCTTCTCGCGCAGGGCTGGTAGTGCTGCTTCGGCCGAAGGAAAGCCCTCTGCGGTCAGCCCCAGCTCCTGAACCATCTCGCAGGTCAGGGCTAGCAGTTGCAGCTGGTCTTCGACCACCAGTACCGCTGGCCGCATCGCTTCGGGAGGTAGCGCCGGGGCCGGTCGAGATGCCAGCAATTGCCGCAGTTTGCGCGCCAGCTCTTCCTGCCGGTACGGCTTGCTCAGCAGCTCGACGCCGATATCGAGCTTGCCGCCGTGGACGATGGCGTTACGCGTGTAGCCGGAGGTAAAGAGAACAGCGATATCGGGCAGCAAGAGCTTGGCCTGTCGTGCCAGCTCAGTCGTGCTGAGCGCGCCGGGCATGACCACGTCGGTGAACAAAACATCGATGCGCAGGCCACTTTGCAGGATGCTCAGGGCACTCTGCGCGTCGTTGGCCCGCAGCACCTGATAGCCGAGCCCATTAAGCAGCTCGACTACTGTGCCCTGCACCGCCAGGTCATCCTCGACCACCAAAATGGTTTCGTCGCCACCCACAGCCGGCCCGACCGGCAGTGGCACCGCTAGAACTTCCGGCTGTTCGGTTCGCGGCAGGTACAGCTTTACTGTGGTGCCGCTGCCGGGCTCGCTGTAGATCCGTATGTGTCCGCCACTCTGCTTGGCAAACCCGTAAGCCATGCTGAGGCCGAGGCCGGTTCCCTCGCCCTCGGGCTTGGTGGTGTAAAAGGGTTCGAACGCATGCTCGAGGGTTTGCGCCGACATGCCCGAGCCGGTATCGGAAACGGCCAGCAGCACGTACTGTCCGGGCTCGACATCGATTTGGGTCTGGGTATACAGCTCGTCAAGCATCGCGTTGCTCAGTTCCAGCGTCAGCTTGCCGCTGGCCTGCATCGCATCGCGCGCGTTGATCGCCAGGTTGAGCACGACGTTTTCAAGCTGGTGCGGGTCCACCATGGTGGTCCACAGCCCGCCGGAAATGACCGTCTCGATCTCGATCGCCTCGCCAAGTGCCTGGCGCAGCAGTGCATCCATGTTGCGCAACAGACGGGCCAGATGCGTGGGCACCGGACGCAAAGGCTGTTTGCGGGCAAAGGCAAGCAACTCCGCCGCCAGCTTGGCACCCCGGTCGACTGCGCCGGTCGCTGCATCGAGCCGACCGGTACCAAGGCGATTGCCGCTCAGCAGCGGACGCAACAGCTGTAGATTGCCGCTGACGACCTGAAGCACGTTATTGAAATCATGGGCCACACCCCCGGTCAGCTTGCCGATAGCTTCCAATTTCTGTGACTGGTAGAGCGCGTGACGGCTCTGCTCCAGCTCCCGGGTCCGTTCGTCCACCAGCGCTTGCAGGTCCTCTTGTGAGCGCTGCAGCGCCAGCTGCGCCAGTACCTGCTGAGTTACATCATGGCCCTGACAGAAAACGCCAGTGAGCTGATCCTGCTCGGACAGCACCGGCTGGAAGACGAAATCGACATAGCCTCTGCGCGGCTGCTCTTCGCCAGCACGAGTGACCAATATTGGCGTGCCGCGACCCACGTAGGGCCGCCTGGTGATGTAGACCCGTTGCAACAGGCTGCCAACGTCCTGTCCCTCAATCTGAGGAAACACGACTGCAGCGGGCAGGCCGATCACGTCACGTAACCCAACGAGCTGGTGAAACGAGCGATTGGCGATTTCAACAACGTGCTGCGGACCCTGAGTGATGGCGATGAAGCCGGGCGCCTGTTCAAACAGCCGATGCAGGTGCTGGCGCTCCTCGCTCAGCTGACGCCCCCGCTCTGCGTTGGCGCGACGTTCCGCGGCCAGGGCCGTAATGTCGCGGATAGTCAGAGACGCGCCCACGGCCAGCCCATCGCCACCACTCACTGCCGAGACGTTGACCTCGAGGGCCAGCTCGACATCCCCGACTACGCAGCTGCATTCATGGCTTTGCGTACCACTACCCGACAACAGCTGGCGCACCGCGGTTACCAGCGCTTCCGACCAGAACGGCAGCTGCTCGGCCTGCCGCCCGACCGTGTCGCGGGCGGAGAGCCGGAACAACTCGCAAGCGCCAGCGCTCCAGTACAACACCTCAAGCGTGGTATCTAGCCCGACAATGGCATCACGGGCGGCGTCGATAATGTTATGCACGTAGTAATCGGCGTTCAGCCGACGCTGCGATATGCCTTCGAACTCCGTACGGGGTTTTGCAATCGTCGCATTGGCACGCTCCAGCGTGGTTCGCAGCTTGCTACGCCGCCGCCCCGCGTTCAGCGAGCGATCCACCTCACGGGCGAGCTGGTCACGCTCCATCTCGGCGATGGACCAGTGCGCCCCAATGAGCGGTGCGATACCGAACGACTGACGCAGCGTATCGACGCCGCCCGGCAGGCAGAGAAAAATCAGCTCGCATTGTGGCCATCGCTTGCGCACCGCGCGGGCCAGCGACAACGTCTTGCCAAGTCCAGGTGCCAGCAGCACCAGCGAGGGTTCATCTTCCGTCTGGAGCCGTTCGCTTAATGATGATTGGTCAAGGATATCCAGCCGTACCTGCTGCGCTACCGCAATGTCTTCAAGCATGCGGCGCGGTGCTTCCTGATTTGCCACGGCGGTGAGCAAGAGCAGCGATTGCACGGCCTCGGTCCTCTTCAAAGCAGCGGCAGGCCGAGCAAGCTACGGCCTGCCCAGAGCTTCAACAGATCGGTTGTAGGACTCATGATGTGAGCGGCACGGGCGTCACGCAGCATTTGGCCGATGCGGCTGTTCTCCCGGTACGCAGCTCCACCACAGAGTGTCATCGCCTCGTTGGTGACTCGCACCACCGTATCACCGGCGTCAGCCTTGCAGGAGAGGATGAACGGCAGCGCCTCGGGATGGTTCATGTCGCCGCGCCGACTCGCCTCGCGAATCAGCGCACGGGTCTTCTCAACCGCCATCCACATTTCGGCGTAACGCGTCTGCATCGATTCGATATCGCGCAACGATTCGCCCGAATGGGTATAGCGCCGCGCACGCAAATGCTCACCGGTAACGTCGAGCGCAGCCTGAGCCAGGCCGAGATAGGTGCCGGCCATGGCCATCAGAAAGAACGGCGCTACTACCTCGAAGACATACCAGACCTGGTCGCCCTCTTCTCCGAGCAGATTTTCGTGCCTCACCTGCACCCGATCCAGATGCAGCGGACGCGATGAGTTGCCGCGCATGCCGAAACCCAGCCAGGGATCGAGCCAGTTCATGCCAGCGCTGTCGGAATCAACTATCAGACAGCTGAAGTCGCCAGCATCACTGTCCGAACTCGCGACCGAAGAAACAACATAAGAGTCGGCGTGTCCGCCATTGGTAACAAACTGCTTGGTGCCGTCGACGAGAAAATGCTGGCCGGTATCCTCGATTCGGGTCTGGGGTACGTAGAAGTGCGCACCGGAACCATGCTCGGACAACGCCAGCGTGGTGATGTGACGCCCTTCAGCGATGGCCCGCAGATAGTGCTCCTGCTGGAACTCGGTAGCCTTGGCGGCGATAACCGCCGTGCCCACGCAGTGCATGCCGAAACACAGCGCAGACGACGGACAAGCCCGCCCGATGGCTTCGGTAATCACGCTCAGCCCCAGTAGTCCTTGGCCATGGCCGCCAAGCGCAGCTGGCACCATCAGCCCCAGCAGCCCTGCTTCGCCAAGCGCCTTCATCGAATGGGCTGGCCACTGGGCGGCCTGATCCACCTGAGAAGAGCGCGGCGCGATTTCGGCTTCAACGACGGCCGCCGTGCGTTCCTGGAGCGACTGAAGGTAAGCAGGTAGTTCCATGAGAGATAAGCCACGCTGATGAGAGTCAGTGCCCGGAATGGTTCGGGATGAAGTCTGGTGGGATTGGCCCCGTCATAATGCCCGAGCTTTTCGCTTGGGCAATGGTCTATTCAGGGAAATGACACAGATCGCCCTACGCAGTTCGGCAGGGAGCTTCACAACGTACCGCCAGTAAGTTGGTCAAAGACGATCCACAGGCAAGAACGGCTCCCAGCCACGCGCCGCCATCAAAAGGATGCAGGCATGCACGAACCACGCACCTTTCGCCACGGCATAGCCGCGGCACTCCTAACCATTTGTACCAGCGGAGCAGCGGCCCCCATGCATCAGATATTGGTCGGTAGCTACACCAGCGAAGGAAACAGCGAAGGGATTTATCGCATGCAGTTCGATGCCGAAAGCGGCCAGATCGAACCGCAACCGCTACAGGTCGCACGGACCCACAACCCGTCCTGGTTGACGCTGGATCTCAACCGCAACCGGCTCTATGCGGTAAACGAGAACGGACCGGGCCATCCCGATCCGGTGGGTCGGGTCAGCGCATTCATCCTGGCCCCGACCAGTGGCAAGCTGTCGGTTCTGGAGCAGCAGATCACCCTTGGCGACGAACCCACGCACCTGAGCCAGAGCCGCGACGGGCGTTATCTGTTCGTCTCCAACTACGGGTCGCGCGCAAACCCCGGTGGCAGCCTCGCGGTGGTCCCGCTAGCCAAGGATGGGACGCTTTTGCCGGTCACCCAGATCGCGACCCACAAGGCCAGCGAAGTGCACCCGGAGCGCCAGCAATCGCCTCACGTGCACTCCGCGGTAATGTCGCCGGACGGCAAGACGCTGTTCGTCAGCGACTTGGGCGCCGACAAGATCTTCGTCTATCGCTACGACCCGACCAACGCCGAGCGACCGTTGTCGCCAGCCGACCCGGCCTTCATCAGCCTGCCGGACGGCAGCGGCCCACGTCATTTGGTGTTCAGCCCGGATGGCAGCCAGGCCTACGCGACGCTGGAGCTGAGCGCCCAGATCGCGCGCTTCGATCATGTCGATGGCAGCCTGGTGCAGCGTCAGTTGGTCGATCTAGCCGCTGGCGGCGATGTCAGCCTGCACTCGCCCGGCGCCATTCATCCTTCACCGGACGGTCGCTTCCTCTACGTCAGTGACCGCGCCGAGAAGAACCGCATCATGGTTTACGCCATCGAGGAGAACGACAATCTGCGCGAGATCCAGCAGCGCGACAGTGAGGGCCGCGAGCCGCGGGAGTTCGCCATCGACCCGAGCGGCCAGTTCATGATCATTGCCAATCAGAAGAGTGATGCACTGGTGATCGTGCAGCGCGACCCCGACAGCGGCAAGCTGGGCGATACCGTGCAGACGCTGCCGATGGGCCGGCCTTCGGATGTGAAATTCATCGATCGAACCGGGCCGTAAGCAAGGCAGGCCCGGCGCAGGATCGATCAGGAGAGCAGACTGACCACCGCGAAGCGGCTGATGGTCGCCTGGGCCACCACCGTCTGGGTGACCGCCGCGTAGCTGGAGGGGCTGCGCTGCATCAGGTTGAACACTGAGCGGGAGAAGTCCATCGCCCACTGCTTCTCATCGGCATGAGCCTGGCGGGCAAGGAACTCGCGGATCTCCTGCTGGCGGTTGCTCAGCTGCTCGCGCAGCGAGGTGACCTTGTCGAGCCCGGCCACCACCGAATCAAGCAGGCGGCGCAGCTCGCGGAAGGAATCGAGCTGCAGCTCTTCGGGGAAGCTCAGCAGCTGCTCGTCCTCGCTGTGGACGCGGACGTATCGGCCTTTGTCGAACAGCTTGCCTTCACCCTGCACCGCCAGCTGGTCCTTGAGCTTTTGCCAGTCGCCTTCGCGGGCGGAAAACTTCAGCTCGCCGTTCTGATCCAGTTCGGCGCGGATACCGGCCTGGCCCAGGCTGCCGTTGAACCGGCGCAGGATTTGCTCGTCGCTCATCTCGTCGTCGAGCACCACGGCCACCGGCTCGGCCAGTTGGCGACCGCCGCTGAACAGCAGTGTCTCGCGGCCTGACTGGCGAATCTTTTCCAGCGACTCCAGCCCTTGCAGGCTGAAGCGGCTGCGCACCGGTTCGGTCAGGCGCAGTTTGAGATTGGCGTCCAGAGAATTGCCGGAGCGTTTGCTGCGCTCTTTGAGCAACTCGCCAACCTGCTGCACGGTCTGGCGAATGCTTTCCTCGCCGTTGGGCTGCGGCGAGCTGATCTGGCGACTGAGGTTCAGCTTGAGCTGCGACAGACGCGTCTGCAGGTCGCCGAGATAGCTGTCGGCCGACTGCATCGAGGACAGTTGCTGATTGAGCTGCAGACTGAAGCTGGTGTTCTTGCTGGGGGCCGTCTCGGTGTGCGGCGTGTCAACCGGCGTACCGGCCCGCAGCGGCGCAGGCGCATCCCGCAGCAGCGCCTCGCGGCGTTCCTGTGGGTTGATTGCGGAAACAGCGGGGAGCTGCTTGCCAATCTTCATTCACGCTACCTCAGTCAGAGCATGCCGAACAGCGACAGCCCGTTGATCTTCAAATAGGTTTTCTGCGTCGCCTGCAGCGACAGCTGATAGTTGTTCAGGTCAATGCTGGCCGAGGCGTAGTCGAGTTGCGACAGCTCGCCGTCGATTTTCTGGTTCACCAACGAGACATCCTCGTTGCTGCTCGACAGCAACGTCAGGGTGTTCTGCCGCCCGCCCAACTCCGAGACCGCACCGAGCAGGTCGCCGTGAGTCTTGTCGAGGCTGTTGAGCGTAGCGCTGATCGTAGCCTGTACTGCCGGATCGTTGGCATCCAGTGCCGGGTCGGCGAGCATTTTGACCAGCGCGTTGAGGTCGTTGAGCATGCCGACGCCGCCACCGAAGACCTGCGCGGCGGTGACATTCTCCTCGACCAGTACGCCATTGGCGACTGCCGCCTGGCGGTATTGATCGTTGCCGGTCAGCTGGTAGCTCTGGGTGGCGGCATCGAAGGTAATGGCCGGCCGGTCGCTGAGGGTGCCTGAGAACAGATAACGGCCTTCCTCGTCACGCACGTTGGCGAAGCTGACGATGGTGCGTTCCAGATTGCCCATCTCATTGGCGATGGCGGCCAGGTCTTCGCTGGTGTTGCTGCCGTTGGCGGCCCACAGCAGCAAGTCGCGCACGTTGAGCATGGTGTCGGACGCCGCCTTGAGGTTGGCTTCCTGCTTGGACAGGTTGCCGGAAACGTTGGCAATGTTGGTGCGGTACTGGGTCAGTGTCGCTTCCTCGCGCTGGATGCGCAGCACGCGCACGGCGGAGATCGGGTCATCCGAGGGCATCAGCATGCGCTCGCCGGTGGCCATCTGCTGCATCAGCTTGCCGAGCTTCTCGGAGCTAGTGTTCATCGAGCCGTGCATCATGGCGGTGATTTGGGCGTTGGAGATGCGCATGGTGTCTTTCTCGTCAGTCGAGTCGGCTTGCGCCAGCTCAGAACATCGCCAGTACGGCGTTAAACAGATCGTTGGAAGTGCTGATCACTTTCATGTTGGCTTGGTAGGCCTGCTCGTAGGCCATGAGGTTGACGGCCTCCTCGTCGAGGTTGACCGCACTGACGCTGTCGCGCTGGGCCTGAGCCTGCTCGGCTACCGTGGTCGCGGCGCGCAAATCCGCCTGGTTCTGCCGGCTGGCACTGGCAACGCGGCCAACCAGGCCGGCGTAGGCGTCGTTGAGCGGTACGGTGTTGCCGGCGACCGTGACACCCGCTGATTTGAGTTCAAGCATGGTGAGCAGGGTCTTGTTGTTACCCACCTCGCCTGCCGTGCCGGAAAACGCCAATTCCGAGGCGCCCAGCGCGTTGACCGCCAGCATCCCGCTGGTGCTGCCCGCGTTGTAGCTGAACAGCGGCTGGCCCGGGTTGCCGTTGAGGTCGAAGCCACCGGCGAGCGCGTCGTTGACCATGGTCGCCACGGCCGAGGCCATGTCGTGCAAATCCTGCTGGGCCGGGCGCAGCGCGCCGTATTCCATGTCGTAGAGGCCGCCGAGCGAGCCACCGATGCCCTGCTGATTGAGCGGAAAGGTGGTCTTGGCGAACACCAGCGTCATCTCCTGCTCGCCGGCGAGGTTGGCATTGACCTTCAACTGCCCCGCCGTCGCACCGGCAACCAGCGGCTGACCGTTGGCCAGCGAGACATTCAGAGTGCCATCAGCGGCTTCCTGCACGCGGATGCCGGCGTATTGGCTAAGGTCCTTGACCAGGTTGTCGCGGTAATCGCGCAGGGTCGCGGTATCACGGCCCGAGGATTCCATCTCGCGGATCTGTGCGTTCAACTCGGCGATGTTGCCGGACAGCCCGTTGATTTCGCTGGTCATGGCCACGCGCTGGCCCTGCAGGGCGTTGAGCTGGGTGCCGATGTTGCTGTTCAGCCCGTTGAAGCGCTGTGCCAACTGCTTCGACTCGCCGATGATCTGCTGGCGCAGGGCGATGGATTCGGGGGTCGAACTGGCTTCGCTGAGGGCGGCGAAGAAGTTGTCCAGGCCAACGCTGACGCTCGAGCCTTCGCTGTCGATCAGGCCTTCGAGGGCGGTGAGGTATTGCTGGCTGGTGTTGAAGTAGTTCTTGTCGGTGCTGGCGCGCCAGAGCTGCTGATTCTGGAAGTCGTTGGACAGACGCCGAATGCTGCTGACCTGTACACCACCACCGATGCTGACCGAGGTCTGCCCGCCCACCGACTTCATGTCAGGCGTCAGACGGCTGAAGCCCGGCGTGTTGACGTTGGCGATGTTCTGCCCGGTCGCCGAGAGGGCGATCTGCGAGGCGCGAACGCCGCTGTAGCCAATTTGACCAAGAATACTCACGACACGACTTCCTTCGGCTCGATCCGGATCGGTTGCGCGAACGCCACCGAGAGGCGGGCGCCAGCAACAACACTGTGCCCAGTAGAAAGAGCGACCGAATCGCCAGCGGAATTAAGCGACGACGGCGCAACAGGCGGAACGGCTTGAAGCTGAGCCCGTGGTTCAGCCTGCCGAGGCGCGGCGGCGCTCAGATCGTTGAGGATGTTGCGGGTGTAGTTGCGGGTCTCCGCAAAAGGGATCTTCTGCACCCAGGCGCCGGTGCCGATCTCGCCCTTGCGGGGGTCACCGTGGCTCTTCAGCCACTCGTCTACCCGGCCGGGGCCGGCGTTATAGGCGGCCAGCGCCAGCGCCTGATGGCCGTCGTAGCGGTCGAGCATCTTGTTCAGGTAGGCACTGCCGAGGCGCTTGTTGTATTCCGCATCGGTGGTCAGCCGCGCTTCACTGAACGGCAAACCCAACTCGGCCGCCATGTCCCGTGCGGTGCCGGGCATCAACTGCATCAGGCCACGCGCGCCCTTGGGCGAGACGGCGGCGATGTTGCCGCTGGACTCATGCTTGATCACGCTGTCGACCAGCGACTTGAAGCCGGCCTTGCCGCTTTCCCAGGCACTGTCCAGCGCATCGACACCACGCTGCCAGGTGCCCCGCAGCGCATGCAAGCCGCCACCCTGCAAACCGCTGCCAGCGTGACCGGCCAGGGCAGTCGGCGCGGGCGCGCTGCCGGCTTCACCACTCAGCTGCTGCACCAGCATGTCGGCGATCCCCGTCTGGCGCTTGCCGGCCAGGGTGTCGGCGAGCACTTCGTCATAGAACTCGCGCATGGTATCCAGCTCGCGGCTGCGCATCGGGTTGCCGGCACCGAGCACGTCGCCGGCCTTGCGCATTTGCTTGAGGATCTGCTGCAGGAACATCGCCTCGAACTGTTCGGCAACGACTTCCAGCTGCTGACGCCGGGCCGCGGTCGGGCCGTCCTGGCGGTTGCGCAGGGTGTTGAGGTGCTGGGGGAGGGATACGATGCTCATCCGACAAAAAACCTATTCAATCTGCTGCGCGTCAGGCCTGCTTCATCAGAAGCAGGCGCTTGTTACATCACGATCAATTCAGCGTTCAGTGCGCCGGCACGTTCCAGCGACTGCAGAATGCTCATCACGTCGTCAGGCGTGGCGCCGAGACTGTTGATGGTGCTTATGATGCTTTCCAGGCTGGCGCCTTCGGGCCACTTGAACATGGCCTTGCGGTCCTGCTCGATGGCGACGTCCGACTGCGGCGTAACCACGGTTTCGCCGCCCGCGAATGCGTTTGGCTGGCTGACCTGGGGATTCTCGCTGATCGTCACGGTCAGGCTGCCGTGGGCCACCGCCGCGGCTTTGACCCGCACACCCTGACCGACCACGACAGTGCCGGTGCGGCTGTTGAAGACCACTTTCGGCCGGATGCGGCCCTCTTCCACTTCAAGGCGTTCGAGCATGGCCATGAAGCTCATGCGCTGAGTGCTGGTAAGGGGCGCACGGATCGACACCTTGGTGGCGTTGAGCGCCGTGGCGGTGCCTTTACCGAAATAGGCATCCACCGCGTCGACCACACGGGTGACGGTCTGGAAGCTCGGCTGGCGGACGTTGAGCATCACTTCCGGGCGTTCGGTGAAGTCGCTGGGAATCATCCGCTCGACCGTCGCACCGTTGGGGATCAGGCCGCTGTTGGAGGTGTTGATGGAAACCTTGGAGCCGTCTGCACCTTCGGCGTTGACGCCCCCGACGATCACCGCGCCCTGAGCCAGGGCATAGATCTCACCGTCGACGCCCTGCAGCGGGGTCATCAGCAGTTGGCCGCCGCGCAGGCTCTTGGCGTCGCCCAGCGAGGAGACGGTGACATCCACCGTCTGGCCGGCGCTGTAGGACGGCGGTACCGTCGCGGTGATGGTCACCGCGGCGACGTTCTTCAGCTTCGGGTCGACGTTCGGCGGCAGGTTCACGCCGAACTGCTTGATCATGTTCGTCACCGACTGGCTGGTGAATTTGACCTGATTCTTGTCGCCGGTACCGTCGAGGCCCACGACCAGGCCGTAGCCGATCAGCTGGTTGCCACGAATGCCCTCGACATCCACCAGGTCCATCAGCGGCACGGCCTGAGCCGGTAGTTGCCACAGCGCGACGGCGGCGAGGAACAGCTTGAGTGGTCGCATGAGGCTAGTCATGTAGAGATCGGCTCGCTTAAAGGGGGAACAGCGGCGACGCGAAGAACCGCGTCAGCCAGCCGGCCGAATTGCTGTCGTTGAGCACGCCGCGCCCGGCGTAGGAAATCTTGGCGTTGGCCACGCTTTGCGAGGACACCTGGTTGTAGCGGTTGATGTCGTCGATACGCACCAGGCCGGTGAGGCTGATGTATTCGTCGCCCTGATTCAGCCGCAGGGCCTTCTCACCCTTGATCAGCAAGGTGCCGTTGGGCAGCACGCGGTGCACGCTGACGGCGATTGAGCCGCGCAGGGTGTTCTGCTGCGAGCTCTTGGCCGAGCCCTTGAACTCGCGTTCGCCGGAGGCTGAGGTTTCAACGTCCGGGTAGGTCTTGCCGAGAATGGTCGGCACGCCGATGCCGACGCTCGATTCCTTGCCGAAGCTGGTACCGGCGCTCTTGCTCGACTGGGTGGATTCGTCCAGCACCACCGTGAGGATGTCGCCGACCCGCACCGCGCGCCTGTCGCTGATCAGCGAGCCGCTGTAACCGGAGCGGAACAGGCCGCCACCGGTGGTCGGCGGCAGGCTGTAGTCCAACTCCAGCGGTTCGTACTCGGTGGAGGGCTCTTCCGGCAGCATTTCGTTGAAGCTGGCGCAGCCGCCGAGCAAGGCCAGAGCGACGAGCAGAATGGGCGTACGCATCATGATTCTCAGACGGTCTGGTTGAGGAACTGCTGCATGCCGCTGGCGGCATCGAGGACCTTGGCGTTGGCCTCGTAGGCGCGCTGGATGGCGATCATCGCCACCATCGCCTCGACCACCTGCACGTTGGAGCCTTCCAGTACGCCCTGCTTGAGCTGGCCGAGGCCCTCTTCGCCCGGCACGCCTTCCACCGCTTCGCCGCTGGCGACGCTTTCGCGATAGAGGTTACCGCCCAGTGCTTCCAGGCCACCCGGATTGGTGAAGTTGACCAGGGTGATCTGGCCCAGCTCGGACGGCAGTGTGTCACCGGGCAGAACGGCCGTAACGATGCCATCGGCGCCCACGGTAAAGCCGGTGCTGCCCTGCGGCACTTCGATGGCAGGCGTCAGCGGCAAGCCCTGGGCATTGACCATCACGCCTTCGGCGTTGAGCTGGAACTGGCCGTTCTCGGTGTAGAGGATGTCGCCGTTGGGCGACTCGACCTGGAAGAAGCCACGACCGACGATCGCCAGGTCCATCGGCTGACCGGTGGTCTGGATGCTGCCCTCAGTGAAGACCTTCTGCGTGCCGGCGACACGCACGCCGCTGCCCAGCTGGATGCCGGACGGCACGGTATTGATTTCATCAGCCTGGGCGCCCGGCTGCTTTTCGATGCTGTAGAACAGATCCTCGAAGACCGCGCGGTCGGCCTTGAAGCCGTTGGTGTTGACGTTGGCCAGGTTGTTGGCGACGGTCGCCATGGCAGTGTCTTGTGCAGCCAGGCCGGTCTTGCTGACCCAAAGTGCGGAATTCATGCGTTATCTCCCGATCAGCTGCCGCGGATCATTCGGTTGCCGGCGTCGGAGAGGTCCTCGGCGGCTTTCATCATCTTTACCTGAGTCTCGAACAGGCGGTTGAGGCTCATGGTCGAGGCCAGCTCGTCGATCGCCGAGACGTTGCTCGACTCGAGGAAACCACTGGCCAGGCGCACGTCTTCGCTGGGCGCGGCGGGCTCGCCTTTGCGGGTAACCAGCAAGCCGGCTTCGTTCTTCATCAGGTCCGCAGCCGGTACGTCGACCAGGCGGATGCGGTCCACTTCGGCCATCATCCAGTCGCCCGGCGCCATGATCGACACGGTGCCGTCATTGCCAATCTCAACCCGCTCATGCTCGGGCAGCTCGATCGGCCCGCCCTCGCCCATGACCGCGCGGCCATTGAGCGTCAGGCGACCTTCGGCATCGATCTGCATGCTGCCCTGGCGCGTATAGGCCTCGCCTTCGCCGTCCTGCAGGACGATCAGGCCGGTGCCCTTGACGGCGAAATCCAGCTCGCGACCGGTGGCGACCATCGGGCCGGCGGCCAGGCTGACACCGTTGTTCTCGACCACCGCCATGTGGCGGCTGTCATAGCCGTAGCCTTCCACGGCGACGGCCTGAGCGCGCTCAAGGTCGGCGCGAAAGCCCGGTGTGTTGACGTTGGCGAGGTTGTTGGAGCGCACCTGCAGCGACATCATCGTGCGGCTCGCAGCGGTCATCGCCGTGTATCCCAAACGATCCATGGATCAGCCTCAGAGTGCGCTAAACAGAACCTGTGTCAGTTCCTTGTTGGTGGAAATGACCTGGGTATTGGCCTGGTAGTTACGCTGGCCTTCCATCAGGCCTACCAGCTGCTGGGTGAGGTCGACGTTGGAGCTTTCCAGCGCGCCGCTGGCCAGGTTGCCGTACTGGCCGACACCCGGCGCACCGAGCATGGCCGCGCCGGACGCCGCGGTTTCGGTCCAGGCGGTGCCACTGATGTTCTTCAGGCCTTCGGCATTGACGAAGTTCGCCAGCACCACCTGGCCTTGCAGCAGGCGCTCGCCGTTGGAATAGCTGGCGTAGACCTTGCCGTCCTTCTCGACACTCATGCCGGTCTGCTCGCCGGCCGAGTAGCCGGTGGCGCGGTTGCTGGTGACGCTGAATTCGGAGCCGTACTGGCTGGTGCCGCTGTAGTCGAGCTGGATGGCCAGCGGATCGACGCCGCCGGTCAGAGCCGCATTGATCGCAACCTTGCCAATCGGGGCCGACAGCGTGCCCGCGCCATCGAAAGTCAGCGCCTGAGGTCCGGCAACCGCAGCGCCGTCGACGTAGTAATGGGCGTTCCAGCTGTTATCAGCGGTCTTGGCGAAGTACTGGGTCAGGGTGTGTTCCTTGCCCTGGGAGTCGTACAGCTTGGTGGTGTAGGTGGAGTTGTAGCTGTCGGCAACCAGCGGATCGAAAGCGACCGCAGGGACTTCCTGGTTCGCGTCGAGGTTGGCAACGAAGCTCAGCGCATCGGTGGCTTTGGCGGGCAAACCGCCTGCTTTCATTTGCAGATCACCGACCACACCGGTCTGCAGGTTACCGGTGGCATCGGCCGGATAACCTTGCAGGCGTTGGCCGAGGCTGTTGGTCAGGTAGCTGTCCTTGTCCGTGCCGAACACGCCGGCACGGGTGTAGGCCACGTCGCCATTGCTCGCGCGGGTGACAAAGAAACCACCACCGGAGATGGCCAGGTCGAGGTTGCGATTGGTGGTGGTCAAGGCACCGCCCTGACTGATGCTCTGGCTGGTGCCGGTCACTTCAACGCCCATGGCCTGGCTTTCAGCATAGAGACTGCCGAAGTTGGTCCGCGAAGACTTGAAGCCGACGGTGCCGGCGTTGGCGATGTTGTTACCGATGGTGTTGAGTTGTTCATTGACGGCGGACAGGCCGGTCAGGGCAATGTTGAAGCTCATGGGCTGATCTCGATACTTAAAGGGAAATGAAGACTGGCGAGCCCAGGGGCTCAGCCGCCGAGCAGCCCGGCATCGGCCTGGGCGAATTCAAGGATGTTGTAGAAAGGCACCGAACCGACGCCATTGACCTGAAGCACCGGACCTTCAGCGCTGACGCGCACGTTGGAGACCTGACCGGCAACTTCTACCTGCGGGAACTCGCCGTTTTCCGATTCGATGCTGACGCTGTATTTGCCATCGCGAAGGCCGTGCTTGGCCGGATCGATGACGAAGGGCACCTTGCCGGCGGACTGCGCGCCCAACTCGATGCGGGTCTGGGTACCGTTGGAGTCGGTCAGCAGCACAGCGGTGCGGGTCGAGGCATGGCTTAAATCGAAGCCACCGCTGACGGCCTGCCCACTGAGATCCAGCGACTCAACGGCGACGCTCACCTGCTGGCCGACCAGACCGGCAGCGGTGAGGGTCTGCAGGTTGTCGGTCAGCACCAGATTGTTCTGCGCCAGCGTGGCCAGGTTCTCCATGCTCTTGACCTGAGACATCGCCGAGAACTGATTGAGGAACTCGGTGCTGTCGACCGGTTTGGTCGGATCCTGATACTTGATCTGCGCAACCATCAGGCTGATGAAATTGTTCTCCATCTGCGTGGCGTCGTTGATGTTCACCGCCTGCTTGGGCAGATCGCTCGCTGCAGCGCCGGACAGACCGCTGCCCTGCAGGTTATTGGTCACCGCCATCAGGATTCTCCCAGTCGCAACAGGCTCTGCTGCATGCTTTTCACGCGATTGAGCACCTCGACGCCGGTCTCGAAGCTGCGCGTGGCCGACATCATGTCGGTCATCTCTTCGATCTCGTTGATGTCTGGGTAATAGACGTAGCCATCGCCATCGGCCAGCGGATTGCCCGGGTCATAGCGACGCTTGGGCTCGGCGCCGGAGGTGACCACGTCGAGCACCTGTACATGCGCACC
>Ga0208045_1000033_pt1 | contig 67249 bp, 108 predicted proteins | sample PL_2010_200m_FD_184160 | JGI IMG/M metagenome (GOLD analysis project Ga0208045, IMG submission 184160) | Freshwater microbial communities from Powell Lake, British Columbia, Canada to study Microbial Dark Matter (Phase II) - PL_2010_200m... | ecosystem: Environmental > Aquatic > Freshwater >...
CTTTGTCCATGCTGAGGGAGAGTGGGCCGGTGTTCGTTGGGCTAGTCTATGTACTAATGAAAGAGAGCGCCGACGCCAACTCCGGTTAGCCTATAAGCGTGGAGACATCCATAAGTATCCCGGGATATACAGACGCAACCTAACCACGGCATGAAGCCGACGCCGCAAACTGCACGGCGCGGGTTAGGCCGATCCGTTCTACCGCCCTAGTAAAGGAGAAATTATGAATTTGCAAGAGGAATTGATTTGTATCTTTTATGAACACAGGGCGAAGTCGTTTATCTGTTGCGACAAGAGTTGCTTTTGTTGGAATGTTGAAGGCCTACTTACACTTATTGAGGCAGAGGGCGGCATAACCCTCGTTGCAGTAGACGGAGCGGATGATGGACGCGCGCCAGTGCATTGTTCTATATGCGGCGAACTGATTGCGTGGGGCGATGTATCTCACAAATGTCCGCCCCCGCTACTTAACTCGATTCGTTAGATTGTTTGTTGGAGGAACACAATGATGCTACTTAGATGTTGTAACCAGGGCTTTGCGGTTCAGGAAATGAAATGGTTGCTAGATGGATACGTCCTTTCGCGCAATCTTGATTCACAGGTTGGGTTTTGTCCATTTTGCGGACGCAATCTAACCCTAATTGACGTTGCCGCACAGTGCGAAACCGACGCGGTTTCAAACGAGCCGCAGCGCAGCTGAACTCGATTCGTTATGGCACTTGTTGCCAAAAGGAGTTGACTATGTTAGTCAAACAGTTCATCTCGCAAAAATGTATCGGTTACAGCAATGACTTCAGACGAACGCATTATGAACACATCGTTGAGTTGCAAGATGGCAAGGTTGTAACCGTGTGGTCTACTGACATTTCCACACAAGATACGATGACGATAGAGGGTCAATTGTCAGAGAGCCATCCATTAGTTGAACGTGCCATAACTACGGCATGAAGCCGACACCGCGAACCGCGCGGCGCCGCTTATGCCGATCTGTTAGGCGGACTAAGAGATGTACACTTTACAGTGCGGCGATTGCCTTGAACTAATGCGCGAGTTGTTAGATGCGAATATGAGGGAGAATTAAAAATGTATCCAAATAATTACAAACCCATGTGTATGCACGGTATGCCGTTCATCCAATCTTGCACTATATGTAGGCGTGTATGTAATACAATCGAGACTTTCCCATTTCCTAACACTCTTCCCTACCGATACAAATGTCCTCACTGTCACGGAGAGTTTGAATATTGGGAAACTTACGATATGGGATTCGGAAGGGAAAAGGAAATGGGTTGTCCATTCTGCGGACTTCGCAAGGGAAAATGGGGTGGTAGCGTTGATAAACTGCAAACTGCGCTGTCTAACCTAGTACACGATACCCAACATGAAGAGCACGAATGCGCGGATGCCAATTGTCCAGTTAGAAAAGCAAGGGAGTTGATTGCAGTTGACCACTGGAAAGCGCGGCAACTGAACTTGATTTGTTGGATCGCTTCTTGAGGAGGAACGATGATTGATACGGTAAAACGGAAATGCCGCAATTGTAGTACGTGGTACAACTGGGCTCCCAATCTTGACCCCAAAAACGCACGGGATTTTTGTTCGCCTGAATGTGACTACAGGTATTGGGAGCGACATGTTTCAATTCCTCAATCGGAATTCCAGCGATTCAAGCGAGATAAGCCCAAATAGGAAACGTAGAAGTCAATAAAGCGGAAAATCAGATTGGAGAAATCAATGACCAAAAAAATAGTAACCGATAACCGTGCGCAATTTCTCGAAGAATGTTTTTCCAGGGGACTAACTATCGCGGATGGATTGACCACCGTCTGGATGCTGTTTGGCAACGAATCCTGCAAATTGCTAATAGACAAGGAAGCTCTTGCTGCATTCTCCGAGCCAGTAGGTTGGAGCGGCGCGTCCTGGGGGAAGGCGGCCTACCGCTTTCCAGATTGGTTCGACGGCTCGCGGGAAAGTACCACCGCAACGCAACTGATGACCCTGGCCTATTTTGCCTCTATCAGTGTAACCAAGTCCCTTATTCTCTACAAACAATGGATGGACGAGAGCGCGAACTGGGACTTGGCAACCGCGCACGAAAAGTGCGAGGAACTTGCAGAACGGAAGAAACGCGGAAACGCGATCAGGGTCAGAGCATCCGTCAAATTCAAAAAGGGCGAAGGCGAAATTATCGCCGCGCCTACTGAGAAATTTGCGTGGGACAAAAGTAATGGAGATTACACTATTACATTGAAAAAGGTGAAAGATGACTAAATTGCTTCCTCTCAACGAACAAGATAGAGTTGCAATTCGCAAGGCATTGGAGCGCCATGCCAACGAGAAAGAAATCAAAGAAAAATGGCTTGCGGGGCTGAGAATAAATTATGTCCTAGACCGCAATTTCACAGCTGTTGTAATCCGTGATGGCAAAATGATTTATATTGGATCGGCAAAACGCAGCCCGCGCGATAAGTATGACGCACGAATTGGAATCAATATAGCGATTACACGTGCAATTCTCTTCGGGCCACTCAGAATTGATTGACTATTAAATGACCAACTACTCGCGCGGAAGAGCAATAGAATGGAAATTGGTTCATCAGCATAAGACAAACAGGGCAACGGTCACCGGACGCACCGCCGGCTCTCATTCGGCTATCGACGTTTTCGCGGTCTATGAAGATACAATGACTATAGTTTTCCAACAAGTGAAACGTAGTAAAAGCGGACACTTTGAAAAAGTCAGGCCGCCATTCAGGAACGGGACATACTACGTGAGGTTCGAGGTCAAAAACTGGAAGGACGCGAAAGGATTTGTGAAATGAACAAACAAAAACCAGGGCGTACTATTGCCGAAACATTTATACCTTCGCTTACTACGCTTATCAAAATCGGCTCTTTGATTATCCATTATCAGGAATGGACGTCGCGAGATGGACATCCTCAAGACAAAAACGCGATTGATACACTGGAGAGCGACCCAGAGGTGATTGAGTGGATTAGTAAGATGACAAAGATGGCGTTCTTGCCAATAAAACGATAATTAGATTTGGGGGCATTGGAGCAACTTCATTGGATATCGAGACAGAAGTTTTGCGCGAGTTTGGCATCGCAATACATCGCAAGCCCACAAGGATACAGGAAGGCGAATTAGTATGGCACTCAGGATGTCCGTTTGAAGGCGCCGGCAGTGATCGCATGAGCTGGTTTGAACGCGGTAATTATTACTGTAGATCGTGCGGCGCGAAAGGATTTCTGAAAGCAACTCCCCAACGCACCCCGCAAGAGATTGCCGAGTTCTCTGAGCGGCAGAAACTAGAAGAAGAAATCTGGCATAAGAGGCGGCTAGACAATCTAGCTAAATGGAAATCCGAAGGGCATGAGAAAGAGGTTTGGCAGTGGCACAAGAATAATCATCGCGAATATTGGGTTGGCGAAGGGGTGCCGGAATGGGCAGTGGACAAATACCAGTTTGGATATTGCGAAGCCAAGAGCATGAGACTAAAAACCGGGGAACTAGTCGCACTGCCAACTTATACCATGCCAATCTGGGAACCGGCGAAATTGGAACTCGTTAATATTCAATACAGATTATGCGACCCGCCACCGGGCGAAGGGAAATATAGACAAGAATCGGTTATCCCAGCGGCGGCGGCATTTATGAATGACGACTACGAAGACCAAGCTATTTTTGTTGAAGGATTCAAGAAAGCAGTTATTATTTACGATTTTATAGATTTCCATACACAGGTAGTCGGTTTCCCCAGCAACCTTCCGAGTGCGGAATTGCTCAAAGCGCAGTGCAACAAATTCAAGAAAATCTATCTTATTTGGGATCCGAGGTCGGACAACCAAGTCCGGCGGATGGGGCGCCTGATGTCCGGCAGGGTATGGGCAATTACTCTACCCGTAAAACCTGACGATGCCGTAACAAAGTATAACATGACTCAGGCAACATTCAGATCATATTTCGCAATAGCGGAGAGGTTGAAATGAATAAGAAGATAAATTTCTATTCTGCATTGCGTTTTGCGGTAGACCTTAATGAATATGCAACAAAAGCAAAGCGCGGTCTTGTTCAAGATACAACCGAATATCAATACTGGCAAGGCACGGCAGACGCAGCGCGTAAATTCGCGACTATTCTGCACGGCTGGGACATGTATTCAGATTTATTCCCAGAAGTCAAGGTAGATAGTGAAACTCATTGACCGCATCGACGGCGTATGTAACTATTATTACTTCAAGCCCTGGAAACAATTGACCGAGGCACAGAAACGCCGCTCGATTGAGCTTTACAAGCACTGGACACATTTCGCGAATACATCTTACTGGGAGGAGTGGAACAATGTCAAAGAAAGCCAGGCTGAGAAAGCGTAGAGTCGCGCTGAGCGGTTACCGTAAAGCGCGCGGTGGCATGGGACATCGTGTTAGTTTCAGCGAGAAGCGAACCCTGAACCCGCGCGGCCATCACCCACCGCGTGCGAGGTTCGGGGCGCGAGTGAATCCACCCGCCGGGAAAATCGGAATCGTAATCACGTTACCGAGCAAAGCGAAATACCGTATCAGCGAATACGGCAACTGGGTCAGAATTCATTGAGAGGAGAGCCGCATGCCAATTCCTAAGCCCAAGCCAGTCCCACCCAAAATCCCAGATACCAAGCCCAAGGGCGGAGAGGGCGGAGAAGCTGTCCGGGCAAAAGACCGGCATTAACCGATTTGGGGCATGGTACAATCCATGCCCTGAGAAAGCAATCATGGAATTTATTATTAGCATAGGAATTCTAATCTATCTTATTGTTTCTCTTGTAACAATTTATTTAATAGGAAAACTTCCAGACATGGATAAACTAGATGCCGACTAGCGAGGAAATTCGTGGACTATTCCATAAACCTGATCAATTAGCCCAACAGTACGTTGCGTTCATCGAAAGTATTAGGAAGGGCGGAAACGTAGACTGGGGCGTAACATCAATAGATAGCCGGGTTGTGCCAATGCGACCAGGCGAAGTAGCAGGAATCATCGGACGCCCAGGACATGGAAAGTCGAGCGTCGCGGCCTATCTCGCCAAGCACAACGCGAATAAAATTATCGCTGAAGGCCAGCAAAAAGAAGAGTGCGTGTGCTTTGTCACTTACGAACAAAGCGTGGAAGAACTCGAGGCGTTCTTTCAGGCGGGCGAAGACTATTCCCTCGAAGACCTGGCTTGGGGCAAAATTGAGATGGACGAAATTATCAAGCGCGCGCTAGAGCGCCCCAAACTCCCTATCTGGACAATTGGCTCAAGTATAATCAAAAGGCATAAACATATTCGGATGACGATTGACAATGTCTATTCGGCACTCAGGCAAATGGAAACAGAATTCAAAATTCACCCACGCCTGATCTGTATGGACTATATCCAAATCATCCCGGTTGAGCGCGCGCGACAGCGTGTGGAAGAAGTTACCGAAGCAGTAGTACAAAGCAAAGAGTTAGCACGGGAAATCGGCGCGGCGATGATTCTTACAAGTCAGGCCGCGCGGCGCGTAGATGATTACGACGAACAGTTACCAAACGCGAACGACAGCCAATGGACTTCGGCTTTTGAGCAAGTTATTGACAAAGGTTTCAGCATTTGGCGTCCCGCGAAAACCCACAGGGATGTCAAAGAAATCGAATTGCAGGGCCAAAAATTCCCCGTCACTGAGCAACTGATCGTCATTGAAAATTGGAAGCAACGCCTCGCGCCATCTGCCGGTAGATTTATTCTGAACTTCCATCCCGGCCTGGTGCGACTAGCAGAAATGGAACGCGAGACGCCGAAACAATACGAAGGCGAACCGAATTGGGAAAGCGGAACATATGGTAGCTGAATCCGATATCGCGAGTTTCTGGGATACCTCTGAAATCGAAATACAGGAACAAGTATTATTATTATCCGGCAAAACAAAATACCAACTGCCCGATTGCGCCGCGTTGTATACGTGGTGGCGTTATTGCAATAAACGGTCAAAGGCTCGTCTGCGACCGGTAATCGAACAAATCTTAGAAAGAGGAGAACAAAGTGTCCGACAATCTGCAAGTGAACTATCTACGGCTCGATGCGCTCGAAGTAATGAAATGGGAGCAAAACCCAAAACTTCATGTAGACAACTTGCTTGATGAAAGTATCGAGAAGTTTGGCTTTAACGACCCAATTGGCGTAGACTATGAACATAGCATCATAGTCGAGGGACACGGACGTATCGAGCGACTGCGCAACCGCAAGAGCGCCGGTAAGCCCGCACCCAAAAACATTGTGATCGATGGCGCTGACGGCGAGTGGATCGTGCCCACCGTGGAGCTGTCCTTTGCAGATAAAAACGCGGCATACCTTTATGCCATCGCTCATAACCGCTCGAACACAAAAGATTTCCACTTGGAAGATTACAAAACGGACAAACTGGCCACGATGCGCGAGGCCGGGCAACTGGACTTACTGGGCTTTGAGACCCTGGGACAGTCTGCGACGATGCCCAAATTCGAGTTACCCGAACTCAAACCCTTTGACGCCTCATCTCTGCCCGATGCGCCCGGCACGCAAATCGTTGCCCCACAGTCCTTTGTGGTAATGATTACTTTTCCAACTTACAACCAGATGCGCGAAGCGCTCTGCGCCTTAACGTACGGCGAGCGCAAAAGTTTGCCTCAGGGGGCTAGGCTCTGTTCTATTGAAGGCGGGGCAATCTTGGCGCGGTGGAACAAAGATTTGATGCAAATTTCAATCAGCGCGCCAATTGTCGAAGCCACACAGACTGGAATGCTCGGAGTGCCGGATACCAAAGTACCGGTCATCTTTTGGGACACGCCAACAGAGCCGGGCGAACCCAAATCGCGCGGCAAAGAAAAACCAACCGAGGTCGGCGGACTGTGTACTATGTGCGGCGGAAGCAAATTTACAATGGTCAAGAATGAAAAATTTACTTGCCCACAGTGTAGCAGGAAAGGTGAATTATGACGCTAGAAGAACTTCTCAAAGAACACGAAGTTTCGGTTCGCCACGACATAAAAGATTACACGTATCTTTTGTGGGATGGAGAAACATATCTGATAATAAAGGAAAATGGCGAGAGAAACTTTGGCGACAACCTTGACGCCGCACTCGATGAGTTTCTGAAATGAGCCGAGTAGTAGTCTTTGGGTGGTTCGGAGGTAAAGCCTCGCATCTCAACTTCATCTTGCCTAATTTGCCAAAGTGCCGACATTACGTTGAACCATTCGGCGGCAGCGCGGCTGTGCTACTGAACCGCGAACCTAGTCCCATTGAAACCTACAACGATCTGAATGGAGATCTGGTGAACTTTTTCCGCGTGCTGAGAGATCGAGGGCCGGAGTTACAAGAGAAACTGGAGCTGACCCTATATGCACGGGAAGAATTCCGCTTAGCACTGGAACCATGCGAAAATGAACTGGAGAGAGCAAGGAGATTCTATATTCGTGTGCGGCAGGCATTCAAGGCATCGATGTTAGGAAATTCTTGGAGCAGAGAATATAAAAATCCAATTGGAATTCCACGTTGGTTAAACGGGATCGAATGTCTACCAGATTGCTATACAAGATTCAAACACGTGCAGATTGACCATCTCAATGCCCTCAATCTCATCCAAAAATATGATTCTCCTGACACCTTGTTCTACTGCGACCCACCCTATGTCTGGGATTTCAAGGACAACAAGTTCCAAGATGACTACGGAATAGCACATTCAGTCGGCGATGCAGCGGTACTTGCTCGTTCTTTACATTCAATCCAAGGTCTTGCGGCTATCAGTAATTACGCCGGAGTTTACGATGATCTGTATCACGATTGGCGGAGACTTGAGGATAAGCCGAAAGTAAGCTCGGCGGCACTGGTTAATCGAGCAATTCGGCAAGAGATTCTGTGGTGTAATTACGACAAAGAGAGAAAAAGGTTATGAGAGTAAGATTGTTTTTGTACATTATCTTGGTTATCGCTATTTAATCGTGAAAAATTTGGGATACTAAATGCACAATCCATATTCCTTAAAGCCGGAGATGGTTCGTGGATGCACAATGCGGTGCGTGTTCTGTTCTTTGAGACACCAGACCTGGGCAGAAGAAAAATACGAATATATTTCCGAAGAACTCTGGAAACAATATATTGACGCCGTCGCAGAATGGTTGCCAAAATGCAGGATGGAAATAGCGAACCGCGGAGAGCAAACAATCCACTCTAAGTTTTTAGAATTGATTGCCTACGCTCGACAGAAACTCCCTCGCGTTCAAATTCTTGTCTCAACCAACGGCGATCTAAGTCAGAAAATCAGAGAAGAAAATTACGTTTTTTGGGTAGATCAAGCCCAACAAGCCGGTGTAAATATCTTCATGTTTGATTGTTACACACAGCCACGACTCGACCAATTCACAAGATTATTTAGCGGCAGAACAGAACTTTTCTTTGACGGATTCAATCCATACCCGTATCGCAGCGGCAAATTCAAGGCTCTCTGCATCAAAGATGCCGTACCGCGCCCGGTTAAGGAGAACAGGATACTTCAATATCATAACCAAGGCGGAAATGCAGTCGTATCTGGAAAAGCCGCAGAACTCTATAATATACCCGTCCTGGAAGAGCCGCTTCAAAGAATGTGCGCTCGCCCCTTCAGAGAAATGCCGATGTGGTTAGACGGATCTATCCCTATTTGCTGTGATGACTGGGCAGATAAAGGCGTTGTCGGCAAATTCCCAGACAAGACTCTGAAAGAACTCTGGTTGCTCTACGACCCTTATCGAAAAAACCTGCTGGAGAAAAATCGCGGCGCGCAGAAACCATGTGACAAATGTTCAGAACGAGCCGGATTCCGTTGGGCATTAGAAAAGAAGTGGTTCGATGAGAAATAAACAAGATACGTTTACGACAGAAGAACATTTCAAGTTCTTCTCTGAATTCTGCAAATTGGAAATGCTGAGCGGTGGTCCAGATCCACAGATTCCACTTGTCGGAGAGATGAGCAAAAACGAATCTATGCAGGAGCGCATCTGGCGCGCCGGTTGCTATATATCGGTTTACAATGTTCCATTTGCGGCGGCCATTTGGCAAAATTGGTCTTGGGAGAGAATGGAAAAAGAGAAAGAGAATCTCTTGCCTTGGCTACAAGAAAACTGGAAAGGCATCGTTACTCGACTTGAACGGCGATGCGTTCGACGACCAGAATGGATGAACGAATACTTTTTAAGTTATTTTGATTTCGCCAAGAACATTCTGCCAGAATTACAAAAAGCCACAGAACAATTCTCTCCGGAACAACGGTACGTTGCATTCTGGGACATATCCAACGAAAAGATTAGCCGATTCGGTCGTTATGTCGCGCTCAAGCTCTTAGAGTCTTACAAACAATATTGTGGCATGAAACTCGAAGCTCCGGACATTCGGCCAAAAGACGGTTGGTCGCCAAGAATAACGCTGGCTAGGTTGTACTCCTCTGACTCCGCTGCCTTAAATTCAAAAGACAACGCGCAAATACCGTTAGTCAACAAACGAGTTGCCGAACTGCAGGAACGTCTCAAGGGGTCTGGGGTAAATATCGATCTATTCAAATTGCAAGTAGTTCTTTGCGAATATCGCGAGAGTTACGAAGGACTTAGACAATACCCCGGTCGTTCTCACGACAGCGAACTCGGCTATTACAACAAGGCAATCAATTATTGGAAACAGGTGCCGGGGTTGCTTGAAACACGGAAAGCGATATTCCCGAATCAGCATCTCGGAGAAATTGGCGGATGGGAAGTCGCAAGAAATGAACTGGGAGAAGTATTATCGAAATACAAATACACTTGGAGTGATTTATTATTCGATTATAAGGCGACGGCAGACTTCGCTTATCCGGTGAAACGATGAAGATCTACGAGATTCTTCCCGGTAAACTGTACCAATGCGGAAAGACTAACGAACTGTCCCCAGAGCAAAAAGCAAAATTGATATCAGATTACGGAATCACAACAGTCGTCAACTTCTGGCGATTCGAAGATCCCGACTTAATTTCTTCTGTTGAATACGAGCATTGCTATATCCCGGATGGAAAACTTCATTGTCCAGAAGAGATGCGACTACTCGCCAAAAAGACGGCAGAAAAAATAAGGGGAGGCAAAGTAGTACTCTCTCAATGTTATGGGGGGCGCAATCGCTCTGGGTTATTTAGCACAATGGTGTTAAAGGAATTGCTCGGAATTAGCGGAAAAGAGGCGGTCGCGATTGTTCAGAAGCAAAGACCCAATTCGCTAGTCAACCCGATCTTCCGTCAGTTCTTGGAATCCGAATAAATTTTTAAGGTTCGAAACAAGAAATCTGTAGTATAATGGAGGCAAGATGTTTTGCAAAATATTCGAGAATAAACAATTTGACGGTTTTCCCGGCGCAAGTGACTTTGAGAATGGGAAGCCACTCGTTTATGAAGCCGACAACAGAATGTTTGTTGCCGACGATCACGGCGTTGGTCTATTTCTGGGCGATGAACAAGACGAAAAGGGCGGCTATTTCATCGAGTATCCCCGTCACTTCAAGCAAGCTCAAGCAGATTTATTTGTCAAGTCTTTGTCTTCTTTGACAAACAAAGAACTCAAAGAGATTGCGACAATCCTATGAAAATCATAGGTATCTTCGGCGAACCGGCAACCGGCAAAAGCGCTCTGATGCAAAACATCATAGCCCGTTATTCGGGATGGAAATCGCTCAAGTGGAATCTGGTTAAGGGTCTTGTCCAAGAAGAACGCAAGATTCTTGTTCTCGGGGAATATTCGACCGGCGAGAAATTTGGCGGGACAGACCGGCTGGCTATGAACGCCCAGCCCCATGTCGAAAAATTCTTGGAGACCTGCGCAAAGATCGCAGATTACGACAATTACTTGATTCTGTTCGAGGGCGACCGGCTCTCGAACGCTAAGTTCTTTGAATTCTGTCAAAAGAACTTTGAGAGTCGGTTCTTTGCACTGGTTACCGAAGAAGCCATAAAAGAAGCGCGCCATGCCTCGCGAGATAACCAAAATAAAACTTGGCTACTTGGAAGAAAGACTAAAGTAGCCAATCTGATCAAGAGATTTAATCTGCAGACGTTTAACCACAATGTTCCAGAGGACACCGATCTGGTCGCAAACTTGATCCTGTTGCCGGATGCCGGGAGATAACATGGAACTTGAGAAAGGGTACTATTCTAGTCCAAGGTGGAGCGGAGAATTGTTAGATTGTGCATTACCCGTCACAATGGATACGTATTCAAATTGTGCGTTCAAGTGTCTTTATTGCTTTAGTGCTTACCAAAGATTGGTTGGGGCAGGCAAAGAAGACTATAAACACAATATTTTTCAAGCGATCAGTGTTGAGCGAACCAAGAAATTATTTCGTGGTGAATTGTTGAACAGTCAATTCAACAATTATATAAAAGCGAGAATGGTAGTACAGTGGGGCGGACTCAGCGATGCCTTCGATTATGCTGAACGACAATTTGGCAAAACGCTCGAATTGCTTAGGTTTTTCCGCTCTATTGAATATCCTCTTTCCATTAGCACCAAGGGAACTTGGTTTTTGCAAGATTCGCGCTATCGCAAGGTACTGCAAAACGCAAAACACATCCACTGGAAAATTTCCATTATTACACTGGATGAGAAAAAGGCGCACGACATTGAGATGGGCGTGACTTCTCCCTTGGACAGATTCAATGCCATTTCAGAACTCAAAAAACTCGGCGCACCTGCCGTGACATTCCGTTTCCGTCCATTCATTTTAGGAATAAGTGCGGATTACCCATTCTCTGAAAATAGCAAACAGCAAATTGATGCTCTGGTCAAAATTGCTAAGGACAGCGGAGCAGATTCTGTGACCACCGAATTTATGTGCATCGAATCTCGTGCAAGAAATATCGCTGCAGAGCGCTTCGACAAAATTGGGAAAGTTTCTGGTCTTGGCGATCTGATAAAATTCTATGCCGTGAATGGATACGCGTCTGGATTAATGCGCCTTAATTACAACCTCAAGCGACCATATATTGAAGCAATACAAGAAAGTGCACAGAAATACGGACTGGAGTTTTTTGTCAGCGACTGTCATCACAAAGAGAAGAGCTGTCGCGCTGCTTGTTGTGGGTTACCAAACTTCGCGCCCTTTGACAACTACAACCGAGGGCAATTCGCCGAGGCAATCTTGATCGCCAAACAGAAGAGCAGAGTGCATTGGTCAGATATCTCCCAAAATACCGAATGGCTTAAATCTCTCTCGTTCTTTGCCGAAGGATTCAATACTCAATCTACACAAAAACGGGCCGACAACAAATATATGTCAATGTACGACCATATGCACCAAAAGTGGAATGACCCCAAAAGCAGAACGTCGCCCGCTATTTATTTCGGCGGCGTACTTGTGCCCAGTGCCCCCGATGAGAACGGAGATATAGTATATCTTTACAACGAGCCATTTGTTGCGCGCGGAGAGCAAGTTAAATCAGTAGCAGAGCTGGAGCAGAAACTCAAAGGAGAAACATGATTAAACCCGTCACCATGTCTACCTGGCACTACGAGGAAGGGGAAGGAACCATGAAAGAGGTTAAGGGGTATCTGCCTGGAGAATTCGACGAACGCGGATTCTTGATTGGCGTTTTACCCAATCCGTTCGCGCAGCCAGCCCTAACACCCGAGGCAGCAATGGAAATGCTAAATCGCCAACAAAATGCCCCTGATGCACCGGTCTTCCATATTGTGCCGTAAAACAAGAAACCGCTCGACCACAAAGCCGGGCGGTTCTCTTTTTAGCGCGTCAGGGGGCATCGACGCACCGAAAAGCGATTACTTGCTTACCCGTGCCGATACCGAATTAGTTACTTCACTGACCACCTTTGCACCGAATCCGAAGTACTGTTTGATCAACTCCCAGAGTTTGACCAACAATGGCAAAAGCCCTTGGAGTATCGCGTAGAGTACGAACAATTGTCCCACGATCTTCGAGACAGCATCGGTGATCCCTAGCCAGTTCGAGTTGACATAGAACACCAACTGGCCGATAGCATCGAAAATAGGTTGCATTTTATTAACCTCCATTCTTTTCTGTCCAATTCAGGACTGGATACTTGCCCCCATCTACCTTGCAAAATATATAATAACCAAACAATCGTTTGCCTCAACGCCGAATACCTGAGACGTTGTTTTACACAGTGTTATCCGCGCGTCTTTTCCCTTCGCATGAATTCTCGCCGCGATCTTCCTAACTGCTATCATGTCATCAGCGTCCGATGTGGTGTCTGGGACAATCATCGTCGCATCAACATAATTTTCATAGACTCTGTATTCCGGCGAGATCATCAAGTCCCGTTGCGTGGAGGCAGATTCTACTTGATGGATAACGAGCAGCGTGCCACCAAAAAGAATCACAAAAATTGCGAGGAATAGAGCTAAGCCAATTATTACCGTAGAATTCTTTGGCATCAGTCCTCCTTTAGTTTGATTTTCTTGGGAGCATAAACGGTTTTCCAGGTTACAGCGCCAGACACGTTAATGGTTCGTCGCTTGCCTGCTGCTACCAGTAAACCAGTCTGTAACAATTTCTCAGAAACCCATTCTCTAGAATGTTTACAAAATTTGACTAATTCCCGGCTTGTCCATCCTTCAATATTCTCTGATTTCTCGAGTTCCTGAAGCAGTTCGCTCAGGGTGAAATCAAGATCGGCGGCTCTGCCGAAATTGGGTACAACTTGTTCTGCCATCTGACACTATCTCCTTCTACCCACAAAATCAAACCACCTATGCTTGGAAGTGAGCGCGGGCGGCGCTTGTACATGTATGCGTTTTTTAATTGCCAAGCGGGAGTGATAAAATATAATCTCCCCATGTCGTCTGGGAACACCCCCCAGCGGTGGACGTGGGAACGAACAATCACGTCGGGAATCGGCACGTTCCAATCGGCGTACGCTTCTTTCGCTTCGCGCCACTCGCGGGCAGGCGGAGTGGAATGGTAAACTGTTGTTGCATTGGTATGATGGGCGAAAGCAAAGCGTTTGCTATTAAGTAGCATTTCTATTTCCCATTGTGAGAATTGACCGATGCTGGAATTATTGACATTGAGTAATTTTGCCAGCATCTCGGCATCGCTGCCGGCGCTGCCGTCGTGCCACTCAGTTCCGCGTACCATATAGCGCTCTTTCGCGCCACTGAACAGAGGAGATAGAACTTGCTCAGCGGCCTTAATCATATCTGTTCGACCCGGAACGACAATCTGTTCGTCACGGCTTGGGTGAATGCCTTGGATCGAGTCGCCGTTATGAACAACAACGTACTCTCCTATACTTTTGACTAACTCTTGGAAATCTAGCCAATTTGCCCATAACCAACGCTGAAATTTGTTCTGTGGGACTGTCGCGCTGTCATCCCGTACAAAATCGGGTGGCCACAATCCAACGGTACTGTTAATGTGCGTGTCGCTGATAACGACAATTTTCAACCTGTCTCCTTTTAATATGGAGTGGATTCAAATCTGATATACCACGGGCCTTGAGAATTATTGCTTTCCCTCCTTACCTGACCATATTCGCCGTAAACCACAGGGCCGCGCCAACTGTAAGCGCAGAAACAATTATTTGGCTGAATACTGGATACAGAATTTTCTTCCAATTGCTCGCGGTATCCTCAGAATCTTTATCGTGTCGCGCATGCCAAATCTTCAGGTCATGCACGTCGGTCGCGATACCGTTGTTCAATGCCCTATTGATTTCATCTAGCGATTGAATAATAAAGCCATATTGTACTTCGCGCGTCGCCTTGGCGATCTCTAACTCTTTTACGCGGTCTTCAATGGTTGGCATGGTCTCTCCTAGAATTATATTATTTGTCGGGGTTGACTTCTATCCCAGTTAATATGATATTGCGAAATAGATAATCGCCGCAATCGGAACCGCGATAAGGACAATATGCCATTTTATCTTGTTTTTCCTTTTTGCTTCCATTCTGATTCCTGCCATAGCGACCACGCTCCGGACAAGCCAATCCAAAAGAGGACGAGGACAATTAGAAATTCATTCATGTCATTCCTGCCTTATCTCTATTCCGGTCAATGTTTGCATCGGGTCAAAATCAGCGCCGCGCGCTTTTTCGATTAGCCCAAAGAGTGCGGAGACTAGCATTATCTGGGCGACCACTGGAAATAGAATAGGATCATGGGTAAAATGACAACCAGGGCCCATAGAATCCAGAACAATGATAGACTAAGTATTTCTCCACTAGCTTGTTTCATTTTCCCTCCATCCAAACGCCGTCAGCAAATTTTCTAAGGGTAGTCCCGCATCTTTTGCTATCATATAGAGCAACGCATTTGCCAAGAGCTTCTTTGCAGCTATCGGCGCGTCCTTTGGATTCCAATCCAGCGCCAGTCGTCCATTCTTAAATGCAACCAAGACCATTGCTTCACCGGTACCGAGGTCAATTCGTCCATCGCCCTTTGTGAAATATTCACAGATGGATTGTGCGCCCTCGGCGGTGATGACTGATTGCATTAGCAATGTTGCCTCGGTCGCGTGCAACGTAATTCCGAGCCCATCTAAGTTCGCCGATGCCTGCCAAGATAACTTGGCGTGCAGCGGATCATTGGTAATGGTAATAGTCTGTAGTGCTTCGGTGTCCGAGATTTGCTGTGGCGCGAATCCCTTTTCTCGCCAAGCCGTGACTACTTCTTCTGTTGTTAGGGCATTAGGAATTTGCGCCATCGGATAGCGCGGCTGAATCTTTGCTAGTTTTTTGCTCATGTGGATTTTTTCATCGCCAATAACTGGATATAAGGCGCAAAGTCACCAGTAGAGCCACTGCCCGTATTTTGTGTGCCATCTGAGCCGGTCGCGCCGGTGCCTGCTGCGCCGGTCGCACCAGTGCCATCTGCACCAGTTGCGCCAGTGCCAGCCGCAGTTGTTCGATGCATCCATGTTGTTCCGCTAGCACCCGGATTCCACCCGGCAATACTTGCAAATTGAGTGATATTAAACGTGTCTCCTGCCGGAGTGGCTTGATAGAATCCGTTGGCATCGAATTTGAATGGGACATCGTGGGTATGGCTCGGCCCAGTGTGCGTATGGCTCGGCCCAGTGTGCGTATGGCTCGGCCCAGTGTGCGTATGGCTTGGGCCGGTGTGTAAGTGAGTCTTATTCTGTAGATTCGTCATTGCCGCGCCGACCGTGCCGCCCGTTGTCCCAGAGGTCGGCGTCGCAACGATATATCGTCCGCCGGCGGTTGCGCTGTAATCACTCCATCCCGAAAGTAACACACCATCAGTATAAGCAATCATTACCGCGAAACAACCTAAGTTGTCACGAACTTCTTGGTTCAATTGTGCCGCTGTTACGATTTCATTGGTGACCCACGTTCTCACGTTTGTTACTCGCGCTTTCGCGCGGATGAACCATTTCTGATTCATTCTGCAAGTTCTTGTTTACTTGCAGGTCGGACTATGCTTTCATCCACTAGGGATGCACCGTCTCTAGTCTCTACACACGCCCAGTCTTGCGACTTGCTGGCTCGCTCTCTGCCTCACAGCCTTTAAGCGACTTTACGGTGTTCTAGCATGTAGATCGCTCTACTGCCGCCCAAGAAACTTAGGCGAAGACCATGCCATATTTACTCCTTTCTATTTTACTTTCTGTTTATAATCTAATATGCCAACCGTGTGCCAGTGCCTAACTGCGCTGTCCCAATGATCCAATAAGACAAAGTGTTTGCTTTTTCGAGTTTGTAAGTGACCACGTGATTTGTTCCCGCTAAATCAATAGTATGCTGCATTTGCCCAATCCAATAATCCCGTCCGGCAATTCCCGTTACTGTCTCACTCACAGTCACACGCCCACCAATTTCTTGGCTCAGAGCTTGGTACATCAGCGCGGCGCTGCGATTAGCATGATATGTAAATCCAACTACTGAATAAGGATCACCATATAATCCCAATAGATAGTCAGAGAAATCTTGCGCGGTTAGCGAGTTTTGTTGCCAGGGTAAATCAAGTTCAAAAGCATTCTTGAAATAAGCCGTGATACTAGACGCATTAGAAGAAATTGCCTTAGTTGGATTTGGAGTGTAGAGTGGAAAACCGCGCACTTGTAATTTAGTAACATACATCTGGCTTGCGCCATTCTTAATATGTATCTTCGCGGTTTCGTTGAAATCAGTAAATGTAATACTTGCCGATGAAGTGCCATCTTTTGCACTGTTATCTGAAGCAGCATTCAGATAATAATCTGTACTAGCTGCCGGAGCTACCGAACTAAGCGCCGGGGCATAGGCAAAAGTAACCGGATTGGTATACTGTGCCCAGAAATCTGCGCTCGCATTCGCCTGCATCGATGGCTTGTCGGTCATTGACCATACTGTAGTTGATGCACTGATACTGCGGGGATGGGCAATTACAGTGACGTGATTATAGAGCTGCTGATCGTTAAAGTCGTAACGAAAGTCGCTGAAAACATTTTGGAATGTGCCAGTTGCGGTGGATGAAGAAATTCGATGATTGCGATTCTGGAAGACTCCTAAGCCACTACCATTGATAAAAAACAGTCCCCACTCTGACTTTGCGACTTCGTTGATCGCATTGCGCGCATTCTTGGCGGCAATCCACCAATAAGGTAGTGTATCCAATGACGCCTCAAAGGATCGCGAGGCGGATGGAAATGGCACATCATCTAGTATCTTGCCAATTGCACAGGTGGTCGTAATGCTCTGATTCATCGCTACATTGATTGTAGCATCTCGGTCAATGTTACGCAGGGCGTCTTCCGCCTCAATAATACACTGTGTCTTATCGCCTACTATCGGTTGCGGTTGGAGTCGCCGAATATAGCCGGTGAACAATTGAAATGCACTACCCGATTGAGTAGCCCGAACTCGGATTGGGCGGGTAGGGACTAAGTTACCTGCGCCGATAGGAGTGCTTGTGTTCTCTGGCGAAAAACGGCGATCGGTATTGTCAAGTTGAAACGAGGCAAAACCAATTTCGGGCAACGTAAACTCGTTCGCGCGCCCGCGTGAGAATGTCATGGCGCGCGTAAAACTTGTAATATCGTCATACGTTCCATTAAACGACCCAGAGTTATTCCAAGAAACTTCGACAAAATAGGTTGCTAAACCCATTATTCCCTACCCTCCTGTCTCTGGAGGTAGGGTCTAATGCGCTGTGCGATCCGTGCCATTTCATAGTCATTGGGCGGAACCAGAGATTGAAATACTATAGTTACGTCGGAATTTCCAGAGGACACTCCGCCCGCGCGATTCACGTCTACTTTTTCGCCAGTCGTTAGCCCAACTATAAATGTATCGTTGGGATAGCCTGGCGGAACAGTAAAACTACCACCGGCCTGATGCCCCGCTATCGCCGGGTAAGACGAAACAGGCGCGGGCGTAGGGATGGTTTTCTTTTGATCCCCACTGCTATCGTTTACGTCAACATGATGGGTAGTAATAGTAATATCGGTATTTTTGGGCAAGTCGTCAATGGCCTTTCGAATTGCGTAAATATCATCCCTGGCCTTGGTACTCATGTCGTCGAAGTTCTTGACAGAGTCGTTTTTGAACGATGCCACCTTATCGCCCATCGAGCCAAACTCAGTCATGTGTGACTTGGATAAATCAGAGGTTTGAGTACGAGCTGAGAGAACAAAGGCCTGGGCATCCTTGTCCATTGTCGTATATTTGCCATGAACAAAATCTCCTGTCCTGGCGAAAGATTCTTGTACTGCTAAGCTACCACCATCAAAATAAGTTTTCATCAGCCCTGTATTGAGCTTGGCACTCTCTGCCATGCTGCCCTGACCACCCTTGATTTGATCCATCGCGCCGGTCATTACTCTAGATATTTCCGGCCCTAGTGGAATGACACCGGATTTAATAGCATTGAACGCATCCTGCCCTGATAGATGAACACCACCAAAGAATTTATCCAATTCCCCTTTCTGGCTCATCAGTTCCAGCGCATAGACCTGCAACCGTTCTTCTGATTGCCTTTTGAAATCGGCTTTTTCTTTGGCATACTGATCAGCCGCAAGTTGGTTTTGGGTTTTATATTTATCTTTGACTTTTAGAATCTCGTCAGCATAACTATTATCCAATGTCCTCATTTTATCATTATAAATATCATCCCACCACTTTTCGGCGGCAATTTCTTCTTCTTTCGTCCTCTTGTTTGCGCCTTCCCGTACCCAGGCAATTTTGTCCTGCCATTCCTGTTCTAGTTTTGCTTTTGTATCACCGAACTTGGTGTCTTGATCGGCCAAAGCAGCCCTTAGTTCCGCGTTACTTTTCAGGGCAGACGCGTTATATCTGGCTTGTGCTTCTTCCTGTTTAGTAAAATCAGTTGTTCCGCCGGTTGCAAATGTAATCTCGGCTTTGAGTCCGCTGGCAGCAATCTCCTGTGCCTTCTTTTTCAGTTCATCCAACTGCTTAGTGGCGATATCGGCGGCATTTCCTGTATCTATAACTGATTTGCCAAAGTCCTTTGCGGTTGAAGAACCATGAACAAACATATCACCAGCTGCTTGAATTACTTTTGACATAGCGGCAGTTTGCACCGCTGCCGCTTCTGCAGCCGTGCCGCCCGCTCTGATTGTGTCAATATATGCTCGATTGCCTGCAATTTGTGCATCGTTCATTACTATAGCGCGTTGGGTTGCGTCTATACCTTCTTTAGTAATATTCAGAAATTCTGATAATCTCTGTGCTGCTTCACCAATTGCCGGCGCGAGCAGTTTGCCGAATGCCAGTGCAAGGTTTTCTGCTGCTACTTTAGCGCGTTTCATTGAATCTTCTGCTTTATCTGCACCACCGGACAGATTGCCTAATTCACCCTGGCTTTGTTTCAGAATCGCGTTAAAAAATGCCTGCTGTTGCTCCTGCTCAGTTAGCGCATCCACAGATTTGTGAATTGACTCCGCATAAAGTCTATATGCCTCTTTGGTATCTAGTACCAATCCTACGCTTCTCAGCATACGCGGGGACTGATACTCAATCGCACGCGTGATGGTCTCATATGCCTGTCCTGTCTCGATCCCAAAGGCATTGGCGCGGTCTTTTGCTAACATCATCAAATTGCTCATCTGACCCAGGTCAAGCGATAAACCCGTAGCCAGTGTTTTTGCGCCAATAGAAACTAACTGCATCTCTGAAACCGTACCCTCGGACGCCGTTCGCATCGTATTGAGCATCGCTTCCGAGGACAATCCTGCCTGGGCAGCAAGAGTTTTGAACGCGCCTTCCTGCGCCAAAGACGCCGCGCCCATTTCTGCTAACCGTCGAACACCTTCAACACTTAATGAAATTCCAAGCGCACTGATAGCAGTACTCAAAATACCTGCCGCACTGCCCATTATATTAAAGCCCGCAGAAGTTCCTTCTGCTGCCTGCTTAGCTTCTCCGCCCTTTTGCGTCAACCCCTTAAGTCCTTCTTCAACGGACTTCAGATTGCGGGACGCCTCATCTACGGCGGAGATAAGGATACGGATTTGCTCGTCAGAAGCCACGCGCGTAACTCCTTGAGATAAGCCAGTAATTTGAATTGTTCCGGCGTTCGGTCAAAAATGTCTTCACCACACTCCTTGAGTGTTTGTTGTAGCACTCGTGCAGCGTGAACACGCCGCAAAATTACTATATCCTCGTTCTCTAACTCTGAAGGCAGGCATCCAAATTCCTTACAGAAATAGGACATCTCCAGGTATTCATCGCCATCACCCTTGCCCTCTACTGCGTCGGCGATGGCGACAATGGAAGGGGGCTTAGTTGAAAGTCCTCACTCAAACTCTTACGTACTGCCTCCACGATCCAGGGCAGCAACGCGAGTTCCAGATTATCTAATGGACTAAGTCGCGCCGCAAGTTCTTGCCGCTGTGCCTCGGCAATCAGATTTTCATAGTACAAGACCGCAATGGATCGCGTACTGATCTTTTGTGCGGGCGGAGAATCCGAAGTATCCAAGTCTTTTAGTTCCTGTTCTCGTTTACGTCGTAGATCGACGACCTGGATTATAGCTAATTGGTTTTCTTGAATAGCAGCACATGGCTGCGGTGCAGTAGACCCATCGACATTTTTCAGATTCCAGCCGACCAGTAGCTCTGAGAACATCTTCTGTGTGGTTTCGTAGTCTGCCCTTCGCCACTCGTTATACTGCTTGATAGTCACCTTATCCACGCGCTCGATCCATTCGCCCGCGTGTCCGGGTAGATCACAAAGAATCTTCTTTGGCACTTTGCCCCCTTTTGATTTTAATAGACACCTTTGGTTACACTACCACTAGCCAATGAAAATGTCGCACGTGCGGTAACCAATCCTGCGACCGGCGCTCTGACCTCGTTGCTATCCACTAGCATACACGCAGTGTATTTCACTGCGCCGGTTGCCGATCCCGCCGGGCCAAACGTAAGCAGCGTGATGTAGCCACTGACACCAGAGCCAGTGAGTACCGCCAAGTTTCCGCTGGCAGAATCGTCCCCGGCCCAGCCTTCGTACTGAAATTTGGCATCCCCTAACCCAGAGCCAGAGCGTTGTACGCTGTTGTCACCAAATCCGGTGACTTCGGGATTATTAACCGATTCAGTCAGCAGACAGTTATTTCCGTCGCCGCCAATGTTGACTGTAGTGCCAGCGGCGTTGACCAGGGTGAGACTGGAATTTTTTCCGTGAATATTTGCCATATTATCTCCTTATCCTGAAATCGTATTCTGCCAGCAAGCACTCTTGACAATGCTTGCACTGGCAAGCGAAAGTGTTGCACGCATCGTGACTAGCCCCGCGACCGGCGCGCGAATCTCCGCGCTATCAATCAACATACACGCGCAGTATTTGACCGGACAAGTGCTGCCAACAATAGAGCCGGAGGGTGCATAGGCAATTTGTGTGATCGTGCCTTTAAGCCCTGCAAACACTGCCATATTACCCGTAGTCGCAGTGTCGTTTGCCCATCCCTCGTACTGGAATTTGGCATCATTCAATCCACTGCCGGCGCGTGCTACGTTGCTCATTCCGAAACTCGTGCGCTCTGGGTTATTAACCGATTCAGTCAGCAGACAGTTATTTCCGTCGCCGCTGAGATTCTGACTTGCGCCTGCCGCATCTACAAATGCGACAAAGGCATTTCGACCGTGAATGTTCGCCATAGATAATTCTCCTTTCTATATAGATCGTTTATAAATCTATTCTACCCCATTGCGGTATTCTTGTTTCCGCCGAAACGAATTATCATCAATGGATTTATCTAGTCGTGGAGAGACATTGAACAAGTCAAGAAATCCTTGATTGCGATATTCGTAGCCACCCAAGTTTCCCCAAAACACCAACCACTCCGCTTGGGTGGGCTCACGCCCGTGGCTTGATTGCATTAGCGATGCGAACTCGTTGCCCTTTTTGGCGTTCCATGCAATGTCTGCAAGGACGACATCATTCAACGGCTGTCCGATAAATTCCGCCGCCGGAACTAACCAATCGCCTCCATTGTGAATGTATCCATCAATACACTCCTGTTTGCATGGAGGATTTCCGTACAACGCATAGTCAAATTGTGCTTTCAGTTCAGAGATAATCCTTGCTCGCATCTGAGGAACCGTTTCGGCGCTCGCCACCCGAGGAGTTGTGAGCAAAATGGATGCCAACATAAGTGCCACTGAAACAACGATCGTTCCAATTTTCCACTTCATTACATTTGCTCCTTGCCAGAATACTCTGGCGCTATAGTTACTGGAATATGTCGTTTTGCTTTTCGTTCCGATAGAACAACTTGTTCGCTCGGCTTATATACTAAGAACCGGGCATAATTGAAATCCCGCTCTTGGATAATTTCTGAGTGTCCCTTGACCCAATCCACTAATTCTTGTGGATCGTGATAATAGTATAAATGTTCTTTCCCGTCGATAGCGTTGCCAGCATTCGTCAGGAAGTTCACCGCGACGCATTTACCCAATCGCTCGATTGTCTGGAGCAATACCTTTGGATCAGGGACACGCTCTATCACATCGAACGCAAATACTAAGTCCGCTTTATCGCGGTATTCATCGAATGGATAGAACTGTGCATTGATCTCGTGAAGTTTGAGCCGCCATTCTAGGAACTTGGTGCATTCGCTCGGATAATCGGTGAACGCGACCTTATATCCACTTTCCGCAAATTGGATTCCGTCCGTGCCTACACCACAACCGAATTCTAATAATGAAGCCGGCGGCGCAAAATTCTCGCGAATGATGCGGCGATAGGGAATTTTCCACTGGTCTTCACCAAACCAGATCAAATGATAGAGTAACGTTTGGCTCTCGCGGTAGAATTGCTCAGCAGTTTTGCCACTTTGCAGAAACACGTCAAACTCTTTTTGCACCGTTTCATCGTGCCCACCCGCCCACTCGGGCTTGAACTCTTCCCCAGTTTCACGTAAATAAGAGTATAAATCTTCTATGCCTGTTGTCACTGTACCTCCACTATCCAACCGTCTCGCACTCAATCACGAAGTCCAAGGGTATCCATACCGTTGTGCTATTTTGACTTGACAAGAACGTCTCCCCGTTCCACCCGCCTCCGCGCGCGAGCCACACTTTCATCGCGCTACCGCCCAGAGTATCATCCGCCATAATCGCAGCGCGCAGATCGGGTTCGGCCTGGAATGTTTTGTTCATCGTCTCAACTGAATTCCCTGTATCACGGATACAACACTTGATGGAAATCGAGTAGTTGACATATTGCGCGTTACCGAACGCAAACTCTTTCGGCGCGAACGCGGGCGCGAAGAGAATGTAAATACAACCACTCGTCGTTGTATCGAGGCGCCCCCAGTCATCTTTCGTCAGATTGCCTTTCGGCGAACTGGAATCAAAGATACTGGCGCTCTTGGAAACGAGCGTTGCTATTAAAGCATCAACGAGAATCGAGCCACTGGTTAGCATATCATTCCATTGTCTTTGCGACTAAATCCGCGCCGATACGTTTCGCTGTGCCTTCGACATTACTCTTGAAGCCGCCGTCCTCGATAGTCAAACGAATGAAATCCAATCCAATGCCGTAGGGGGATTGCCATGCGCCGTGTAATCCCTTTTTAAGGTAACCTTGATTTGTGCCGTAGTAGGCAATTGACCTCTGCACCGCATAACCCAGTTTCTCATCGCCTAATTTCCAGCGCGCCCATTCCTTGAGCGGCTCGATCGGCGCCCAATGCGGTCGTGTGCCGTAGAAAACATACTTTGCTTCCGGCGCAGTCGGTCCAACTGCAAGGGTCATCTTGGCTACATCGATTTCACTGGATACCGAAGCCATCAGATTGCGCTTATATGCAACTGGCTCGAGTTTGCGTTGCATAATGCGCGTAATCTTCACTCCCAATGATCTGAAATTAGATTCTACAATCTGTGGTGTCCACTTAGGAAACTTGGCGAATTTGCCGGCAAGTTCGGTTGCACCCTGGGTACTGGTCTGGAAGACTACAGGCACAATTCACCAATCCACTCTGCCACGTTCTCGGTCGCCTTGTTGCTGTAGCGCATCTGATGTAAGAAATCCTCACGCCGCTCTTCCCAGTCTACGCGCCCTGCGAGTACATTCTCTACCTCTGCTTTTAATGACTCCGGCTCGCACTCCGGGATCGCATCGTGCTGGATAGAGTAACCGGGCATCTGCACAACAACAGAGGGGACATCCATGCAAGCCGCATCTACCACTGTGTTGCTGGGACCGAGCGCAATCACGCAATCAGCGCACGCGAGCAGCGGCTCAAGATATAATCGCGTCACCAAACATCGGCAGCCAAACTCCTCTGCCATCTTCATATAGTTCTGCTCGATACCCTGCGCTTCGCCGGGATGAAGTTTTATTACAAGTTGCTCGAATCCCGCTGTCATCACATATCGTAACACAGTCTCAAAGCGCGTGGGATCATCGTGAGCATTGGTAATTTGTCCCCAACTGGACATATACGCTACTACTAGCTTGCTGCTATCGAGTTTTAGCGCGCGCAGCGCCCAGTCGCGATCTTTGCGGTATTCTGTCCAGCGGTCGAAGAGCGGCGAACCGGTCAAGCGTACCTCGCCCTTGTAACCATTGCGCCGGTAGAATTGTTCCATATGCGGTGTTGCGGCGAGATAATCACAGATACTTGTCTCGTGGATATCCGGTGAAATCTCGGGCAACGCATAGGGATTTGCGTGTGAGACGTGCATTGTCGGAACACCGCGCGTCTTTGCCCACTGCGCCAAGCCACCAAAAACCTCGGTCACATCCTCGTGGGTCACCACCATCTTGATTTTCCGCGCCTCGCGTAGTGTATCTAGCACAGAGAACCGTACTATCTGATTCGCGAAACTTTGATGCACATAACCGGGTAGCCACTGACTTAGATTTTCACCTAGTCCATTACACGAGAAGCTATACCACTCTGGCATTTCCTCGATCCGCTCTGCGATAGAGTCTACTGAATCTGCGAATACTTTTGCTGTGAGCGTGGTCGCCTCATTATATGCCATCATCTGTGCTTGCTGCGAAATGCCGCGCAGAATCGGTATTACGCGCTCGCCGTAGATTTGCGCCTGCGCCTCGGCGGTCTGGGGGTCAAATACGGCAATGTCCATTTTGCGTTTTAGGAGCAGCGGTGTCAGGGCTTTAGTTGTTACGCCGCCTGAAAGAAGAATCAGTGGATTCATTTTCACTTCTGTGTACGAGATAATTGTGGCATTGGAGAGTCCTGAAAATAAATGGGTATCCGTTGTGTTGTAATTTGTGTTCTTGTCCATTGCCAACAAGCAGTACCTTCACAATTACAATGCCTTACCCATTGTTTTCCAGCAGTAAAATATTCTATTGTGTACCAAACTAAATGTGGAATCTCTGCATTCATTTTGTTTCCACTTTCTGCGCTTTTGTGAGCAAGAGCGCTTCGGTTTTGTTCGCGCAACGATGACAATCTTCTTCAGCCACACACCATTGTTCGCCAAATTTCTCTGCCCATCCTGCTTCTAAAGATGCACGAGCTTCCTTAATCGTTCTGATTCTCTTTGTACTTCCGTTTCTATTGCATAAAGATTGTAGAGTTCTGTTCATTCATTTACCACCAAACCACATCTTATTGAAATCAGTATCCTTGTGCTCGGTATTCTTCCAGGATTCTTCGCTAACATCTTGTCCAACAACCCGAATGTTTCTTGGCGAAATATCTTTTGCTGATACCACACTAGATTCTGGCATTGAACTATCTCTAAATACCGTTGATCCTTTTGGTAAATAAATTTCCAATATCGAATGCGGTTCACCTTCTGAAGTATCTTGAAGCTGTTACTTGATAACCTTGACTTGCTTTAGATTCCCAAGGAATATGCCTTCTACATCATTTGGATATTCGTTTGCACCGCCTTTCCCAGATTCTCTTGCTAATAAACCTTGCTTTCTAATTGACCCAACATTTGATGTAGGAGTAACATGATAGAGCACTGTTCCCTTGGATAAAGTATACGATGGTTGACTACCGCCCCCTCCCCCGCTCCCGCCAACTTCTCCGGGACGTCCGGCATGCTCAAAGTTACCAGAACCCTGACCCCCAAATGATTCTCTAAGTTTTATTTTCCAAAACATTAGCTTTGCTCAAAAGATAACTGTTTAGGCGTTGTGTTATATCGTACTTCATCGGCGCTTTCAAATTCACTCCTCGAAAATCTGCTCCAGCAGTCCATCTGTTTGCTGCCACTGTTGCGGCAATCTGAATTTCGTCCAGTACATCGTTTGCCAGTCGCGCCGGCGGTGGCGTCTGTAGAAGAGTCGCCTGGGCTTTGAGCTGTCGTTCTCTTCGAGTTTTTTCATCGGTTGTCCAATGTACGTAGAACGCCTGTGGTAACTGCGGCATGGCAGCCAATCCAATTCGTTCATAGGTCTCTACCAATTTGTCCAGATTATTTTCTAACGTCAATCCCCAACCAAACTTGCGCTTTCTCTTTGCATCGCGCTTCAAGAACTCGATGTTATCAATCGCCTTAATCAGCGCATCGTGCCATTGTTCCGGCGTGTTCTCGACCACCGCGCCGTGTTCCGCCAGCTCCGCATAGACGTTGCTCTTACTCGCAATCCACGGTACACCACAGATCAGATATTCCATTGCCTTAATCCACGAGCGGTGATTGTCGTAACTCTTATATCCCTCGCGCATATCTAGCGGCGCAATTCCAATGTCGAACGTCTTAACGATGTGCGGCCATTGTTGCGGTGATACGCCGGTTTGTAGTACTAGTTGCTCTTTCGGGATATTGAGCAAATTTGCTAATCTTGGATCATTGCCACAAATCTTAATCCTGACTTGTGTTCGTTCCTTACAGACCTGTTCCAGTGCTTCTTTGATCCCACTAAATATCCATGAGTCGTAATGAGAAACCGAGCCGCCCCATCCAATAGTCACTACTCCCGGTTGCAATTTCTGTGGCTGTACGTTCAGATACCAATTACCCTGGGCGTAATTCGGCACCCAGTATCCCGGCACTACGTCTTTCCAGTCATCGAGTATAACTTTACTGGGGCTAGTTAGCCCGTCACAATGCCTAAGTCCCTCAGTCAAAAGCGCAACCGGAGATTCAGACAGCTTTTGCGCGTTCTTGATCCAGAACTCGTGAGCAGGATTACTGTGCGGGAGACTGGGATAATCATCGTCTAAATCCGCCACAACCGCACGTCGTAAGCCGCGCCAATAATCAATTGCATCTATTATGGATCTATCGATCAGATTCCGCTGTACTACAATCACTTGTGCCGAGCCCACCAGGTCTTGCACCGCCGGGTTAGAATAGTCAGCGAAACTCTGGATATAAACCAGTTTTGCGGTGTGCTTGCCACTACGATTCAGCACATCTGCGGGGGAAAGGGCGCGCCACTGACTGCAATTCCACTCCGATTCTCCGTCCGCAAATATTGTACAGATATTCAACGTTGCCCCCTATCCTTTCTTACTGCCTCACCTCGATGTCATTACTCTGATCTTTCTCCTTGTGCGTTGGTGCACGCGGATTCTTGAATTGATCCTTGCTAAACCGCATTGGCTCGCGATCTCCGTCGCTCTGTACAGCAGTCTTATCGGCCACACTGATCCCGCCCACATAGCCCAGATGTCCATAAGTCAATCCGGCGCGACTCAGATCGCTTGCCAATAATAACTTAATTCCATCGTCAAAGTCTTTTTGGAAAACTTGACCCCGCGTGCGTTCGCCCGGTGCAAGACGGACATTGGTGCGCGCTTTCTCTGCGCGCGCGACCGCATAGTATGTATTCAGATCACCGAGTTGACCATAGATATTACAAGCACTATTGGCGGGCGGAGTGTAACCCTTGGTTGCCAGGACAGTGTCAATTTGATTCGCGCCCTGAGCAATCCAATTATTCACCTGGCTCTGGGTAGGAGTGGTGCTTGCAGAAAAGTCGCTTGCATTTTGTGTCAGGTTCGAGCAATATGCTGCAACACTAGATGAAGTTGTATATGCCATTTTATTTTATCATCAATACGGATGGTTTCGCGACACTGCGTACATAACCCAAATCACACTGTTGCTGAACATCCTTCGCGTGCTGGGCAATGAGTTCGTTCGCCACCCGCGCGCGCATCTGTGCTTGTGTCTCGGCATAGCCGGGCGCAAACGCAATCAGCGTAGCGACCACGCGGCAGAAACGCAAGGAACAAAATGTGCTTTTTCATTGTGCCTCCCTATTTTCTTAGAATCTCTTTCATCCACTCATCGCCGCGCTTTGCCGCCTGGCACAACGCGAATGTGAACAAGTAGCAAACAGCAACGAGAACGATCAGTCCAGTCCAAATCATTTTGCCACCTCTTTCATCCTTCCGCCTTCATCCTTCATCCTTATTTTTATCACCACCTCCACCCGCCCCGCGCTCAGCCAGCGCAGCAGCCACAGCCGCAGGCGCGAGGCGCGGATGATCTGCACATCGCCGTAAACGGTGCAGCCACGGCGAGCGAGCAGCGCGGAGACGGCGGAAACGCAGGAGGTGACGGTCTGTTCGGGAGTTGGTTGTAATGCTGGTTTGTGTTTCAATTCCTTACCTCCAGTTTCGCCATTCGGTTATCCAATTCCTTAATTGCTTCGACAAGGATTGGCGTCATCATACCGAAATCAATCCCCTTGGCGTCTTTAATTTCGTCATCCAGCGGCCACGTGTGAATCACTTCAGGAAACACCTTCTCCACCTCCTGCGCGATAAAACCCAGGTAGGGTTTGTTGAGTTTGTAACCATTCAATCGGTCGTTGATTCGCTTGTTCCATTCAAAGTTCACACCGACAATCCGCCGCAAGCCCGCCATTGCATTTTGAATGGGTTTTACCTTCCGCTTGAATCGTTTATCAGATGTCGTGGGAAACGAAGTAGCATGACAAGCCCCATTCACCTGTAGCGGACTGTCCGGTCCCGTCGTCCCAATGCCGACGTTGCCGGAACTATCTATAGTTACTTTATCCCCACCGCCTAACGCTGCCTGGTAAGACCATTTGAACTTGTCGCTATCCGAGTTATCCACTCCCATTACCCAGCTGACATTTGATACAAATTGAATAACCGGGTCACCGCCGATCGCACCGCCGGTTTGTATCGTCAACACAGCGCGTGATAGACCATCGGTGTTGTCGGTGTTGTACACGCGCGCGGTCAAGTCACTTCCTACAGATGCGGCGGATACGCTCAGCGCCGCCAGCGTCAGCAGCCCCGCGCTGTTCGTCGCGAGGATCGCCGCCGCCGCGCCGGGGTTGGAACTGGCTCCGTGTGCAGTGGCAGTTAGTCCGAGATGCGTGTCCACTTGCGCGTGCGTGTTCGTGCCGATATTGGTTACTTTGGTATGATCAATTGCGGTTAAGTTCTTGAGTTGAATCTTATTTGTTGTGCCCCCAGATACAATAGGCAATACATCCGAACTAGCCGAGGTTGTAACTTCACTTAACTGCGAAATTTTCAGATCTGCCATCAATATTCTCCAGTCAGAAAAGCCCCGCTCTCAGTCAATATACAATCACCGGTTTCCTGCAACAGGTGATAGCGATAGGTCGTACTCATAGAGCCAGAAGAAAGTTCAAAGGAAGCCCGTGCCGCAACAATTGAATTTACTACTATTCTAGTCTCCGCGCTAGCCATCCGCATCGAGGCACAGTAATTGATGCCACTAATCCCCTGGGGCGCAAACCGCACAAGTCCTTGTCGTTTGCGCATTTGGTTAAAAATATCAAGGTTCAATCCGGTTGCGTTATTTGCCCATCCTTCATAAGATATTTTTGCGTCACTGATTCCACTTGCTGAACGAGCAATGTATTCATCTGCGAATATAGAAACTTCTGGATTAATAACGCTCTCGGATAGTATAATATTGTTGCCATCTGCGCTTAAATCCGCGCTTGCTCCAGTAGCATCCTCAAAATAAAACAGCGCATTCTTGCCATGGATTTGCCCCACAGGATATTTCCTACTTATCCCACGCCGTCATCGCACTTGCGCCCGCGCCGCTTGCTGCTACGCCTAGTTGACACGACGCGAGGATCGGCGCAAAGAATGACAGCCCTTCGCTTTTGCCGTCGCTTGCGGACAAACGCCAAAGTACCGTGCCTGTATCAATAGACGAGCCACTAAACCAAATTGCATACGCGGTTGCCGCGCAGGTTGTGAGTCCAATAGCGGTAAGATATGCAGGCGATGCGCAAAGAATTGCACTGCCCACAGTAACAACGCACGAGGGAGAAGTTAGGTATCGTTTCATAGATTATTCCTTATGGTGATTTAGTCGCGCTTCAATGCACGCGGTAGCTTTATCGTTAGATGCAATGCCAAGATATTCTGTGATCTGCTCAATCGCTGCCTGCGGATTTTGCAACATGGTTTCATATTGCAGTTTCAACGGTTCTAGTCCGCGCATCTGGAGATGCAAACATAAGGTAAGGTACCGGACAAACAACTGTGCATGTTCGGCAGAGCGCAGATTGGATGGCGGGTAACTCAACAACGACTGGACAACGGACTCTTCGCGTCGCCGAATCCAGATGACCTTCGGCGTATATAGAAAAGGTATAAACTTGAACAGCGTCAGGCATAACCTTGGGTCTTTCCACCCCCAGTCCCCGTTCTTTTCCTGCCGCTCCCGAATCTTTTCGGATAAATCATATTTTATTTTATTGATCTGCGGAAGGGAGGGCGGATTCCAGATTGTACCGCCCGCCCCGCCGATTATTCGTTCACTTGCCTTGCACATCTCGTAGTCTTCCCAATAACCGCGCTCGTTGTGCTCATCCACATTCTTCTCGGCATTCATCTCGACGCCTAGCGTTTGCACAATCTCGGCCACCATGCTCGTGCCCGAACGCGGTAACCCGACGACTACGATCTGCATTTACATACTCGATGCGCCAAGGCGATCGGCCAGATAACTCAATCGTGCGCCCGCGAAATCTACCAAGTTCCCGGCCGCGCCACAAGCACTGGTCATCAACCGGAAGTGCAAAAGCAATAACTGCCCTGCCACGTCAAAACTTGGTAGAAGCGTAGTTAGCGATGGACTGAGTCGACTCCAAGCAGTAGAGGCACTCAGCGTTGAGGTGGCCATGATCGCTGAGGCGGTTTTCGCCGAGCACGGCCCAGTGATGTAATTCCAGTTCATGCGAATACCCAGACCGCTCGCTTTAGTCATGTCGGTATTAGTTATGAGGTCAAAAGTTAGCTTCATTGACCCACCGGGAATTGCTATGTCAGGCGGTGCCCACAGCGCAGTATCAAGGTGCATGTCGCACGTCGCGCTTGACGGCGACCAAGTAGGCACATTGAAAAAACCACCGCTTGCGCCCTCGGAGATACCGATATAAAGAGAACCAGTGGTCGCATGACCACATGCGCCTACATTGCCCCACCATACACGCGCGGGGAGTGGAATTTCATTCCACACGCGTGCACAGCCGGTCATTGTCTGATAACCACCGGTACTGATATCTGTATAATTGCTTGCGTCGCTACCCGCACGCACGCCTCCGCGCGCGAGAGTTTTGCGATTTACTCTAAAACCTGCCATGATAACTCCTTGCCAGGTGCTCCCTGGCTTACTTTATAAGTATTGTGGTGTTCAGATCGCTCAACTGTGCAATGGCTCGGAGAACAGGCCTTTCGGTCTCCACCCAGCAAGAGGATTCTTGCCCCTGCCGTTCCTATTGGCATTTTCCAATAGTACTTTACGTCTTAGTGACGGGTCGCCCTCAACGCACTACAATACTTACTCAGTACGAAAAGATAATTGCTATCTTACTTACACAACACTTGTAACCAAGTACCCCGAATCAGCGCTCGTGACCTTCGAGTCCCAATTCTGCAAGCATTCGATTACATCCTGATGTTCTTCCATTTCACGATACCGATTGACCTGACGCGCTTTCCACTGGAAAATGTAACCTGCTGCCGGGATCATAAGTCCCGGGGTCGTAGGCACATAACCAAAGAATGCGTAGTTGCCCCAGATGTCGCCGAAGCTGTCCGTCGCGCCTTCGAGCGCATTGTTGATGACCGCCGTGCCGATGATGATCTTGTCAATGTCGAACAGCGATGCGATCAACGCCGGAGTCAAAATACCCAGTTGTGTGTATTTGATACGATCCATCAGATCAGGATGACGACGAAGCGAAGCTAGTACTGTCGCACCCATCACACACACATTCGGATACCGCCCGATAAGGCCACGGATTGTCTCACGAATACCACTCGATCCTGTCACATCTTTGATAGGATCACTGGTATCAGCCGACCATGCACCGCCGTTGTTGATTGCGTTCGCAGTACTCGTGGTTGTCCAGTTACCTGAAGTTTGCACTAAGTCCGCTACGTCCTTCTCCAAACGAATCAGGAGCTTTTCAGTCGCGAACTCGGTTGCCTCGCGGTCTGGATTCAGCGGATTGTCCGCGTTGTCCACGATCTCGTCAGGAACCGTTTTCGCCGCAGCGTATTCCACTGCCGCGTACGGCCCGGGAGCAGACAGCGAGTAATCCACTCGCGCGGCACGCGTACCCGGCGCGCGTACCTTTGCCTCGTCGCGGAACCAAGCGCCCTTCTCGAATTTGAAGTACAGGTCGCTTTGTTTCACAACAGGAACGATGGGGAAAATCTGATCCGCGATGTAGTTGACGTTGCGGTAGGCAATGCTGATATTTGTCATCGGCGCATCAATATGCACCATATGACGGGTCGGTGTCGCAAACCGCTCAATCTTTGGATCGCGGTAAACGTATTGTCTCATGTTAGTTCACCTCCTTTATAAGATAATTACGATGCCACCAAGCCAAACGCGCAGGGCAGCAAGAGAACATTGATATAAGCATAGCTAGTGGCTGGACCATTCTCCAATGCACGTGCAAACGCAGGCGATGCTGTGCCGGGCACAAGCTTTCTGCCTGCCCCACAAGCGCCTGCCGTTAAGAAGTTGCCTGCATAGATTGGACTGGCCTCCGTGCCTGCCATAGCCTGGTCATTCGACGCACTGACCAATAACTTAGTGCACCCAAGCAAGCGAACCTGCGCCTCTTCGTATTGACACGGGCTGTTTTGTAGCACACCAACGGGATAAGGGTTCGATGCTCCCGTTGACAGAAACACTTCCTGATTGCTCGCCGAGTTCAACATCACGAACCGATACTGACGTGTACTTGCGGACAGATCCTCTCCTGCAATGAAAGGCGCATCCGCGATTCCGAGATTGAAATAAGCTCCCATGTTAAATCACCTCCTTATAGAATTCTGTTATTTGTGATCGATGTGCGTGTTGCAATCACTGTACTGTCGCGCAAGGTCTTGCCGTTCGTTACCGACTTTGATGTATGCTTTAGCATACCCTTCGGCGTACGGCTCGGCGCGGAACAAGTCAATCCGCACTTTCTCTACTTCCGCCAAGAACGGGTCTTGTCCTTCACCATCGAATCGCTCAGAGCCGGTTGGCTCGAACAGTCTACTGTTTTTTGAGACCTCATTCAATTGCTTGAACAAGCCCTCGAAATAACCATAGTTCTCTTTTTTATCCGAGGTATCCGCGTCGTACATCCAGAGCATGTGCATACCCAGTTCGTCTTGCTTTGCCGGTAGCGCACTGAACTGCTCTGCCGCTTCTACGAACTCGACCGTCCGACGAAGCTGACGCTCGGCCGCGAACTGGTGAACCAGCGCTTCGTGCTTGGCTTCCGAATCTGCGAGTTTAGCGGTCATCAGGTCAATAGTCGCCTTCATCTCAGTAAAGGATTCGGCTTTGGCACGCGCCGCGGCTTGCTCGGTGCCTTCGTCTGCGCCTTGATCTTTCTTATCCTCGGCATCCTGAAGTTTCTTCAGGGCATCCGCTTCCGACGCGCCAGCGTCCATCATTTCTTTCATCTGTTTCTTCTGCGCGTCTGACATTTTACTCTTATCCATATTCCCTCCTTGTGTGGTTTCCACGTGCACTTGATGCCGCGTGGGTGAATCAAAATTTTCATCCTCAATGGTCTTTGTGCCAAATGCCTTATTTTGTTTTGCGCTGAATACCTGAACATCCTGTCCGAAGAACGGGGTCGTCGTGACCGCGATTCCAACCAAAACATTATCAAACCACGCGCCGGTCTTCGGATCTTGGTATTTTGCGCCTTCGTTCAGGCTCCAGATAATCTCGGGGCTTATCGCGCGGTAGCGATCTTCGTTCAACAAATCCTCGCCTATTTTACTGAATTCCACACGCTCGGCATAAATGCCATCAGGTCGCAACGCGATCTCTTTTACACGCCCGATAACCCCGGGTTGGGTCTTGTCATTACCGTGTTCCACATTAATCGATAATCCGTAGCGTGGCAATCCTTGCTTCCAGTTGCTGTAAATCTCTCGCGCACGCTCGGGCGTAATATCCAAAATACGCTCGCCGCGATAAAATTTACCAATGGGCATAATTTTGAAGGGATGCTTGAAGTCCTGCGCCATGAACCCTTCAACCGCGATGCGCTCGCTTGCGCTCATTTTCTCCGGTATACCGGTCTCTTGCACTTTGAAATATTCATATACGCCATCGGGAATCTTGAACTTCTCGCGAATTTCCTCGGCGCTATGTCCCTCGACTATGCTTGCATAACATACGGCGTACGCGTTATCCACGTCGCCCTTGGCTTCGACCTTAGCAATACAACTATCCATTTTCCCTTTTAGTTCGGGTGGACATTTTCCAGGCATAAGCTATTCCCTCCTATTATTTCTTTGGAAATACCGCCGCAATCAGTGGTACAAGCGCGGCGCAATAGATCAGCAGAAACAATTGCCAGAAACGCGGTCTACCAAGTAGCTCGCGAAATTGGTCAAAGGTCATTTCGCCATCTCCCTCAGTTTCTCGTCCATTATGACATATCCCAATCCCGCGCCTGCACGTTGGAACATATCAATAATCTCCTCGACCACCTTCTCGCCCTCGACCTGCTCCATTAAGAACCACTGAAGAAACAACGCCGCTTGCGAATCTTCCAGTAAACAAAGCGCGTGTTTCTCTTTGAGTGAAGTTGTAACCTTTTGTTCCAAGTCCAACGCGGTTTTGAAATATGCCTGTGGCGCATCACTCTTGCCCAATGTTACCGCGTTCAACGTATCATAACCCGGCGCATCGCCTCGGTCAGCAATATAGAGCGCAATCTTGTCCGCGTGGCCTTGTTCCTCGTCCGAGGACTTACGCATCCATGCCGCCATGCCGGGGAAGTTCAGTGCCTCAAAGGACATTGCCATCGCGCGGTAAGTTACATGAGCGGTACGCTCTATTGTCAATTGTGCGTTGAGCGCGGCCAAAACGCTAACTGGTAACTGCATCCGTCGCTCCTTGCAAAACCAGAAACTCGCGCGAGCCATCGGCATAAATGATTATTTCAAGAACTGGATTTTTATCTTCTGGCTCAAAGTCCACGTTAACCTTGATTCGGCGAACAATCTCATTTGAGTTTAGCATATAATTCTTCCCATACCCTCGGGGCTTTATAGTTCCTTGACCCTGACCTTAGTCGAGATATTTCCGCAAGCGTTTCCTCAACTGCAATTGCACGTTGCTGTGGGCTTCTAGCCCATTTCCAAAAATTTGAACTGTAAGGAGTAATTCCGCCCGCTTTCGCTAATTCATTAATGGCATTGTCAGATAAATGTCTAACTAATCCAGAACGATCTAGCTTTAGATGCGTAACCTCGTGCGCTATAATTCCACGTAATGATTTTTGGTCTTTCATCGCCTCTGGAAACACAGTTATTCTCACATCAACCGGGTCATATCTAGCATATAACCGTTTCTCGGGGATCGTAGTAGATGATACATTGTTATAAACTATATCATAATTACTTAATTCATATTCTTTTGCAATTTGCGATACCAATTTCTCGCGACCAACTTTATCAATTGGCATTTTGTCACTTCCACCGCCCGGTCCACTACCACCAACTTCTCCGGGACGTCCGGCGTGTCCTGCATTGCCTGACCCAAGACCACCGAACTGCTCTCCGGCAGAAAACCGCTCGAACACACCGCTGCCCGGTGCAGTCTCGATCTTCAGCGTGCACCGACAATTGGCGTAACACGTGTCACTGCCGTCTCCAGGTATTCCTGCCCGCGCAACCATATCGTCCCAATTTTCGTAGATTCCCGCTTTATCGGGGCAAGTATTACAGTGCTTGGCATTGTCATCTAGCACACGCTCAACCTTCAGGTTATCGCCGTTTGGGTCTTCGGCAATCGCGTCACCGATACCATTGAAGATCGCATTCCAAAATCCGCCGGCATAACTGGCCACGCGCCCGGTGAACACGCCCAACGTTGCCGTGAGTGCGGCCACTCCGCCCAGCATAAACGCGGGATCGTGCATGTCCAATCGCGCACGCGCGTCAATCGCAGGGATCAGGCTGTTCTCCAGCCACGTCTCGTTGGTTGTCACCAACTGTTGTAATGTCGCCAAGCCATTAGGACTCAACGCTCCGCTCGCGCCTATCTGCATCGCGCCGAGCAGGCCCGCGCGCCCGGCATCTATTAGCATCACAAGCAGTGCCGCAAGCGCAGCAGTCAGAATTGCATTTCTCACGGTCTCATCTTGTTCGTTTGCTAGTTTCTTGCTCGTGCTGTCCTGCCAGTCCGCATAGATCGCTTCAAGTTGTCCCTGGTATTCGTTGGTCGCGGTCTCATATTTCGCGCCACCGTAGGCGCGGCGAGTCTGTACTTGGAACTCCTCACTCGCTTTTTCTGTTGTCCCTTTCGGCATTCCGCGTGCCGGAGCCTGTGCGCCAGGATTCGGCGACTCACCCGGCTTTGGTGCTTCGACTGCTGTGCCTTTTGGTTGATCCTGTTTGTTGCCGTTCCCGTTGCCGCTCGGTACTTCGGTCTTCGCTTGCTGAGCTTGTTGCAGTGCGGCGAGTTGCGCTTGCTTACCGGCTTCTGCTTTCCGTTGCATATCTTGAATAGTCGGCGCGCCCTCAGGTATATCAGGCAAGTGAGCAGCCTCGCGCAAATATTTCTGAAGATTGTCATCGGGTACAAGCAAATTTGCACCGACCAACTTATTCACATACTCCGACAGCGCTACAAGATCAGGCACATTGATCTCGGAATGCTTGAGTTGCGGCATCTCGTCGTACTTAAATGTGTTGAGCTTAAGAAGACGCGGAACCGCGTGGCGCATGATAACTTGGCAAATTATCTCCGCCCAAGCGGTATTCGACAAGATAAACATGTCCGTCGAATCCTTGCTCAACGCATATGACCCTACATTCTCCATGCCCAACATAATAAATTCGGCTAGACAACTCATCGCCATCCGCTTCTCGTAACGCGAGATAACTTTGTCGAAGTCCAATGTCCGCGCGCCGCCCGTCGCGCTGACGATCTCGAACAACATGCCTTTGCCATCGCCTGTCATCTTTGGATACGGGATAACTACGCCCTCTTGTTCATCTGCACGAACATCGCGGACAACTTGCTTGGCAAATTCTGTATCTGACTGCGCACCCTGTTTCGCTGTATCGTAGCCCATGTACATAACCGGGATACCGCACCCCTGCCGCTCCATTGCTATTCCTTCGATCTCGCTGAAGTTCTTGGCATAGTACCAGGGAATATACATCGAGCGAAGCAACGAACGGCCTTCCGGGTTGTTTTTGGCCACACTCGTTCTGAACAATAATACCTTTTCAATTGGTAAAGTACGCAGAATATAATCAGGCGGCGCGATTTGGTTTATTCCCTGCACCCCGCCCGTCTCGTCCCAGATCCACTCCCTACCGGGAGCCAGAGTTTCCTGCGCCAGAGGCAACCATTTTCTCCATCCTATACGCCCGTCATCGTACTTTGACTCGGGCGATTTGTCCAAGCCCTTCCTAACTTTGTAAACTAACTCGTGGATACTGAAACCGAATTGCAGCATTGTCAGAATCTGGCTCAGCGTGTCCTGCCAACTTGTACTCATGTCCTCAAGGCAGCCGTCCAAGAAGTCGCTTAGCTCGTGATCTTTATCGTCCGGTGGCTCAAAGTAGAACTTGACACGTCGCAGGCTCATCTCAATCGCGAACAGGATTGCGCTGATGACAGGACTGTTTTCCCGCATCTCCTTATAGGTTTGCGGCGCGCCTTTGAGACGAAGCTCTTTGATAAATTCTTCGTAGACCGTACCGCCAAAACGCGTAAGGCCACTGCTACCTAGTTCCTCAAACAGTTGCGCATTGGTCAGCGGCGGAGGTGGTTGTATCGCGCCAGCCGTCCTGTATGCAGGCATCGTCGCACGGTCGAGCGATTGACCGAACAACTCTGCTCTATTCGCTTTTGGTTTATTCTTGCTGCCGCGCGGACGACTCAATTATTCTCCCAATAACAAAAATACCTGGCGGAAATCTAAATCCGCCAGGTAGCATCACGCCCTGGATTCACTTCGCCACGAGATATGCAAAGTTGCCTTGCCCTGCGACCATATTATACTACGAATCACCCAAAAAGTAAAGTCTCTTTTACTTTGTTACAACGCCTCAATTGCACTGTGGAATTTGGCTATTTCTTCTTAACCTTGACTGCTGACTCCTCGAACGAGACGCCCAGTGCTCCGCCCAGCCCGTCCACCAATCGACCCAATGCCAGCGCCACATTCCGCAACTCCAGTCCAAACTCTTGTATTTCTGCATCCCGCTTCAGATTCGCCGCATATTCATCATGTGTTGCTGCCGCGAGCGCATCGATCTTCTGATACAAGTCCATGATCCACCTCCCCAAAATTAGGAACAGTACAATCACTATCCCGAGAACGAACAGATCGAACAAAAGCAATAGAACAACATCATCCATTGCGCGCGCCAAAGTGATACGAATCCGGCAATTGGGTCAACAGCCACTGCCGAGTTGCCTCGTTGTAACTATTATAGCAATCCAAACACAAAAGAGCTTTATCCGGATTGGAAACCACGGCAGAAATAATCATGATCTTAAGCAAATTCATCAACGGAGAGGCCACCGCGACCACGCGGCTTGAGCGCTTTCCACAAACATTACATTGGATTCCACTTGGCATTTTGTTGCCTCTCTTTATCTAGAGCAATCTCCAAATCGGGCCGCATCATCCTCAACCAAGCGCGCACCGCCTCTTCATAACTCGCGCAACAAGTATAACACAGCAATACTTCCCCCGAATATATATGTGTGTAAAATCCAATTGCATTCTCGAGTGGATTCCTGACAGTTATCCAATTGTCTACATACGTCCTGCAAACGTCACATTTGGCTGCAACAGGCATCTTGTACCTCTCTCAGTCTCCCTTGTGGGGTGGATAAATTTTCCCCAGCAAAGAATAGATTATTCTCAAATAGTGTTCGATGCTCTCGTTTTGCGCTAAGTTGAACTGTTCCTCCCATGCTTTGCGTTCGCGCTTAAGTAATTTGGTCTCTAACAAATTATCGAATACGCGGTTCTCTGGAGCATGTAAAAGATGAGACAGCTCGTGGGCTAAGGCGTACTCAAGTTTATCAATAGACTCCGAGCCGTTCAAATTCATCCGCGCGGTTTTCTCCGAGTAACGCCAATCAATTGCCTCGCCATCTTGTTTTAATCGCTGATAAAGTCGCGTCTGAACAACCCATTCCGAAATTTCGAGGACGGCTTGCCACTCAGAAAGCGACTTGTTTACAGCTCTACGTTTGTTCATCGATAGTTCCGCGCGATGCTTTTCCACAACAGCCCCGGCACCTGACTCCACTCTACATTGGGAAACAAGTCTGCGCCAAAGAGCAAAAATAAACTAGTTATAATAACGAACAGCACTGCGACCATGATCTTTTCTGCTTTGCTCATATTATCCCTCCCTCCAAATTCTTCCCGCGCCGCATTCACAATTCAATGTCGCCAACCCGGTGATCTCATCGCCATCTTTTGTATACAGAGTATGCAATCCGTTCTTCTTCTTGACATAACCCAAGTAGCAAGAACCTTTTCGGCAAAAGAGTGGCTTTGCGCCTTGGGGTATCTTCGGCGTGTCCTCATTGAGCCAAGACCAATCCCCGCGCCACTCTACAGTATTCACGCTCTGTTGGCTTTTCCAACGCGCCCGCTGTTCCAAAGAATACATACTCGGCCCAGTCTTTTCCATGATACCCGCGTTGATTTGTGCAATTTCTGGATTGGCATCTAGAAATCGAACTACCTGTTGCAGAGGAGGATTGATTCCTAATTCGGAAATAACTTTATTCACTAATTCCAAATCTTGGGGCGTATCCAATTCTAAGCGATAGGGTCGGTAAAATGCTTCAGTGAACTTGCGAGGGGGTACGGGATAAATGACTTGATAACCTAGCCGATAGGCATCGATATCAGAAGTCACATGTTCGCGCGCCTGGAGTATTCTCTCTTTCCACGCGCGGTCATTCGGCGGAGCCGCGGCTTCCTTGAAATCGAATTTTAACTTACCATTCATTCGCTCTAAACAATCCAATGATACCGGAAATTCCCCCGCCCCATACACTGGCACACGTTCGCCTAAGCCCCACAGCCGCGCCGTCTCAGCGGCGGGGTAATATCTGAACAGGTCGAACGCTAAATCAACTAGTTCCCAACCGATAAAGGGACAATCGGTAGTTGCGCGCAGAATTCTTGTAGTATTAGGTAATTCTTTATCTGAATTATTCAAACACTTGACCGCGCCCAAAACCCGCCCTAGCACATCTGTCTTGTCGCCACGAAAAACCTGCACTGCCTGGGGCATCAGGGTGTCTGCGATCAGATCGTCTGATTTCTCGGTGCTCGTAGCGATTATAATCTCGTCGACTTTTTTGCAATTCTGAAATCGCTCGATCAGCCGCACCAAGTTCGGTTTGCCACCCAGATCGATCGATGCCTTGCCGGGCAATCGCTCACTATCTAATCTCGCTGTGATTACAATAATGTTCATTTGTTATCAGCCCGTCGCATACTATAAATTAAAACTAAATACGCAATCATGTCGCTAGTTATTTCCAGTAAAATATCTAGCTTCATTGTGTCTCCATCTCTCATTAAACGAACTATGTGCTTAGCAAGCAGTGACAATCCGTATTTAACTCGGTTAGTCCCTAAAAGCATCGCTCCAATATTAAAATTCAGAAATACTTGCTCCCGGCTCGCATAAGCCATGTTCTTAGAATCCAATTTATCATTCACTTCAGCAAAAAGCACTTCTTTGCTAATCTGTAAATCTTTGAATGTTTCTCTCATTTCCCTGCCATCCTTTCCGCTTGCCGAATTGCCTCGACCACCAACGGATGCTCGCCGACCAATTCTCTCAAATCTTGCAACCGCTCGCCCGGGGCAACTTTGCGCGCCGAGTCGCGCGTTACTCGCGCGCAGGTATCCCGAACCGCCGGGTGTGCCAAACCGAAATGCTCAACATTGTAAACGCGATCCCATATCTCGTTGCTTCGCCTAGGATAACTACGCTCAAGTCCCCAGACAATTTCCCGCATGAGATGGGTAATTGCGCTCTGTGACAACTTATCATCTACCACCTCATCAATATGGGTGAACCCACGTGCTATGCCCACATAGCCCAGTACTGCATGAAAAGCGCAATGACAATACCACTTCAGCGCCCAACTAAAATCCATATCGCTTGAGCAAAAAATACCCTTGATATGTTCCAGCCCTTTCTCCAATGTATCTGGAACGACCAAGTACCCCGTACTGTCCCCGTTCGCCAGCGCCGGGTCGAGCGCCTGTACTTCGAGGTCAACCTCAGGTATTATACACTCCGCAATGCCCTGATTGAAAATAAGATTATTAATCGTCTCGTTAGCAAGTCCCTGTGTCAAATTCTTTAAGTGTAAATCCGCGTGGGGCATATTCTCTACGACCAATACATCTATACGCTTGGCATCTTTCGGCCTGCCCACAAGAACGCTAGCCAATCGATTGGCAACCTCTTCCATATTTTCCACACGTACACAACAAACAACTATGTCCGTTACCGCCAGGGATTCGTCCTCTGCGCTCAACATACACGCCGCCACCGGCCCGACCCACTGCAACCCGTTGCCGGTATTCAGCGGATAGTAGCCATTCGTTGAAAGACGCCGCACTACTTCTACCCGCTTTTCGACAAACACCACGCGGTACCCGGCATTACAGAAAATTCGACCGATTAAGCCACGGCCAATCTGTCCGGCTCCATAAATCAGGATTCGCATCATACGTCCTTCAAATCCTGTCTAAAGGATTGCGCTAAATAACCATCAACCCATTCCTTAATTGCTCCCATTGGAGTTTCACCATAGCCTATTGCTGTATCTGGTTCGATCGATTCTGGCGCATCTGCCAAAACCGCCATAAAGACTTTTTGCTGCCTTTCTCGATCATTATAATATCTGATTTCAAAACTAATAATTTGTCCTCTCCGTTTATTTTCGCTTATATCTATCCCCTGCTCTGTCTCAATTTTGATTTTGCCTAGCGCGTCTTCCGCCTTACTACTCATTTTATTTCCTCCATTTCAATTGTATTCTGATTTAAGTCTTCTATTTTCTCCAATGCCCGATAATAAATGCTACTAACAGTACCGTAAGAAATTTTAAGCATTTCAGCAATTCTCCTAAATGTTATGCCTTGTTGACGTAAATCAAAAATCTGTTTCTCGCGCGGCGCTAACTGAGTTATGGGCGAATGATTTAAGTGCCAGCCTTCTCTGCTTTTTCTGCCCCTGGAGCATCCCATTCTCTACCTCGTCTCAATCTTGATTTTACTCAGCGCGTCTTTCGCCTTGCCTACCGCTTCCTGGCGTGAATTGCCACTTGTCACTACGAACAAAGGGCGGTCCACACAGGTCGTGTACTCTGGAATAATATCGCCGACGTGAACACGCGAAAATACCAATACATCGTCTGGTACGTCTTTTGTAATATTCGTGATCTTGCCCGGCCTGGGAAATGCCGCCAAGGCGACTGCGTGGCGATATTGGCGCGGCATGAAATCATCCCAGTCGATCTCTTCGCCCAGCGCGAGTTTCATCGCGCCGCGAATGTAGTTAACGCCGTGTGCCAATGGAGAAGAAAATTGACAATCCCCGCCCCCCGAAAGCCGCGCCGTAGTCTCTAAAATTCGTGCGCCTTTGTTGGTCAGCATTACATCTGCCTTAAAAATACCATTCGACATTCCCAAGACTTTGCCGGCTGCCAACACTAATTGCTCAACCTTTTGTTGTTTCTCCGGGGAATGCAGAGCTGGGTTATAATGTCCTAACTCAATAGCATACTTTCCAGAGCCAAGAAAAGGACGGTCGACCCAGTTGAGCCAATTTCCCTTTCCATTATACCACACGGTCTCGACGCTCTGCTCTGTAATTTCTTCACTGGAATCAGGTTGTAGAAGCTCCTCTACCAACACCAAGCCGTCACTCGAGACAGAGCGCGTGTGTTCAAATTGTTCTTTAGTTACATCGGCGAATTGATACGCTTTGAATACTCCGCGCGAACCACTACTGTCGGTGGCTTTAAGAATACACGGAAAGGTCATGTACTCATCTACAAATCTCTCCCACCGGTCATAAACCGCAAAGTGAACACTAGATAAACCTGCATTCAATAATCTGACCCGCATCAAAGACTTATTTGCAATGCGTTTTGCTGTATTATAGTCAATCCCCGGCAACCCGAGTTCCTCGGCAACTCCGGCAACAGTCATCTCTACCGACGCTCCTTCTGTAAAAATCCCAGCGAGATTCTTCAGGGAATGTGCTAACTTAATATGACCCTCAATATCTTTTGTATCAATGAGACAAAATTCATCGGCAAGCTTAGCACAGGCACACTCTGGATTTTTGTCGGTCACAATAACATAAAGTCCTAGTTCGTGTGCAATTTTTACAGCGGTCTGTTGGAGCAATCCTCCCGCTACCAGAATGAGACTCTTCCCAGAATATTTAGACATTACCATCTCTCCTTAGTGCACTGTCTATCAATCCCAATGTTTCCTCTTCTTGTTTTTTAATAAGACACTCTGGCAATCTCAAGATTCCCAGGCCCAATCCCCTAAGCTTTATATCCTTGCGTATATCCTTTTCTTTTGCGCCGGGTAAATTGTGCCAATAGTCACCGTCTGTCTCAATACAGAGTTTCTGATCAGGACAAAAGAAATCAACGATACCAATTCCGTTAAATACTTTTTCTGGAACCACCCGCACTCCCCACGAAAGAAGAACCTCCAAAACTCTTTTCTCAATCTCTGTCTGTTTAACAAATCCACTTTTTCTAAGTTTTATCGCTTGTTCCCTTGAAGATTCCCTCTGCCGATCTGTTTTAGGCAAAGAATTCATAGTTCTAATATTGCGCCTAGATGCCTGCTTCTGAGATTCGGTATGTGGTAATTTTCCAACTATTCTGCCGTTCTTCCTCGATTTCTCTTTCATCTCTGGGCGATTCATTACAACAGTAAAATTCTTTCTCGATGCCTCGCGCATTTCGGGGGTCTTATTACGCGCAACCGTAACTCGCCGCATTTCCTCCGTTTTATTCCGCCTCACCACCATCTGCCTGCTTCTCGTCCTGCCTTCAGAAGACTGATTCAGGGCGATCAAGTGTTTTCTAGACCATTCTCTATGATCTACATTTCTAGCACTTGATTGGCGCATTTTATTTTTCGTCTCTTCACTCGCCTTCTTTCCTAATTTAGCCTGCCTCATCCGCTCTTTTGATTCTTCTGTCTGTTTACCGTGTTCCATATTTTCACCGCCATCACTACCAAATCTCTTCCCATCCCTGTGCTCGCCATCGCTTGCTGGATATGCACCAAATCCTGTATCCCCTCTGCGCTCTGGTGCATCGCCATTTCGAACTTCTTGCGTCGGGCGTGGACTTGTCGCCCTAGTTTCTGATTGCCTATATAATCATCGCCCTGGAGTAAAAACATTTCCATAGGATAAGTAGAATAGAATTGCTGGATCTGAAAACCGTGCTTGCCCAACAATAAACCCAAAGATCGCAAATTGAAATAGTTTATATGTGACTTATCAATCCACCAAGCGTCTTTCTTTTTCAGTTCGCGCTGGGCAATCTGTTGAATATTAGTGAAATCATTAGGAACTGCGAGCAATAACCGACCCCCGGGCTTAAGAGTCTTTCTGAATTTCTCCAGTACCGCGCTCGGATCGAGCAAATGCTCCAAGACCCACGCGGCGCGAATGACCTCTGCTGAGTTCTCAACCATTTCTGCAGTTTCAATGAATCCTTGTTGATAAGGTAATTGATATTGTTTAAGAACTTGGCAGGCAAACGGACTAGGCTCCAATCCCTCTGCGTCCCAGCCTAACTTCTGAGCATATTCTAGACATTGCCCAAACCCCGCGCCGATATCGAGAAAATGATTCGCGCTCTTCTGTGCCACTCCCAGCATTGCTAATTCCATTCGTAGGGATGCCTCGATCCAATCGGCATCTTCCTCTGATTCCTGGAGCCAGGACTTTTTGTCCTGTTCGTAAAAGGGATGCTGATAATATTCGGTCAATTGTTTTTCAGTCGGCAATGGAAATAGGTGGGCAAACTTACATTGCTCACAATCCATAACTTCCAGTTTGTCATTTCTACCAATGATTGCGCCGGTGTGAGTCATTCTGTTGTATCCATAAAAAATTGAATACAGAATGCACTCACTAATAAATATATGAAAGCCACAAAATAACCTTTTTCACCCCCTACCAATATTGCAATTATATACACGCTAAGCACCCAAAAAACAAACAGAATCAAAGAGACAAAAATAGTCATTTCCCCTCCGTCACTTCTTTCCAACCTAGTGCGTCCAATATACTTTCAGAAAAATCACGATAAGTAATCCTATCGTGCTTTGGAATCTTAAATTCGCTTTTAGGCATTTCTTCATCTGATTCAAGTCCGTGTAAATCAATAAACTCACATAATATGCTATCAATTACTTTTATCGCTTGTTGTTTTGTCATTTCATTTCCTCCCGGTCACTTCTTTCCAGAACTCGCCGATCCGCTGCCAAGTCCCAGTATCAGATGCTTTCTGCACACATTCCATAAATTCTAAATTCAATATGCCCTGCAGAAGATCCGGTTGTCCTTGGTATTTTTGTTCAATGCACTTGACCAAATGCTCCATCTCCGCGCGATACATTGCGTCCGCGTCGCTATAGTCCATATTCCAAACCGTTGAATTGTTATCAACAATATTATCCAATCCAGTAGTCACAGCACAAATCTCATTGCGCCACGGCGATTGCCAAAAATCATTATGTATGCTGACCTGCGCGCCGTTCTTCATCCGCAAAAGCAATGTAGCATCATCATCAACCTCAATCCCCAACTCGCCGCTATTGGAAATCAGCCCCGTGACCGCCTCGATCTCACCAAAGAGCCATTGCGCTTGGTCTAGTGAATGCGAGAGCGACGATAAAACAATTCCGCCATTTTCTTTGCTTGCGTAAATCAACGAATGATAATCGCGCCCTGGTGTCCAGTCTTTTAAATGCTGCCCAGAGTTAATTGAGCCATATAAAAGGTTCTGCTTATTCACAAACTGCGCACGCCAAGCAATTAGACTCGGGCAAAACCGATACGATTGACCCATAATACCCTGGAGACTATTTACCTGCATCTTATAAACCAGTTGCGCAATCTTCTTCTTATCTAGAGAATTGCTTAGCGGCTTTTCGATAAATAAATTACAACCTCTGCCGGCGACTCGTAACGCAATATCTAGATGACTTAATGGCGGCGTGCAAATCAGTGCGACATCAAACTCATAATTCATTGCATAGTCTACGTTGCCAAATCCTACTACGTGCAACCCGTTAACCAACAATGCAACCTTACTAGAATCAACATCGCAGATTGCGACCTCGACTCCCAATTCCCTGAGCAGCCGAGCGCGACGAGAACCCATCGATCCTGCGCCGATAACTAATGCTCTCATTGATTCGCTATTTCCTTACACGTATCATAACATGCCTCTACCGTCTTATAAATAACCTCTTCCGTATGTGCCATTGTCACGTAAAACGGATGAGCCATTATATAGAATCCGCGCGCGAACATCCCATCGCGCCACTTATTCAGCCATTCTTTTTCCGCATTAACCAAGATCGGTCTGGTTGCGTTTCCTACCATCCGTGCCGACAAGTCAAAGTTCTCAAATACGCTGTTCATCTGCACTTTGAGCAATTCGCCGCGTGCATAGAGCGTAGGGTAGAGAATTGTTTTGTTCTCTGAAATCCACTTTAAGGTTGCCGCCGCGACACTAGTCGCCAGTCCACTGCCATTAAATGTACTAGAATAGTGAACTCCGGCCGTCAACAGATTCATTACATCGCTTCTACCCAATAAGGCACTTATGTTAAAACCGTTGCCCAGGGTTTTTCCGCAACAGACCAAGTCTGCCTCGACGCCATATCGCTCTTGCGCCCCGCCCGGCGCGACACGGAAATTTGTTACGACATCGTCGAGAATGAATAGTGCGCCGACTTTCGTTGCCCAAATACGACATTGCATAAGAAATTGACATGCCTCTATATCCTCTGGAGGTACCTCAATAATAATAGCCGCAATATGCGAAGGTAGCTTAATAATCGCATCAAAATCGCCCCAGTTAAACTGCCGAGTCAGCCACCACATTTCGCTAGGTATCCCACGACGCTCATCAATACCTAAATCATTCGCGTTGGGATTATGGGGAAAGGAAGTTCCAGTACCGTGGTAGCCTGAAAACGCAATCACGTTGCGTTTTGTAAAAGCCCGCGCCAGCCGCGTTGCCGCCTCGTTCGGAGAACTGCCATCACTCATAAAGCGGCAACTTTCCATGTTCGGATAGAATTCTTGCAACCGTTCGGCGGCGAGCAATTCACTTTCCGCCGGCAATGAAGTAGCACAATTCATCGCGGCGTCGTACAGAGCATCCTTCCACCATTGCGGAGAATAACCATCAAGCGCGCCGTGAAGTCCCATTGCCCAATCCACGACCGGCGTACGACCCTGAATTGCCATATAGCAACCATAGGACAATGCGCTTCGCTGCTTCGTGCGGGTGATCCAATCGCCTTTGCTGGTGATTGAGGCGCCGCCAACAATATTCATCTTAATTCGCTCCGATCCTCACGAATTATCATTAGCCACACAAATAGATCGAGAATAAATCCCGCCAATACCCAAATCCAATCGCCATGAGCAATGGCATAGAATACCATTGCCACAGGTACAAAAGAAACCAAGAGACAAATCACCCGCATAGTTTTGCTATCCTTTCAAACTCGTGCGGTAACAATGACCACGCTGCTTCTATATTATCAGTGGATAACGCAAAATGTTTCTCGATCACGGATACTCCGAGTTTAGTCGCAAGCCAACAATCTAAATTTGATTTGGTGTGTGAACTCCATCCCCACTTTAGTTTCTGCGAATTGAAAAAATGCGCCCAGCGTGGCAATGCTAAGAGCGCGCGAACCAATGGCGTGGGATATTGGGAAATAGTTGCCAAGTGCATGGTATGACGGTCGTAGTTGATATATTTCTGCTTGGAGATCGAGCGGTAGATTCTTATATCCGCCCCGCCGTGAGTCAAGGTACTTAGAATCAAACCGATATTGCCTTGTTCCCGTGCTGCTAACTTGATAAAATCCCCATCCCGTGCAACCATATCCACTGCCTTATCATCAAAGACGCTCGCGCCGACGAATAAGTCCATCGAATGGGCGACTTCGACAAAATCAAACCACTTGCGGCGAGGAAATTCGAGAGGGCGTTTTTTATCTACCTCTTTATTATCACTAACATCGTGCCATCCGGCTTCTGTACTGGTTTCCCAATAGATCTGTGCGGTCTTCCTAAAATGTTCCGCTTTCCATAATTGCACTTTGACCGCATCTGCGCCAGCAAGTTTCGCTGCCGCACACCACACAGTAAAATCCCAATCAGGAGCTGGGTTGCTGCCGAATTCAGCAATGATAAATGGATTCATCGTTTCTCCAGCCAAGTTGCCCAAGAACCAATGGATTTAGATGAATGGGCGAAACACATACCTATTTCTCTATAACCACGCAATTTGCAAAGTTGAATTGTTCTATTCTGAATTTGCTCAAAGAATAAACTACAAAGTGTCATCCTTCTATGACAACAATTCTGGCAATATTTTATTGGATTTGCTTTAGCCATTCTCGAATCTCCTCGACAGATAGCGGGGTCAAATTGCTCGCGTAGAAATCGTCTGGATACATTTTGTCTCCCCAGATTTCTGCCGATACCCATTCCTTAGCTACTGGCAAAACAACAAAGCAATTATCTTGTTGCAAGGTTCGATAAGCCTCGTGCTGCGAAATTAGGGTTTCGTGCATCTTTTCACCAGGCCGCATGCCTACTAATTCCACCGGCCAAATGTCGTTCCTAAGATCAAGCCATGCTTTGGCCAAATCCCCTATTGACATTGAGCGAATTTTCGGTACAAATATCTCACCGCCGACCATATTGCACAGAGCATTTTCCACGAGCAGACACGCCTCGTCAATCGTCATGAAAAAGCGCGTCATTGCCAAGTTGGTAATTTGAATCCTCCCGACCTCAGCCAACTGTTTTTCCCAAAGCGGTATTACCGATCCCCGCGACCCCCAAACATTGCCATATCGAACACAGGAAAAACGCGTTTGACTAGAGTATACATTGGCTTGGCAAAAAAGACTCTCCATTACCGCCTTACTTTTCCCATAAAGGTTAACTGGAGCACATGCCTTATCCGAAGACAAAGCGACAACCTTTTTCACGCCACAATAAATCGCCGCGTCAATTACATTCATCGCTCCAAAAATATTGGTTAGAATCGCTTCTTTTGGATTATATTCCGCTGTATCAATTTGTTTCAGCGCCGCCGCATGAATGACAATATCTATTCCGTCAAATGCTCGTTCAAGTCTATTCTCATCACGCACATCACCAATGAACCAACGCAATCGAAAATCATCATTCAACGCGACGCGCATCTGTTGCTGCTTTAATTCATCGCGTGAAAAAATGCAAACACGTTCATAGTCCGAAGATTTCAATAACCTCCGAATGAACGCATTTCCAAACGTGCCGGTTGCTCCCGTGATTAAAATTGAAGACACTTAATTTTCCTTTTGCGCTTCGCGCCACGTTGTAAAAGCATCGTCGAGTTCATCGTAATAATCGGAGGTTTCGCCCCACAATTCCCAAAGCGCCTTGAATACAGGACTCTCTAGAAACTTATCCCACTGGGCTTCGGCAAACTTATCGTATGCTTTGCTTTTGAGAAATTGGTCGAACACCGGAGTTTCATAAGGATTAACTTCTTCTGGCATTTTGCTCCTTTACTCAATACAAAAATCCAACATACGCCGTAATTAGCACTGCAAATTGTTGGATCGAACCAGTCACCACGCCGCTATTCAATGGTAAACTCCCTTGTAACATTTTGTTTTGAGAGGTAGGCGTCCTGTGTAGCTATCGGCACAGGACGCCTTTCCGAGGAGGAGAAGAGCGCGTCCACTGCCCTTCGACCCTATTATACGCCTAAATCAACTCTGTGAACCTTAAAAATTATTGTGTTTCAGTTGTTGGCGCGCTCACAGCATTCTGCATCTTCCACGCTGTCCAAACCGCAAGCAATCCGTCGTTGCGATGCGCTTCGAGCAATGCCTTGAACAACGCGCGCTCTTCTTTGCGATGCAAAGAGTGGGTGCTTTCCAGACACCGCCAAGCAAACGACTGAAATTGCTTACGATACCGCTTGCGTGTCTCTTGATTATCTTGGCTGGTCTGTATTCGCAACAGCGTGTCCCACTTCCCTGCCTTAATCTGTTTCTCGAACGTTTCGTCCTTCATTTTGCCCCCTAAGTTTCAATCCAATATTCCCTGTGAAGGGAACAATTTAATCATATCAGCGATAAAATATGGCTTGTAATAAACCTCCAATCGCCCCGCGCGCCCTCGTATCCACTATTCCACGACTGCGCGATGGCAAAGCCGCGCTCTACTCCATTCAACCACCGAAATTGATCGTCCACTAATCCCCACGCCTTGACTTTCTGGCAATAGACCACTTTGTCATTAGTGTAAACAATTGGCAAGTTGGGAAAATATCGCATGACCCACTCCCGGGTCTGCTGCTCAGTGTACGGCGGTCGCGCAGTCAACGCTACTACGATAAATTTGTCCAATAGCCGGCGCACTGACTTCTGACTGCCCTCGACCACTTTCATCGTCCGCAGTGCACCAGACTTTATAAAAGATTCCATGGTCTCACCCGCCAGTCCCATCTCGGTGAACGAGCCGCGAATATCTTCGCGCGTTATGTTCAGCCCAGCATGGTTGTGGAGATGTTGTAAATAGTCATCGGTGAACTCACAAAGCACGTCGTCGATGTCAATGCAGAGAAGTTTCTTCATAGGATCCTCTCCGCTTTTGTTTCCCTAAGTAATCTCGCCCTTTCCTTTCGTTCCTTGCCCCAGGGCCTACCTTTTAATTTAGAAGGTTTGCCCTTACCGCCAATAGAAATATTTAAGCAATGCTCTTTTGATAATTTCTTGCCTTTATGCGCGTTAGAATTATTCTTTCTACCTTCCGGACTAACAATCCAATGACTGCCAAGCGCATTCTGCTTACCTGTCATAGCCACACTGTGTTTTCTTTTCTCTTCATCTGATTGATGACGACCCAAGGCATATTTATTTCCTATAAGTCTCCTTACTTGTTCTTCAGGCATTTTCCTGCCGGTTAAAAGAACATTCATATTCTTTTTCCACTCATCTGTATGATGACTTCCAAGCGAGTTTTGCTTACCTGTCATCTGAATACTGCGTCTTTTCTTTTGCTCATCTGTATACGAAAAATGAGCATGTTTTATTCCAGTTAATTTCCTTATGGTCTCTTCGGTATGATGCCAACCTCCATACACTCCCTTCATGCCTGTATTCCAACCAGGATGACCTTTGTGTTTCTCTGACATCCCGCGCTTTGTTTCTTCGGTATGACGCCTTCCAAGCATAGGGACTGTTGAGTCTTTAGCAATGTTATACAAATTAGGAGTATTGTCAAGATACCATTGTTCAATTTTTAATAAATTGCCTTGCTCACATTCCTCAACAAGATGGAATGAAAAAGATTGCTTGCTATGCTTGCCCCAGGCACGTTGTAAAATTTCGTTAGAATGTTTTCCTAATCTTAATGTATTTAGGTGTTTCCTTAATCTTCTCTCTGCATTTACCGAAGAACCAATATACTGATTTCCATTAGCGCGATTATAAATCTGATAAATCCCTATTGTCATATTCACTCAATCAACATTAAATATTGTTTGTCTGGACAATCAGAATAATCATAATCATACTCTGAATAAAGAATTGCAATTCTCTTCTGTCTCTCTTCAACTGTGTCCGCCTGATCTGATTGATTACATTCCTGGCATGAAGCCATAAGATATTTTTTACTTAAAAATAGTGATTTGTATTTTCTGCCCAAGACGTGATTTACACAGGTCGCCGATTCTCCGCAAACCATACACACATATTTGTCTCTCTGTAAAACTTCTGCTCGGGCGGTTTTCCACTTGACGAGAAGCTCCTTGCGTCGCCTTTGTTGGGGTGTCAGCTTTTGTGCCACCGACTTCCTGTCCGTGTGCTCAGGTCGTTTGCCCAGCGGCTCTGATGTCCTAGAATCTTGACCGCTTCATTCTGTCCTTGCCTGAACGTTGAGCCACAGTACAAAATCGCGAGCGTGTCCGCACAATCAGGACTATGCCCAGTAGTCTCTTTGATCTTTTTCTTCGGCCACACCGCGATCTTACCATCGCTCGTATAATCATATCCCATCGCGGTCAATTCACCACAGAGCCGGTCATAGATATCTTTCGGTATCCGCGTTAAGTCGATATGTCCTTCTTTAAATCGCTTTGATAATGTATAGTAACTTTCGTCCCGAACATCGCGGTAGTGTTCCTTGTCAATAGGCGATTCAGAAAAGTTTATCGGAGTCACTGGGAATCCCTGCTCGCGCAACCGGTCTACTACTCCACCGCCCATCCCAATTACGTCAACTTTTGCTGGATAAGTTTTGGCTTTGATGCGCCCTGCGCTAGTCATCAAATCATTACCATTCCAAATTTCTGCTTCAAGTACCACGTCGCCTTGCCCAACGAATGAGCAGCTCGAGTCGTCCCCGAACCGGGCAATATCGCACCCCTGCACAATTGGCATTGTCTCGTCGATAGAAAGTTCTCGCTCTCTCGCTGCCTCAACCCAGTTTAATGAAAATAACGCATTCTCGGATTGCTCGGGAAACTCTCCTAAGACTTTCGCCTGATAGACCGGACTATCTAAGCCCCACTGCTTCAGTCGATCCTTTGCCCAATCTTCCTTGACCCGTCCCGCCGCAATGGTTTCCTCTAGAGTAATGTGCCGTGTCCACCAACCCTCATACCCCGGCGCGTGGCGATGTATCTCATAAAATCTTCCAGATCGATTACCGGGAGTGGAAATCGCAAACGCATAGCAATCGCCGGAGGCAAAAGCCCCTTCCGCTGCGTCCCAGGTATCTTCGTTGATTGCCTTTGCCTCATCAAATATGTAAATCAATTTCTCGGCGTGAGCGCCTTCGATTAAATCTGCGTTATCCGACGCAACAGCAAACGCTTCTTGTGTCGGCCCGATCTTAATCGAAAGATCGAGCAATTCTTTTCCTTTGATGATCGGCAATCGTCCAACCTTGTCCCATCTGATTCGCCGCGTCCACTTTCCAATCTCCGGCCACAAGAACTTTGAAAGTTGTCTCCATGCGCTTGCAGTTGTAATAACCTTGATGTCTTCGCTTGTAAGAACCGCCCATAGAGTAATCCAACTTGCCAGCGCAGTCTTCCCTGCACCATGCGGACTTCTTACTGCGACGCGTCGCTGGCTTACAAATTCGCCCAATATTTCTTCTTGATAAGGTGCTAATCCTTTTCCGCGTGGAAATGAAATACAATCTTTGACAAACGCCAGTGGATCATTTGCGTATTTGAAAACTCTCTGCGGCTGGCTATAAGGCAGTTTCTGGCTGCCCCACAAGACTCCCAGACGCAGCCTGTCTTCCGACATTGACGATGTGCTCAAAGGCATTGATTGCATCTTGTTCGGTCAGTCCTTTTTCCTTTGCAAATTCTTCCCAGGATTTCTCTGTCCAGTTTTCAAACTTCTTTGGCGCCTCGATCCCAAGTAATAGATCGAGTCGGTGACTCCACTTTACCATCAACTCACCAAAATGGAAATTGTTTGTCCGCTTGTACTGCACCTCGGCATCCAGTCGTTTCTGTGTGGTATAGGCAATCTCCTGCTCACGCCACACCGCAATGGTCTCACCGGCTTTTTCACGCCAGTCATTTTTCATTTGCCGCAGGTCATCGAAGACTTGGGTCTGTGAGCGTTTCTGAATCTCTGCAATCTGCGCCTGAGTTTTGCCCGCCGCGTAGAGGTCAGCGGTCTCGATCATCCGGCGCGACTTGATGAATTGCTGGAAGGCATTGTGCCGATTGCTAACTGGTCTGTGTTTCATCTGTAAATGCTCCCTTGAGCAATTCCTCTTTATACCATTCCGGTAATCCAGATACCACTCCGCGCTGAATAGTTTTCCAGAAGTGAGCAAATAATTCTTCTTTGATTTCGTCCTTGCATTCTTTCAAAATGTCGGCAGGCACCTCGCGGATTAACAAACCAATATCGCGCGGCGACCCTTCTAGTTTCCCTTGCTCCTGTAAATGCTGGATCGCCTTGCGCCATCGCGCCACATTCCTGAAACGCATCACTAATGACTGAGCAACATCGGAGCCGGTCGGATTGCGCGCTTTCCAGTCTTTCGCGTTTTCTTCCTTGAAGTCCTCACGCACATACTTGCCCATCGCCACTTTCTTCTCTTGGGTAAATTGGCTGTAATTCTTAACGACTACGCCCTCAACCTTCGTTCCGCCCAAGACGCTCTCTGTTTCCAGTAAAGACTTGAAGAACTCTAGGTCGTTGATCGCACCGCTGAAAAACTGCGGCACAACCTCAAGCCCGATACGTTGTGCCTCTGCTACAACCTCAGTATAGGGCAAGTATTCTTCCAGCCCCGGCGTAATGTCGAAAATAATCAGGTTGCAATTCGGAACACGCGAGTAGACTAGCGTGTTTTGCTTCGGCTTTTCTAGATATTCTGCGCGATAAACCCATCCCAGATGCAAATCCATTGCGCGAATCATCGCAATGGCTTGAGTAAACATCTTCTCTGGCGCATCTAAAATCAATTGCTTACCCTTTGACCGCGCCTGCAATTCTCCGTCAATCAGGCCAAAAGAAAACTGCGAGCCATCAATTTTCTCTTGTACTACTACTGTACCCGCAAATAGATTGGTAATTGCCTTGTGTCCAATCTGGTATACGGTCGGATAACTATGTATCAATTTCCTTCTCCACTTTCCGCAACTCGACTGTCACTAAATTCCCCTCGCTGTCAATACGCGGAAAATCAGAATCCATTTCTGTGAGACCATATTCCCCGGCATCCTGTATCACCTCAGAGTTTTCCCCGGTAATCGCAACATGGGCATTGTGCGCTAAGACCCAACGCGCCTTGCCACGATTTTTGATCAATAGCAAAGTCCCTTGCGTCTCAACCTTGCGGAGACAGCCGGGGCAGAACAAAGCCCCACGTGACGCGAACTCAGGTACTTCGCCTGTCGGCGCGCCCGTCGGCGGGGCGGGGCGGGCTATATACTCTCGTATTTTGCGGTTTTGCACCGTACTTAAGAGAGCAGGGCGGCGAGATTTACGTAATTTGCGGTTCTGCAATTTGCAAATACTCCAAGATTTGTGACGCTGAATGAATCACGCGCCGCGCCGTACCCGCGCCTTTCAGAGACCGGGAGTGCTCGTCCAGTATCCGCAGACACAAATCATATTCCGTTCGCGTCATGTCGCAACCATCCATGAATACATATGCCTCGGTCTGCTCCGCTTTGCTCCCCAGCCAATCCTCACGTCGGATTGTCTGCCGCGCTTCTTGCTTGCGGACAAACTCGATAAAGTGCGCCAAGTCCAATTTCGCATCGCCGACCGCGATCACATGCTCCGGCGGAAGAACGTTTGTGTTGACAAAGTGATGTTGGACAGCGGGAACCGGCGCGTCATCTTCGACCACGTCACCCACCGCGCCTGATTTGTTCAAGTCAACGTTCAGCAGTTTCTCCAATTCTGCTTCCATGACCGCCATCTGATGTTTCCATTGAACCTGCTTTGCCTGTGATTCCATCTTGTCCGCAATGGCTTTGTGCTGATGGGCAGAGAGCACCACAAACTTTTCCCATGCCACCATCAAAAAGGGCAGCGAGCCAACAACCGCGCACAGTTTGACAATATTGCGCCATTCCCACTCCAACGCCACCCAGGTAATCAAAACGGAAATCACCACAACAGCGAGCGCAAACTCTATCGCGTTAACAAAACTGAAGCCACGAATTTTATCTACGGCATCCTGTTCCCGAACCACAGGTACCGATGAAACAATTTCATTGAATTTCAACTACCCCTATTATACTACTTTTTTCGTTTTGCAAACCTTAAATTTTATTACAAATAAAAATAAGTTAATTCGGGAAAACTCGGAGAAAAAATAAACTTTACTTTTTTCGCGTTTCGGCGTATAATAAGGGCGTGGCAATAAAAGACAAAATCAAATTCCTTTTCTCTTGGGGTCTGCTTGGACTCTGCGCTTTTATTGCCACACGATAAAATCGCTAAAGCAGACCGGCAGACTCCAAGAGAGGGGGAATTTTTTATTAAGGGGAAACTATGCAACGAATTTACAAACCTAATTACACAATAATTCCGAATATTATCTTAGACAAAATGATGTCAGAGATGAGCGAGTCTGAATTTCGGGTCGTCATCGCAATATGCCGCAAAACATTTGGCTGGCATAAAGACAAAGATCGAATCAGCATCAGTCAAATTGAAAAATTAACAGGACTCAGTCACAATGCAGTTATTGAGGGAACCAAACAGGCGCTTGAGAGGGGCATAGTTGAACGCCATCCCATTAGTCAGTCCTTTGAATATGAAATTTCTGTCTTTGAGGAAGTAGAAACTAGTAATCTAGGATTACCGGTAATCCTAGATTACGAGTTAGAGCCAAAACCAGTAATCCTAGATTACCAACAAAAGAAAGGTCTTAAAGATATAGATGCTAGCGCATCTACCACTCTCCCTCCGCAAGGCTCAAAACCAGAACCACTTAAGAGCATAGATTCTCAAGTGCCTACTAACGGCAATGGAAATCACAAGATCCTCACTTCTCAGCAAGCAATGGTTGGCGCGCTCGCAATGGTCTGTGAGCTGGACATCCGATTGGAAAAAGGCAAATTGGTAACTAATGCGGCACGCTTAATCAAGGCGGGATATACTCATGAACAAATAAACAATTTCTACGGCAAGGGCGGAGAATATTATAAGCGTGACTGGCGTGGCAAGCAAGGACAATTGCCAAATATCGCAACAATCAACGATACCATTGCCCAGGCAGTCAAAGGAAATTGGGGCATACCTTCTTGGACAAAAGAATCTCAATCGAAATTTCCAGAAGAGCAACGCGCGATGATGAGAGAAGTATTAGTCAAAGCATCTCATTGTGTAGCAGAAACACCCGAGGCAAAAGACATATTGGAGAATAAGGCATGTGGGCTTCTTGAAATTGGTTATATCCCAAAAGACGTAAGCGAAGTATATAACATTCCAAATGGAATTTACTGTCGTCGTTGTCGTAATCACAATTCAGGAGACCTGCCACCACGATTGACTCTTGAAAAAGTCGTTAGCCGAATTGGTGAATTCAAACCACCTAATAGCAACTCAGAAAAAGTAACTTTATAAATGGATACTACTCTCCAAGTCAAGCAATACATCACCAAGGTTCGCTTGCCCAATGAACAGTGTTTCCAAGTTTACACAACCGGCGACCCGCGCTACCTTTTATTCGCGCAACTCGACCCGGATGATTGTGCGACCGGGTTACAAATTCCGGTGTTCAGGAAAAACCTGCGCCGAGGATGGCACAAGTTCAGCGTGGCGAGTTAAAATGCCTAAGTCCCGCGCCCGACTGAGCGATGCCAAAACACTCTTTTCCCACCGAGCGCCGAACCTTAAAAAATTGATTCACAGCCCAAAATACGCAAAATTACCTTGTTTTTGTACTGTCCGCTAACATGTCGTACACCTGACATAAGGATGCGCCAGCCGATCCAAGCACGATTTGCATGGTTCTACCGTCAGTCAGCCGTCAAGGAACTGTTCAAGATGTTAGCGGACACTACAAAATTACCTTGTTTTCCAGTGTATTTCGCGAATCGCCGATTCAAAATTTTAAGGTTATTTTAAGCAAAAAGGGCGTATAATAAGGATGTAAGGGAGAGACGAAATGAGAGCATCAAGAAGATCCCCAGAAAAGATGAAAGAAATGAAAATTACGCGTAAAATCCGTCAATGTAATATTTGCGGGTATACGATTTCTATTGGCCAAAAATATGGTAAGACTACGCGTGGTACCACCTGGTGCGAAAACTGTAAATAGCCGGTCCGGGAGCCGAACCGAGGACAAAATTCTGAGGAGGATGAAAATGCAAATCGTACATTATGTCAGCGACGAAGGTAAATTATTCAAAGGCAAAGACGAGTACGTGGTTCTGTTCGAGGATGGCGACAATCCTGACGATGAACTGATTGAGGGATTCCGAATCAACAGCACCGAGCAAGCCGATTGCCTTACTCACGTTTTGCCGATGAATCGCAAACTAATCACCGCCTGACGAGTCCCAAAGGACGAAACGACCCCAACCGGGTCGTCGCGGAAAATCAACCGTAAAGGAGAATGGAAATGCAAACAAAGGATTACGTATGTCTGGAATGTGGAAAACGATTAACTCTGAGCCAGGCCGACCGCGCAGTGAATGGAGACAGGGGTTGTCCTAAATGCTACGGTATAGACATTGACTTGTATCTAGATGCAGTTGAGGCCAGGCAAAATGAAGCGCATAATGCAAGTCTATATGCCGCCGCAAGTGGATACGAAAATTAATGACCATTGCCCAAAAAGCCGGACACCCGCTAACATGACCTGCGGGGAACATTGGGCAAGAATCTCTGAGGAGGAGTAAAATGGATTACAAAGCTTGGCATACAAGTTACGGTCAGATGGCAGACCCAGAAATTGAAAAATCAGCATTTGTTGGTGGAATCAATTTCTCAGTTGAATTTCTGAGAGAAAGAGCAAAACAAATCAGAAAAGCAAATCAATTTCAAGGCAAGACAAAACGCGGCGCAGCAGAAATTGCTCAGTATTTAGAAATTGCTGCAGACAAACTTGCGGGCCAGATCAGCGAAATATAGAAATGAAAATCCACATCAAGAAGATTGTCTACATCGCGCTAAGTGCCAATGGTAACGAGGATGCTGCGCCCCACGTTCTGAATTCCCGCGAGGAACGTTGGATGAAGTCCATTATCAAAGAGGACTTAGGCACAGCGGGAATTTCCCGGCTCTACCGGGGCGCAATGCTCGAAGTTGGGGACGATGTAGTCTGGCTCGAAGACTTCGGCTACGACGTTCAGCGCGACCCGGTGCTTGATGCCCGCGAGCAAGCGATACGGGCACGCCGAGTACGGCGGACAGAGTGGAAGGAATTAGTGTAACGCAACCAATGGGCGTTGAATCATTGGACACAAACGACTCGCCATGTCGTAAAACTGGCGGAGGCAAAATGGAACGCGGAATGTACGGCGAAATCAAAATGAGTACAATCAATGAGAGCGAGCGTAATCAGATTCGCCAACTTGTTGAGGATGCAAATTCCGGCGCGGCGATTGATGAACACGGCGCGTGGAATTTCGGAATCCAATCGAGCAATCGAAGTGGCACCCGGGGATTGGCGCTGAACTGGGATTGCTATGGATTCGGAAACGACATCCACTCCGGCGTTTTCCTCACGGTAATCCAGGTGCGACAGACTTCCTGGAACAAGTACGGCAACTCCTCACGCAAGTCGTATTTTTTGCTCGGCATGAATGAGGATAGAACGACATTCGCACATTGCGTCGAGTCGCGCGCGATCCACAATGCAATTGCAAGGGGTCACGACGTAGTGGTCGCAATCCAGACTTGGATGTTTGGTTGCGATTACAATAAGGTTATTCGGCAAGGCGACCTCGCGCTGGTGCCGGTGCGGTCACCGAAAGGCGACAAGACCAACGAACGCGCGGCGAGCATCGGATCATCGCGCGGCTATTCACATCTGCTCCAATGCGACGAAGTGCGGCGCAATGGAAATCTCTATGCACTGAATCCGGTATTGACGCACAACCCCGGCACACATCGCAAAATTAGTGCACGGGGTTGGTACAAAGTCGTCAACTCGAATCGAGCACGGTTCTGGGATTTCTCCAGAACGCATGTAGATTAACACAGAGTACCGCGCGATTTCGGTCGCGCGGTAATGTGGCAGACTGGTTACAAGCCCGGTCGGAACGGAGAAAGCCGAGATCACTATGTTCAAGCGTATCAAAGTATTCAAGGCCCGCGTCATCACAGATGCCTATTCCGAGCCAACAATCCGCGCCGAGAAATTACGCCACGATGCCCGGCGACTGCGTATTCAGTATCCGAGCCGAATATTGATTGTACAAGAATGGCGCGACGATCAATGGATCGATCAATATGAATTGGAGCGAGCATGAACAAACTAATCCAAAAACGCGACTTCAACGATGATGATCTTCATTATACCCAGATTGCACAAACAACCGATTACCCATATATGGTACGAGAATGGAAAAACGACAAGATGATCGCCATTGCCCATAACCTCTATGATCTAGAAGCAAAGGAAGCATTGAAGAGCAATATTGATAACCGCGACTTCCGACATCAGACCCGGGAACATCTCGCCGAGGACGCCGACCGGTGCCCAGAGTGCGCCAAGGAAATCGTCCAAGAGGAAGAGGATGAAGATATTCCCGGCGCGTTCGGAACACATCAGATTCACGACATTGGATAATGCGATAATTTTTAAGGTTACATTTATCCAATCCGTAGTATAATAAGGTTGTTCTGATGAATCTCGAAACTCTTTACCCGCAACTCAAATCCAAGTTTTACGTCTACAACGGTTACACTACTCATCCGCTCAGCGTGATGTACGGCTGTGATTGGCTGGACTACTTGCATAAATATATCGCGGCGCGGAAGATCTTGGCTCGCAAGCGCCCTGACCTAGAGCAAAGAAAATTGACAACGGAGGTTAATGTCCTCAAGTCCTTGACACAGAAACATCGAGAATCAATGAAACATTTTCACGCGCTGCGAAGAGCAGCGAAAAAAGAAGAGCGCAAAACGCGCAAGGAGAAATGAAAATGAACCAGGAACCGAAGGCAGAGATTCTGAAAATCTGCCCGAACTACAAACCAGTCAAGGTCCCTCTGGTTAACGAAGATGGAAATGCCTTCGCAATTATGGGACGTGTAACCAAAGCCCTGCGGTGCGCGGGTCATACTGACTTGGTGAAATTGTACCAAAAGTATGCAACAAAAGGTGACTACGACAATTTACTCGCGGTCACAATGGAATTTTGCGACGAACAATCGCAAGAAGAATCCGAGGAGGATTAAGATGGAACTCTTTTCGGCTCACAAACAATGGAGAGATCGAGCACCAGACGAACGGTTCTCAACACTGAAAGAGCTACACGAGACCGTACTGGCACGACGGCAAGCCAGCGTAGAAAGTCACGTCGTGCCGTCGAGCATGGTATTTACGACTCACGAAAACGACGTAGTTTTGCAAGGCGCACAATCCCTCGCGGTTCCAAGCCATTGGGCATTCACGCAGATGTGCGATTTGCTTGAAGCCCCTGCGCCGTGGATAAGGAAACTGCCTGCAACATTAGCGGCGGACAACTTGAACTTCGCGGCCAAGTCCGCGCCCCGCGAACGAATGGCAATGATGTGGGCGAACGGGTCAACCCCGGGCATTGTCCGCTGCTTTACGACTCTTGCCTACTCCCGACTCTGGGACAGCGACATTGTCCAGATGCTCCGCGAGATGACCCAGGACGAAACGAATGGCTGGCACCGGCCCCCGGCGATAACGGACAATGAATATCCATCCGGTATCTACGGCTCTGACCGAAACGTATTCGTGTTTCTCGTCAACGAACAAAACAAACTTGACGACGGCGAAGAAGGGGGTTTGGCGCGTGGCTTCTTCTGCTGGAATAGTGAAGTTCGTCAGCAGAGTTTCGGTTTCAGCGCATTCCTCTACAAGTCCGTGTGCGGGAATCACATTGTGTGGGGAGCTGAGAAACTGTTTGACATCCGAATGTGGCATATCGGACAAGGGATGTCCTTCCGAGCGCAACAGGAACTGGGTCGAGTACTAGGAGCTTACGCCAATGCTTCCACGCAAAAAGACCAAGTGGTCATCGACGCCGCGCGGCAGAAGATCGTAGCCAACACGCGCGACGAGACCCTGGGCTTTCTCTCCGCGAAGAATATCGGCTGGAACCGCGCTGAGGCGGAGAAGATCGTTGTCGCTGTAGAAAAGCAAGGCAAAGACCCAACGAATCTCTGGAACTTGGTCAATGGCGCAACGCGCATGAGCCAAGAGCGCGGCTACACCGACGAGCGTACCTCCCAAGATCGGCGCGCCGGACGTATGCTGAACATAGTGTTCTAAAATAATTCTCCGCTCCGCCCGACGCTACGGCGCGGTAGAATATCGGGAAAGCAAAACTGCCGGGGCGGAGAATAAAAACAAAGAAACGAGGAAACAATGTGGAAAAGTGCATACAACACAAAACCGACTGATCTAAAGCCCGGCGACCAACTTGGCTCAGTTATTGTTGCAGTAATCGGGCACGCAGGAGATTGGGCGGCATACGAAACCGAGATTCCCGGAGAAAATACTACCTGTGATTTTCTTTCCGGCGCGCCTATTGAAAATTTCGCAGATTACACAGCCGAACAGGGCGAGAAAATTAGTCAGAAGGCCGCCGAATCTCTTTTCCCCGTTTGCGTAAACGCTGGATTGAAATGGAGAAGTTAAAATGAACAACACAACGTTTGACGAAGCATCACGAATTCAAGAACAACTCATTACCGCGAGCGGCGATTTGGTCAAGCCACAGATGGACGCCGAGCAAGCCAGTTATGCGGTGCGGCAAACCGAGCAAGAACTCGAAAATGCCAAGTCGCTACTTTACGCCGAGCAACTGGCTCTGGGCAAAGAGGGCGTGTTGACCGGGAGCAATGAAAAAGCGCGCGAGGCGCAATTTGCCAAGTTCCTCACCACACAGCCCGCGGTTGTTGCCGCCGAAGCCAAGTTGCAAAAACAAAAATCAACGGAGGTCAACGCAAAGATTACATTGCAAACTGCGAAAATCAAGTTCGACGCTCTAAAAAGTGTAGCAGAGATTGGAGTTGCAAAATTGCTGTACGAGAAAGAGTTACTCGTTTCCCAAACCATCCAAATAAAAATGGAGACATTGCGGAACAAATAGTTATTTTACTTTTGTCTCAAAACGCGGTATAATATAGTTGCCAACTGAAAGAGCGTAGTATTATTCACGCCAAAATACCGCAGTGTGACCTAGCCGCATTGAGCGCTCTTTCAGTTGGCAAACTTAAAGGCGTAGATGCGGCTAGTTATTTGGAGGCAAATGTATATTTACGGATTAAGGAAACCCGGGGAAAACAAGGAGACGGATATTCGGTACGTAGGCAAAGCCGAAAATCTGGAAAGGAGATTGAGAACACATCTGCGTGACAAAAGCAATAATTATAAAGTTCATTGGATTCAAGGTTTACGTAGATCAGGCATCATTCCGGAAATATTTGTGCTCGAAGGATGTGGAGATAATTGGGAAGACCGCGAAATTTGGTGGATCGCATATTGCAAAAGCATTGGTTGCAAATTAACCAATGGAACAAATGGAGGCGATGGCATTTCGGGATTTAGATTTTCAGAAGAATCCAGGAAGAAGATGCGGGAATCTCACAAAGGGCAAGTTCCATGGAATAAAGGGAAAAAATATCTAGATAAATACTCAAAAATTAGGACAAGTCACAAAGGACAAATCGCCTGGAATAAAGGCAAGAAAATGCCCAGAGAGTTTTGCGAAAAATTTGTCCCCTGGAACAAAGGCAAATGCTATTCTGAAAAAGAAAAGAAAATATCATACGCGTCGCGAAGGGGAATCCCACCATGGAACAAAGGAAAAATCGCTTCAGAGGAAAGCAAAATTAAAATGTCACTTGCTCAAATAGGAAACAAACACATGCTAGGAAAACATCATACCAGGGAATCAAAACTCAAAATGTCCATTAGTCACAGAGGAAAACCAACTTGGAACAAAGGTATTTCCGCAACGGAAGAAACCAAAAGAAAAATGTCAATTAGTCAGAGAGGAAAACTACCATGGAACAAAGGAAAAAGAAAGGAGGCAAAAGCATAATATCAAAATAAATTCTTAATCGTGACACAAAAAATCCAAAATACGAAGTTATAAGGAGACAGAATGTCAAGCCAACCAAATCCCAATGCAATCGCGCTTCCCGCCGAATTGCAAACCGAGATCGAGAACATTAACAAAGCCGACAAGAACAATGCATATCGACCCCTGAAACTCTTCGCGGTAATAAATAAAGACCGGCTCTGGATCACACAACAGGGGTCAGATGAGCCTCTGAAAAAATATGAAGAGATGGACGTGCACATCATCGCCGCGAAGATCACGCGCGCGGCGTACACGAACCGTGAGCAGAAAGCCCCGTCGTGTGTTTCAACTGATGGCGGTCACACTGGGACTCTGCACCCCGAGTTTGGGCAATTGCTTGAAATCACCGGCAAGGATTGCGATATTTGCCCACTGAACCAATGGGGAACCGGTAAGGACGAGAATGGAAATCCGACAAGGGGAAAATTCTGCAAGGAACGCAGAAATCTATTGGCGATGTCGCCTGACTTTACTGACCCATTGATTGTCTCTCTCTCTCCCATGAGCATCGGAAAGTGGGATGCCTACGCCAGCGGACTGACTCAACTCAAGCCGCCCAGCGCCTATATCACACAGATGACACGCATCGGGGTCGAGGTAGTTACGGACGCCGGGCGCGAATTCGGAACCGCAACGTTTGCAGCAATAGGAGCGCTGTCCACTGATGCCGTGCGCCAAGCCATCGAGCTTAGGAAACAGTACCAGAACGTTATCGGAGGCATCGTGGTCGCGGAGCCGGTGGCGACTACCGCGCCGACAAGCGAAGAAGAATTACCGTTCTAGCAAATTGCAGCTGACCCGCCTACCGACGCGCAATTCGATGACTTTGATGATACAACGGCGGGCAGCTGAACCGCGTGTTATGCCGCATCGGAGGAAGAAATGGAATTTCCGCAGATTGATACAAGTACATGGTTTTACGAGAATTGCAAGCGACAGCGCAAAAATGCCGCCAAGATTTGCCAAGTATGTCCATTTCGTGCCGGGATTGAAATCCAAGAAAAGGAGCGGCATAACCAGCGTTTGCAACCGAAGCGGCAAAGCCGCGTTTCTAAGAGTGGCGCGATACTCCCGCCGCTCGGTTGAAACGCAATCCGTTATGCAGATGGCGGGCGGGTAAACGAGGGGCGCACGCATCTCATCAAAGCGCCTGACTCACACGCAAGCGGGCAGAATGAGACGAACGCTTTTAACCGCCATCTGCATAACCCTCATTGCAGCCGACTGGCGAACTACATGCCAGCGGCTGAACTCGATTCGTTAGATTTGCTTATCTTGAAAGGAGTGTTTTGATGTCATATAATATTGATACCTGGAAAACCAAAAGTATTGACAGCCTTGAAATCCCGCTTGCGGTCATTCACAAAATGCCGGATGTAGAAGTTAAATTGTTGAATGATAACAAAGTCTGTATTACTGGCCTTTCAGAAGGCTTTGAAATCAATGGGGATTTGAACGGCAAGAATATTGCTGTCAATGATATTACTACCTGGGGGGAAGGTTCTGGTCATACATGGGATGACCTTCTTAAAGCGTTGAAGCACAGTAAAGGAAATCTCGTTGCTACTCAAGTTTGGGAGGGTGGTGACAGTATCACACGTCTAATCGTCAAAGATGGTACGATTACGGAAGAGAAGGTTGAATTATGATGATCGTGCAATCTAACCAGCGCTTGCAACCAACTTGCTCGCGGGCGCGCAAATCCAATCATACTCGTAAGAACGCAAGCGGCTGAAACGCAATCCGTTAGCCCGCTTAATGAATAGGAGAGAATAGAGATGAAAACACATCAACGCTTTGGCTTAGCTACCTTGATCGTATGGAGTACGCTGACCCAAATTGCACCGCCACATGACGAGGTGAATTTGGTATGCTGGGGCCTGAGTCTTATTTTTGCCATAATCTGCTTTGTGTGGGATGGGGCGGGCTAACCCTTCATTGCAGTTGACCGCCGCCGGTACGCCAATTTTGGATGGCCCATCTGAACACGGCGGCAACTGAACTCGATGCGTTAGATTGCTAGGAGGCCTGATGTGTTACTGGTGTAAATTTGGTAAATCGCCTTCGTTCATCCGTGGCATCTTTGTCCATGCTGAGGGAGAGTGGGCCGGTGTTCGTTGGGCTAGTCTATGTACTAATGAAAGAGAGCGCCGACGCCAACTCCGGTTAGCCTATAAGCGTGGAGACATCCATAAGTATCCCGGGATGTACAGACGCAACCTAAC
>Ga0208045_1000035_pt1 | contig 66106 bp, 43 predicted proteins | sample PL_2010_200m_FD_184160 | JGI IMG/M metagenome (GOLD analysis project Ga0208045, IMG submission 184160) | Freshwater microbial communities from Powell Lake, British Columbia, Canada to study Microbial Dark Matter (Phase II) - PL_2010_200m... | ecosystem: Environmental > Aquatic > Freshwater >...
AGTGACTTCTGATTCGCTTGACCTTTCCGGAGTTCCTCTCAACCTAAATCTCAGTCTCTATGATATCGATGGCACGAGATACCTCGTGGGCGATAGCCGCACCGGACCTTATTCCGAACTGACTGCTTTCCTGCGGCCAGGCACATATTACGCGGATGTATATCTATGGACCGGCAATGCAGGAAGCTACGCAATGACCATCACGAACACTCTGCCCCCGCTCAATAATGAAGGAGAGGGAGATAACGACACGTATCAGACTGCCTCCACTGCAACTGTGAATGGCACCGTAACAGGTCATCTTGGGTATCTCTCAAATGGAAAGACAGATACTGATGACTACTGGAAGTTCACAACGACGAGCGATGGAATGGTGAAAATACAAGTCACGTCTGATTCGCTGGACCTTTCCGGAGTTCCTCTCAACCTAAATCTGAGTCTCTATGATGTCAATGGCACGAGATACCTCGTGGGCGATAGCCGCACTGGCCCCTACTCCGAAGTTACCGTCTTTCTGCGGCCAGGCACATATTACGCGGATGCATATCTATGGACTGGCAATGCAGGAAGTTACGCGATGAAGATCGTCCACACTCCACCCCCACTGGCCAATGATGTTGAAGGCAATGACTCGTCTCAAGCTGCCTCCACTGCAACCGTGAACGGCACCGTGACAGGTCATCTTGGTTATTTCTCAAATGGTAAGACAGATACTCATGACTACTGGAAGATCACTACGACGAGCGATGGAATGGTGAAAATACAAGTGACTTCTGATTCGCTTGACCTTTCCGGAGTTCCTCTCAACCTAAATCTCAGTCTCTATGATATCGATGGCACGAGATACCTCGCGGGCGATAGCCGCACCGGACCTTATTCCGAACTGACTGCTTTCCTGCGGCCAGGCACATATTACGCGGATGTATATCTATGGACCGGCAATGCAGGAAGCTACGCAATGAAGGTCATCCACACTCCGCCCTCGCGCAATAACGAAGGAGAGGGGAATGATTCGCCTTCGACAGCAACCTCTTTGGCCTATGGCGTTGTGAGCACAGGTCACATAGGTTATTACTCAAATGGCACCACAGATACCGAGGATTATTGGAAACTCATTTCTCCGTCGAGTGATTCCATCTACGTTCAGGTAGCAACCGATTCTCCAGTGGATGTGAACATCAGTATTTATGATTCCGACGGAACTACTTATCTCAACGGGGATGGGAGGGCAGGCGTCTATTCTATCGCTGGATTCAAACCTGTTGCAGGAAGAACATACTACGTCAGAATATATAGATGGACTGGCGACGGAGGTTCATATACAATCCTAGCAACGAAATCGAGCGTGTCGGTTGGGATTGAAGAACTATCGGAAAAAGCCAATATCCCGAGGCAATTGGTCTTAGACCAAAACTACCCGAATCCTTTCAATCCGAGCACGACGATCCGATACGGCCTTCCGGAGAGCCAGAACGTCCGAATCAGTGTCTTCTCCGTCCTTGGACAGGAAATCGCCGTTCTCGTGAATGGTGTGCAGGCACCTTCCACCTACACTGTTGTGTGGAACGGAAAAGACCGGCATGGAGTGGATCTGCCCAGCGGGATCTACATCATTCGGATGCAAGCCAGCTCAATTTCTGGCGGGCAGAGCGGTGAGAAACAGATTGTGAAAAAGGCGATGCTCGTGCGGTAAGCGGGCAAGGAACTTGCAGCAACCGAAGCTGCGCGAAGAATGAATTGGTGAGGATCTGAATAAGGAGTCGCTGGGAAACCGGCGACTCCTTATTTTTTTACAATCGTTCCGATGATTTCCAACAGCTTGACAATTGTAAACGGTTTCTCGAGGTACTCGACCGCGATATCCGAATTCCATGCCCCTGCAGCAGACGCTGCGCTCGTCATCATGATCACAGGGATGGAAGCTGTGGCCGGATACTGCTGGAGTTCCTCCACCATCATGAATCCGTTCATGTTGTCCATCTGCACGTCGCTGAGGATGACATCCGGTTTGTGCCGCGCTGCCATCTCCACTCCCTGCATGCCATCGGCTGCTTCGGCGACCGCCCATCCTTTGAGTTTGAGCTGACTTGCGAGCGACTTCCGGAATGAATCTTCGTCGTCAACGATCAGAATCTTCTTCATAACACTCCTCTTGATGATCTGCGAGAAAGTAGCAATTCAAGCGACGAAAAGCAAGGAATAGGATCTCAGACAAAACGGGCGCGTCTGTCCATGCACACCTAACCTCACAGAAGTGCATCAATTTGATATAGCCTACTTCGCGAACACCATCTTTTTGGTGTCGATGAATACCCCTGCATGCCCATTGTCGACAAATCGGGCAATGAATTGATAGAAGTACACACCACTGGGCAATGCCGAAGCGTCCCATCGTGCAACATGGGTCCCTCCAGATCGGACGTCATCGCACAGCACTGCAATTTCTCTTCCGAGGACATCGAACACCTTGAGCACTACCTGACTGACGGCTGACAACCGATAGCTGATAGCTGTTTCTGGATTAAACGGGTTTGGATAGTTTTGCGAGAGCGAAAACGTGGAGGGAACGTGTCCTCCGGTGTTCTCAATTCCCACTACAATGTTGTCCCCGCCGCCTGCTTCCCTGTACCGGACGGCAAACTCCTGAAGGTACTGGTTCGCAATCCGGTTGCTTTGAATGATCAGAGTGTTCTCGTTGTTCGACGTCTCGGCCGCGCTCGTCCAGTTATGCGAACCGGTAATGACATATTGCGTCGCTGTGGTCACCTCTGCATCAACGATGCCATACTTGTGATGGAGCAGTCCGGGGGTATTGCTTTTCAGTCGAATGTCGACCCCGCTCGTTGTTAGGAAAGTGTACTGAGAGCCTGTGTCAGTTCCGTTATCCAGTATCCCTCGAACCTTCACCCCTGCAACCTTTTTTGATACCATGGTTGCGGCGATGTCTGATCTGGTAAGTGTGAGCATCCCCACGTTGATCGAGCTCTGCGCTTTTGCCAGTGTGCTGATGATATGGCTCGTGGTCCTGTCGGATGGACTAAAATAGAGTTCGACCGGCGTGCCGTTTACATTGAAGATATGCGGCGTGTTGTCCAACTTCCGCGCGCCGAACCTCGAATTCGCCGCGTTTGCCGTTGTTGAATCGCTCCCCCACATCTCATTGAATTCAATCGTGTAAGCTCCAGCCAGCGCCTGGTCCTGGATCTCAATGGCGTTCTGAAAATCATCGTTCGTGCCGGAATCGGTCAGATTCCAGGAACCCGTCCAAACCCATGCCTGGTCCGGAGTTCCTCCACGGTAATCGATAACAAAGAACTTGTTGTGGTGCAATCCGACGCCCCCGTTCACGGCGTCGTAGTCATCGCTGATCCACGGAATACCGGCCGGCACGATGTACTGATTGACTGTGGTGCCGGTTGTAGCATTCATGTTGTCACGCTCAATGATAAACCTGACTTTGACTCCCCGGTTCCATGCCTGAACCAATGCGGTGGCGATTGTCTGTCCAACCTGTCCGCTCATACTATAGAGAGCGCAGTCGATAGATTTTTTTGCCGCGTTGATCCGGCGTAGTAACAAATCGGTGAGCTTCGCATTTCCTTTGGCCGTATCCCATCGCACCAGCGATGTGTTGACCGACTTGTTGAAATAGACATTGATCTGGCCCGTTGAGCCCTGCGACGCCGTACTGATGACCCGATCTCCGGCGAAACTCGTGTCGTTTCCGCTGACCGAGTATGCCTGGACATGATACGCCGTGGCTGGCGCCAATCCGGAAATCGTAATCCGATGAACCGTTTGCGGCGTGGCATTCCCGACGACACCAAGGTCGTATGCACGCGTCCGTCCGTAACGGGCATAGTTTGAGCCCGGCTTCGCCGTTTCCCATTGCACGTCAAATGCCGTCGACGTAATGGACCTTTCCAGAGGCGAAACGGTAATGACCGGACCTTTGGAGAAAATATCCGTGATCGATCGCGGCATAACCTGGTATCCGCCGACAAAAGGAGGTGAGGAAATGAACTGACCGACGACGCCAACGAGATCGAACTCGCCCGCCGGAGCCGGCGTGTTCGCGATGCTGCTGACATCGCCATCAATGCGCACCTGGATGCTGTCGCTGCCATCACTGAGCCAGAAGTTCGAGCCCGATCCGCTGACACCCCATGTGGAAGTAGGCTGCCCCGATGCATCCCGGACGGTCACACGGTTCAACTGTACAAGCATACCTTCGTAGAACTCTATTCCATTTGTCCCGTCATGGGCCAGCTGGGCACATGAGACGACAAGAGGCGTCACATCATTCCCGCTGCTGTTGATTTTGTGCAGTGTAACGGACGCCAGTTCCGTCAGTCCGTTGAACTGTGTTATCGTCCCCGTTATCGTGACCTCATCGCCGACCTTCACCGCGTTTTCGAACGGCTGGTCGAACACCGCTAGACCTCCCGACGCGTCCTGAATGTACGCCGGCCCTCCAAACTCCTTCGCGACCGTGACGATACCCCGAACAGTCACAGGCTTCTGCAGATTAAGAGGAATCCCTTGCGCATCGTTGACCTTGACCTCAGCGACCGCCCGCGGATTACCATAGAGAACGAACGAAGGCAGCGGCGTCACCAATGCGGTCGAATCACTCCCCGCTCCGGTCTCGAAACGAAATATGACTTTGACTGTCGTATCCGCTGCGGAAAGGCTTGAAATCCGAATCTGGACGCTATCGGTCGGGGAGATCGAAAATCCTCCGACTTTGACTGTGTCTTTTGTCTGTTGCAGCAATGGCTGTCCGCCGTTGGACACGCTCACGGTAATAGACGAGTGCGACCAGTCGAATAGCGAATACTTGGCGAACCGTAGCGCGGTTATGGGGGCGTCCGACACTCCACGGAGAACGATTGTCAGTTGGAACGAGGTATCAGCCTTCACGATCTGCGGCAAGATGTAGGCCACGCCGATTCCGGCCTGAATCGACGGCGGCGGTTCCTTGGAGCTGGCACTGTTCTGCGGGTTGATCGCCGCTTGTGCGACAAAATCGTTCGAGTTGTTGTTCGTGTCCCAGCCATTGCCCCCCTTTTCTTCTGAACCCCCCGGCCCAAGGGTTGCGGCCGTCGATGTGAATGATGCTTTTCGTTCCGCACTTGTCGTATTGCTCAGCAGCGGGGTAGGACCGGATCCTTCAGACAAACTCGCGCCGCCATACCCAATGAAGTCAACGACCGATGCGTCGGTGGGGCCAGCGATTGTCAGCGTATCTCTGACGAGGACGATTTTCCCCGCGGTTCCTGACATCTGTAAGACACCGGCAACATCCGGCGTCGGGAGATCTTTTGTGCCTCCTGCGCCTTGAGACTCCTGGATGAGGAAGAACCCTTTCGGTTGAATGACTCCGGAGAGATACGTCTTGAAATTCCCGAACAGTCCGGTTGCTGATGCGTACTGGACAGACCAACCGGTAACGCTCACCGGTGCATTTGTCGGATTGTAGAGCTCGACGAAATCGTTCTTCCACGTCGAGCCGGTGTTCCCTCCCCCGCCGTACACTTCACTAATTACGATGTGGTTTGCGACCTGTCCGAGTAGCGGAGTAGCGAGTAGGAAGCCAAATGTAATACAAAGAATGAAAATCCTCATGAACGCTCCTGATTGATGTGCTTCAATTTATTGCTTTTCCCGACACCGGGCAAGCGGCCCGATGCTTTCAACGGTAATTGTAACCGAAGGATCTTACGTAGCCAAAATCAAAAAAGAATTGTGACTGGTTCACGAAGTATGTGCCGAATATTCCAATTCCTCCCCCGATGTTGGAGTACACCAGTTGATCGACTCGGATCGAAAACTGATCGAGGGAGCCGTGAACACTGGAGTAGTACTTCGACAGCGGCGTGTCGTATTCCATGAGTATGAACGACGCCGCGTGAACTCCATACTTGTACTTGTGCGGATCGCCGGCGGAGATGTTCGCCATTGCCGAATCGATGGCAGCAAAATCAAACGCCAATGAAGTCTCCATCGTGTACGACGGATAGAGAGCCGTCGGGCCATTCGTCCCCGCGAGGTATTTCTGTGGAACCTCTATTGTGCCTGTCACCTCCACGGAGTCCGCCTGCTTTGTATAAAGGATCACGAGCCGTGGGAAAAACAGGTGAGGATCAGACGCTGTACCGTTTTCCCAGCTGAGCACCCAGTTCCGGACTCCCGGTGGAAAGTTCATTCTTGGATTGATGCCCTGGGGGAAATCGAAGGACGTCGCGACCGAGCGGACCGCCGGAGCCTCCGTTTGAGCGCTGAGTTTTCTTCCATCGGGAAGAGTCGCTGAAATCGATATCTTGTCGGACGGTGCGGGAAGGGGCATCCGGCCAAAATAGGAATGCTGTTTCGATCCGTACCGCAGCGAGTCAGAACTGAAGCGGAGACTATCCCTCATCGGATACGTCTTGCCATTGACCGTAATCGACAGAGCGGCCCCCACGACCGAGGGGTCGTTTGTGTTGACGGATGGATCGAACCCATCCACGTCGTACACTTTCGCGAGCAGAACGAACGCGGCCGAAGAGGGTCTCCCGGCGGCAGCAGAAATGAAACACTGCAGTGCGTACTGATCGCGCGTAACGACTTTTGGGTTGAAATCCTCTTCGCACCCCGCCGACAGCAGCAGCACTGAGCCTATGAGCAGCATGATTCCTGTCCGCATCATAACTCGACCTTCAACGAAACGGAGGGGAGAATCCGGAGCATATACACTGCTTTTCCTGTGTCACGATTGAAATAGAACATGTTCTTCTTGTCGTACACATTGATAAGACTGATTCCAGCCGTAACGTTCGCGCTTTCTATCTGGAATTTTCTGTTGAGACTTAGATCCAGGCGGTGGTACGCCGGAAGTCGGGCTGAGTTTCTGCTTCCCCAGACTGTTGACGGTTCCAGGTTCCCCCTATCGTATTCAAAGGACCACGGGTCGAAAACCACTCTATCATAATACCCGGCGATCGGTGTGAAGGGCATACCGGAATGAAGCGCCCATGTCGCGCTCGTCTGCCATCCGGAACCGAGCTCGTACCCCACAAGCACATTCAGCGAGTGACGGATGTCGTACCTTGGGAAGTACCACACTCCGTTCTTAATCTTGAACGCCCAGCTGAGCGCATAGCCGAGCTTTATATACATCCTGCCGGGCTGGTACAACGTGAGTAACTCTAGCCCGTACGATTCCCCGTCGACATTGACAAAATCCCGATCCTTCTGGGTGAATTTCTTTTCGTTCACATCGACGAGATTGGCGATTGGTTTGAAATACCCTTCGAGTTCAGTCGTGAGGGCTTCGGTCCAGTATGTTGTCATCCCCAGAGAGAAATGGGCGGCGCGGGCGGAGTTCAGATAGTCGGGTGTGATCACCCAGGGCTCAAAAACGGAGATCAGTTCACTTTCATCGGAAAGCGTCGTCATCTCCTGTGAGTACCATCCGAATGACCCCTTGACCGAAACCGACGGCGTCAGGCGATAGGTCAGACTCCCGCGGAGTTCGTACAACAGCGGACGATATTCGGAGACCGCTACAAACTTGAACCGGATGCCGATCGTGAACCCGATTTTGTCCCACCGGTAGAACCGGTAATCGGCGTACGCGCTGAGATCCACACCGTGCTGCTCAACCGAGAGCTTGTTGCCGTACAGGTTCTGTAATTCCAGTGAGGTTGAAAGAAACTTGTTTTGCCATCCGAACGCGAATTCATCCTTGCTGTCATACAAATAGGTGAAGTCCCAGTCTGCAGTGAAATCTGATACGCGGTTTTTGCGCGGTTTGGCCTGGCTCAGATTTGGATACAGTTCGGCGTCAAATCCGCTATAGGAGATCGAAACAACCGAGTAGAGAGGAGTCGACCAAATCTTGTGCCAGTTCAGCCCCACGATCCTGTTGCGTATCAGATAGTTTTCCTGAAACAGGTCGTCGTTGATCACCTGGTCGCCACTCATGAAACCATGAAAAGCGAATCTGCTGTTCTCGTCGATTGCGGGACTGGAGTAGCTCAGCTTCCAGGAGAGGTCGTAGAAATCAAACGGAGAGTCCTGGTTTTTCAGGTAGTGCTTCATCACGGACGCGTACCAGCTTTTCCTCCCCGTCACCAGAAACGAGCCTCCCGGCACAGGGCCTTCCAGTGCAAGCTTGCCGGCAAGCAGCGTCGCATTTGCCGTCCCCTGAAAACGGTTGCGGTTGCCATCACGGGTGACAACATTCAGTATGGAAGATAGTCTCCCCCCGTACGACGGAGGAAACCCTCCTTCGTGAAATTCGAGCAGCGAGACCATTTCCGGATCCACCGCACTGAAAATCCCCAGCGTGTGAAAAGGGCTGTAGACAGTTGCGCCGTTCAGAAGCACAAGGTTCTGGTCGCTACCGCCGCCTCGCACGTAATATCGCGCGCTCACGTCGCTCGTCGTGGTCACCCCGGGACTAGACTGCAAAGCTCTGAAGATATCGGCTTCGACTCCGGGAGGGACCATCGCAATTTCTTTGGTTGAGATTCTCTGCAGACCGAGGTTTGCCTCATTCGGCCGTGCGGGCCTTTCTCCGACGATGAGCATCTCCTCCGTCTCGATGACCGCCGGGGAGAGCTGAATGTCCGTCTGAGTGATTTGATTTTCCCGGACTGCAACGGCGAGCTCTTTTGTGTGATAACCAACCTGGGACACCATCAGAACATACGTACCCGGTGGCACCGATGAAATATGGTAGAATCCGGATGAATTGGTGGAGGATCCGAGGGACGTTCCTTTGAGAACAAGGTTCGCATACGGGATCGGCTGGCCGTTCGAAGAATCCGTCACCGTGCCGCGGACTCTTCCCTGATCGATCGCTGCCCGGGAGAATGAGAAGGAATGGATCGCAACGAGCAATAGAAGAAGCGTGAAGACCCCGGAGGGTAGTCTGAAGCCTCCCGACGGAGTGAACCGGTTGATGGGAGTTAACCAGCTGGCTGAACAATTACACACGACGGAGCAACGCGGACGTGCAAGTTCCTCGGTGAATCTGGGCATGAAATCCTGGATTGGGCAAATGACAGCCACTACACTCTTACCTCTCAAGCAGCACAGGCACCATCGGGGCAGAGCTGAGGTCTCGGTGAGGCTGGTGGTTAATAGTAGAGAGAATATCCAAGACCTGCAATTGCCGAGATGGTTTCCGAGTTGGTGCTGCGGGCAAACGAGTTCAAGTTTTTCATCGCAGAGACGCGGAGTCCGCAGAGAACCGCAGAGGAAAGAAGACGAGAGTCTCCGCGATGCTCCGCGTCCTCTGCGGCTCCGCGTTGAGAACCAATACCCCAAAGGACGCGTCCCTTGGGGGAGGCAGCGGGATTGATTTCTCTGTCATTGGAATTTCGTGGTTCATTCGGTATATTTTCCCACCTATGATCCGTGCAGCCGTTGCCATCCTGCAGCAAGAAAAGCGCATTCTCATCTGTCAGAGGAAGAAAAATTCGCGCTATGAGCTCAAATGGGAATTCCCTGGCGGTAAAGTCGAGGTGGGAGAATCATTACTGGAGTGCCTGAAGCGTGAATTGCGCGAGGAGCTTTCGATCGAGATTGACGGCGTTGACCGCTCGGAATCTCACGTCAATCGATATGGCGATGGGGGTGACTTCGAAGTTTCGTACTTCTTTGTGACCCGATTTACCGGTATCCCGACCAACAACGTCTTCGAACAAATCCGATGGGTCACACTTGCCGAGTTGAAGTCCCTCGACATCCTCGAGGGAAACAAATCTCTTGTTGCACGTTTGGAAGATTGACCCAATACCGACGGGAGCAAATAGTGTGAAGCGGCGGTCAGATACGATAAGGCGAAGATCCAGAATTATTGCGGCGCTGTTGCGATGGTACCGGAACAATGGCCGTTCGCTTTCGTGGCGAAACGAGAAGGATCCTTATCGCATACTCGTCTCGGAAGTCATGCTTCAGCAAACCCAGGTCGCCCGTGTTTCAACGAAATACCCTGAATTCCTCAGGAAATTCCCCACACTGGACCGACTTGCCCGCGCAAGGACATCTGAAGTCATCAGGACCTGGCGCGGGATGGGATATAACAATCGGGCTCTACGCCTGCAGAAGCTTTCAAAGATCGTCGTGCAAGACTTCGGCGGCAAGCTCCCTGAGAACATCGAAGATCTACAGGGTCTTCCCGGCATCGGCCGCTACACAGCACATGCGGTGGCATGCTTCGCTTTCGGCCAACGAGTCCCGGTCGTGGACACAAACGTCCAACGGATACTGAGCCGTCTGTACCCGCAACGAAAAGTGCTGCCAATCCTCCAAACGGCCGAGATGTGGGCCTTGGCCGAGTATCATCTGCCGCGAACGAACGCGCACGACTGGAATCAGGCACTGATGGATCTTGGTGCAGCGATATGCATAGCAGCGATACCACGATGCGAGCTCTGCCCTGTCAAGAGACTGTGTCCGAGCGCGCATATGAAGCGCCAGAGAGCAGCGCGCCCTCCGAAGCGCGAGCCCAGTCGCCATGGGATTCCAAACCGGATATACCGCGGCAAAGCCATCGAAGTGCTGCGAGATCTCAAGCCCGGCGGGTCCATCACTTCCTCTGCGCTCGCGCGGAGAATCATGCCGGAATACACCGATCAGGATCGGCGATGGTACCTCTTGCTCCTTCAGAATCTTGAGCGCGACGGACTGATGAAGCTGCGAGGACGAACGAGAATATCACTTCCTGACTGAGAGTATCCTTGACAAAGGCTGAGCGAGAAGAGCTTTTGATTGAAATGCAGTCGCTCCACGCGTCAAGGCGGGAAGCCATCCGGCGACGCCTCGGAGAATTTCGCGACGTGGATCAGTCGGAGTACTTCTATGAACTTGTGTACTGTCTGCTGACTCCGCAGACCAGCGCCGAGAACGCCGGAAGAGCCGTTGACAAACTGCGGGAACTCTCCTTTCATGAGCTCCCCGTCGATCCTGAGCCAATCCTTCGCAGTCGCAGCACCTACATACGGTTTCACAGGACAAAGTCGAGTCGTCTCCTGAAGCTCAAGGAGGAGTTCCCGATCGTGCTCCGATCGATCACACCGGACATTCCCCCCTTCGAGCTCCGGGAATGGCTTGTGAAGAACGTCAAGGGATTGGGGTACAAAGAAGCAACGCACTTTCTCCGAAACGTGGGCAGGAACGGCGGGCTGGCGATACTCGATCGCCACATTCTGAGAAACCTGAAACGCCTGGGTGCAATCCGTTCTCTCCCGAAGACTCTCTCCCGCAAGAAATATCTTTCCATCGAACAGCAATTCATGCGCTTTGCCGGGCGTTTCGGCATCCCGCTCGATGAGCTCGATCTCCTCTTCTGGAGCATGGAAACAGGGGTCATACGGAAGTGACGGAACGGAAAGCCTCCGTAAGCCAACGCATGTTCGGTTTGGATGCATTTCGCCGCAGCTCCCGCCTCCTCTCAACGCACGGTGTTTCGAAATGGTACAGTGACTCATGGTACTCCGGTGACTGAGACTGACACAGTCGTTTTCCCCCTTGGGCTTGTTCGAACACCCTGGTGGGCAGGCACTTCTTCGCAGAGCCAGAAAGAGGAAAATGGCTGAGGATGCAAAGAATGGCGTTATTTTTGAATGTCGAAAAGGCCCGCGTCTGGGATCACCGTAGACAAATATTTCAAAGCAAAATCGTTGATTTTTTCGACTAGAATGACAATATTTGTTCTGGAGTCTATTTTCATCACACGCTAGGTGTGCGGCATACATTTTGACCAATAGTGGTAGTGAGTGAGATAATTGTTTTTCAGCGTTTACACTTCGAATCCGGTTGATTGACCTATGGGAATGAATCAGCTCCTCCTCGTCGTTCTGGGTATGATGCTTGTCGGCATTGCCCTCTATGTCGGCGTCAGCATGTTCTCCGCGAATACCGTCGAGGCCACGCGAAATGCCATCATCCTCGATCTGGGTAATTTCGCCGCTCGTGCGAGCGCCTACTACTGGAAGCCTACGACGCAGGCAGGAGGCGGCAAGAGTTTCACCGGCATAACATTGTCGCAAATTTATCCGATGAGAGAGAACGATAACGCGGTCTATTCCATAGAGAGCGTTCAGGCTGACCAGTGTACCATCTCAGGGGTCGGAAAAGTTGTCACGACAAATGGAGATTCCATTCGCGTGCGGATTCGGGTAACCACAGAACGCAACATCGTTGAGATTCTGAACTGACAATCATGGCTCAGCAAAACTCCTTCGACATCGTCTCTCAAGTTGATCTCCAGGAAGTTGACAACGCACTCAATCAAGCCCGAAAAGAGATCGTTCAGCGATATGATTTCAAAGATTCCAAGACGCTGATCGATTTCAACACCAACGAGAAGCAGATCACCCTCCATACGATCGACGAATTCCATCTGAAGAGCGCGGTCGATATTCTTCAATCAAAACTCATCAAGAGGGGTGTGTCGATCAAAGCTCTTCGCTACGGATCTGTGGAGTCGGCAGCTGGAGCGACGGTGCGGCAGCTCATCACGATTGTCGTCGGGATTGGAAAAGACGATGCCAGAGCCGTCGTGAAGATGATTAAAGACTCAAAAGTCCGGGTTCAGGCCGCTATCATGGAAGACCAGGTCCGTGTGAGCGGCAAAGACAAGGACGATCTGCAGAAGGTGATCCAGATGCTTCGTGATGCCGATTTGTCGTTTCCCGTGCAATTCGTCAATTATCGATAGATGACCAACGCGCCTTCCCGTGTTTCCTTCGCAGCAATCCTGATCCTCCTCCTTTTTTCTGTCCTTTCCGATGCGCGTGCCGAGAGAATCACACTCCGGGTCCAGCTCGGAGACCGGGTTGCCACCGTTCGCGGGTACGACAGCTCCGGCGTAGTGTTCGTCTCCGTGCGTGATTATGCGACCGCGCTTTCTCTGCCTTGGGTCATGAGTCCGGAGAGGAAGAAAATCGAGGTGCGGCTTCCGAATCATCGCGTCAAAGCCACGGCAGAAAGTCCGTTTCTCGTTATCACGGATGTGGCCACCAGCATTGCTTCCGTCTATCAGGTGACGAGGAGTGTTTTCGTTCTCGACAGTCTGTACTACGCTCCGGCTTCTGAGTTCGTCCCCCTCCTTGAGCGACTCTCTCCGATGGGCGTTACACTTGATGCCGAAACCCATACACTCACACAAGAAATGGTTGTGCCGGAACCCCGGTTTGACGTAACGGGACTGGCGCTTGAGCCCCGGATCAACGGCTATCTCCTCACGATAAAAGTCAGCCGAAAGCTCGGGTCATATGACGCTTTCCTTTCACCTGATGGCTGGTTGTACGTGACTGTCAATGACGCCCGGGCCGACACCTCGGTACTGAGCCGCTTCAAAGCCGCCGACGCCATTCGTCGTGTGCTCGTATTTCAGTCGCCGACCTCCGTCCAGCTCACATTCCAGGTCTCACCTGATATTGTGCTGGCCGACCCGATGATCGACAATCAGACGCAAGATCTTCTCATCGCACTCCATACGCGGTCTGCCCTACAGAAGGCAGAGCTTGAGAAGAAGAAGCAGCAGGAGCAGAGTGAGAAACAGGAAGAGACTCAAGGCAAGCTGCAGCGTGCGCGAAGCCGTGCGAAGCTGGATGTCATTGTAATCGACGCCGGCCACGGGGGAAAGGACCCCGGCACCATCGGTGTGACAGGAACACAAGAGAAGAACGTGGCACTCGGCGTGGCTCTGAAGCTCGGCAAACTCATCGAACGAAATCTTGGTAATGTGAAGGTCGTTTACACGCGCAAGAATGACACATTTATCAAGCTCGGTGACAGAGCGAAGATCGCCAACGAAGCCAACGGCAAGCTCTTCATTAGCATTCACTGCAATTCGACCGAGCATAAGCCTTCGTCCGCCAACGGATTCGAGATCTACATCCTCCGGCCGGGCAAAACCGACAACGCAATTCGGATCGCGCAAAAGGAAAACGATGCGATCAAGTTTGAGGAAGATTACAGGGACCGCTATCAGGAGCTGACAGAGGAAAGCTTCATCCTTGTGACCATGCGTCAGAGCGCGTTTGTGCGATACAGCGAAGAATTTGCGGAGAAAGCCTCAGAGGCGATGGCAAATCTGCTCAAGATTCAAAACAGCGGCGTCAAACAAGCGGGTTTCTACGTGCTCGTTGGAGCTTCGATGCCCAACGTTCTCGTAGAAACGGGATATCTCTCCAACAGAAAAGAGGAGAAAGACCTGCGCAGCGCTGACGGACAGCGGAGAATAGCTGAAGCGCTCTTCGAAGGTATCAAGAGGTACAAAGAAAAATACGAGGAAGCCCTTCAGGAAGGTCATCCCACTGACGTGGAAGGGAACTGATCCGCACCCGGGCATATCCGCTACAGGTGGTTCTTCATTTCTGCACGATCATTTCGATCCTCCGAACAAACCCGGGCAAGAATATCGCTTGCCACACACGTTAATCTCTCGCACCGCTTTCATGGCGGACAAACCACCCCGCGCATAGTGACCGGACTCATTTCTGATTGTGGCAATTGGGCTTGCTGGCGTGGCAACCTCATTTGACTTGACATACTCACGAAGTTTCTCAATATTCTCGCAGGCTACCATTCGAACATGCAGGCGTGGGACTCATGCTGCATCACTTTCACTATGCCCCCCGTTTTGGCTTCTACTCTTATCGATCTTACAATCGTATCAGGAGAATAATGACATGAAGTCCGTTAGATACCTCCTTTGCCTTGCACTCCTTTTTTCAGCGACAACAGCCTTCGCACAAACGGGCAAGATCGCCGGAAAAGTAATTGATGCGCGGACGGGAGAGCCAATTGTTGGTGCAAACGTCGTCGTGGAAGGCACGATGTATGGTGCTGCGTCCGACTTCGAAGGATTTTTTACAATCCTGAGTGCTCCGCCGGGCACCTACCGGGTCCGCGCGTCCGTTCTCGGGTATGCTTCTTCCACACAGGCCGACGTCCGGGTCAACATCAACCAGACCACCCAACTCGAATTCAGGCTGGGCGAACAGGTCATTCAGGGCCAGGAGGTGGTCATCATCGCCTCCCGCCCCGTCGTTGAACGAGACGTGGCTGCCAGCCGGGCGAACATCACCGCCAGAGAAGTTGAGAACCTGCCTGTGTCCCAGGTGGCGAGCGTTATCGGACTCGAAGCTGGGGTCCAGGGACTGACAATCCGCGGCGGCGGCTCAGATCAGACAGCATTCATGGCAGACGGTCTGACGATGAGGGATGAACGGAACAACCAGCCGTACACCGCCATCAGCCTTCTGGCCGTACAGGAATTCCAGATCCAGACCGGCGGATTCAGCCCGGAGTATGGCAACATCCGTTCCGGCGTGATCAACGTTGTGACGAAAGAAGGTAGCTCCAAGGGGTACAACGTCGGTATGCAAGCGCGCGTCAGCCCGGCGACCAAGAAGTACTTTGGCATCGCCCCCAACAGTTTTGACTCGTACTGGGTTCGCCCGTTCCTCGATGATGCGGTTGCATGGACGGGAACGCAGAACGGCAAGTGGGATCCCTGGATGCAGGAGCAATATGCCCCCTTCACCGGTTGGAACGCGGTTTCAAAGTCCCTCCTCTCTGACACTGATCCCAACAACGATCTCACACCGCTTGCGGCCCAGGAAGTGTGGAAGTGGCAGCATAGAAAGAGCTTCGACATCTCCAAGCCCGACTACGATATCGACTTTGGATTCGGAGGGCCTGTCCCCGGAGGGGAGGCCCTCGGCAACTTGCGGTTCTATTCGTCTTTCCGCAGTGTTAATAGCCAGTACGCCGTCCCACTTTCACGAGATGGTACAAGCGACTACAGCGCAACTGTCAAAGTGACTTCCGATCTTTCCAATACGATGAAACTGATGGTCGAAGGAACTGTCGGACGCAATGAGGCCGTGGACAACCAGCAAACCGGGCTCTACGGTAGCTTCGGCAGTGCAGCATCCCTGGGTGGCGCGATGAACCGCGTAAGCTACATCGACACGCGCCTGTTCACGACAGACTACTGGGGACCGAATAGCGTCAATCGCCAGATTGTCGGCGTGAAGCTCTCGCACGTCCTTAGCCCGACCACGTTCTACGAAATCATTGCACAGCGATTCTCGTCCCAGTACAGCACCAACCCGGGCCGGACGCGTGACACATCCCGTATTTACAAGTTCGGAAACAACTACTATCTCGACGAAGCACCATATGGCTTCTTCCCGAATCCGGGCACATGGTCTTTGTCAGGTATCGACGGAATGCGTATGGCGGTTGGCATGAGCAATGCGCGAGACAGCAGCAAAGTCGCTTCGTATATGTTGAAATTCGACATCGTCAGCCAGCTCGACCGGTACAATGAGGTCAAGGCCGGCTTCGAGTTCGGTTACACCGATAACGCGGTCAACTACGGCTCGATTGACCTCGTGCTTCCTTCAGGCCGGTCGCTTTCAAAGTGGCAAACGTATCCCATCAGGCTGGAAGCCTACGTGAAGGACAAGCTCGAATTTGAGGGAATGGTCATTGACGCGGGTGTCCGGTTTGCGATGTCGCACGCCGGCGGGGAGTGGTATGTCTACGATCCCTACACGAGGGCCTTCCAGGGCGCACAGTCGTTCGGAATCGACACATTGCTGCAAAAGGAGCCGACCAAGTATATCACGACCGTAATGCCACGGTTAAATGTGGCGTTCCCTATCACGGAGAATGCAAAGCTCTATTTCAACTACGGGCACTTCCGCGCGATGCCGTCGCCGGAAAATCTGTACCTGATCAGGCACGAAACCGCAACATCGAATATCGTCCGCCTCGCGGACCCCAACCTCCAGTTGGAGAAGACGGTTGCGTACGAGTTGGGATTTGAGAACAATCTGTTCGACATGTTCCTCTTGCGCATTGCCGCCTACTACAAAGACGTCAGCAACGAGCGAAGCAATCCGAATTATTCGGGAGTCAACTACATTGGCTACAATAACGTACCAGACTACTTCGTCTCGACGGACAAGGGATACAGGGATATCCGTGGATTTGAAATCACTCTTCGGAAGAATCGCGGTAACTGGATTCAAGGCTTCGTGAACTATACATACATGGTGTCCACCTATGGTTACTTTGGCTGGAGGGCGTATTACCAAAACGCGGTTGATCAAAGGAATTACGAGCGCACGAATCCGGTTCAGTCCAAGCCGTTGGCTCAACCTTATGCCCGGGCCAACATTGATTTCTTTACACCAAATGAGCTCGGACCGAAATTCGCCGGGGTGAATCCTCTTGGAGATTGGCGCCTCAGTGTGCTTGCCTCTTGGACATCTGGTGACTACGATACGTGGGTCGGCGGCGGCTCCTTCCCTGGCGTTTCGAACAACATCCAGTGGCGCGACAGCTATGGCATGGACATCCGCCTAAGCAAGAGCTTCCAGCTGTTCGACCGCGTGAATCTTATGCTGTTCATGGATGTCAACAACGCATTGAACATCAAGCAGCTCTCCTTCAAGTACGGTTTCGTCGATGGTACAGACTACGAGCGCTACATGAAATCCCTGCATTTGCCGGAATCGTTCAACGAGTACTATGGACAAATAACGGGCAATGATCGGCCGGGTGACTACCGCGATGCAGGCGTTGCCTATCAGCCAATGGTATTCACGAAGAACCTTTCGGAGGTTGCCACAAAATATACCACACCGATCTACTATGAGCATTCAACCCATCAATACTACCGTTGGGTGAACAACGCATGGAAGCAGGCAGATCAGAGCGAAGTTGACCAGGTGCTCAAAGACAAGGCGTACATCCACATGCCGACGCAGGATTGGTGGAACTTCCTTAATCCGCGCGATTTTTACTTCGGCTTGAGGATGTCCTTCGACCTATTTTAGAGGGCCGGTCGAAAAGTGCTGCCACGAAGTCACAAAGACACCAAGATGTGGAATGAACCATATTTCTTCTCTTCATTTTCTTTGTGCCTTGCCAGCCCGCTACGCGTTCTGGCGGGGTGCCTTTGTGGCAGGGAGCGAGTTCTCGTCCAGAGTTTTGGTTTCGATTCCAAATTGAAGAAACGCGTAACCTCTTGAAGTGCGCATCAGTCTAATGAGGAACCTATGAACAAGCTTATGAAGATAACGACGCAGTGCTTCTTTCTCCTCGCGACGCCGGTACTCCTGCTCATGATGAGCGACCGGGCTCAGGCCCAGGGGCAGGTCAAGTGGATCCAGGTCGGATCGCTACACAACTGGTACTCGGAAAAAGGTGGGGAGATGGAAGAAGGAAATGTCCTAGAGCAGCAATACGGCCTGCGCTGGCCGGCCCTTGTCAATCGCACTGACGGTCAGGCTGCAAAGGGGTTCTGGATCGGTGCCAGCAATTTCACTGACGCTCAGGGGAACAACTGGACTCCGAAGGTTGTGGCAGTCGGGCCGCGTGGCAAGGGGGACAATGAATTCTTCTCCAAGACGTTTGATGTGTACGCACAATTCGATCCGCCGCGCGTGTACGTCGACGGCAGCCCTTCGTTTGCCAACCCCGAGGAGATCAAAGCCGTGAGCGACACGATCAAGTCAGACCGACTGATCGTCAACAAGGTGACCACGATTCTCGGCATAACGATTGAGCGGAAGATCTACGCGTTTAGCCAGCAGTATCACGACAACTACCATATCATGGATTACACATTCACCAATACGGGCAATCCTGATATCGGTCTCACCGCGAAAACCCTGACGGGGGTAATGTTCTACTGGCAGTTTCGATATGCTCCGGGAGGACCCGGCCCGGGATATGAGGTGGGCAACTCCGCCCGATGGGGAATGAATGCCATGAACGATGCCCGTGGATTTCCCACAGACATCAAGAACAGTCTAATCCCGGCATCGGAGAATGATGTCAGGTGCATGTTCACGTGGCTGGGGCTTCATACGGCAGCCAACCGGCCGCCGGCGGGGAGTTATCCAAACGCCGCGACATTCGACAACATTGGCGCTCCGATATTCAACTCGACCGGGCTCACCGGAGTCTCGACCTATCTTCAGGCAGCGGACACAAACTGGCGCCTTGGTGCTGCCCAGTTCGACGGCAATGCGCCAATTTACGCGGACAAGTCACCGACAGACCGGACTGATGATCCGAATCAGCCGTCAACAACCAGTTTTCTCGGCTCTGATGAGCCGATCGCTCAGAATGCCAGTCCGAACACGCAATTCAACAGTGCAGCAATGACGGGTATGTACGCGAAGATGACCGAAGGACACGCTCCTCGCCACGCGTGGCTTGTTGACCCCGCCGGGAAATTCTCAGAGCAGGCGGTCATGGGCAACATCGGCGTCGGCGCTCCGGGTGGCTGGTCGCAAGGAACGGGATACGGACCATATACACTTGCCCCCGGTCAAAGTGTGAGGATCGTCTGGGCAGAAGGCGTGAGCGGCTTGACTTTTGATGAGTGCGTCAGTGTTGGCCTGCAGTACAAACGGGGAACGATCACGACCAAGATGAAGAACGACTCGGTCCTCTCGGGCCGACTGCGACTACTTGAAACCATGCGGCGCGCAGTTGCGAACTTCAAATCCGGGTTCAATATTCCCAAGCCCCCTTACCCGCCTGCGACATTCAACGTTCGTGGTGGTGGAGACCGTATCGCTCTGACGTGGGAACCCAATCCGAAGGAATCTGCAAACGGGTTTCAGGGGTACAAGGTTTATAGGGCAACCGGTCGGGCTGACAGCGCCTATCGCTTGATCTATCAGTGCGGCGGAACGAAGCCGAGCGATCCCAATGTGAAGTACGATGCGTCCAAGACGTATGTATTCAACGACATCACCGCAACCCGGGGCATCTCGTACTATTATTATCTCACATCGCTGGGAAGTCCGATTGCCGCAGATGCGGCAACCCGGACACCCGCCGGAGCGCTCGAAAGCAACCTGTTTTACACCAGAACGTATGACCCGGCGTTCCTGAAGCGGCCTGCCGGGACAAGCTCGAACCAGATTCGCATCGCTCCAAACCCGTTCGTGCTCTCATCGAGCGAGAATACTCTCAGGTTCCCGAGCGAGCCGGACAAGATCGCGTTCTTCAACATCCCGGGCAATTGCCTCATCAGCATTTATACGGAGCTCGGCGAGCTGATCAAACAGATCGATCACGCCGACGGGACCGGTGATGCATACTGGAACTCCATCACCTCCTCCAATCAGGTTATCGTCAGCGGCATCTACGTTGTGGTCATCGAGAACAAAGACACTGGTGAGAAGACGATGAAGAAGCTCGTCGTCGTCCGATAATTATCACGCCACTCATTTGACAGGTACTTTCATGCGAAAGAGCAGACAAATTTCCCGGAACATCCTCCTCGCCGTGATGATCGCGTTGATCCCATCGCTGTCGGGGGCACAGCAAAGGACCGATGCCAAGCTGGCACAGACTGGCCTGAAATTCCTGAGTGTCGGGATGAATGCGCGGCAGGCAGCGCTCGGCGACGCATTCACGGCAGCTGACGGTTATTCGGCTTCCCTGTTTTACAATCCCGCAGGGATAGCACGCATCGACGGAAATGCCGATTTCTCACTCGGCTCCGTGAACTGGATTGCCGACATCAAGCATTACCATTTGAGTCTCGCGATGAAGGCGGGGGATCTCGGCGTTTTTGGCCTTTCGTTCCAGTACGCCGACTACGGCTCGATCGACGCAACGATTCTCGCGAACAACTCCCAGGGCTTCCTCGATATCGGCGTCATCAAACCCAATGCGTATGCCGTTGGACTCGGCTATGCCAGGGCGCTGACAGACAAGTTTTCAGTCGGCGGTAACTTGAAGTTCGTTCGACAGGACCTCGGCAACGGCGTTACGCAGGCGACATACTCTGGTGCTGCAGGAGCCGCTACGGGCGCATCCCTGGATGGCCAGAACAAGAATGCACTCGATGTGATTGCCTTCGATTTCGGGTTGTTGTACCGGACCGGCTACAAGAGCCTGACACTGGGAATGGCGGTTCGGAATTTCGCCCGTGAGGTCAAGTATCAGAAGGAGAGCTTCCAGCTGCCGCTTGCATTCCGAATCGGCGTGTCTATGAATGTGTTCGATCTGACCGGCTTTGATCGCGAGAAGCAGGCCCTTCTGGTTACGGTTGACGCTGAGCATCCCCGAGATTTCCCGGAGCAAGTGAAGGTCGGCTTGGAGTATGTGTTCATGGACGCTATCGCAGCCAGAGTCGGATATGTCAGCCCGGCTGATGAACATAGCCTCTCGTACGGCCTCGGCTTCCAGTACCAGCATTTCGCGGTCGACTATGCCTACACGCCGTTCGGGATTTTCAACTACGTTCAACGTTTCTCGGTGCGGATGTGGTTCTAAGGAAAGTTTCGAGTTTGGAGTTGTGAGTTTCAAGTTGGGAGGTGCAGGTTTGAAGACGAACTGCACCAACAAATCGTAAATCGAAAATCGTAAATTTACTTGCAGGTAATCCCATGCGCCATTTACTCCAATCAATTTTGCTCTCGATGCTCGTTGCGGCCGTCTTCGTCATGAGTAGTTGCGACAATCCCAAGACGGGGAGCCTTTTCGATCCCAATGCAACGAGTCCAAAGCCACAACCGACGATTAGCGCGGTTACACCAGCATCCGGGCTCGCGGGTACAACGATCATCACAATCACCGGCGCCAACTTCTCAACCGTTAAGGACGAGAACGTGGTCTACTTTGACACAAAGGAAGGGCTGATCCTCACCGCGACCGCCACACAGCTGACCGTCCGCGCTCCAAACCTCATCAAAGACAGCATCGCGGTCCGGGTGCAGGTGTTCAATGCCGACTTGTTTAGCAACACCAAGCTCTGCAAGCTCGAGGCAGCTGTCGCATCCTTTGGTGGCCTCGATAGCTTCGAAGAGCCCTACGGCATCGCGACTGACGCCGCCGGAAATCTTTTTGCCTCGCTCACGTTCAACAGCGGAGGAGTCGGAATCAAGAAGGTCACTCCCGAAGGTCTGCGAACCGATTTTGCCCCCTCGGGCGGTGTGACGATCTGGTCGGCGCTCAAGGTGGGTCCGGGCGGAGTGCTCTATGCCGCAAGAACACAACGGGCAATCTTCACGATTGCGCAGGGGGCGGCATCAAGTATCTGGGCACAGATTCCGGGGAGTTCGCTGTACGACTTCGATTTTGATAAGGACGGCAACCTCTGGGCGGTTGGTAACAATACATTCGTGCACAGGTTTACTCAGAGCAAAGCTACAAAATCATTCCCCTTCGTAGCGAATCTGCGCACAGCGAGGGTGTACAAAGCCTACTTGTACGTCGGAGGAAAGGTTGATCCCGTCGAAGGTGTATGGCGGTTCCCGATTGTCTCGGCTGATAGTCTCGGACCGGCCGAGAAATACTTTGACCTTTCTGCTCTCCCCGGTTATGGCCAGAATGGCCCGGGCGTCTATGCCATCACGTTCAACACTGATGGCGACATGTACGTGGGGACTGATGGTCCCGACGCAATCCTCGTCGTTCACCCGAACGGCAGCAGTGAACCACTCTATCCTGGACTGTTCCAGCCGCAAACGCTGTTGTTTGCATGGGGAAGGGGGAGCACCCTCTATGCCGCGCGAAGCGGTCTTGGCGTCTCTCACGTCATTCTCAAGATCAATACACAGAAGACGGGCGCCCCCTATTACGGCCGAGGAGATCAGTAAGAGCGGTATGATTCCCGGATTTCACGATTGTCGAGAGCACGCAAAGGCATCCTGGTCGCAAACCAGGGTGCCTTTCTGTTGACAACTCCACTCCCCTTCTCTATATTAACCGCTGTGGGACGCAAGCGCTTTGAATGGTGGACGATCCATGGCTCGAGCACCGTGGTCCTCCTTCCGTTTGCTCATCCGACGTCACTGCCAAGCCATCGAATAAATCTCCTATGCCTCTCTCGTTAGCTCCATATTCAGACAGCGTGCGGGATCAGCTCCTCGCCCTTTGGGCAGTTGCTCTTCCACTCGACGCGATCACCGAAGAAACTCTTGAGACGCGAGTCCTGCTGGACGAGAACTTCGATCCACAGACGTTCCTTCTTGCTCTCTCGGATGGCGACCTCGTCGGGTTTGTTCTCGGAATTCATGCGAAACGAATGCCCCTCGGCGATGCCGATCCGGAAGGCGACCGATGCTGGATCACCGCGCTGGGCGTTGATCCGAACCATGACCTCAAAGAAGTCGGCGGTCTATTACTTTCGGAGGTCGAAAAGAAATTTAGGTCGTTGGGGAAGCGCGAGTGCCGCGTCTCGGGCTATCCTCCAGGGTATTTTACACCCGGAATTGACATCCATGCGTACGAAGGGTACCTGGACATCCTCACCATGAGGGGATACGAAGTCTACCACGAAGCGCTCAGCATGGATGCGCCCATCACACTGTTCGCCGTCCCGGGGAAGACCGTCGAGCTCCAGCAGAACCTGAAAGCAGTCGGTATCGATATCCGCTTCTACCGCCGCTGCGACCTTGTGAAATTCATGGAGTTCCTCGAGAAGTCGATGCCATCCGACTGGGTGCGCGTCGAACGTCGCAACTTGCGCAACATTGCTGAAGGGGGATTTCATCCCGAGCAGGTGATGGTGGTTACCAAGGGGGACGATATCATCGGGTACTGCCAGTTCGAAGGTTCACATTTTGGACCCTTCGGAGTAAGCGACGCCTTTCAGGGAAAAGGGATCGGAACGGTCTTGCTCGCCCGCACTCTGGAGCGGATGCGCCAGGAAGGTTATCACGACGCGTGGGTGATGTGGACGGATGATCTCGCCGCCAAGGTGTACGGCAAATTCGGATTCAAAGAGACACGGCGTTTCGCGCTGCTCAAGAAAACGCTTTAGCAGCATGGGGGTGACCGTCACTTACCTGCGAACGACCATGAGTGCCGGTCACCTAACTTGGCGGCCAGACCACCTAGTGAAGTGACCGTCACCTCGCGCGGCAAATTCTCATCTTAGGTGACGGGCACTTGCTGCTTTTAGAATTCAGGTCTCTTCGATGACATCCCGGACAGATCTCTTAGGTCATCTTCGGATATACTCATTGATGGAGGGATGCAGCACATGAGCGACGAATCACGCAAGACCATCCTCGCAATTGGGGCGCATTGCGGCGATGTAGAAGTCACGTGCGGCGCCGTCCTCGCCAGGCACGGCAAGCTCGGTGATCGCATCGCCATTCTTCATCTCACACTTGGCGAAGGGGGGAATCCCAATATGTCCCCCCAGGAATACGGGGAGCAGAAACGCCGCGAAGCAGTAGCCGCGGCGAAGGTCATCGGCGCTGAAGCGATCTTCGCGCCGTACTTGGATGGCGAGCTCCCGAACACAGAGGAAGCCCGGCGATACGTCGCCGATGTCATCCGGCAGATCAGACCGACGCACATCATCACGCACTGGCGCACGAGCATACACAAGGATCACGCTGCCACGCATGCCATCGTGAATGACGCCGTCCTTCTCGCTTCTCTCGAAGGTGTGGTAACAGCGCATCCGCGGCACAGAGGGGTTCGGGCGATATACTATACAGAGAATTGGGAAGATCCGGAGAATTTCAAAGCGTACCTCTATGTGGACGTTTCGAATGAACTGGAGACGTGGAGGGAGGCCGTAACGCAGTACCAATTCATCAAAGGGGGTATTTCCTCCTTCCCCTATCTCGAATACTACGAGGCTCTTGCGCGTGTTCGCGGTGCGGAGGCCGGCAAACGCTACGCAGTAGCTTTTGATGTCGACCCATTTGAGAAGAAACGCATCGTCGATTTGCTTCCCTGACAAGGTGGGTTTGAAGCTCCTTCGCCGCCACGAAATCATGAATAGGGTTTTTGACTAAATCGGGAATCTCTCATGCTGCCGCGCACCATCGTTCTGCTCATCACTCTTGTTCTCTCTGGTTGTGTTTCTCTTTCCGCCCAGACTTCGCGCATCGAGATCGACGCCGGCAAGACTGTCAGAGCCATCAACCCATGGCTCTATGGCATCAATACCGCCCGCTGGGATGAGTCGCTCTTCCCAGGACCGACAGACGAGATGCTCTTGACAGCCGACCGGGATGCCATCGGGAAAATCAAGGCATCCGGCATTACACTTCTGAAATATCCGGGCGGCAACGACGCGGATCAGTACGTCTGGAATTCGAAGGCCAACAACTCCTCTGAGATGGACACGGACGAATACATCACCCTGTGCAGAGCCACTGGAGCGGAGCCATTCATCACGGTGAATTTTAATGAGTCGCCGGAGCTCGCCGCGGCATGGGTGAGATACTGCAACCTCGAGAAGGGTTACAATGTCAAGCTGTGGGAAGTGGGAGACGAGCAATGGGGCACATGGGCGCGCGGGCACGTTCCTCCTGAGGAATATGCGAAGAAGTACATCAAATTCGTGATGGCAATGAGAGTCTCGGACCCGTCGATCAAGGTGGCGACGAATGTCCCGCTGGGCCGCCATCCTGAGAATTGGGCAGAACGTGTGCTCAAAGCCGCCGCAGACTACATCGACATGATCACGTTCACCTATTTCCCGCAACAATGGGGGAAGGAAAACGATGACACATTGATGGCAACGGTGGGCACGTACCGGGAGCTCTACTCGCAGCTGCGCAGAGACGTCGAACGAGCTGCAGGCCCCGAGAAAGCAGCGTCGATTCTCTACGTCAACGTCGGCTACAATTCCGTGAACCACTCCCCCGGACCGCAGACCCTTCAGGTCATCAACGCCCTCTGGACAGCCGACATGCTCGGAAGCATGGCCGAGCTCGGGACAGACATCGCGTGCTTTTGGGCGCTCCACAATTTCTATCCTCCCCGGGGAGGAGACTTCGGTTATATCTCATCCGAAGGAAGCAACACGCCTCGATACAGCTACTACGTCTTTCCGATGTTCGCCAAACATCTGAGGGGCGAGCTTCTGAAAACGGTCTGCGATAATCCAACGCTTTCCGCATACTCCAGCCGTTCCGGCAAGGAACTTTCGGTCATAGTGATCAATAAGGACCGGCGTATGCCAACAAGCGTCGAGTTGCAGTTTGCGAATTTCAAACCGCGGAGCCGCGCAAAGCTCTGGGTCCTCGATGAAGAACGGAAGTATGTTCAGCTTCCGGACATTGCCACCCTCTCCGACAAGATCTCGGTGAAGATTCCTCCATACTCGATCGTGGCCCTGGATGTCATTGACCGCGATTCTCTCGTGCCGCTTCGGGACATCGCTTCACTGGCCACGCCGACGGCTTCTTCGTACTCGACAATCGGGCCGCACTTCAAGCCGGCCAGCGCTATCGATGGCAAACTTTACACACGCTGGAATTCAGCCGCCTGGACCAAATCGAACGGCCAGGAGGAACAATGGTTTCAGCTTTCGTGGAAGAATCCCCAGCAGATCAAGCGTGTAAAGATCACCTGGGGGGAGACCTATGCAGTGCAGTATGATCTCAAGGCCTCGATGGACGGGAAGAAGTGGACATCCATTCGTGAAGCGAAAAACGGATCAGGAGGGATCGAGGAATTTGACTTTGTGCCTCTGAAGGCGTGCATTCTGCGCATAGAAGGGAAGAGAGGAACCAAGGGGATTTCCGCGTATTCGATTCGGGAATTTGAGGTTTTCGGAAATTGACCATCGTGAGGTGCCACGCACCTACACTTGTTCGCGATATGAGGTGCGTGGCACCTTCCCGGTCGCCTCGCCCCTAAGTCTGAAAAAAACCATGACCCAAGACCAATCCCTCCTTCCACAGCGACTTTCTTCGCTCGATGCATTCAGGGGCTTTGCCGTCGCCGGCATGCTGCTCGTGAACAACCCCGGCACCTGGGACCCGGCAGTTGTGCCACGGCTGCTGTTCCATGCCGAATGGCACGGATGCACGTTCGCCGATCTCATATTCCCCTTTTTTCTCTTCGCCGTCGGAATGGCGATGCCGTTCAGCGAGGCAAAGAGACGCGAGCATGGGGTTTCGGTATGGAAAGGAATTCTTATCGCCGCAAGACGCGCGCTCCTGCTCTATCTTCTTGGAGCATTTCTCAAGTCCGCCTCGATCAACATGCCGGTACTCCATTTCGGCATCCTGCAACGCATCGGAGTTCTCTATTTCATCGTGTATCTCCTTCTGCCCCTCAAGGCGCGCTGGCAGGTAGCCATTGGAGTAACGCTGCTGTTTGTCTGGTGGGCTATACTGGCATTCGTGCACGGACCAGGTGTTATCCCGGGATCGTTCGACCGTGATCTCAATGCGGCTCAGTATCTCGATAGCTTCATCCTCGTCCCCGAGGACAAGGAAACGATTATCAGCATGATCCCGGGAATCTCCACGGTCCTTGCGGGAGTGCTCCTGGGACGCTTCCTGATGCGTCAAACCGACCAGAAAAAGGTCATGAGTGTCCTCGCGGGGGCTGGGGCAGCCGGTATCATTGTCGGTCTGCTCTGGGATCTCGTGGTTCCTCTCAACAAGATCCTCTGGACAGCATCTTTTGCCGTCTATACCGCCGGCTGGTCATGCCTGGTATTTCTCTTGTTCTACTGGGTTATTGAAGTTCGCAAGATGTCGAAGATTGCGTTTCCTCTCATCGTCTACGGCATGAACGCAATCACCCTCTACGTCTTCACCGGACTCCTTGTCCGCTGGGTGATGCTCTCCTGGAAAGTCTCATACAACGGGGCGACGACATCGCTTACCGGTTATTTCTTCAAGAGCTTTGCCAGCCTGACGAACCCGACCATCGGTTCGCTGCTGTATTCCTTGATGATCATTTTGATCGGCTGGCTTCTTTGCTATTGGATGTTCCGGCGTAAACTCTTCCTGAAGGTCTGACATTTGACGGATATCGCGACCACAAATGCTGCCTCTGCGCACGTACGGGTTGGGGCCGACCGGCTTCTCCGCGAAAAGCATCCATTGATCGTGGGAAAGTGCGTCGGGATTTTGACGAATCACACAGGTCGGTTGGCTGACGGCCGTTCAATCATTGATGCCCTTGCAGATTCAGGACTCTGCACGCTCAAAGCACTCTACGGCCCGGAGCACGGAATTGCCGGGGATACGCCGGATGGCAAGACTGTCGAGCATGCACTCGACTCCCGCCATGGCGTTCAGGTCTATTCGCTCTACGGCAGGACTCAGAAGCCGACGCCAGAGATGCTCGACGGAATCGACGTCGTGGTATGCGACATCCAGGACGTTGGGGCCAGGTTCTACACGTTCATCTCCACAGTTGCTCTTGCGATGGAAGCCGCCGCCGAACATGGCATCCCCTTCGTCATTCTCGACCGTCCGAATCCCATCCGGGGACTTTCTTTCGACGGACCTGTCCGGCTCTTTTCACTCAGATCGTTTGTCGCGTGGATGCCCATCCCAGTCACACACGGCCTCACAATCGGAGAACTCGCCCGTTTGTGGAATGACGAAGGCTGGTTGGCCAATGGTGTCAAAGTCCATTTGCAGGTGGTCGAAATGGAGGGATGGAAGCGATCCATGTGGCATGACGAAACTGGTTTGGCCTGGATCCCTCCTTCTCCCAATATGCCTTCACTTCAAACAGCGGTGATCTATCCCGGCATTTGTTTTATTGAGGGGACTTCTATTTCTGAAGGACGCGGGACATCCAGCCCATTTCAGATCATCGGTGCGCCGTGGGCTGACCCGGAGAAGATCTTGAATCACCTATCGGCGATTCATACTCCCGGCGTTGTCTGCTCGGCTGCAGAGTTCACGCCGAATGAGATCCCCGGTACAGCCATTGAACCCAAGTTTGAAGGATTATTGTGCCGCGGCGTGCGAATATCCGTCGTCGACCGCAATGCCGCCCGGCCGGTTCACCTCGGTATCGCAATTCTTTCGGCAATCAAACAAGCGCACCCGGTGGAGGCAGTCTTTCGCGAAAGGCGCTTTGATGTTCTAACCGGGAACGAAAACGTGCGGCACCAGCTCGATCGCGGCGTACATCCCGACGAGATCTGCAGCGGATGGGATGATGAACTCAGGTCATTCGGAGAAATCCGGTCGAAGTACTTGATGTACTGATACTTGTATCTCAGGAAGAGAATTGGCCATTCATGCAAATGTGACGCAGCATGTTCTTTCAATAAGCGTCAGTTACTTTTCTGTTTTTCGGATCCCGCTTCGCGGGACTCTTCGAAGAGAAAACAACCACGCTTTTTATTTTCGACCTAATCACTTAAACATCACTCTATGAACTTCCATCTGATCGACTGGATCGTCCTCATCGCCTATCTGGGCCTCTCCGTCTTCATCGGCATACGAGCCAAGAAGTACGTTGAAAACATGGAGGGGTACTTCGTCGCCGGCCGAAGAATCAAGCCGGCGCTTGGCACGGCAACGCTTATCGCGACCGAGATCGGCATCGTCACGTTCATGTATCTCGGTGAACTTGGGTATGTCACCGGCTTCTCCTGTTTCTGGCTGGGCATCAACGGCGTCGTCGCCTATCTGATTATCGGGAAAACGGGCTTCATCGTCTCGGCTCTCCGACGGTTGAAAGTGATAACGATTCCGGAGTTCTATGAAATCCGGTTTAATAAGAGGGTGCGCTTGCTTGGTGGAATCCTGCTCTTCCTCGGCGGCGTACTCAACATGGGCGTTTTTTTAAAGATGGACGGCCTGTTTCTCACGGAAACCATGGGCTTCGGCCCTGATGTGCTCACGATCGTGATGGTTATTATGTTGATGATAGTCGTGAGTTATACCGTTCTCGGAGGCATGTTCTCAGTGGTCGTAACAGACTACATGCAATTTGTTCTCTTAACCGTCGGTATGTTCGTCGCCACCGCGTTTACGCTCACACACGTGAGCCTCAATGAGATTGCCACTGCAGTCTCCAACAATTTCGGCGAAGCCGGAGTCAACCCCGTCGTGAATCCAAGGTTTGGATGGACATTTCTTATTTGGATCATGCTTGGAAGTGTCGGAGCCTCAGCCCTCAATCAGCCGGCGACGACGAAATCGCTTGCCTCGGAGAACGCCGAAGCTGGCAGAAAAGTGTTCCTCTTTGCGGGGATTACGCTGGCGGGCCGCTACATCATCCCGATGTTCTGGGGGGCAGCAGCCCTGGCAATGTTCGGACCTCACTTGAACCCAACTACGGCGATGCCGAAACTGCTCGGTACAGTTGTTCCGTCCGGCTTTCTTGGACTCATGATCGCGGGAATGCTGGCAGCCTCGATGTCAACCTACAGTGCCTACCTTCTGGCCTGGAGTTCAGTAGCGACGCGGGATATCATCGCACCGATCAGCAAGAAAGAGCTCAGTGAGAAGACAACGATGCTTCTGAGCAGGATCATTTCGATAGTGATCGGCATCTTCATCCTTGTGTTCGGTCTCTGGTACGAGATCCCGGCGACCGCATTTCAGTACATCGCCATTACGGGAGCGATGTACGCCGCCGGAGCGTTTGGGTGTGTGGCGTTCGGTCTCTACTGGAAGAAGGCGAATTCTGTCGGCGCATTCAGCGCACTCGCACTTGGCGCCGCCGCCCCGCTCACGTTCCTCATTTTGGATCAAGTCAAGACTTCACTGCCCGAAGGCATGCTCTGGCTCGTCGATGTCAACGTCTCGGGCTTCCTCAGCTTCGTTCTCGCCGCGCTTGGAATGGTAGCAGGTTCCCTCCTGACGCAAAAATCTCATCCGCCTATCGCGCTCCCAACCACTGACGAACAGGAAGGAGGTCCGCGATGACCGGCCTATCGTTCATCTGGATCGTTGTATTCGCTCTTGCCGCACTTTTCTTCTTCGGAACAGCAACGGTGATCACAGTGTTGGGGGCGAGGGACCTGAGGGACTTGCTCCGCGGTTCAGGCCCGAAGAAGCAAGAGCGCGTGTAGACGACCTCCAGCGACACCTGCGCTTCGCTGCACCATTGCCCCCACACGCCAAAAGTGTTGCTTACGGTGCTATTGTTCACGAAATTTGCGGTGCAGAGGTTTCTATTCCTCACTACGATATTCGGGAAGACATTATGATTCGATACGGGGTTCTCCTGCTCGTTCTCCTGGCCGCGTTCGCATCCTTCGGCCAGACACAAATCAAAGTCAAGCGCACCGAGACGATATCTTTGCCGCGTTCACACGCGTGGGCCCATCCTCAGTTTTCCCCGACCGGCAGTGCGATCTACTTCACCGATCTCGACGGCAACGGAATCTGGGAATACTCCCTCAAGACCCGGACGACACGGCAGCTTACCTCCGACCCAAAATCCGGTCTGGCCTTCACCATCGCAACTGACGGGAAAAGCCTCGTGTATCGGCGGAGCCTGCAGGACAAATCAGGCCGGACCAGGAAACAGGATATCGTTCTGATGAACCTGGCAAAGCGCTCTGCGTCTGTTCTCGCCTCCGGCTCTGACGTTTCGGTCCCATCGTTCGCCAACAATGTGCCCGTGTACTCAACCCGGTCGAAGACGGAAGTCCTGACCAGGACGGCCGGCACCGGCAATATCACAGTGCTTGGTATCGAAAACACAAAGATCGCGCTCAATGTGAACGGGAAGAAGACAGTGCTCGACCCGCTCAGAGGCGGGAGCTACGTCTGGCCGGTCCTCTCCCCCGATAAGCGGCAACTCGTTGCCTACGAAATGGACAAGGGTGCGTTCGTGTGTGACCTCGCAGGAACGGTCATAAGCAAACTCGGCCGGCGAGATGCACCATCCTGGACGAGATCCGGGAAATGGATTGTGTATATGGATGACAAGGACGACGGACACCAACTTCTGGCTTCAGAAATCTGTGCCGTGTCGCCTGATGGGAAAGTGATTGCACCATTGACATCAACTCCGGGGCTCCACGAGATGTATCCCCAGTGCTCACCAAGGGAAAACAAGATCGTATGCAGCACATCCGACGGGAGTATCGTGATTCTTGAGTACGAGGAGCACGAATGAGAAAGCCGTTGTACGTTCTCGTGCTCGCTATCGTCGTCTCAGGCGTTGCCGTCGCCCAGCAAACCGATCTTTCCGGGATCAAGATCTGCATCGATCCTGGCCACGGTGGTCATAGCGATGCAACCGATCGCCACCTCATACCTGATCCCGGGACGAATTTCTATGAATCCGAGAGCAACTTCCAAACGGCGATGCTTCTGAAGTCTCTGCTCGAAGCAAAAGGCGCCACAGTATTGCTTACTCGTAACACAAACGACTATCCCAACGACGCCAATGAACCATCGCTGTCTGCCAGAGTGGAGCTGGCGAATAGCAACAATGCGACTTGGTTCCACTCGATCCACACAAATGCAACCGGTCTATCCGTAAACTCCAGCACCAACTATACATTGATGCTGATTAGGGAGAAACGTCCTGGGGGTCCCTACAGCAGCTCAGGAAACGGCCTCGGCATTGCAGAGACCCAGGAAGCTTGGAACATGTCTGCAATCATTGGTCCGAATATTGTCAAAAAGCTCCGCACGCAGCGAACAACGCAATACCTCGATTGGACATTCTACGGCGGCACTAATGGAGGCTTCAGTCTCGGTGTGCTTCGTGGACTCTCAATGCCGGGCGAGCTTTCAGAGGCCGCTTTTCACGACTACTTTCCTGAAACGCGCAGACTGATGAATAATCACTATCTCAAGATGGAGGCGTACGCTCTGCGGGATGCGTTCCTGAGTTACTATCAAGTTCCATCAGACACGCTCTGCATCGTTGCCGGGATATTGAAAAACTCAAGCGGCGCGCCCATCAACGGAGTCAAAGTCAGACTCCTGCCGGAGAACATCGTCTACAACGGAGACAACTACAACAATGGTTTTTACATGTTTGACAGCATCCGGGCCGGTTCGCACACGCTGTCATTCGAAACGCCGAACTACACTTCCCGGTCTCAGCAAATTAACCTCGCGGCGGGGAGCACGACGTTCGTCGACGGCTCATTCGAGGGGGGCAGCGCGGCAAAGGTTGTTTATGCTTCACCGAGTTCCCGCGATACCGTTTTTGCTGTAGGTCAGTGGATCGCCGTCAATTTTTCACAGTCAATGGACACTTCATCGTTTCGACAGGCGTTTTCCGTATCTCCTGCATTGGCTGGAACAATCACATGGTACAACGGTCAGACGCTGGCCTGGTTCAAGCCATCCCAGCCGTTCCAGTACGGCACGTGGTACACCTACCGAATCGAGGGAACCGCCCGGACAACATCGGGTGGTCCGCTGGACGGAAACGGAGATGGGACAGGAGGCGATGCATTTAGTGTGACGTTCAGGACCGAACCGGCGGTGACATCCGTACAGAACGAATCGCAGGTCAGGGATTTTGGCCTCTACCAGAATTATCCGAATCCGTTTAATCCAACTACAGCTATTGGCTATCAGCTATTAGCTAATGGTTTCGTTACACTCAAGGTGTATGATGTTCTGGGGAGAGAAGTCGCTTCGCTGGTGGAAGGTCAGAAGGAAGCGGGTTCTTACAGGGTTCAATGGAACGCCTCAGGTATGCCGAGCGGCATCTACCTGTATCGGTTGTCCGTCGTGCCATCGGCACGACGAGACCTCGTCCCGACCGAAGGTCGGAACGGGCAAACCCGGGATCATGTTGCGACGAAAAAGATGATCTTGACGAAATAGCCCCCCTCCGCGCATGGAACCTTCCGAAGGTCTCCGGGTTCGTCAGGAGAACCCTCGGAAGGTCACCGTGCCTCCCCTACTGCACAACAAGCACCGGAATCGCCAGAGCGTGCCGGACCTGCGAGATGGATGTCCCAAAGAAGAGATCTTTCAACCCCCTGTGACCGTGTCCACCCATCACCAGAAGATCGATACCATTCTCGCGTGACAGTCTGATGATTTGCTCCGGTACACGTCCGTAACCGAGAGCAGTCGCAACCTCAACTCCCGTTTTGCGGATCTGTTCGGCCACACTCTCGAGGTGTTCTTTGTCCTGCCGGGCTTCGTCATCAAATGCATCCGACCCGAAGACCTGACCTCCAACCCCTTCCACAACGTGGAAGAGAAAGAGCGAAGCGCCGTACCCCTTGGCGAGCGATTGCGCATGGGAAAGGACCTTTGCATCCACCGGGCTGTAATCGATCGAGACACCGATTTTTGAGAAGCGTTGAGGTACAAGCTCGATCTTCTCCGGCACACGCGGCACGGGCTTTCGCCATACTTTCCATGATTTTGGCAACGAGATGTAGATCTGAAGCAAAGCGCCCGCGACGGCTACGGGGACTGCCGTCAGCCAGAGCCAGATGGCATTCGGACCCGCGCCCGTTATCCATTCTGAAATCTGCCCGATAAGAAGAGCCGAATTCAACACGCAGATGGCGCAGGCAACGACCCAGGCAAGCACCTTCACCCATAATTTATTGACGAAGATCCCCATGATCTGCTTGTCACTCGTAAACCGTATAAGCGGAATGACCGCAAACGGAAGTTGTATGCTGAGAATGACCTGGCTTAGGATGAGGAGGTCGTAGGAACCCCGGTCTCCCTTCATTGAGATAACCACCACGGCTGGCACAATGGCGATGAGGCGGGTAATCAAACGGCGAAGGAACGGGCGGACCCGAAGTTTCAGAAATCCTTCCATCACGATTTGCCCTGCAAGTGTCCCGGTAAGCGTCGAACTTTGGCCTGCGGTGACGAGCGCGACGCCAAAGAGCGTCCCTGCCAGTGCTGTTCCCATCAGCGGAGTGAGCAGTTCGTGTGCCTGCTGTATTTCGGTGACCACGACGCCTCGGGTATAGAAAACGGCCGCAGCGACAATCAGAATCGCAGCATTCACGAAAAAGGCGGCGTTCAGGGCAATGGTGGTATCAATGAAATTGTACTTGCACGCGATCCGCTTGCTCTCCTCCGTATCCCCGACAATGCGGGTCTGCACGAGAGCGGAATGAAGGTACAGGTTGTGCGGCATGACTGTCGCTCCCAGGATTCCTATTGCTACATAGAGGCTCTTTGAATTCAGGCGCGGGACGAAGCCCGCCACAACGTCTCCCCAGACCGGCTCCGCGAGAAACACCTGGATGATGAAGCTGATCCCGATCGTCGAAATGAACATCAGGATCATGGCCTCCATTTTCCGGATGCCATAGTTCTGAATTACGAGAAGCAGCATTGTGTCGAACCCCGTGATGATGACGCCATAGATGAGTGGAAGCCCGAATAGGAGGTTGAGTCCGATGGCAGTGCCGAGAACTTCCGCAAGATCACATGCTGCGATCGCGATTTCGCACAGGACCCAGAGGATGTACGCCACGGGCTTCGGATAGTTGTCACGGCACGACTGCGCAAGATCCCGTCCCGTAACGATTCCCATCCTGGCTGAAAGAGTCTGGAGCAGGACGGCCATCAGGTTGGACATGAGAAGAACCCAGATCAGCTGGTAGCCAAAGCGCGCTCCGCCTTCCAGGTCGGTGGCCCAGTTCCCGGGATCCATGTACCCCACACTCACAAGGTAGGCCGGCCCGACAAAGGCCAGCAACCGTTTCAGCACGCCTGCTGACTGCGGAATCGTAACGCTCCGATGCACCTCGGAAAGCGATACACCGTCCTGTTCCGACTGCTGCCTCATTCAGTTATCTCCTCAGAGCGTCTTTCCCGAAAGAATTCATGACTGGCTAAATATAGAAGGAGCCGACCGAAGAATCAACATCCATAACACATTCCCTTCCTTGTTTCTCTGACAACTTTCCTTTATCCTCAAGAAACGATTTAGAAACCGAAACAGGATGGCTGTGCCGAAAATTCTGGTCATCGATGACGACGAACTCGTATGCGAGATGATCTCCTCCACACTGCAGATGGAGGGCTTCGAGACAATTCGAGCCATGGACGGCCACGAGGGAATCGAGGCGGCCCGGAAACACTCTCCCGACCTGATCATCTGTGACGTTATGATGCCGAAGCTCGACGGCTTCGCCACGTTGAGAAAAATTCGTGAGGACCCGGCGACAGCGACAACTCCGTTCATCTTCCTCACAGGCCAGACAACCAAATCCGATATGCGCCAGGGGATGGAGCTCGGGGCGGATGATTTTCTCGCAAAGCCTGTAATGGTGGGCGAGCTGATAGCAACGATTCGAACACGGCTCCAGAAGAAGGAACTTGCTCACAAGGAAACCGAACGCAAGCTTGACGAGCTCCGCGTAAATCTGAGCCTTTCACTCCCTCACGAAATCCGGACGCCGCTCGCGGGGATTATTGGATTCGGCGAAATTCTTCGCGATGACAATACCTCGCTGAAGCCCGAGGAAATCTCGGACATGGCCAAGATTATCCTGAAATCGGCGACACGCCTTGGCCACCTGGTAGAGAACTTCCTTACCTACGCTCAGCTCCAGATCCTTTCGGCCAACCCAACGAAGACCTCGTTTGCCGGGAAAGAAGCTAGTGTCATTCTCAAGAGGCACATCGAGGAGGTGGCGGGCAAGAAAGCACATGAATACGAGCGGCTGCATGATCTGCATCTCTCACTCGACGCAGAGGAGGCGGCCATCTCCACGCAGAGCATGAAGCGTATCTTTGAGGAGCTCATCGATAACGCCCTGAAGTTCTCCAAACCGGGGACACCTATCGACGTCGCTGCGCAACAAACCGACGATTTATTCATCCTTACTGTGCGCGACCATGGAGTCGGGATGGATGTCAAGGATATCGCCGAGATTGGGGCTTACAAGCAGTTTGATCGCAAACGACACGAACAGCAGGGATCCGGACTCGGCCTGGCGATTGCGAAGCAGATAGTAGAACTTTACGGCGGACGTTTTTCCATCGAGAGCGAAGTGGGAAAAGGCACGACCGTCACTCTCGAGCTTCCCCGCGTTGGAAAGCCATAAACAACCACCACACAGACCTTCATTCCCGTTACTTTGTCTTCGAAGCTCCGTCGCGCTTCTCGAAGACGTCGTCTGAAATCCCGACGTTCACTTTGTAGTCGAGATACTTCACCGTTATACTCCCGCTTCGGGTCGGCCGCCGGATCTCATCGAGCTGCGGCGAAGCCGGCATATCGAGGTCAAGCCGTTTTACGGAAGAATCGGCCGCCGCGACATCGTAGGTGGCCTTCATGGTTTCAGGGAGCCAGAAGCTTCCAGCCTGCAGGGTGTGCGTGAACGAAAAACGCAGCACCCGGCCTTGATACGGGACGGTCTCCATCCTGGCGATCGTCCAGACGGACGGATCGATCCAGAGTAACAGCTGGCTCGGCCGGACCTTCGCCTCCTTCGCTGTGAGGGCTAACCTGTAGAGTTTCCTGCCATCGACAACCTCTTCTCCGCTCATCTTCGCCTCATACCGTTCACGCAGGAGTGAAGGATTGAGCACAATTCCCTCCCGGGGGAGCATCGCGAAACTCGACGAGGAAAAATGAACCTTGTCCGGCTTCTTGAAGTACATCGTCGCAGTTATCTTCGGGATCCGCACGCGTTCCATATCGACATTCGCCTCTATCGTCGCGACGAAATCCTGGACTTTTTCAAATCCTCTTTCGACGTTCTTCATGATATCGGGGGCCTTGAGAACCTGGGCAGCGCATTGGACGCTGACCGCGAGGACAAGCACAAAGCCAACAGCAGTTCTCCATAGTCTCATGATACACCTTGATGGTTCTCAGCGACCTCTTTTTTTGTCTGTGTTGGGGATGGAACTTCTCCCGGCAACCGGCTGCACATCAAGCTGCCTTCCGCGCCTCCTGGCGACGAACGACGACGTTGTAAATCCACATCAACAATGTCCCACCGACGCCTATTCCGATGAGAGCAAACCAGACATTTTCGGGTTTCCCGGCGGCTTTCGAGGTTTGATACAGCCAACCACCGATCGGATCCCCCACAAACCGCGCGATAGCAATCGGGAGAAACGCATACCCCTGAAACAACCCTTGCTGACCCGGAGGCGCGATTTCTGAAATATACTCGTAGTAGCGTGGAGCCTGGGTCATCTCTCCTATGGCAAACGCGACAATACCGGCACCAATCGTGAAGAGGGTTGGGTGAATGCCGATGATAATCCAAATCAGACTCGAGGTCGCGAAGCCCATCAGAATGGCATTGGGCGTCTTGATGTTTTTGGTGAGACGGTTGATCGGAATCTGCAGAAGAATGATCGCTCCGGCCCCGGCCCACGACTGCAGAATCTCATAAGGATACTTCGCGTCGATATAGTCGTTAATATAGTATGGGATAATAATGTATTCCTGCCAGAAAATAATCCAGTACAACGAATAGATGAGAAGAAAAATCATGAACTTGACATTGCCCAGCACGACGAAAAGATTTTTCATCTTCTTCCCAAGCGATTCTACCACTTCCGTTTTTTCGGAACGCACCTCCTTGTAGAGCATCAGGTTCACCACGATCATGGCCAGGCAACTCACCGACGACACCAGGTACACAAATTCGTTGCCGAAACTATCTCTGACAAAGTAGGCAATCGTCGGCCCTATCATCGCACCCACGTTGACGAGCCAGTAGTAGATGGCATACCCCAACGATTTTGTTTCCGGCGTTGACGTTACCGCGACCGTCCCAAGCACAGAGGGCTTGATAAACGATCCACCAAAGGCCGTCAGGACAAGGAAGACGACGAGCAGCCAGTATTGCGACTCGGTTCCGTAGATGCCAGCGAACGCCGTCATCCCCATCGATCCGATGAGGAAATATCCGAGAGCCAGAATCGAGAAGGCGATATTGAATGACCGGCGGAAACCCCACTTGTCGGCAAGCGTTCCACCCAGAATGGGCAACAGGTAGATCAACCCGCCGAAGATTCCAGAGAGCTGCCCCGCCTCTGCTTCCGTGAAGCCGAGCTTGTTGCGCATATAAATCATGAAGACGATTTGCTGGCCATAGTACGCCAATCGCTCAAACAACTCCATACCATTTGCGACCCAGAAGGTGGGATGGAAATCGCTTCGAACCTTTTGGATGCTAGCTCGGATGTCCACAGATTCTCCCTTTGTTATGGTGTGAGTGTTATTACGTGAGAATATCTTTGCGCCGGAAGATTGCCCAGGCCACGACTACGAAAACGAGCGTATAGGCGCCGAGGACGGCTATCGAGTCCCCGATGGTCTGCCATGGAACGGGATCTTCGAAGACCTTCTGCCACACGTTCATGTAGTTATAGTAGAGATACGGTTTGACATCCTGGAACAGCTCAAGAGGAATTACCGTGACCAGCAGAAAAATCATATTGACACCCATAGTGCCGATAATCGGCCCAATCGCGTTTTCGACAAACGAAGAAAACAGGAATGCCAGCGATGCAATCGTGAGCATCGCCCACGCCGCCAGAACATATCCAAGGAGAAATCTCCACGCCACATCGGCCTCGGGGAGAATGAGGATACCCCTCGTCAGAATGATCAGATCGCCCCGCCCAAGGAGCAGCAAGGCTAGGCCGGTGCTCAGGATGGCGAGAAATCCCACAAAAATCACAGTGTAGATGATCGTCGTGTAGAATTTTGAAATGAAGATGCGGGTTCGGGAGACGGGACGCACAAGAATCAAACGGTACGTTCCAGCGGTCGCCTCGCCGGCAAGCTGGTCCCCGGCGACGAACGTAATCAACAGCGGAATGTGGATCCAAAGACTGTTCATCATGCTGTACGCGACGAACCATCCGTTGAACAGGTTCCCGACGAAAAAGAAATCCTGCTGCAGCGAACGGAGTGAGAATTGAAGAAACCTTCCCCCCTCGATCCTCATGGCGATTTCGACCAGAGGAACCACAACCGCCACCAGAAGAAAGCCGATGTACGTCCGCTTCTTCAGAAACGTCTTAATCAATTCGTAGTAGACCAGACGAAGCATTGTGTATTCCTGAGACTCCTGTGAGATGCTACTCCTCTTACGTGGCACCCTCTCAACAGCGAGAGGGAATTACCGATCATTTCTTGCTCTCTTCCGGTTCACTCTCGGTGATAGAGAGGAAATACTCTTCGAGCGAGCGCCGGGGGACCAGGGCCTGGATGTCAACTTCTTCTTGAACGAGCGCGCGCGCCAGCTCGGGTATGCCTTCGAAGGGCATCGTTACTTCGAATGTCTCGCCCTTTTCCAGAACCTTGCCAATGTCGTGCTGCCGGGAAAGTACGCTGCGCACTTTCTCCAACGGTGTCCCCTGGACCGTCACGCACTTCTCGCCTTTCTCAAGCAAGGCAGCGACCTCTCCCTGCGTGACGAGCTCACCACGATTGATGACTGCCATCCGATTGGCGACCATCTCGACTTCGTTGAGCAGATGAGAAGAAAGCATCACCGTCTTGTTCTGGTCGCTCGCGAGGTGGCGGATGAGACCCCGAATCTCCTTCATTCCCTGCGGGTCGAGACCGCTCGTCGGCTCGTCAAGGATCACGAACTCCGGGTTCGCAAGAAGCGCCTGGGCAATGCCAAGGCGTTGCTTCATCCCGTGAGAGTATGTTTTGACTTTGTCTGAGGCGCGGGCTGCGAGACCGACGAGTTCGAGCACTTCCTGGATTCGCGCGCGGCTTGCACCACCGTTGAGTGCTCCGACGATCTCGAGATTTCTGTGCGCGGAGAGATAGGGATAAAAGTCAGGTTTCTCGACGATCCCTCCTATCGACTGGAGCGCTTTTTCCCGATCTTTCGCCAGCGACCAGCCGAAGAGAAATGCCTCCCCTTCCGTGGGCCTGACAAGGGAGAGTAGCATGCGGATTGTGGTGCTCTTGCCGGCTCCGTTGGGACCGAGAAAACCGAACACATCGCCGCGATGAACCTCGAGGTCGAGATGGTGAACAGCCCATCGGCTCTTGTATTGCTTGCCGAGGTTTTTCGTCTGCAGAATGATGTCGCCCGTCAAGGGAACCTGGGGGTATGAGAGAAGAGACGACTATTGTTGGATCTCAATGCGGGCAATGTAGAACTTATTTGAAGGATTTTCAAGGTGAACATGCGAGCATGAGGCTGTCCAAAATGCCAGCCCGTCACGCGTTCTGGCGGGTAGGTCGACCTGCCCGCCAATCCTGTTCCACAAGGTCAGGCGGGAATGATATTTCGACCACGTCGAGTTTCGAGAATCGTCTATATTTCAGATTTCCCGAGGCAGCCGCAAAGGTCAATAGTACTTTTTGGACAGCCTCAGAACAGGTCTGCCGGAAAACAGCAACGCCGCAGACAAAGCTGCGGCGTGCTCCAAATCTGAGTCCAAATGTAGATTCCCGACTACCACTATGGCGAATGATGAACGCGGCTTTACTTGCCCTGCTTCAGCCTCTCCAAAGCGACCTGAACCTTTTTGGCCTGTGCAGCCGGAAGGTTCTCTTTTGCCATCGAGGAATACTCGGTGACCGCTTCCTTCGTGAGCTTCATCTTTTCAAAGGCTGTCGCAATAGTCAGCCGCGCGTCGAAATTCGATTTCAATTCCGGATGTGTACGAAGCGTTTCCTTTGATTTGAGAATGGCAGTGGCATAATAGGAATTGTCGAATAACACGCGCGCACCATGCAGCTCCATCTCCCCAACTTTCGAGTCAGAGAAGACGGGCGCATTTGTTTTGGATGCATTGTCCCCGTGCAACACTGTGGCAGAGGGGATGGAAAGCTCGTCGCGTTCTCGCGGAGGCACCGAGAGGATATTCTGCATCGCCAGTTTCAGGAGAAAATCCTCCTGGCTGAGCTGTCGGACATCGGAGATGTCCAGAATCGTCATTTCCGGGACAGTCAGTTTCCTCTTGTCGTATTCGACTGTTGCAGTCGAACCAGGGCCCGTTCTCATGCTGTCCTCGGGCTTCAGAAGGTCACCCACTTTCACTTTCTTCCATTCCTCCGTGACCCCCTTCCGCACTTCGACGCTTCCCTTCACGGCTTTCACAACAAAATCCCCTGCACGCAGAGGAACTGCGAGAAGACCCGCTATCACAATCCACAAGTACCGAGTACGCATTGTCGTATCCTTTCGTATCAGGTATTCAACGGGGCATCACATCAACGAGGCGGACCCAACCCCTCACAATCCCGAGTCCGACTTCCACACTGTCAAAATACTCTTTCGCTCCGACTTCCCACGCTTTCTGGAATCCCTCAGTGATGGCAGTCGTCTCGACAGGGATCCAGACGGTTTCTTCACCGCGCTCATTCTTCCGGATGACGTACCGCTTTGGGTTCTCGCCGATAAGACTGGCCTGCGATGCGGGAACCTCCGTGTCAAAGAGAATGAAGATGTGTGCATCATCCAGGCGCTGGGGGGGCACAATATCAACAAACGCTGTGTTTATCCCAACGCTCGAGAGCAGTGACGAGTAGCAGACGGTCATGTCGTCACAATCGCCGCCGCGCAATGCCACGGTCTCCGATGGAAACTGAACCCGGTCTTTGCTTGCCTTCGGGTCGTTCACATACGTCAGGCGCGACGCAAACTCGTTGAAGAGCAGCCTGGCCGTCCTAAACTTCTCAAGCTGCTTCGTGACAACTGCCATCGTGTCTTTGTTTTGACTCATCACCGTGCGGGTGAACCGCATGATGTCCTGATCTTCCGGCGTCACGAAGTAGCGGAGCGTGAGCGCATCACCATCCCAATCATTGCGCCCCCGGATGATCAAACGAGTCTGACTCTTGTCGTCATAGTCCTCAGCAAGCGAAGCCTTCACAAAAACATTGGCTGCTCTCAGGACCATCGACGGAACGAACTTGATCGCATCGTTGAAGATCGCGTAAAACGGTACGTCAATCTCAGCGTTCGGCTCTATGTAGACGGGTCGCGTTTCCGTCGGATTGTCCATGTATTGCTCGACGAAGAACGAGACCTTTGCCGTGATCGGCTTTGCCGATACATTCTTGACTCTCGCCTTTCCCAGAGGCCTGTTTGCGAGCGCCTGATACGACGAGGGATACACTTCGCTCAGTATCTGGACATATTCGATCTTAGCCCACGTGTCACGCGTCCTGCCGAGCGAGAAACTTGCAGACAAGGTGAGCTGGCTCGGAGTAAACGGATTGTATCCAAGATCCTGCACTCCCCGGTCAAGGAATTCCTGAACCGTCGGCTTGCTTCGTTTCGACTGGTCCAGAAACTGGATATAGCTCAGATTGATTTTCGCCGGGCCGGAGGAGAAACCCACACCGGCAGAAAGTCCTGCGATAAACTGCGATGATCGACCGCCGAAAAGGACTCCCTGACGCCATGCCCATCGCTCCCCAGCCGTCCACTCAAATCCGAATCCGCCTCGCCCCTGTGTGTCAAAATCGAATGCGAAAATCGTCGTCGGGGTGGCGTGGTAAGCGGCTCCGACGCGCAGGGTTTTCACATTCCGCAAACCGTATTGCAGCACTGCTTCCGGAAGTTCACTTTCTGTGAGACGAAACAGATTTTTCGCCACAATACCGAAAGTCCACTCCGGTTCCGGTTTCCAGTTCAGACCTACATCGATGTTCCAGGCGTTCGCCGTATAGTCGACAGCCACGATACGGTCTTTTATTCCAAGTTCGGTAAGAACCCGCGTATCTTTGATCAACTGCTCCCTGTACCGGGCACTCACGCCAAGCCCAACCGTCGGAGTCACCTGGTAGCCATACCCAAGCGCATATTGTTCCCGGTACGTGATGCGCTTTTCGTAGTCGATCTTCGTGCTGTCACCTTGGAACTTGAACGAGCTGAGCTCTAAGAAATCAAGGTCCATCCCCGGTGTATAGCTGGCCGCGACTACGTGGGCGTCGAGAAATCGTTTCGCAGTTCCAGCCGAGTACAGAGCAATGCCCTTCAAAGGAACATCGCGTCGAAATGCTGCATAGGAAGACGCAGTCAGGTCCCAATCTCGTATAGACACCAGGCCGGCCGGATTCCAATCGATGCTCGCGATGTCGTTAGACAAGGCCGTGAACGCACCGAACGCTGAACCGCGTGCGGACGTCAGGTGCTGCCCAAAGGCAGTGACGGTAACGAATTGGAATAGTATGAATGCCCGGCGTAGTCTGAAAGATCTTTGCTTTGTGGGGAACACGCAAGAATCTAGGCGCCGTTATGAAACAACATCAAAGCTTTGACTATCTCTCCTCTATGGGCTACACATGATCGTTGTCGTCGAGCCGGAGCGAAACACGAGACCTCACTTCAGCCACAGCAGGACGTTGTGAATGGATGCTGCCTGCACAAGAACATTCTCCGAATATCCCGGGACAGTCGCCTTGTTTCTGTTCGAAGAAATGAACGAGAAGAGATACCGACCGTCACGATTCGCTCGCACTCCCTGCAGTACTTTTGCCGGAATGATGATGGAATTCGCCCCTTCCTGAATAACTACTTCAAGGAGCGGTTTCACAGAGACATTCGACCTTGCGTCAAACGAGCTGATCAACAAGCGCACATCACCACCACGTTTGCCATCCCAGCGCACATGAAGATCTTCATCGCGAAATACAATCGAACCGGCCCGTGGCTCGAGAACGGTAATTTCCTCGGGACTCTGTATGGCAATTTCGAACGACGAGACCGCACCGCGACCATCGGCGACGAATCGATAACTCTGACCTGCCGTATTGGTCAAGTCCGCTACCGGCTGATTATCCTGATCGACCAACGTATAGGCGCGCCCGGCATTCTGCTGGGGCGAGAAACTGGACCAAGTCCTGTACGGCCTGTCCGTCTTCGGAAGATCAATGGTGTTGACCTTGGCATTCCCCACATCGAGGCCCAGGTAACCGATCACCTTTCCGAGATTCTGGATCGGCCGCTTTTTGTCGTTGAGGAGAATTCTGCAGTAGGAAAATGTGCTGCGAGATGATCCGAAGTCCGTCTTGACGCTATTCACAAGGAAAGTCGCAGGATATACCTGTTCTTCCGTCTGCAAGACACCCGAAGTATCGACGGAGGCATCAACGATCAGGGTTGAATCGATGGCGGGAAGTACCCGCACTTCCAGCGCGGCCGTACTCTGTTCGCCGGCCAACTCCACGGGGAGTTTCTCCTGGCATCCAACCATCCAGAGGACAGCAACAATCACGAGAACGAAATTTGACCTACGCATAAGTCCTACCATCCGGTTACAATATACTGAAATCCTCCTCATTCCGAAATATCCCACATCACAGTTGATTCTTGCCAAAAACGATAAGAAAACCAGTCAAAAACAAAAACTGGCTCCCGCTGTTCCCCGGAGGCAGGAGCCAGGTGGGGATCCACTATGTCACATCTACTGCACCGTATACGGGATACCCCAAAACCTTGTCGAGACAGGCGCCTCCATATCGCATAATGACTCTCGGGAGATCGCCTCAACCACTGCATGATACACCCCCGGACGAGGTTGTGCACGAACAGTGGTTTCATACGTGTGAACAAATTTGTCACCCATCCGACTCTCGATCTTTAGCGGTAAAAGCGTCCGCTGACCCCATTTTCCCCGGAATCCCGAACGAAGGACTACCATGTTCGCCTCGACTTCACTCGTCTGGACCTTCACGCTCACGTCGAGATCGGTCTCTGCACCCACTGTCGCAAAGTGACCGCGCCCGTTGATCCTGAACGGCCACGTTGGCTCGTCCGGAGATTTCAATGAAATGGTATCGCCTGATTGAGTCCGTAACACAAATTCGCTGATCGAAACGTTTGCTGTTTCTGTCCCCCCATGAACGATCGAAACGCCGTTGAGCTTCCAATTCCTTGAGGGATCGCCCGTCTCACCGATGCGCATGAATCGAGCCTTGCGAATGCTGTTCTCGCTGAAGGGTTTCGAGATGAGCGAATGACGCATCCGGGTGCTGAGCTGATACGGCGCTGAGATTTTCATGACGCCGTCGATCGTTCGGGTAACCGTTGCAACCACACAATCGGCGCTCACTTCCTCAAGTCCCACCGACTTCTTCACCCGATGAATGATTCTCCCCCATCGCAACGGATACCCACGATCGTTAATCTTCGTTGATCCCCCGCAGTAGTCGGACGTGTAAGCATCCCCGTCATCGAGCGGAATGATGTCGCTGTCAATCAGCGCATCGTTCGCAATCAACATCTCGAGGTATTTTCTGTCCTTGAAGGTCAACATTGCCGTATCTGGCGTTTTCAATTGAATTTGTGTGAAGCAAACCTGTGATACCCTATCACCAACTCTTGTGCCAGAATTGCCTAAACCGGCCTCATCTGCACATCATCGTAACAAATTGATTTGCAACGGGTTAGGGATTGCAGGGTCTTTTGGTGTGACTGCCGGAAGATGGAGAAGTGCGGGATTCTTAGCGAGAAGTGCCGGAACGACTGGATAACCCGCAGTCTATAATGCAATTATTACAATGGTTCGGGGGAGGGGGCAGAGGCCGGATGCGAAGGAGAGCTCTGTCTTGCATCCCTCTTCCTCTTGCCATTCTTGATTCTGACTTCTGGATTCTGGCTTCCCGAAATGAATTTCGGACTACACTTCGACTCGGTCGCTTCGCTCCCTCGCTCAGGGTAAGCGTCTTACGTCTAACGTCTAACTTCTTTAACTCCATTTCCCATCAATGTATGACCTCACAACCTCGTCGAGGATAGTGTGATAGCGTTGCGGAAGGTTCTTGTATTTAGGACGGAGGGATTTCTTGAGAGCGTCAAAATTCTGACCGGGGGCTACTCCCTCGATCACGTTGGAGAGATACTCGCGCAGTTTCTTCTGGACTTTCTCGCGCGACTCGGGATCTGCTTCCCGGGCAATCGCCGCCACCGCTTTTTCTTCATTCCAGCTGTTCTCGAAAAAGTGCTTGAAACATATCCCCCGGAGATACTCTGCAACCGTTCCCCTGTTCAGTCCCCCAAGCTCCTCGGCAGTCTCGGAAATTGAGCTGCGGGAGAATCTCTTCGAGCGCAATGTCTCGATGATCTGATCTTCGATATCGACATGCCCCTTCGTCGATGCCGCGACCTCCCCCGAAACATCTCTCAGCTGTATAAGCGTTCGGCCTTCGGAACGGGCAAGAATCCCGGCCCTCGTGACGGCACTTTCGAGTTCACGAACGTTTCCCGGCCACCGGTACTGGATAAACGCATCCATCACTGTGGATGAGAGTGAAAGCGATCCGTCTTCCCTCTTCACGAAATGCCCGGCGAGAAGCGGTATATCACTCTTGCGTTCTCTCAGGGGTGGAAGCTCGATCGAAAAGACATTCAGACGGTAGAAAAGGTCTTCACGAAAACGCTTCGCTGCGACGAGATCGCGAAGGCTCTTGTTTGTTGCCGCAATGATGCGCGCATCGATTTTCTTCGTGACCGTGGAGCCCACTCGTTCAAATTCACCAGATTGGACGACGCGGAGAAGTTTCACCTGGAATGCCTCGCTCGTTTCAGCAATCTCATCGAGGAAAATCGTTCCCCCATCCGCATACTCAAAACGGCCGATCTTGTCCTTCACAGCCCCGGTAAATGATCCTCTTTCATGCCCGAAAAGCTCGCTCTCGAGCAGCGTTTCTGTCAGTGCACCGCAATTGACAGCCACAAAGACTTTCCCCCTGCGGCCGCTCAGATCATGGACCGCACGGGCGACAAGCTCCTTGCCGGTCCCACTCTCTCCCAGAATTAGGACATTGGCATCGCTGGAAGAGATTTTATGGATGAGATCTATCACGTCCCTCATCTTTCCGGCTTTGTCAAACACGATCCCGCCGAAGACTGCGGTCCCGCTGGCCGCCCCTGGCTCCACGGCTTCGAACTGCACCATGTCGCTGACCTGGGCCGAAAGGGTCCTGATCTCCTCTTTGTAGCGTTTGATTTCCTCAAGCAGCTCGGATCCGCGCGGCGAGCGCTCCGGCGTCTTCTGGTCCAGCAGCTCCCGTTCAAGCATCTGCAGCTTGAGTTCGCTCTCACGCAGACAGCTCTCCACTTTTTCTTTATCGGACTCCAATTGCGCAACTTGTTTCCCAACGACAAAATAGTCATAGAGCACCGGCACAAGCCAGGCCGCCGTGATAAGAACGAGAGGCGCCACGATAGGCAGTACGAGATGAAAAGCAACGAAGAGAAGCTGCGTGACAGAGAGATAGAGCACCGCCACCAGGAGTGCAAACACGCCGCCGCGGAAGTACCCAAACCGATGAATCAGAAGAACCAGGAGGACGATGAGTGCGACAGGAATCAGAACGATTCCTGCGAGCGGATGCACCTTCGAGACGAAGCTGGCCCCGAGTGCGTTATCAAGGAATGTCGCATGAAAGCCGACCGATGGGAACTGTGCGTCAAACGGAGTCTGGAAGAAACGGCTTCGTCCCTCTCCGATGATGCTGACCAGCACGATCTTGTTTTCGAGAGCCGAAAGATCGACGGTCGCAGGAAGTCCTATCTGCTGGCGCTGGAAGGAACGCAAGATCTCCACACAGCGATAGTGCTTGAACGACGAAAGCGAGCCGGGGAAATTCAGGGAAGTGGTGCCATCGCCGTCAAACGCGATCTCGATGCTTTTGCCTTTCGCCGGGAACGAAACCGACCTTCTTTCGATCTGAACCTCGGAGCGGTCGGCACGCGAAGAGGATCGAAGAACTTCGAGCGCAAAAGCCGGAACGGTTCCCTCTCCCGTACTGATCAACAACGGCAACTGGGACGGTGATCCCTCTGTGATATTCGTGTGACCCACACCGGCTGCAGACTGAAGCAATGAGGCAAATGGCAACTGGAGCTGCGATCCGAAGAGGACCGGCTCTTTCATTTTCCCGTAGGCGGGTACTGCGAGCGAAGCCGGACTCGCCGGCGCAGTCCCTTTGGGCTCGACCAAACGAAAGTAGGTCGAGAATACCACCCTGCCCGACGCCGCGGCCGTTGACGCGAGCACTTCGTCCTGTTCCGGATATTCAAGGCTCTGCTCACCAAAGAAGGGCTCAAGTCCGATTGCAGCGACATGGTTTTTCGTCAACACGTCGATGAGCAAAGCATAGTAGTTGCGCTTGAGTGTCCCTCCCCCGAGTGAAGCGATATCGTCGTTGTCGAAGTACAGGATGACGACGTTAGTATCGGCAGGGACCTGACCCCGCAGACGATAGCGCACATCAAGCAAACCCTGCTCGAGCTTGCTCATGGGTCCGGAGACCAGCTGCAAGAGTAGCAGCAACAGGACAATCATTCCCGAGACTATGATGTACTTTCTTGACATTGAAGTGAGCTATGATGACAGTTTTGGTTGAAGACAGAGCCCGGATCTCAGATGTTTGAAACTACCTCCCGAGCCTTTGCATTTGGGCTGCAGCATACCGCTCGCCGGAGGCGACCCCCTTCGGCAGCGCTTCGCTGATCCTTTGTATGTCATCAGGCGTCAGCCGGACGTTGACCGCCTGAACGTTCTCGCGAAGGTACTGAACTTTCTTCGTCCCTGGAATCGGTATGAGATCTGTCCCCTGAGCGAGAACCCACGCAAGCGCCAGTTGAGACGGAGCGCACCCTTTTTCGACAGCCAGTTTTTCAACTGTTTCAACAATCTGAAGGTTCTTCGCAAGATTTTCGGGCTGAAAGCGGGGATGCATATTGCGGCGGAAGTCTGTTTCAGCCATGTCCGCAGTTGACTTGATTTTTCCGGTCAGGAATCCCCGGCCAAGAGGGGAATACGGCACGAATCCTATTCCCAACTCACGGCACGTGGCAAGAATTTCTGTCTCGATGTCGCGTGTCCAGAGAGAGTATTCAGTCTGCAACGCCGCAATGGGATGGACCGCGAACGCACGCCGGATCGTCGCGGGACCCGCTTCGGAAAGACCAAGGTACCTGATTTTCCCTTCACGCTGGAGCTCCGCCATGGTACCAACGGTCTCTTCGATAGGCGTGTCCAGGTCTACACGATGCTGGTAATAGAGATCTATGGTCTCTATTCCAAGTCGTCTGAGGCTGGCTTCGCAGGCGGAGCGGACGTACTCCGGCTTTCCATTGACCCCCAGGAAACTGCCATCCGTGCCGCGGACATTGCCGAACTTGGTCGCAATGAAGAGACTCCCCCGCCTTCCTCGAATGGCTTCCCCGAGGAGTTTTTCGTTGTGCCCCACGCCATACATGTCGGCGGTGTCGATGAATGTAATGCCGAGATGTATCGCCTCGTGGATCGTAGCGATGGACTCCTGGTCATTTCTGGGTCCGTAGAACTCTGACATCCCCATGCACCCGAGGCCGATGGCCGAGACGAGCGGACCGTTCTTCCCAAGTTTTCGCTGCTCCATGTCACTCCCTCACATTTCCACGTTCAAGAATCGTGTAACCGATGAACGCGGGCATCACGATCGATTCGATTTCTACCAAGTTAGTCATGAGTCGCCCGAGTTTCAATAGAAAAATCCCCTTGCTAACTGAGCGCAGGGAGCAACTTAGCTGAGACAGAACGAGATCAGAGGAGCACGAAGAGAGGCATTCGAGCATCGTTGAGGTGAACTCCGCTCCATCTCGCAGCCACTGCGATTTGACATTTCAGGCAATCAATCAGATATTTGGGTGTTGCATTGTGAATCAGATTCCATAATTTCAACATTCCAGGCTTGGCCAGAACGGAGACACCATGAGGATGTACGGATTCATTATATTTGTTCTTGTTTGTTTGGGCGTTTCTTTGTCGCTTGCAGGAGACGACAACAATCGCGCCACAAGGGACGACGGCCGGTGGCTGTTTCTTGACAGCGCAGATATTCCCACGCTCAAGCACAATCTTAGCCATGAGGCAATCTTCAAGAAATATGTTGATGGCCACAATCTCATGGTTCTCAGAGCGATCGACATCGTTCAGGCGCACGCAATGGATGGGGGCGGGTACTTCACAGGCATCAAAGCGAAACCGACAGAATCTCCGATCGGCTACGAGGTGAAGCTCTTCGACAAATTGCTTCTCAGCCCGCCGCGGACCACGAGCTATTGCAGCGGGTCAACATATGGGGTCCTCATCGAGACGCTGAATCTCATTTTCCCCGATGGCGGATCGAAAATCTCACCCGACCGGTATGAATCGCTCCGTATGCAGGAGCCCGATGGCTCACGCAGGGAAGACCAGATCAAGTTCTGGGGAAAGTGGAACGATGATGGATGGGGAACGCAGTACGCCTTGGTGCAATATTCCGGGATGGGCGAGGAGGTCACACCCGAGCGGGCCCGCCCCGGAGATTTCGCGAACATCGCATGGACGTCCGGCGTCGGGCATTCGGTTGTGTTTCTTGGCTGGTTCAAAAAGAACGATCAGCTCGGCATGGTGTTTTGGTCGAGTCAGAAAAGCACCAATGGCTTCGGCGATGTCGTGATGTGCCCCCTATCCAGAGTGAAGACCGTGAAATTTGTCCGGCTCACGCACCCCGAGAGACTGTTTTCGTTCGATGTACAGCAACAGGTGAACAGAGACCTTCCGGGCGACAAGGTTGATGCGCCTGTTCATTGAAACCCTTTGGGATATTGAGAAATCAGCCCAGAAGCGCGGTCGGAAACATCAACTTCGCCACGAAGTCACCCCGCCAGAACGCGTAGCGGGCTGGCAAGACACGAAGAGGATCTTTGAATTCTCTTCACTTTCAAGAACTTTTGTGACTTGGTGTCTTGGTGGCACCCCTTTTCCACCGGCTCTCCAGGTGACAAAAAAAGCCGGTCTCACAACGACCGGCTTTCTCATCTCACAGAATTCTTGATCGATCTAAGGAGCGCATTGATTCTTTATTCTCGAAGTCCAATCGTTCCATTTTGTGATTTGATCTCCTAGAAGAACCCCGCGAACGCCCGCGAAGAGTGTATCTCGTTCAGCACACATCGCTGTCCTGATTCTCTTGGAAGCAGGATTAGCATCGATGAGATCGCGTGTTTCCTGATTCAAGGTCTTCAATTCCGCGGCCGCCACCTCTCTGGTGATCTTCCCGGTCTTCACAGAATCAGCGATCAATCTGCGCTTCGCATTCGCAGCGCTCAAGATATCCTTGTTGGCATCATGAAACTGTTGAACAAGCGGCCTCATGTTGGTGTGGAAGGTTTTCGCCAAATCCCGGATTTTGGTCTTTTGATCGTCGGTCAGATTCAATTGTCGGAAGAAGAATCCAAGATGTTTTGCGAAATCAAAACGATCGAACCATTGAATCCCCCTCATCATAGGATTTCCTGGTCCGAATGACCGATCGTCGCTCGCGAAACTGTAGTTCAGCATCGTACTGTTGAACGTGATGTCGCTTTCGGTTGTGCCATCCTCTATTGCATTCTGGAGGTCGCCGTAGTCGATAATCGCAAATTGGGCAATTTCGAAATTCAGTTGCCAGGGGGCATTGACACTTCCCCTATCGCTGCAACCCGTGAAGTAGACGACGGCCCCAATAGTTAAGACCGCAAGAGCAAGAACGAATCTGGTTGTTTTCATAACCGCTGCCTCCCTTTATTTGTTTGCCCTTGGACAACGTGAATCAGACTAGGTTTAAATGTTCTCAGGAATACTTTGAAGATTTTCCTTCCGGGAACCCGTTGAAGATATCAGATGATTGCGTCTCGCCACGGGCCCAAAAACGCCTTCATATTCTGAGGCATCAATGGCGGTTCGGGAACGGTCTGCATGCTGCTTACTGCCCACTCCCTTCCCTTCTTCCATCTAACTTTTACCTTCTCCCATCTTGTGACCCCGGCGCGATTCTCCGCTAAAAGCGGATCAGCCTCTGGCTGAGAACGCGCGGCCTACAGCCTGGCGTACCATCTTCCAGTCCCGAGCACTCGCCTGAATCTCACTTCCCCGAATTATCAGTTGCCAATTTATAATTGACCATTGACAATTATTGTGACCCCGGCGCGATTCGAACGCGCGGCCTACAGCTTAGAAGGCTGTTGCTCTATCCAGCTGAGCTACGGGGTCAATCTACCGCTTCTGTTCCTGAACGCTTAGTCCCGACTCAAGACGTCGGGATTCTGAAAATGGCAGCCACTCATTGAGCAACATTCGTGGGCCATTTTCGAAAAGGCTGTTGCTCCCCGCCCGACCGGACGAACACACAGCTCGGAACGGTCGATCGGGCGGGTATCCAGCTGAGCTACGGGCTCTTCGAAATTTCTTTGTTTTCTGCGTTTCTGCTCTCGCCCATCTCACCAAGAATCCGAAAAACGACCTCGCATGGTTAGATCTTGGTAAGATTTTTTACCAGCTCGTATCCGCTGGTATAGGCTCGTGTTAGTAAATGGTAAGGACATTTTTCTCGACTCGCAATCCCTTGGATCCAACTGCGAGCGCACAACTGCGAGCGCGCTCTTTACATTTGGCCAAGCTTTGGACCTCCTTTGTCTATACAGTGCGCGAACGCCGTGGTTGCCTTTATTATCTGACAGCCGACGTTTGTGTGGACGTGATGATTTGCAGTGGCATTTACTACATTGACCGGTGGCTTTTCCCAAAGTCGTTGAAGACCAATCCGCACTTAGGACAGGAATCCACACCAAGGTTAACGCCAAGCCATTTATTGCAGGAAGGACACCTCCACTTCAGCCAAATTAAGACTGAGATGGCGATGACCACTGCCATAAGTGTCCCGAACACTATGTCCGATGACATTGAGATTCCCATCAACGTGCCACGAAACTTCGTTTCTTCCATTACTATCATGCCCACCATAGCAGCGGTGCCAACGATGTTGAAAATGATTAACCACCGTCTACGTGTGGCATACTGTCTCCTTAAATCTTCCTTCTGCTGTTCCGAATATTCCATTGCTCCTCCTGCCTCTAGAAGTTTGTCCAACATGAACTACGCTGTCCTGCATTGGAACGTACTAGACCGCATTCGATGAAAGGAATTGTGGTTGTAGATTATGGGACATACCGGCCACGCCGACTTTCAGATAACGATTAGGCAAACCGATTACCCGCCGGCTTGCCCGCCGGAGCACGTAGTGCGCAGGCGGGCCGTTGCGAACTCACCTCAACAATATCATCCTCTTCGTATCCACGAATTCCGCCGCTTGCAGGCGATAAAAGTAAACTCCGCTGGGAGCATCTGCGGCATTCCATCTCACCTCGTACTGCCCGGGTCCCTTCGACTCATCGATGAGAGTAGCCATCTCCTGACCGAGGATGCTGATGATCTTCAAGTTCACATGAGCCGACTTGGGAAGGCTGAAACGTATAATCGTTGATGGATTGAATGGATTGGGATAATTCTGGTAGAGGTAGTACGTACCCGGCAATCCGGCAATGTCCTCCACCGAAGTTGATGAACTGCCTGTTCTGAAACTCCAGACAGGCGAATACAGGACACTCCCGTCTATAAGGTAACCGAGCACTCGCCAATAGTATGTCTGATTGGAATTCAGGACTCTCGTTTGCCTCGTGGTCGAGGTCAACGCCGAGTCATTGACGACAATGTTACCGGAATAGATATACGAGCCCGTTGCGACCTGGAGTTGATAAGAGACTACACCTGCGATAGCGTTCCATTGGAACGTGGGTTGAGTCAATGTGTTGGTCGCACCTGCCGACGGGCTGAGGAGCACTGGAGCGAAGAATGAGACTCCTCCACCGTCGCTCGTTTTCATGTTTTGCCCTCCTACCGCCCACCCGTTGAACGCATCGATGAAGTGAACACCGTAGAAAGAAGACTTAGTACCCGAGAGCTGACGCCCCCAGGTAGAACCAGCATCCGTTGTTTTGAGAATCAGTCCGTCCCATCCCACGGCCCATCCCTGTTGTTCATTGATGAAATGAATTGATGTTATCCAATCGCTCGTTCCACTCGGAACGACAGACCATTGAATGCCTCCGTTGGTGGTCTTGAACATCACACCATCCGCGCCAACTGCCCATCCGGTGTTCTCGTTCAAAAAATTCGCTCCCTGGAAAAATCCATACGCCGGAAGCGTCGACGAAGTCCAGGTGGCACCACCGTTGGTTGTTCGCAGAATCAGATTGCCACCGTAGACGATTCCCTTCGTACTGCTTAACGCTCTAACGCCATAGATATACTCCATCGTCGGGGCCGTCTGTGACTCCCACGTTAACCCACCATTTGTTGTATGGAGAATCGTCTTTTCAGCAACCGCCCAGCCATTATTGGCATCGCTCATGCTCACACCTCTGAAATCGACGGAGACCCCGCTGCTTTGAGATATCCATTGAGTACCTCCATTCGTCGTTTTGACGATTTTGCTGGCTGAACCAACAGCCCAACCGAAGAGAGAATCGACGAAACAGATCGACTCCAATGAACCGGTTCCACTTGATTGTGATTTCCAATTCGCTCCTCCGTCTGTTGTTGCAAGGATTCCGCTTGAACCTGCCATCCATCCATTTCGGCTTCCGGCGAAGCTGATCGACCTGTAGAGACCTGACACGTTCGTCGTTTTCCACCCCGCTCCGGCTGTGGCAAAGGACCAGACTTCAGACCAATTCGCTGCTCCATTGATATCGATCGCCTGTACACGCCAGTAGTACGTTGTTTGAGGAGAAAGCGAATTCACAGTATAAGAGGTGTCACTGAGCGCAAGGTCGATCAAGTTTGCTGAGAATGTAGAATTGATGGAGAGTTGCACTTTGTACGAGACTGCTCCCTCTGAACTCCTCCAGCGTAGCGTGATGCTGTTTCCAGCCCCCATAGTGCTCTGTAAAGGCGAGGAAAGGACTGGACCAGCTGGCCCTGCAAGGATCGTGGTGAACGACCAGACGGTCGACCAAATACTGCTCCCAACAGAATTCTTTGCCCTGACACGCCAATAGTACGCAGTATTCCTCGCGAGGGGTCCGATTTGCCTCTCAGTCACTGTCAGCGTTGAGTCATCAAAGACAAGAGCCTGGAAGGTCGTAGTCGTCGATACCTGTAGACGGTACGACACTGCCCCAGTGGAAGCGACCCACTTGATCTCGGGATTCGCTGATACAGCCATTGCGCTATTTCCTGGCGAGAGAAGCGATGGAGTCGCTGGCATGCTGACCACTGGAGTTCCAACGGTGAATTTCCAAATGCTCGACCAGACGCTTGTGCCGCTGGTGTCAGTCGCATTTACGCGCCAGTAGTATGTTGTACCGGAACTGAGGCCCGTTACCGAGTAGAGTGTGTCGGTAAGACTCTTATCAAGAGCTAGGATGGAGAAGTCAGCGAGACCCGATATCTGCAGCCGATAGGAACTTGCCCCGCGGGATCTCTTCCACTGGACAACAAGATTCGAGGAGAGGTACGCAGCAGTGTTAAAGGGAGAAAAGAGCGTCGGTACCGGCGGACCAACGATTTTGATTGTACTGAAGCTCCTCATGACGGACCAATCGCTGACTCCATCGGCATTGCTTGCGCACACTCTGCAGTAGAACGTGACACCTCCCTCCAATGGTCCAACGGCGGCGAATGTGCTGGTGATCGTGGAATCATCGACAATGATTGAGGAGAATACCGAGTCTTTGGCAATCTGCAGACGGTACTTTGAGGCTCCGGCGCTTGGAGACCAGATGATCGTTGGGGTGCTTTCGAGTCCCGTTGCACCGTGAGGAGGTGAGCTCAGAGTCGGTACAGCTGGCGCCTGCATAATCGTGGTAAAAGACCAGACAGAAGACCAATCGCTTGATCCAGCCGGATTATTCGCCTTCACTCTCCAACGATAGGTGGTACCACCGAGAAGCCCCGTAGGAGAGCATGATGTATCCGAGATCCCCTGCTTACTGAAGGCAAGAGGTGAAAAGGATGCATTTATTGAGACTTCAACATCATACGAAAGCGCTTCTTTGGATGCGTTCCATTGTATTGTCGGAGTACTCGGCACCTTTAGCTGAGCGTCGACCGGTGAAACAAGGCTAGGGATAGAAGGCAGATATGAAACAGCGCCACCTCCATTGGCGGTCTTCAGTATCGTACCATCCAGACTCGCGACCCAAGCCGTTGATCCATTGATGCAGAACACGGATTTGAAATACTGGTTGATTTCAGGTCGTTGGAATCCCCAGGTTACCCCCCCATCTGTTGTTTTAAGAATTGTACCCGTTGTACCTGAGACCCATCCGATTTTCGAGTCAGCAAATGATACTGAGGTCAGATTCACGCTTGAATTACTGAATTGAGTCAACCATGTTATCCCACCATCTGTTGTTTTTGCAATTGACCCTCCATAACTCGCGACAAGAGCATTTTCAGCGTCGAAGGCATAGATATCAAACAGGGTGCCAAGAGTCGTCGTTTGCGTTGTCCATGTCGCTCCTCCATCCATCGTCTTTAGTAATGCATATCCAACCACCCAGCCGGTTAGCGAATTGACAAAGTGAACTCCGTAGAGGATACCCGTGGTTCCACTTGCCTGCGGAGTCCAGTTGGCACCCCCATCAATCGTCTTGTAGATTAATCCACCCCACCCCACAAACCAACCAGTCTGGGCATCGATGAAGTACAAATCCGTTATCTCCTTGCCGGGGTTCACTGACTGCGTGCTCCATGTTGCTCCACCATCGGTAGTGGCAAGCACAATTCCAGTACTGTAATCACCACCAACCGCCCATCCTTTGTACTTGTCGATGAATTGAATTTTGTTGAGTTCCTTTTGAGAGGGATTTTGTTGAGCGCTCCAGGTCGCGCCTCCATCTGAGGTTTTGTAGATTTCCCCTGCTGAGTACGATCCTCCAACAGCCCATCCGGTTGACGCATCGATGAAGAACACGCTGTTAAGTGAATTGGTGGTGCCGCAGATTTGCGCACTCCAGGCTGTACCAGTCGTTGCAAACCAATATGAAGGACTATAAGCACTAACCCCATTTTGATATTGGGCTACAACTGACCAACGATAGATAGTATTTGGAGAAAGATTTGTGAGTACGAATGAAGTATCAACCAATCCAGACTGAGTGACATTATATGATAGACCAGAACAAGTTAGTTTGTACGATAGGGCATCCAGCGCTCTTGTCCAGACTACCTGCTGACTAGTTGTCAACCCGATCGATCGGTCAGGCGGAACGACCGGTCGTGGAGGAACCATCACCGTACCACCACTGTTCGCCGTTTGAAGAACTATCCCGCCTTCTGAATACCCGCCCCCCACCATCCAGCCTCTTGTGGCATCGACAAAGTGAATATCATTGACATACGAGGTAGTGCTGCTCGTTTGAGGGCCCCACGTCTGCCCCCCATCTGTTGTCTTGAAGACATATCCAGCCCCTCCAACGGTCCAGCCGACGTTCTGATTAAGGAATCTTATCCTGCTAAGTGAAGAGTAGTTGATATTCACGGTATACTTGCTCCAGGAAATGCCACCGTCGGTTGTTTTCAAGATCTGCCCTCCGGACCCTCCAATAGCAAATCCAGTATTCCTGTCTACGAACCAAATATCACTGATTGATGATGAACTCTCCATGGGAACCGACATCCACGTCACGCCGCCGTCCGTCGTTCTCAAAAGCAAAGCCTTGTACTCATAGTTGGAACCGGCCGCCCAACCGTAGAGCGCGTCAACAAAATGTATCGCGTTCAGTTGTTTCGCCTGGCCGGTGGACTGCTGTGTCCACGACGTTCCTCCATTTGCAGTCTTCACAATTGTCCCATTCAGGCCTGCCGCCCATCCATTCTGGTCGTCCACAAAATAAAGAGTGTAAAGCTCGGAATATGGCGCGTCTGAGCGCTCCCAGCTAGTCCCTCCATTCGTGGTTTTGAGGATGATATTCGATCGTTCCGCAAGCAACCACCCCTTAAGCGTGTCGCGGAATTGGACTGAGCTGAATGTATAAGTCAAAGTGCTCGATTGGGCATTCCAATTTACGCCACCGTCAGTTGTTTTGATAATTGTGCCATACTCACCCACCGCCCAGCCAACGCGCTCGTTCACGAAATAGACCCCGGTCAAGCTGTTTTTCGTACCCGCGATCTGAATGTTCCATCCCGCCGTGGAACCAGTCGCGAAACACCAGACTGCCGACCAATCACTCGAGGTTTGCCCGTACTCAGCTTTGACACGCCAATAGTAAATAGTGTTCTCCAGCAAATTGGATACGTTCAGAGATAGGGCAGTAACGCCGGATTGATCGGTGACTGTTGAGGAAAAGGAGGATGATTGCGAAACTTGTACACGGTACGACTGCGCCCCAGAAATGGTATTCCACCTTAACTGCAAGTTTTTCGAAAGGCCTGTGACACGATTCGCTGGAGAGAGAAGCGATGGAGGGAAGGATGCTGAGCCGCCTCCATCAGCGGTTTTCATGATCAAGCCATCTGAGCCAACAATCCAACCCGTAGAATTGTCAGCAAATACGATCGTGCTGATCTTCTGTGATGTACCGCTCGTCTGTCGTCCCCAGGAGAGACCGCCATCGGTGGTTTTCAGCACCACTCCGCTTGAACCAGCGATCCATCCAGTTGTCGCGTTGGAAAAGTTGATGGAGTACAACGATTGCGTGACCTCGAGGGACATACGAGACCATTGAGCTCCTCCATCAGTGGTTGAGAGTATGATACCATTTCTCCCAACGGCGAATCCTTTTGAAACGTCGGTGAACCTGACTGACCACAAAGTATCGGTAACGCCGCTCATCTGAGCAGTCCATTGCGTTCCCCCATTTGTCGTCTTCAGAATCCTACCGTTCGAACCTGCCGCCCATCCGGTTGAAGCATCAACGAAATGGACAGACGTCAAGCCGTCAGAAATTCCGCTTGTCTGAGTTTGCCAATCCACTCCTCCATTGGTCGTTTTGACAATCTTGCCTGATGCACCAACTGCATAGCCGATGGAGGGATCGATGAACCAGAGAGACTTGATTTCAGAATAGATGTACGTCGACTTTGGCCAGGTCTGTCCACCATCCGTTGTTCTATAGATAGTAGAGGAAACTGCTGCACAGCCGGTCGATGCATCAGAAAAAGAGAGCGCGTTTACTTTTGATGTAAAGGCGGTCGGAAGCATTTGCCAGGAAGCACCACCATCGGTTGTCTTCAGGACTTCATACGACGATCCTCCGATCCATCCTGTGGTCACGTTCAGAAAGCATGCCGCAGACAAGTCTGAATTTGTCGGTTTTCCCGACACCCGCGCCCAGGTACCGCCCGCGTCTGTTGTCTTTGAGATCAGGCCATTCGCTCCGACGGCATATCCCGCCTGATTGTTCGTGAAGAAAACGCCAGAGAGAGACGAGGTCGAGCCAACGGAGTATTGATACCATGTGGCCCCGGCGTCGGTAGTTCGCACCACAGCCCCATTTGTCCCTGCAGCCCAACCATTATTCTGGTCAAGGAAAAATATCTTGCTATAGAATCTTGAGGTCGTAGAAGCCACTTCTGCCCAACTCTGTCCTCCATTGGTTGTCTTCCAACGGACAGATTTTCGATCGGTTATTGTGGTTCCGCCTCCCCCGAATGGATCAGAAACGGTAGTGATCCGTGCTGTTTCACCAACTCCCCACGCGATATTTTCATTGACGATATGCACACCATACCCCCACCCGCTATTGAGCCACGTGCTCGTCCATGTCGTACCGCCATCGGTTGTACGAAACATATATGCAGCGTTACCGATATAGCCGGCTGCGAGTCCAAAGGTGGCACTTTGAAATCGAATATCTCTGATCACGCTAGCTCCCGTGGTCTGCAAATTCCAGGAAGCGCCTCCGTCTGTCGTTTTTCGAATCTTTCCATCGGCCCCGCCAATCCATCCGGTGTTGGCATCGATAAAATGCACCGTCAAGAGTGACGATGTGCTTCCCGAGGATTGTGCATTCCAGGTGTCACCACTGTTCGTCGATTTGAGAACTGTTCCGTTGTCTCCTACAGCCCAGCCAGTTTGAGGTGTAACAAAAAAAACATCAAGTAGAGAAGATGTGGTCCCAGCCTGAATCGTGACGAAACTCGCTCCACCGTTGGCTGTCTTCATAACCAAGCCATCGGCTCCGACAACGATAGCCGCGTTGACATCAAATTGATGGACACCGCTAATGTTTTTTGATGTAATGAAGACCTCGTTTTGGGAAATCCATCCGCTCTGCTGTGAAAACCCTGATGATGACAACAGAACAGTAAGAAGAAGCAATAACTTGTTTTGCATCGTCATCCCTTTCGGAAAGCTCTAGTATGGACTAGTTTTCGCGGGTCATAAGAAAGCGCTGGTTGTCAGCTACTCCATCGATGTCCTGGATTATGCAGATATTGGTACGCTGAAGACCAGACGCGGCTTGCGGTTCATGAATGAACCGACGCTTCGCTTCTTCGCTGCGGGTGAGATCGAGAGGAAGGAATTTGAACCTGACGGTGCGCTTGAGCCTGAGATCCTCGGCACGACACACGGCTCTCATGTCCCCACCGCAGAGCTTCTCAAGAATCTTGCGCCGCTTTTCATCGAGATAGTGAAATACGATCGGGCAATTCATGATAGCGTTAGTAGAACAAAAAACCTCCTTCATCGCATCGCGACTCCGGAGGTTCATCACAATCCCTCGCTTCTTGAAGCCTCCCCCGGCTTCGTTATGGGTCAATGTTACGGCGATTCCCAGCGAGTGTCAAGCAACTGTATTGGTCACATGTGGTCTCGTTTGCGGTCACTTTCCGCCTTACCCAAACAACAGCGAAAACGTCAGAACGATGAAGAACAATTACGCACAGATGAGGAAGCTCGGATCAGTAGGTTGCTCTCAGAAGGTGGACAAGTCGGATTCGATGCCTGAAGGGACTTTCTTCAATGAGCCAGCGGGTGGCCGTTTTCCGGGAGGTCGTGAGGTCGTGATAGAACTCGAGCTTCTCAGCAAAAGAGGTTGGCTAGTATTCTGAGCAGAGCCCACAATGCAGGACCACGATAGTGCGCGGGGAAGAGCCAGAATGGTCTGACTGAACCGAGCCTGACGTTCCGGAGACTCAATTTTCAATCTTTATCCTCAAGAGTTCCAACGCCAAGCCAACCTCATAATTGCTCTTGTCGAACTCGCACAGCGTCCCCTCGGGGTACTTTTTGGCGGCCCGGATCATCCCGATCACGAGTTTTGGGAATCGCCCATTCTTGATCTGCTCAATTGCTTTGTCACCAAAGACCATCCTGAACGAAAAGTCCCGATGCCTCGGGAGCAGATAGAACAGACGCCTCTTCTTCTTCAAGCAGATGAGATACCATCCGGATGTCTTGGAGAACTTCCACTCGAAGAGAATCCCCTCCTGTTCAAACTGAAGCCCCATGATCGTTTCCTCGAATAGCTTGTACGATCGGCCCAATTTCTTCCTCAGATCTACGTCACTCGGATGACTCTTGTCGTTTTGAAAGATATCAGCGGGCATGGTGACAGCTTTCTTCATTCTTCTTGGCGGGGATGACCTCGGTGACGATTTGAGATTCTTTGAGGCTGTCCAATAAGTACTCTCGACGAACAGAGAGATCTTAGAGAGATGTCGTATTCACAAGATTTGTGAATCTCAACCAGATCGAAATGAAATTTCGACCTACAATTTGGACAGCCTCTCAGAATAGCGCTCGGTCTTTTTTCTACTGAACCCTATCGCTTTTCATACGCCGGCTGTTTCGGTGCAACGAACGGATTTGCATTCACCAACTTCATAATTTCCTGAATGCCGCGTTCGAGCTGCGGATCTATCCCTTTCGCCAGCTGAGCCGGATCGTCCACAACTTCAACATCGGGATCGACTCCATGTCCTTCCCTGAACCATGTCCCATCCGGGTTATACATACGGAACGTTGGCACAGAGATGTTCCCTCCATCGACCAACGCCGGGGCTCCGGTGATACCGATGAGTCCGCCCCACGTGCGCATCCCAATCAAAGGACCGAGGCCAGCCTTCCGGAAGTAATCCGGGAACGCATCGCCCCCCGAGCCGCTCCACCCGTTGATGAGCATGACCTTCGGCCCAAAGTTCGCATAGACAGGCCACTGCCAGTTCCTGCCATCGCGGACAGCCCAGAAAGCCAGGGGCTTTCGGTTCAGCAATTCGATGAAGCGGTCGGGTATCTGCCCGCCGCTGTTGAACCGCTCGTCGATGATCAGCCCCTCTTTGTTGAACTGCGCAGCGAATTGTCGGACCAGTTCCGTCTGGCCGTCGGTACCTGTGCTGGGGACATAGATGTATCCGATTCGGCCGTTCGTCGCCTCATCGACACGCTTCCTGTTCATCTCGATCCAGGCGAGATGGCGCAGACGCGTTTCGTCAGAGATCGTTTGGACAAGAACCCCGCGGGCTTTGTCCATTGTCGGCATCGAGTTGACAGCCAACTCCACTGTTTTGTTGTCCAGCCCCGCGAATGCGGCCCAGGGCGCCTTTGTCACATCGATCGGCTGACCGTTCACCGCAAGCACGTAGTCGCCTGCATGAACATTGACGCCCGGCTGAGCCAGCGGGGATCGGACTTCGGTATCCCAGGGGGCATCGGCGACGATGTTCCTGATGCGATACGCACCGTTGGCGAGTTCCCAATCGACGCCGAGGTATCCGAAACTACGCACATCTCCTTCTTCCAGATCGCCGCCCCCGCGGTATGTGTGGGACGCGTTGAGCTCCGACATCAGCTCACCGATCACAAAATTGACATCCCAGCGCGTCACTGCATTCTCGAGCAACTTGCCGTAGCGGATTCTCAAATCACTCCAATCGACTCCATGCATGTTCGGATCATAGAAGAAATCCCGATCAAAGCGCCACACATCAGTGAAGATCTGCTTCCATTCCGCTTTGGGATCGACGGTCATGTCAAGCTGCGACGTCGGCATCTTCTTGTCGAGCTTCTGGTTCTCTCCCACGTCGATGATCGAATAGCTCCCCGATTTCCCGACCAGAACCTTCTTGCCATCCGCACTGACGTCGTACATGTCGACATCATCCACAACGGTTTTCTCTTCACGCTTGTCAAGGTCGTAGTACATCAAAGGTCGTTTCTTGTCTGCGGAGCCTGTGTTCGGCGCGCGATGGAAAAGCACTTTTCCTGAAATCCCACGGATCTTTCCGAAATTCCCGGCTGCCGGCGCCAGCAGCACAACACGCCGCTCGAATCCCGCAAGTGTGATCTTTGTTTCCTTGGGTTTCTCCTCCTTCTTCACTTTGTCCTTTGGTTCCTCTTTCTTCGGCTCATCCTTCTTCACAAGCGTCGAGTCGTTACGCGGCGCAAGCGGAGAAGGCGTGTCATCTGCGAGCGTCGCAGCCGCCAGGCTCGAAGTATTAGGGTAGATCCATGTGTTGTCCAAATCCGAGTAAACCGGATTAAACGTTCGGTTCGTGAGGAAATAGAGAAACTTCCCGTCAGGGTCGAATGAAGGCTGCGTGTCCTGATAGTATCCCGATGTGAGCTGCGTGGATTTCTCTTCCTTCGTATCAAAGAGGAAGATGCCCGAGCTTCGGTTTTCGAGGTCGCGCCCGTACGCAATCCAGCGGCTATCCGGCGACCAGCTCACACCGAATGAACTCAGCTCGCCCTGGTACGAGAAGAGCTGTTGATCGATCTGCATTGTCTTGTTCTTCTCGACATCGTACACCTGGATTTTCATCGCTTTATCGATGAACGCAATCATCTTGCTGTTCGGTGACCAGTACAGATTGTAGCGGTATCCGGGACCGTACGACGTGACCTTCTTCTCGATGCCGGGATTTGTCAGGTCGAACAGTGCCAGTTCGTATTCGCCGGATTTGTCGGTCCAGTAGGCCGCGTATCGTCCGTCGGGTGACCACGCCGGATAGCGCTCGGCGGAACCGGGACTGCGTGTCAGATTGATGACAGGGCCATGTTCCGCAGGCACAGAGAAGACTTCACCACGGGCTTCGAAGAGTGCCCGTTTGCCGTCGGGAGCAATCGAGACATTCTGAATTGACTTGCTCACATTTTGCGCATGCGGCAGGAGTGTAATTTCGTCTGTCAGCACTTTGACGTTGACCTCGCGAACCGATTCGTTGGCGAGGTTCAGCAAGTGCAGCTTGCCCCCCTTTTCGAAGACGATGTCCGAAGGTCCGATGGAGGGGAAGTGGATATCGTAATCGGAGAATTTTGTAATCTGCTTCACCTGCTTCGTGTCCAGATTGTATGACCAGATATTCGCGCGAGCGGCCGCTCCGCGGTCGGAGAGAAAGTAGATCGTCCGGCCATGCCACATCGGGAACTCATCATTGGCCGGATCCGCAGCGACCACCTCCGAGGATTTCTTCTCGAGATTGAATACGATGATGTCAGCCGACCACCCCCCGCGGTAACGCTTCCAGGTTCGGAACGCCTGAGTCAGCGACGTGTAGGCGATCTTCTTGCCGTCGGGGGACAGAGACGCCATTTCGCCATAAGGAACAGGAAGCTGCTCGGGCAGCCCGCCTGCAGGTGACACACTATAGAATTGATCGTACCGCTGGCGGCCGCTGTTCATGGACGAGACGAAAAGCAGCTTGCTTCCGTCTGGATACCAATCGACAAGGCGGTCGCTCATGCCGTGATAGGTGACGCGCACCGGCATCCCTCCCATTGTCGGAACAGCATACACCTCCAGGTTGCCGTCATAATTCGCACTGAAGGCGATCTGTGATCCGTCGGGCGAGAAATGAGGATAGAGCTCCTGACCGCGCGGAGAACTGAGCTTCATGGCTGTCCCCCCCTCCTTCGCCACAACCCACAAGTCACCGGCATACGAAAACACAATTTGAGTCTGGGATACATCGGGATACTGCAGCATTCTCGCGTCAACCTGCGCCATAAGGGCGGGAGTGATCACGCAGAGAAGGAGGATCATTACCAGGGAACGAACCATAACGTGTATCTCCTTGAAAGTGGGGATCATGGGGATGGTTGGGAGCAATGAATGGATTGAGCTGGCTAGAACCCATCTCAGAAACACATCCCAGAAAATAATTGTCATTCCCGCAAGTCTTAAGCGGGAATCCAGACAGCGCGTTCTGGACTCCCGATAGGGGCATCCCCGAAAAGAGAATTCGGGGCAAGTCGGGAGTGACTGAGGTTTTTGAGATGCGCTCTAGTCACATGAATCGCGTTTACGCCTTAGACGCGCGTTAGTTACGAAAGTCGCCTATCGATCTCGTCGAGACATTTGCCGCCCGGCGAATGCCATGCAAACAAGAAAACCAGCCAAATCGATAAATTTTCGCTACCGAGCCTGTATCAGCTTCCATCTCATTCTGGAGCACTGGTATCACAGTGATACATGAGGCGCGGAGATACATCGTGAAATCAAGCTGATTGTGCAGCGTAGATCTTGGCACGCCACTTGTATGATCTAAGACATAATGAAACTAACAAATAAAAATACTAACTTGGAGCCAACAATGAAAAAGTCAATCGTAGTTATCGCCCTCGTAGTCCTTAGCTTCGCAGTCGTTCAGAACGCAATGGCGCAGGCCACTGCAACCCAGAACGTCAGCCTGGCCGTCAACGCAGTCTACAAGAT
>Ga0208045_1000037_pt1 | contig 64568 bp, 97 predicted proteins | sample PL_2010_200m_FD_184160 | JGI IMG/M metagenome (GOLD analysis project Ga0208045, IMG submission 184160) | Freshwater microbial communities from Powell Lake, British Columbia, Canada to study Microbial Dark Matter (Phase II) - PL_2010_200m... | ecosystem: Environmental > Aquatic > Freshwater >...
CCGCTTGTTCCTGTGGTGCCTGACGTTCCGTCATGTCCAGAAGTTCCAGAAGTGGTTGCAGCGATGCTGGCGATACGCTCTGCCACGGTAGCGTAATCCCCCGAAGGGTTCTCGCCGAGTTCGCCTTCGATTCCTAGAATATCGTCACGTAGAAGATTGTGGTGTGCAGCTACAGCAAAGCTTTCGACCGTAGTACCATTGGAATGTGCTGCAGCGAGAGTACCATCATAACCACGATTGGCGAGACTGCCGACAGTGAGATGTGTAGCATCTTTGGCGATGTACTTGATGATCTCGCCGTCAATGGTAACAACACCCTGACTTGCGAAGCTCGCAGTGGAATTAACAGTGACGATGAGACCGTCAATCGCGAGTGACGCTGTGAGATAGGTGCTGGCGTTGTTGACAGCACTAATGAGATCCGCCTCGGTTGCAACTCGGTATGCCATGCGTTACCTCCAAGATCAGAATCCCGATGCAGCCTCGGAGGGAGCCGCCTGTCCAGGGGTTCCAGGCACTGAGGTGGTCGAGTTCCCAGTGTCTGCCGGAACGGGCGGCTCTTCGGGGGGATTCAACAGATCTTTGATGTCGGTTTCTTTACGCAGCAACACCATCGGATCCATCCCCAACAGCGTCCTAAATCCTGTGACAGTCAGCTTGCCCAAATTCCCAGGCAGCGGATCTAAGTTAATATTCGCTCTCGCTTCGTCAATCGTCATGACTTCCTGTGCGAGATACACAGCGTCAATCGTGGACTGCTTACCCATGTCTCTCGGGTCGATGTCAGTCCAGAAAAATTCCATCTCCGCAATTGACTTGTTGCCTGTAAGCTGCGCGAGTCTGGGCAGCACATGCATCGTGATCTTGGTTGCCAGCACTTGCGCTAATGGCTTTACGGCTTCTCGCAAAGTCGCTGACATGGTTACATCCGCCGTGGATCTGTTTACGTCGGCTTGGATTCCGAAGTCCATCGGGTGGAGGTCAAAACAAATTGCGAGCACACGGGTTTGCAATTCGTGGAACTGAAGGAACAATCCCTCGTCACCGTTAGGTTTAAGTGGAATCGGTTCGGGGCGTAACTTGCTCCCATATCCACCGACGAATCCCGGCGAACCTCTGCCACGCAATTCATTTTCCCAATACACGCGAAATGCATAGCGCTGATCCTCATCCACTTCGTCGCCAAGATAAATCAACATGGACGGATACGCTTCGCTGGCGATCTGCCGCTGGTAGCTCGACAAATTCGTGAGCGTGTCCATCACTTCGACTGCAGTCTCAAACGGCGAGAGCCCGAACGGGTCGAAGCTCCGCTTGCGCATCATGATGTATTCAATTTCGGAATCGAGGAACTGCGTTTGAATCTTGCCGTCATCCAAGACTTGCAGCCATCGCGGCATCTTGGGATTCCCATCCCACTTTCTGTTCAATGCAATGGTAAATCCCGGCACGACCTCCATTCCCAACACATCGTTACCCACGATGTTGACAGGCTTCTCCACGTACTCCCAACATCCGGCGTCGAAGATCAAAACGTCTTCCACGATCTGTCCGAGGAACGAACACAAATCATCGTCAGACGAATTCGGTCTCGAAAGCAAATCCTTCGCGATTCGGGTAGCCTTTTGAAACTCCTCTTTCTTTTCCTTTGCGTCCTGCACGTTCTTCGGTTGCAGTCCCCACGTGAGAGATTGGATGGCGTTACGAATCAACCGGATTGCTCTTGACGGCAGCGGAGCTTCCGAGAACATCATCAAGTCTTTTCGGGATCTGCGCAAACGCCTGCGCTGAAACTGCTGCTTGCCTGCGGAGGGTGCCCACAGGAACGAAGTTCCCCCGGCGTCTTTCATGGAAGTGCGCTTCCGCTGTCCGGCCTCCAATTGCTGAAGCGGGCGTGCAGGTTTCGATAATCCATAATTTCTAAGAAGTTCGAACATGCTACCCCCTGAGTTTTACGAAAGGATCTTCGTTCTTCTCGAAGCGTCCGTCCAATGAAAGCCCTTTCTCTTCCACCCACACATGTACTGCGGACACAGCTTGCGCAAATCCAAAATGATCTTCGTGATCTGGATGGATCTCGGCCAGCAAAGCATCAAGATGTTCGAGCAACTCTCGCAGCATGTTTTCTACCCATCGCTTTGGCAAAGGTTTTTACTTGAGTGCCGATCCCATACGCAACTGCCAAAACCAATTCGAGAATCAGCATCGGGAGCCAAAAGAGCGTAAGCAATCCCAACTTCGCTTCCCCAGGCTCAGTGTTGTAGTTATAAATATATGCGAGTGTGAACAGCAGTCCGCACAGCAAGTATGCTGCACAGAGTGAAATAATCCACAGCGTGATCATCAATCCTCCAAGTCTTTAGGGTCAATGCCATTTTCGACAATCATCTGATTGTATAACGCGGCGTTATCCGCAATCAGTTCGTCATCGTCTTCGGGATCTACTTCCAAGGCAGCATGTTTCATACGGGCTTCGCTGTGCTGCTTGAGCGTACCTTTCGACCCGCCAAAATACTTTCGCGCCTCTTTATCCAATTCTTTAAGACTCATTTCAACCCTTTCAACCATCCAGAAAAAACAATCGGATGGATGTAGCTGTTCAATGCCTTATCGCGACCGTTGTTCAAGTGCGTAGCGACAACATCTCCAATGTGATTGCGAGAGGCTTTGTATTCTTTCAACGTGGCCGGTTTGGGGAGACTCTTGATCATCTGCCGAGCTATCGTGGTCGCGCCCAATGTACGCCAGTTATGTGGAGTGAATCCATACGAGTCCCCGTGCGTGAGGCTGCTGGAATATTTCAACACAGTCGCGTAGGAAACATCGCCGAAGATTCTGCCATTTGGTCCAGCAGCTTTTGCCCTCGATACGAGATCTTTTGCAAGTTTAGAATCATGTATCTGATACGAATTGGCAATCTTGTCTTTGCCGACAAACTTTGCAAATACCTTCCCACCCTTTTCAACGATGTGCCTACCCTCAAGCGTGCGTGCGCCATAGATCGGGGGTTTCGTAGTTTCATCTGCCACGCGCATGAACGTGTGCGAGATTAAACGCATGATTGCAGCTTCCGGTTTGTTGCCTGTCATCTTGGCAGTCAATCTGTCCGCAACAGGTTCCAATTCAAGAATCTTTTCCCAGTGTTGTGCTCCACGTTCGGCAACTGCTTTGGGCAGGTAGATTGGTTGGAACTTGCCCTTCTCATTTACGCTGTGGACCACATGACCTTTGTCATCAGGCTTCGTGTTCACGTATGTACGCAGATACGCTTTTGCATTGGGAACCGTGACGCCCTCGTGCATCTTCAACCGTGCTTCGGTCAGCTTCTCGCGCAACATCCATAGCCCTTGACCCTTTGCGTTTTTCTTTGCTGCCCACTTATCGAGCTTCGCGATCCGACTGTCTGAGTGCTCCTGCACAGTGAATGTCTTACCCTTGGAAGATGTCTTCGAGTACGTCCTGATCTTCACAGCCTCAAGGATTGCAAGCCTCAGCGCATCGGTGATCTCGTCTGCAAAAGTTCTCATTGCTTCCCCTTGGGTTCAAACAAAATACCATTATCGCCTGAGATGGGCTTATCGTGTTTATCCCCCTTGAGCATAACTTGCGGAATGCCTTTGGGAAATGCATCACACCTGAATCCAGGTTTGTCGTCCTCGATCAGGTGCTTGCATTTGAAACAGACTGGAGTCGGTCCCATCATTTGTGCAACCCCTTCAATACACTATTCAACATGCCGCCCGTGAAGTCGGAATGCAAATGCGTATTTACGTTTGCGAAAGCCTCAGCAAAACCTTCCTGAAAATCCCACGCTGCGTAATTGGAATACGCTGTCAGGGATTTCTTGGGAGTCTTTTCCCAATGTGACATCCATTTATCCTGCGCTTCAGAAGACAACGACGAAAACACAGCGTGACCGAATTCGTGAGTGATAATATATTTCCAACCGAGCTTCGAGGTTCCCTGTGCGAAGAAGTGATCCTGCTCGTTCATCTTCAGCGCCTTGGACAACAGAGCACGGTCACGTAAGTATACAGAGTTGAGAGCTATCTTATCACCAAGATTCGACGCCTCCCCAAAAGACCAGTCATCTTTCTTGAACGGCTTGCCTGCAACTTCCTTAATCTCGTTTGCTACAGTTGGAAACGCTTTTGCCAATGAATTCCAGGTGTCGAAGATTTCCTTTTGTGAATTCACGTCCAGAGTCACGTCCCCGAAACGGATCCTGTTATCTGGGAACAGCGCCATCGGGTTGACCATCGCCTTGCGCTTGCCGTCGGCCTTTTTCTTCTTCGTGAAGGCTTTGACCTGGTTTCGACCTTGGGCAAGTTGATTCTTAATTTCATTTCCAGTCATCGGCCTGTCGTAATGGCGCTTGTAGGTCTGAACCTGAACGGCTCCATGCTTGCCCTGGCGTTGATAGGCTTTCACCTGAACATCGGACGCAGCTAGGCTGGAAAGGACGATTTGGGTAGCAATTTGACTCAACAGATCAGTGCTAGGTTGGCTCATAACCCTCGTGTAGCGGCCCCAGAGCCCAAATTACGCCCTGAGGCTTACGTAACCATGTACTGATGGAATTCGGACTCACCCTGACGGTCCATCTCCCACTTCAAAAGCTCGTAATACGCGCACCTGCTACTATAAGGATAGTTTCTGCAAACCTCAGGTCGGCCTTCGTAGATTGTGCATACCCTCCGCGTGCTGTGGAAGAATTTACACATCATATCGTTGGTCAACGGATCCTTTCGCATACGAAACAACCATCTTTTTCCCGTCTGCTTCAGATGGTGCTTTTTTGCTTCTTCAATGGTCAACTCAAGATGCTTCGCAAGCCTCGGGATGTCCTTGGGCTTGAGATCAATCTCGTGATAACCACAGCAGTAACCGGGACAGTTCAAGCAATCGAAAGTTTTCCTGCGCTTGTCTGGAGCACTCTGGACTTTCGAGCTTGCAGTCTTGCGTATCGGATGACTCATTCTTCAACCTACTTTCGTTTTCGCTTCTGCATCCGAGAAACTTCCGAAAGCCCAATCGCAATCGCCTGCTTCTGATCGGTCACGGGGTCGCCCGAAGACGACTTGAGCTTGCCCGATTTCCATTCCTTCATAACCTTGGTCATTTTCTTTTTGGCTGCAGGAGGCGCACATGCGGCCACTTCCGTCGCAAGTTTGGGATGTTGAGACATCTCTACTTGAGACGGGGTCGAAAGCTGATTCTTTCCTGATACACGCTGAAACATTGCGACCTCCTTACGTGGGTTCGGAGACTTCCAGAATCGAAGTCATTCCGGTGATGACTGAAGGCGTGGTCGGGCAGTAAATGTACGGCCCGCTCCTGTCCGACAGCACAGGTAGCTGCACCATCCAGCAGCCGCCCGCAATCGGAGTCAGGCTGATGAGAGAATCTGTGTAATACACGTTGATCGCGGCAGGAGCGCCACCGGGGGCGTCCAGTGCGGATACGTCGAGGTAATTCTTACCGGCTGATAGACCTGGGGTCATGATATTTCTCCTATCTTGAAATTAGAACTTCTTGGCAACGACAGTTTATACCTGTTCCGCCGTGCCTGTCTGTGAACGTTATACCATTCTTGTAAAACGGGGTGCTCAATCCTCTTTGCATTCCGTTCATTTCGGAACATTCATAACACGTGCGCTTATCCTGCACGGCCACCCATTCAATTTTGTGCCTCTGCCCAGCGCCGAGCGCAGTGCTATTTTGCACCTGGGACGCTGTGGGCAGATTTCCATGACGGACGTTGCGACTAAGAAACATTGGTCACTTCACTTTCAGATCAAAAGCGTGTTTACGAATGATCTCGGCCTTTGCTTCCGCAAATGTCTTGTGCGCGGAATGATCCAATGTTTCCCACTTGCCTTCCCAGAATACTTCACGCGCAGCGGCAAAATATCCACGTGGATGCTTTGTCACCAAATAACGTGTCTTCGAGCCATCACGCGCTGAGATTGTACCGTGGTGATATTGTATGCTCCCGCTAGGAACCTTGTGCCCACGCTTGAGATTCCCTTTGGTGACGCCTTCGCTAGTGCCGAATGCATTTAGGACGTTGCAATATGCATCATGACTACTCGCTGCTATAGAAGACTTCGACGCAAAACCGCTCCAGTCAAGACCATATGACTTCCGTGTGTGATCGTCCCAGCGAAATTGCCACCACGTGCGCATGGCGTGCAAACTGCGGACGGCGATAGTCTGCTGCTCAGTCATGGGCGCACATTCTGAACAGGCGCGAACTGGGCAAGAGTTGCCGACCTGTCATGGAGAGCTGCTGCAAACACGTCGATGCCGTCCTGATCGGTGAGTTCAAGATCATACAGACTCGTAGGCGCGTGAGTCGCGCTGGGAACTGTACTCGCTCCGACAACATAAGCGCCGCGTATCTGAGTCACGATGTCATAGGGAATTGAGTAATCGGTGAGCACCCCCGAAGCCCCGGCAGTCCACTGCCATTCAACCACCCAGGTATTCCGATATGCAGCGACAGTGGGAGGGGTCACGGATCCCACTGCAAACACCAAACTCGTGAACGCAAGCACAGACATCAGCAACAGAACCGAACAGAATCTTTTCATGATCCCTCCTAAATTACACAACGATCTTACAGCGATAGTAGTTGCGATGAGAAGCGATTCGTAACCCTAATCTTACTTCTTGCCGTACTTGAGGTAAGCCCAGATTCCGACACCGACACCAACGAGAAAACTGAGTACTGCGGTCAATACGTATTCCATGATCAATCCTCCTTAGAAATGAACGCCCCTAAAGAACCACACAAGCACCGCGATTGCCAGAGCAGCTATCACAAGTGCGCCAATTGCAAGACCGCTCCAGAACATACCGCCTCCTCAGAACGCAAACGCTTTCTTTGAGCGCTCAAACGCGAGGATGGCTCCACAAGTCGCATCGGGGCCATCATCGTGTGAGTCGAAAGGAAAATTATCCCACTGATTGTAATACGTAGTGCTGAGATGGCTGGCAAAGAAAGTGCGAGTCTTAATGACGGGTTCCAAATTATAAATCCGTTGGATCTTATTGGCAGTCTGCGTAAAGGTTCTAAGCGGCACTGTGATATTACGTTCTTTGGCGATCTTCTTGAGGTATGGAAGCAAAACACCGAAGCCGCCGTTGTCCTCGTAGTACAATGTCTTGATCGGATATGCCTGTACCAACCGCAATGCCTCTTCGCACTGCAATTCAACACGCGCCTGATTCAACCAAACATGCAGTACCCAATAAAAATTGTGCGTCAAGCTCTCCTTGGCGATGACATAATCTTTTCCATCTTTGTTTTTACCCATAAGTTCCCTACCCTGAAGGGTAATCGACTTACAAGCAACGACTGCGATACAAGCGTAATCCGCAGCCTGAAAGTTGGATTGCTTTGGATCGCTTGGATCCCAGTACGCGATGACTCGGTAAGAATCGTCCATCTCGGCGATGAATTCCTGTGCATCGAACTTCTGAAACTTGACAGAATCGTAAACAAGTTCTTCGTCGGAAGCCTGCTTGTTCATGTACTCCAACGAGTACGCCCTGGCTCCGATCTCTTCCCGTCTCTGATGCAGCTTCTCAAGCGGCCATCTCTCAGGCCACAAGGCTGATCCGTCTGTCTTCTTATTTCCAATCGGCCACTGTTCGTCGTGCTCATCTTGAGGAATGTTCTCCGCCCTGTAGAGTTTCCCATCCCAGGACTTTTGACGCATCAGAGTTCCGACCATGGACTCGGGGTTCAAGAAATTTCCGATCACGAAAATGTCGCCTGGACTGGCAATCAAATTAACAAGGGTCGTTCTGAAGCGGTTCAGGAACTTTGCACGCTGATAATCAGTGGCGACTGTATCTGTGTCTTGAGGATCATCGAAGACCATCGCATCCGGTCGCCACTTGCCCTCTTTCAATCCGCGCACGTGACTGCCCATTGTACGCGCTTCGACGATTGCGCCCGATGTCACTTTGATACGGCTATCGTTCCAACTGACAAATTGCCCTTTGAAATCCATCATGGGCGACAGATGAGGATAATCGTCCAAGAGAGCTTGATTGCCTATGCTGCGATCCAGCGTATTTTGAAGCGTAGAATAATGATTCCAGAATGCCCCACCGGATCCGCCGAACAAACAGATGTACCATTTATCCTGTCTGGCTAACCACCATAATGGCGCGGCGAAGAGCAGGAAGGTGGACTTACCGCTGTCCCTGGGCTCGCATCTGACAATGCGCTTGTCTGTTTTTGGGCTCTGAACGCTGTCAATAAGATCTTGGTGATGCTCGCCCATTGCGCAATCAAAGTGCGCAGACAAGTAATGATAGATAAATTCAATGAACCAACGCCGAGCTTTCTCTTTGGCGACGATGTGTGCAAGGCTGGCGCGTTCCTTTATAAGAAAGAACGGCTGCTTAGCCTGCATTATCGGCTTGGTGTCACTGATCTCCGCGATGAGAGCACTTTTACGAATCATGAAAGCCTTATTTGTGGATACTGTCAAGAAGCCAGCGCTGCAATGACATCTGCAGCTTGGCGATGATTTCGTAACGGGACATGCCCGCTACTGCGAACCTGGGAGTCAACGTGTTGTCTTCGAGATTCTTTTCCCACCAAAAGATCATGAGCCCTTCGAGTTCTTTAGAACTTTCAGTCACTTCTTTTTGTGCCCATGCAAGCGCATCTGCGGGAGTCCAAAGCGTACAATCGTTATTCTTCTGCGCACGTCTCGCTGCAAGTTCGTCCATCATATTGTCGCTAAGCCTCGTCAGCAGAGTCTTCAAGTTGGTCGATGTCTTCCATTTCTTTTTTGAGTGCGTCTGCCTGTTCCTTGGGCAGATGCATGTAATCGATGTCAAGATTAACTTCTTCGATGAAATCCATGTCAATTCTCCTCGCTTGTGATCTTGCCGGTTTCGAAATCCAATGTGTGCGTGTAGGTTTTCTTTAGCAAATACTTGGTGACCCTGCGGTACACCCGATGCAGGAATTGCTTGCCAGCTTTGTGATGAAAATTACCTGGACTGCAGCACATGCAGTGCAGACCTCCTGGGCCAGCGTTTAGTTTGGCTGAGACTTCATGATACATGCGCTGATTTCTTGCTGCAGGATGTTTGGATTTCATTAGCGCAGAGCCTCCATCATGTCTCGCAGCTTCAATGCTTCCTTGCGCATTGTGATTGCACCGTGGAACCACTTTCTCCGTTCCTTACTGATCGTTTTCCATCCTCTTACCAGATAGGCACGCGCCTTGCCTTCGAACATACCGATCTGCGTGTTTGATTTCACCCAGGTTTGTTTGGATTTCTCAGAGAGGCCGATCATGCTCTTGTACTCAAAAGCTCTCGGTGTGTACACGTCCTTGTACGTTTGGATCTGACCAATCAGGTACTGCTCACGCTGCGGCGCTTTGAGCTTCGCGTACTGCTCTTTCGTGAGTTCGTCTTTCCTGGTGAAAGGTCTAACCGTGTAGCGCCTTCCCTTCGTAGAAGTCCTCGTGTGCGCTTTGACAGCTTCAAGTCTTTCGCAGATGGCTGCGTAGACTTCCCGTGCTGTGAAGATGAGTCCCATTTGCGTAGCTCCTGTTTGAGTCTGCTGCTCATTGACCGCTCTGCGGCGTCGTTCCAATCAAGCTGATTCATATCATCCCGAGTTTGCTTTGGCAGGAGTCTCACCAACGTCACGTTCTCCTGCCAAAGATTATTGACCGGAACAGCTAGGCCGGTTTGATCAAGTTCGCCTGGATCTGAATTACAACAGCAGTGTCGTTGGACTCAATCTGATCTCTGATCGCCTCCTTCAGATCCTTCAGCTTCATGTCAGTCTCAACTTCAATCATGACGGAAACCTTCTTTTGCTTCGCCATTTCGCTTTCACCTCCCTCCTTCTTTAATGAATTTGCTCACAATCACTGCGATCCCGAAGATCAGGAACGCAATCGAAAACCACATGCACACATCAAGAAATATCGCCATTTTCTTTGCCCCTTTCTCTGACAAGTCTTATCGTACGCGTTCTCCTGCACGGGCGTACCGTTTTCTTTAACAGTCTCTCTTCTTTCAAAATTGCTTCTGGTACACACATTTTCTTTTCCATGTTGTGCAGTACCGAGTCTGGGATCTCCTGTGCCACAAAATCGTAGCTCAATGCCGCACCTTCAACACGAAATTCTCTAGGCTTGATCGCTTGAACAACAGTTCTATCTTCCCCCGGCTTTGCAACGTCGTATGAGCCCAAAATTTCCTGCCTGAAATGATCCCGCATTCTCTCTCTATGCTGCGCCTCATACTCTTTGGAGATAACCTTAATGAAAGTCTGATTCCCCCAGGCTGGGAATGAAATCTCCTTTTCATTGCTCATGACGCTTTCGCCTCTGCCAGATTTCTTTCAATCTGCTTCTTGAACTCAGGGGAGAGATTCTGTCTGGAGAGTAATTTTGTCCACTTGCTGATCCTGGCTTCTTTTGCCTCAGCCTTGGTTTGCATATCAATTCACCTTTCTCAGTAAACTGCTGGATGCTTCGATGATGCGCTTCTCTTCTTTCTTTGGAGCAAGTACCGACCAGCCCAGATCCGCCTTCATGATTACCGGCACATGGAGTGCTCCACATTTCCTGCACACCCTCTCGTCGATTGAATACGTCGGCACCAATGTCAACTGCGTTATAAACTCATTGGTGATACTCACTGACTGTGGCTGATGCAGACTCATGTCTGCTGAGCATTGCAGGCATTTGAACACGTCTCTCACGATACTTTCTCCTCCGGTTGATGCCGCGTGGCTATAGCTTCCAACTCGGCCAATTCACTATCTGAAAGTAAACTCATAGGGTCTTGAGCAATGGTCTGAGTATTCGGGTTATTCACTCTAGCCCGCAATGCATCCATTGAAATAATCAGCCCCCACTGGGTAAGCTGTGAGGCCATGTCCATTACCACGCGCCACGACAATCCAAGATTCCCCGCACGCTTTGCGACCGCGATGTGATACTCGGCCTGGGAGAAGAACCAGCCCACGAATTTCTCTGGATTGAACTCAGCTACGATCTTTGCGATCTCGCCCAGAATCTTCTGTTTGTCTTTGAAGATCATGACCGATGAGACGCCGAACAAATCGGCAATCTCAATGTCACGCATTCCTTGGTGGAGTAATTCTGCAACGCAGCCTAATCTTTGTGTGCGAGTCAGGAGTTTTGCATCGACAGCACCTGATTTGATGTCCCGCAAAAGCGCCAGTGCATTTTTGGATACTTTCATCGGCTTTTCTTCGACTTCACCGACAGAAACGCCTGATTTCCGCTTCATCAGCTTCAATCCCGAGACGTATTTCTTGCGGCTTTCTTCCGAGAACGTCCTGCCGTTCTTATCGCCAGTAGTCCCCAGTCTTTCAAAGTGGCTTTGTGGGCCATCCTCATCAAACTTTTCGTCGTCCATTGCCCCATTTCCCTGTATATGTTAACCAACTTCCAAATTATCATCTTTTTACTACTCTAATTACAACAAAAAAGGACCATAAACCTTTCGGCCATGATCCTTTTAAGCCCTCGTATTGACGGGATTGTTACCGAACTTTCCGTACAGTTTTGGTGCGCTTCACCGGACGAACGGTTTTCTGTCGAGCCGCCCTATTCTTCGCAGCCCTTGCGTTCTGCATCCTGACATTCTTCTGCGCAGACTTGCTCAATCTGAGCTTCGAAGTCGGCACGAACGTGTAACCTTTCGGCGTGCCTCGTGCTCCACGTGCCCCCGCATTTGCTCCGCCTCCGCTCATAATCTCACCTCCTTTACAGTAGACTCGAAGACCTCTGCAATCTTCTGTACATCTTTGTCAGAAAGATTCAGCGGAGGAAAGAAGTAGACTACGTTACCGCCTGTTCCCAGCAGCAATAACCCTTTGGCGAAGCATTTTTGCATTACACGCAACACAAGCGTGTGCAGCCCAGAACCTTCGGCCTTCACATTCAATTCAACCCCAAGCATGTGCCCGTCTCCACGCACATCCTTAATCACATTATGGTGTGCACGCCAAATCCCAACCAATGCCCTTTTCAGAGCGCGAGCACTCGCAGCAAAGAGCTTTTGAAAACTTTCGCGTTGCAAGATCTCAATGGTCTTCAACGCGGCTGCACAACTCACGGGGTTTCCCCCAAATGTCGAAGAGTGCACTCCAGAATTCCAATTGGCGACCGCTTCATTATAAATCACAGCGCTCAGCGGCAACCCATTAGCAATCCCCTTGGCTACACAAATCATATCTGGCTCAATCCCGTAGCGCTCAACCGCGAACATGGGGCCGCTTCTACAGAAGCCGGTCTGCACTTCATCCACGACCAACAAGATTCCATAAAACGTACACAACTCACGTAACAACTTCATAAACTTGGAAGTCGCCTTAAGCACACCCCCGCTCCCGAGGATCGGCTCTACAAAGATTGCGGCAACCTCCCAAGGGTCCACCAAATGTCGGAACAAAGATCCTTCCAAATACATTTCGTCATTGTATGGAATACGAAATGCATTCGAGTCGAAACCCGTGTTGTAAAACGTGTAGCTACTCTGCAGTGTCAAAGCGCCCAAACTGTAACCGTGAAATCCACCGATACAACATACAAATTTCCTGCGCCCCGTAGAAAGGGTCGCCATCTTCATAGCAGACTCTATGGCCTCGGCACCCGAACACGCAAAGAAAACCTCCTTACGGGACTTCCCAGGCGCAATCGCAGCAAGCTTCTCCGCAAGTTCAACAGGTGTCTCAGACAGAAACTCCCCTGCAGGCATCGCGGGCAAGCGTTTCATTTGAGTGATTGCGGCGTCTACAATCTCGGAGTGCGCATGCCCCAAAGGCACAGTCATCATCCCACTGGTCGCATCCAAGTAAGTGTTCCCACGCGTGTCTGTCACGTAAGCACCATACGCACACGCCACAATCAAATCAGGAAACAGATGATAAGACAACCTACTGTTGTGCATCTTTTTTAGACTTCTTCCTAACGATACCGTCTTTTGCTTTCTTAGGAGCCTTCACCATCGCATTCTTCTTGCGCATACTGATAATACTTGGAAGCCATTGATACACCGGCCCGTGCGGGATCCCCGCAATGATTTCTTCCTTATGCTGCTCCCCACTGTACATGAGCACAACTTCTGGCTTCACAACCCTCACCATCTGAGCAAAGCCTTTGAAGAAGTACTCGGTTGAAATGCCCCCCGCGTCGTGCCTGGGGGAAAACGCCTGACATTGCATGCTTACCACAGGCGCATGCTGTGGGATTCCCAAAAAACTAAACTCAAAGCTCGCGTCGTCGGTCCAATTCATATCAGGGATGATCTTGATACCAGCTTCCTGCCAGTAACGCGCAACCCAACGGGATCTATAGATCTCATACATCTGCAACACACGGGGTGCATCCAACCACATCGAGAAGTTCGGGGATATAATCGACCCCCAACCTTGCTCTAGCAACATTTGCGTGGTTCCCGCCACATCGCTCCAAACACCTGCAAAGCGATCATCCCAAGAGTAATATCCGAGCACGGCACCCTGAACGATTTCAATCTGCCTCTGCGGCGGGAGCCATGCAGTCAGAAACAAAGTCTTCTCGGGCGTGAACTCAGGCTGTCTCCAGTAAACTTCCGTAGGCACCTGATCGGAAAGCATATCCAATCTCAAATCAGGAATGCCCCACTTATTTGAGGACGGCAGAATAACTTCATCATTATTCACCAATGCCACAACAGATGTTGCTTCCTGTGCAACGTCCCTCTCACGGTCAGTCGGTTCCGATGACTCGGGAATATCCGGCATGATGTTCTCTTTGGGAAACATCTTGTCGAGATCCAACGTGAAATCGGGAATCTCAATCATGCTGGCAAAGTTCGGGAGATCGAGATCGGCGGCAAAGTTCCTCAGACCATCTTCGGTGATCCTCCCGTACCTGCTCGATATCAACAGGATTTTCTGCTTTGCTTCCTTCATGTCTTTCGCTTCCACCCAAACCACCGGCAGAGGCGGAATCTTCCAACCCTCTTTTGCCATCTGCTTCAAGACTGAATCGCGCTGATGACCATCGAGGATGTACGTGATCTTCTTGAATTTCCACGCCAAGAACGGAAACGAAACGCCATGCTGAATCAGAGATGCACGAATCTTGTCTGCATCTTTTTGAGACAAAGATTTCAAATCGCCCTGCAACGGAACCAAGGATTCAATCGCCACTGTATCAGCAGCCTTACACGTAACTTTCAGTTCAGACATCTTTGTATGGACACGTCGCGTCTTTGCAACGGCCTCCTTCAAGATGAGTGTGAATGAATTTGTCGGGAGCGCACCTAACCACCACTTTGCAATATCTTATAAGAGCCGCTCTGTGACTGCGTTGCATCGCTCCTCCGCAAAAAGACACGAAACGCCGATTGAGTGCCGACAGGTAACGAACGATCCCATCGGCACCCTTTCTACGGAAAATCCGCGCTACAAACTGTATCTCATCATATAAACCCCATCGATCAGAAGTTGACATCGACAACCTCAACAAGTACCAGTCTTTACGTGTCAAACAGTGAAAGCAAGAACTATTTTGCCCTATTCCCCATTCCAAACTCCCGCATCAAGCAATCGCTCAATAAGCTTGACCGCATCAACACCCCAGAACTTGAACAGAGTATCCCGCGTGCTCACGCCTGGATCCGGCTTCACAACCTCTTCGTCGAATTTGATAACGTCGAAACCTATCGCCAATCCCTTAATGGATCTCACGTCGAAGAACTCAGCCAGATCCCTCTCGAAGTGCGCATTGAATGCCCCATGCGTTTCATGAAAGCATTTTTTCAACTCTCGAATGGAAAACATCACTTGCCCCCTTTGCCTACAAGCGCCAACGTGGATTTCGCACGGCGTGAGCGTTTGAGCTTCACGTGCTCGACAACCGCAAAGTCTTTCTGTACTGCAGAGCCTCCAAATTGCAACGCCACAGATAGCAACTGAGGACTTGCGCAGTAAGGACAAATCTCAGTTTGACTAAAACTGTAAATCGTTTCGCAATTCAAGCACAACACAGCTTCTCCCAACGGGATCCCCTGTACTACACGCTTGGGAGGTTCACCCAACCATAATATTGGCATATTCAATCCTTTCTTTTAGGATGGACCCTGCAGAGGCTCGGGTGTGTACGCACCCAACATCTGGCGATGCGCCCCTGCAGAGATAAATTGCTTCTACACAACTTTCAAATTACGTTTTTCCAATTCGGGGATTGTACGGATTTTCTTGCTCGTCGGTGGCGACGACTGGAATGTCCACGTCAAATTCAACATGTACTCGTTTCATTTCCCCACCTTCCTTGCTCGTTCGAGCCAGTCGCTAGCTTCCCCCAAACCATATATCTGATTAAAAAATCTGCATCGTTCCTCGTCGAGGATAATAGATGGTATTGCTTTCTTCACCAACTCCTTTAATTGTACATACTCGGGCTCTCCATCTTTAACAGCCTGCTTGTATCCTGCGTAGTACCCATGCTTAAAATCATCACTCAATCGAGTGTCGTCGGATACAGACCAAACTATAGTTCCGCACGAATCATGATGTTCCTGAAATGTAACTTGGTGGCCGTCAACCTCATGTTTGCAGTTTGGACACCACCAAATATTTCCATTACTCATTTCTCCACCATCTTTCTTGCGCGTTCACACCATATAGGGTTATCCAACGAATCAACTATACTTAAAGCATCTAACACCAGCTCCCGCAGGGTGGCGTTCTCGATTTTCAACAGTTCAACGGTCTGTGCGTAACTACCACGCTGGTCAATCTCGTCCTTGAGCTTGGCGTTCTCGGCTTCGAGTTCTGGGTATAAACATTCCAAACATTTGTCATCTTCGCTACAGTTGTCCTTATCACAAACAAAGTACCCACCACATTTTGGACAGTCATGGCAATGATCACTCATCCCTGCCTCCTTATAATTTCAGCCACCAACATATTGTTTGCTTGTCATAATCAGTTTTTATCGCACCTACCCAGTCGTACTTATTTGTTTCAGCGCCATCTTCGTAGACTTTACCATTGAGCACCCAAATACTGATCCACTTTGACGGGCGCTTGAACACGGAAAACGGTGCCGCTATAACTGCAAATAGAGATCCGAAAAATGTTCTACGTTTCATTTTCCTACCTCTTTCTTAGCCCGTTCAATCCATCCTGTGCAATCCACCGAATAGACCGTGTTGGGCCATTTCATTGCTTCTTGAACTAAAACTTTCAGTACATCGTTCTTGGATTTTAACGTTTCATATGCACACACTAAGCACCAGGAATATCTGGTGATGCCTTCTTTGTGAAGCTCACAAATAGGCAATGACAACTTCCATTTCTGAAGATCGCTTAATAATTCTATCCATTGATCGCAATCATCCCCCCATCTATCCGACGATTTATGATCTAAATCATGTAGGTATTCCAACCGATCTTTGTCCTTGGCCATAATAATGTTATCAGATTTAAGTTTAATGTTCTCGGCTTCAAGTTTAGTGAATCTCCTATCCGTTTCACAGCAGTCACGGCAAACAGTATAGTCACCAAAAGCAGCAACACTCCGACCGCAGTACTTGCATTTCGCTGGATAATCGTGTTTCTGGTTTCCAAATACGTTACACTTACTGCCTAATGGATCACTCATTCCCCGCCTCCTGCTGCATCATTACTGGGCTCTTGGATTGGACCGGCCCACGTGTCGTTGCAAGAATCAATCTGGACACCGATCACAATGTAGTTGTTCCACCCGGACTTGCTCTTCATCCAATAATACGCTTCTGTGTCTGGGACTGCCCCTGTCTGCCACGTCAACTCGCTTGCAGCAAGATCGTATTCCAGCTTGCCTATGATCTCGTTGGCGTGGTCGAAGGCTAGACGTTCATCGGAGAGTTGGATTTTCAGCCGCTCAATCTCTTTATTCCCCTCTTCCCAATTGAGGAGGGCGGTTTCGCGTTCCAATTTGAGCTTGGCGTTCTCGGCTTCGAGTTTGGTGATGTGCTCATCCCTCACCAATATCTCATTGATATAATTGTCACTCATCCCCGCACTCCTTGGTTTTGCATCGGTCGCATTTCTTGAAAGCGTTATGGTAGACCATATACCCAGTATTGTCGCTCATATTGCCGGGACTGTAAGTATTAACAAATTCTGGTGGAGCAACCTCCACACATTCAACTCTACTTAAAAAGTATACACATAGATGACCATGCCGAAGAATGCATGAACCACAGTATTTCCCTTTTGGAATAGTTAAGGTCACTTGTAATTCACTCATCACCGCCTCCTTCCCGTAGTGCCTTGGTTGCAGCATGGAATCTAATCGCGCCAAGTTCCATGAGTCTAAATTTCGCTTGCAATGTTTCTACACCACCGATATCAGTGAAAATAAAGAGTACTTCCAGTAGGTCCTTTAGCGCGGCGGCGTAGCGGTCGCGCTCCAGCTTCGCTTCTCCAGCCACCTTGGTCATGTTTGACAGCAGGTTTATATATTCATCCCGCTCCTTCTGGCACTCGGCAAGTTGCTTTTCGAGTTCCAGAATTCTTGCCTGTTCAAGAGAGTAACTTGACAGCCCGCACATGCAGATAGTGCGGTTCCCATGGTACACATGCACAAACTCATTGCAGTAGGTCATACGTGCTCCTCCACAAAATCTTCAATGAGAATACCGTTCTGTACACACCATGCCGACAACAACTCTTTGAAAAATTCGTCGGAAACCGTAACGAATTGTCGCTTATCGAACTTCAAATGCTGAATCAAAACCAAGCGATCATCTTTTCGTGTGAAGTACTTCTTCTCAGTCTTTTTGAAGATCGAAGCCGTTTCACACTTTGCACGCTTTTTTACTTCTACATACAAAGCAGGAAAAGACAAACCGTCTGGCGAAACCAATTTGTCCTTGATCACACGCGGAGGATTCGTATCTAACGTATGTTCGGGGCCAAAACCCGTCACGTCATCCGCGACGGTTGCGTATGAACCTAAACCGACTCGCGTTCTCCTCCGACCTCCTGGAAACAAACGCGCCGCTTTTCTTTCGCTGTCTTTCCACCCGCTCTGATTCATTGAGCACCTTTCGCGTGGTTTTTTGGCGAGCGGGCTTCTCTTGTGAGATGCACACTGCACACAGCCACTCTTCCCTACTGCGATCAATTACAGTGTAGCGCCATCCGGCCTGCGCAAGTTCTTTTCTTGCAACAAGCTCAGATGGCGCAGTTTTGAAAAACCCCTTACCACACTTTTTACAAACGCCGTGAAGACCAGTCAGAACCATACCTACCCCCTCCAAGGCGCGAGCGCGGGAGCATACTTGCGGATCCTCTGCCTGAAAACGGTCGTGTTTTCCTGCATCTTGATCTGTGCCTGCCAACGTGTACATGCCGCCAGTTCTGTTGGTTGCCAGATTTCCCCGACGAGTTTTTCGACCACCCAAATATGCATCACTTCCTCTCACGGAATTTAAGCTGCGCAAGTTCCCGTTTGCACGACACAAGCTCCCTACCACACACCGCAAGTTCGATGCGCAGTTTATCCGCCAATTCATCCGCAGCTTTCAACTGTGTGTGCAAACCTTCGATCTCGCGAATCTCAGCAACGTCCACAGGTTCGTAAGTCATCTGAAAGACTTCGTTCACGCACGGATAGAACTCACCCATAACCCCGTGAATAATCCAATCACCAAAATTGCAATGCACCCACGTAGTGTGTAGAGTATCCCACACATGGATACCATGATCATTGACGAGATACAGCGCCATATCGCTGAACGGAAGGTCTTTGAATTGCACAATCCGCTCGGCATTAATTACAATCGGTTTCTTGCGGAACTTCATGTCTCCTCCTCTCAATCATGTTTTATGCGAAACACCTTCCAACCCAAAGACTCTAATACAAGAGTCTTGCGAGCATCTGCATGCTGTGTACTCAACCTTTTATGAGCAGGGCCGTACCCCTTTCACGATTCACTTGCTGATGTTTGATCCGCGATAATCTATTTGCGTGACAGACCAAACAAAGCCTGTCATCAAATAACCTATCGATGTGCGCAGGATTGTTTTCGCACTTCTCCAACGGGCGTTTGCTACGTGAAGTCATGTAATCCTTTGACATATCACCTCCCAGAAATTGGACGCGCTACGTATTGCAGGGGGATAAACTCCACTGCGTATGCACGCTGCTCTGACAGATTTGCGTGGTAATCGATTTTGTACAGATACCCTGAAGCGTCCAATCCCAAGAGCACACCTTCGTATTCCATGATCTGCACGAATTTGAGAGAACTAGGCATAACCCCCGAACCGGACCCCGGATCAGAACGCTGCCCGAAAAGCAACACACTTGCTACCAAAAATACAACGAGCACTAAACATAATTTTTTCATAACTCCTCCGGTTTACATTGCAGGTTCGGGCGCTTTCTGTGGATATATAAATGCACCCAGCGTTGATCCCACACCATCTTCGCTTCGGCTCCCTGCAAAAATCGTGAACTACTTTCCCAACCGCAAATTGAGCTTCTTCGGTCGAGGCATGAGCTTCACACGCGCAGGCTTGTTAGTGAACGTCTTCGCATCTTTGTCTGTGAAAGGAAGCTCCTCGCCAAGGATGACCTTGCGAGTGTCCACATCGAGGATGAACCATTTAGTGCCGCCGAATTCCTTCAGCGCCTGATTGTAAAATCGCTTCACAGTCGGCAACGATTCTGACATGACATTCAATTCGGCGGTGTCGTCGATGATCTCATACAAACCATATTTCCGTGCTGGAACTTGATCAAGCTTTAGCATTTGCCCTGCTCCTTTTGGATGCCCAGATGTCAAAGACCTCGCGTCCATAAACAATCAAGGCTGTTAGTAATAAAATCGCTTTTACAAACGTGTCTTGTGAGGAGTCTTTCTCACAAGTAAAAAATTTCAATGCTGTAAGCACACACTCCACGATATAAGCATCCGCAGATGCGGACCGCATCATGATCTGCGTACAGACCTCCAAGTGATCCTGCTGCCACGACTCCGGCAGATCTGTGCCGGAAGTTATCCTCTTCAAGTCTTCCATGATAGTCTGATTGCTCAATGGAGACTGCCACACAGCCAACCCTTCCCACAAAACATGCGCAAATCCACACAAAGGCTGACCTGCTTCGACCATATCGCCCTTCGCCGCAGCAGCATACTGTTCCGAGACAGCCGCCCACACCAGCGCTGCAACAACAACCTGTTTGGAAGCAGCGCTGCCCAATACTGCAAGAATCTCTTCTTGCGATGTCGGTTTGACACGTGTTGCCAGATCACTAAGCTTAGATCCTGCAATCTGCGGCAGAACATGTGCCATCAATCTCAGATATTCCATATTATGCCTCCACGATTCGAGACTCGCCGCCCTCTCTACGAACAGTGAGCACGTTCTCAAAACGATTCGCCATGTGCGCATTGTGGGAAATTACGAATACCGAACCCTTACGAGATGCTTCGGTCTGCAGAAACTCTGCAAACGCATCAACACCTGTCGCATCCAACCCAGCATCAAATTCATCTATGATTGAGAAGTTCAATTTCTCCTCCCCCTCTGCTGCGGCCTGCCACGCCAACGCAATGCAAAGATCCACACGGCGCATCTGCCCATTGCTGGACATGATATAAGATTGCGCCGACTTCTCGACATCGACTTTCACCCCAAGTTTGTCGCTGTCGTTTTTGGAGAGTTCGATGTCGATCTCGCCGCCGGTCAGCCAGCTTGAGAACTTCTGAATCAATTCATTCAAATGCTCAATCAGACTCTTATAGCAGTTGTCTTTGATCGCCTTGTACCCAACAACCCAAAACTCGGCTATCGCCTTCTCTTCGCGCATCCCCTCCTGCATCTTGATCGCCGCCGATCTACGCTTTCCCGCATCAGCGGCCTTCTTCTTCGCTGCAGCAATCTTGTCGTCGATTGCCTGAATGTTTTTCTTCGCGATCTCTTCTGCACCCTCAGCAGCAGCAACTGTCGCCTGTAAGCGTGCGATCTCCGTCTGAAGCTCGCGATGCACTTTCATCTGCGCAGCCTCGTGCGAGGCTTTCTCATTCAAGTCACGCAACGCAATCGCCAACGCATTGACCTTCTCAGTCAATCCCTCCAACTCAGCTATCTTCTTCTGCAACACGATGTTGGTTCTACGCTCGTGATCAAACACATGCTGCTCCCCGACCACCTGCATACATTCGGGACAAGTCTCTCCCGCACGGAACTTACTACGCAATCTACGCAATGCCGCAACATCCCCTCCCACAGTTCGCTGCTTCTCTTCCAACTTTGAGAACTCCCGCTCTTTCTCCAAAATTTTGCTATCGATGGCTTTCTGCCCCAACAACACCAACTTGGACTGTCTGACCTTGGCTGCGGCCAATTGCTTCTTCAAAGAAATCAAATCCCCAACTTTCGAAGTCTTTGCAGTTGATACACGTAACGCATCCAGATTGCTGATCGAATCCTGAACGGTCTGAAGCTCAAAATCAGCCTGTGCCTGTTTACTCTCCCATTCAGCTATCGCTTTGGTGATGTCGCGAACGTCCTCTTTTGCCTTCGCGAGCGCATTGTCAAAATCCGAGAAGTCGAAAAAGTCCTCCATGATCTTTCGACGCTCTGCATCTGTGCATTGCGTAAAACGCTTGATGGAACCTTGCGCAAACACGGCGCTGTTGCAATACGTCTGATAATCCATACCGATAAGAACTTCAATCTTCCTATCGGTCTCTTCCACAGTCTCGCCTGTGAGAGTTGCACCTTCACACGTAAGAGTGACTTTGTTTTTGAACTGAGAATGCTTCCGATATCTCGTAGCACAATATTCATGTCCACCGGATTCAAACAATACGCTCACAAAACAATCCTTGCCCTCATCGAGATTAACCACATCGTCGGCCTTAAACTCCTGACTGGTTTTGCCGAAGACCTTTTCTCTGATTGTCTCGCCGAAAAGACACCATGGAACAGCATCCACCAATAAACATGATTTGCCGCTCCCATTGCTCGAAGCATTTATGGAATCCAAGTTCTCACCCAACACAAGCACCAATCCCTGATCCGCAATCGGCAAGACGGCATGCTTAAATCCCAAAAAATTATTCACTTCCACAGATAACAATTTACTCATGATTTTTTGTTCCCCCATTTGATGCAGAGTTCCATGTGCCCAAGCCTAGCATCCTCAGGATCGTTGTACCCACGAAAATCCACCTGCTTATCAAAATTCGCGCAGTATGGACAGCACTTACTGCCATCGTCCTGCTTTTTGGATTTGAAAACCATCGTCTCATACTTACGATCAAGTCCAATATCATGGTACTTGGGTTTCTCGCCAGACTCGCGTATGGACTTAGGCATGATAAGTTCCCCCACGGTCGAGACTATGTATTTTCCAACCCACGTGTTCAAACAAAACTCGCAGTCTCGGGCAGCACAAAAATGACCTGGATGAGGCATCCAAATCCACTTTGAGCTATCACGCATCACACACCTCGTTTTTAAGAAGTTCTATACGCTCCATTTCGGACATGATGTGGTGTAATGCAACCAGTCCGCATGTGAGCAAACCCTCCACATCTTTTATACGTGACCCCCATACAGGAAATGCGTAAGCGATATCCATCAATGTTCCCCGAGTACGGGCAATGTCATCTCGCACACCAGAAATAATTGCACTCAAAGACTTCGAGAAATCAGTATGATAAATCGGATCCTCACGATAGCGTTTCGCTTCCAATACCTGCCCCGAAACGGTAAGCCTGTTGCATCCCGAACATCTTTCTAATTCCATCACACCACCTCCTCTGCTGCAGTGCGGGGCATCGCTCCTTTTGAATCGCCCCTTGGAAGTCTCAACATGTCCCACACTTCATCGGGGACAAACGCCATTCGACACCCGATGATCTGCTCTGCGAGTTCTGGAGGATTCACCATTCTCCGAATCGCGTCTTCTTTGATCACAACCCAACCACCAGTACGGTAGGGATTGTCTTTATCAGTGGACAATTTCTCATCCACCGAGATCAAAATAATCCCCAACTTCATGTGCTCTTCGCACTTGGTGCAGGGCCGCTTGTTGTAGCAAGCCAATCGAGGAATCACCTTGCGCAAGCGCCTGTGGAGCAAAACCTCACTCGGCTCTAAACAGTAATAGCACTGCGACATTCCCACGAAGTCTTTTTTGCTCATTGCGTCCTACCTTTCCCATTTCTTAGGAAGAAAACCGCCTGTTGACATCCACCTATCAAGCGCCCCCCACAAAACGATGAGTCTCTCGATATCGCCTATGTCCCAAGTAGGTTGTGCAAACAACTCTTCGAGTTCATCCAATGTTTTACTGGGGTCCATTGATTTTCCCCTCCTTTTTCAATTGCATCCAGATAAATTCCATCAAAAGCTCAGTCCACACATTGGACTTGAGTATGGCTTTACGGATGAACTTTTCGGGAATCACGATTCCAAAATAATCGTCCCCGCAAAGCTTGTACTTCGAACCCAACCACGTCGGATCAACAATCTTCCCGCACGCATCAACCAACCACGCGTGTGAAAGTGGAAGTCCTGCGGTGCAAGTCGCAAAACCTTCACAATAATAAAAACCACTGCCAGGATTGACCACAATGCGCTGACAGTTGGCGTAGCATTCCTTAAGCTTGCAGCCATACTTTTGTTTGACGGCCTTGGAAGACTTGTGGTCTATCTCATCGGAGGTATATTCGATCCCATGATCCAAAATGTACTCGTACCCCAACGTGTACGGAGGCCGCCCATTCTTACGCCCCAACTCAGCAACCATCTGCACGTACTCTCTGCAGGGGTTCATTCGGGCACCCCATAAATTTCGAGACTTGCCCACATCGGGAAATTGTCAAATGTCCGCACCACCCCCGAGTGCAATCTGTACAACATCTCCTTTTCGTAATGCTTGCGACACAATAACAAGTTTCCCTGCGAAGGATCCCCACCGCAAGGGAGCTTCCGAACTTCGCGACACACATGCCCATAATCGCAGATGGATTGCAAATGTCGAGACGCTCGCATGTCGGCCACCAATTCTTTCACGGCGACAATTTTGAATTTCATGAGTACCTCCCATAAATGGATTCGAGAAGCGCAAGCTGCGCGTCTGAAAGTTTGTGAACTCGGTTGTAAAACTCCTCAATGCTGATCATGGTCGCCAAGTCTTTCTCCGACATGGCACCCGCCAAATCGCGGGACTTAAAAATCCACTCAGTTCTCTTCTTCTCCTGCTCAGTCAAAGGTCGGATCATTCCTGCACCTCCTTAGCAGAATCGTAGTAGTTCAAACCATTACTCAAATACTGCTTGCGTCGATCATCGGGCGCATGTTGCTGCGCGTACGATTGAACTAATTCCCGATGTTTGTGAACATCAGAACTCGCGAACGCAGTCTCTTTCCTGTCGTGAGGTTTGTACTCCACAAGCGCTCTGCCCTTGAGATTTGTCTTAACGAGCTTCCGAGCTTCGTCAACGTAGTCGGTAACTTGAAAGCGTATAAAAGCATTTGGCAGAAAATCTACCAGTGATAACGCCGCAAGATCAGAATCCGTCAACGTCGTAAACAACGGACTGTCGGGGTACTCCACGAATTTTGCAGTACGCTTATCGGTGTCGATCTCCCAAATGCCCTTTGTGTTCCCCTCATCCCCGAAGTCCATTTGGTACGGAGAACCTGGAATCAAAATAATCTTTCCAATCGGAAATACATCGCCATCCTGCAACTTCGTGATTTTCTGCAAAGCAGTTTTGTGCTTCCCACGTTTTGACTTGGAACGCCACATGACCTGACCAAGATGGATGTCGCCGCAGATACAGAGGTCAACATCATTCGAATTCATGAAGCTGAGAATTGCATCCGCGTCATACCCACCACCTCGGGAGATGTACCCTGTAGGATACGCCGCTCCCACAAGGCATTCGTGGATCATGAGAATACGAAAAGCTCGCTCACGCGGAGGCAATTTCTCCGGAGGAGTCCCTGCACCGAAACTGTGGATCTCAGCGTCACCCTGTGAATCATGACCCTGTGTCCTTACATGAAAAGATCCACTCTGCAAAGCGTGCAACGAATGCACATCACCGCTCTGCAAATATTGATCATGATTACCTGGAATTGCCAGCACTGTCGGACAGTTGTGATTGAACAAATCATAAACCCGATTGTACAGTGGAACTGGAATCGCGTTCTTTTGCGAGAACAAGTCCCCCGCTAATAAGTGCAAGTCGGCAGGTTGCTTCAAAAACCATTCGAGGAAGCTCAACCCCACCTCTGCCCTTGTGGAAAGCCCGTCAGATTTTGGTCGGGAGAACATGCCTCCAATTTGCAAATGAGTATCTGCAGTCGCGAGAATTATCATAAGTTCCTCTTCGGATGAACAAGTGAACGCCACACACGCAATGGTCGCCTGTGTGCTGCGGGGCGCTTGGATTCTTGAAAGTCGCCAGTACGTTCGATCAAACTATTCTTCACAGCAAGTCGCATCTGATGACCGAGCGCACTCGGATGCGGAAACGCTACTGTGTAATTCGAAATGTACATCCACACATCGTCGGTCGTGAAATACTGAAACTCTTTCGCGCACCATTCGACAGCACTCACAAGGATGGCTGTCCAATCGGGGTCCAACGCTTCGTGAGATTTCTTGATTCCCTCTTCAATGATTTCAGTCATACGCGGTTTTTCCTCTCTTACGAGTTATACGAGTTTTCTTCCCAACAAAAACATCTTCCCAGAAAACGTCTTCGTTGAATGCAGGATCATCCTTCATCAATACATTAATCGTGTCGATCAAGATCGAGTTAAAAATGCTACGGGACTGCCCGTCCTTTTTGACCACAGTCTGGTAAGCGTGTCTGAATCCTTTTGCGAGAAGCTGATAATCAGACTCATTCACTCTCAACCTCCTCAGTTTCAGGTTCAGACTCCCCCTTTTCAACCCCAGCAAGGCCAACCTTGGGGGAGATCCGCACTCTCGCACGTTTGAACGCCACACCAACCTTGTTTTTGACGTTTGCAATCATAGTTTGAATTGAACCATCGGGGAACTTCTGCATACGCTTTACTGCAACTCGAACAGAACACATATGCAAAAGTGCATGTCCCCCAGGAGTCTTCAGCTTGTCCCCATACATCACACCAATATTATCCCGAACCTGATTCAAAAAAATCAGCAACACATCGTTATTCGAGATGAATCTACAAAGCGCTTTCAAATTGGTGGACAACGCCCGAGACAACGCGCCAATACGATGCTTGTCTGTGTAAGATTTAGAATCCAATTCCTCTTTCGTAAGAGTGCAATAAATCGTATCCATCACAACCGTGATAAACCCCTCAGGCATGATCTTCCGCGCCTTAAGCACAATGTCCTCAATCATGTCAAAAAATGATTCGACACAGGACTCATCGTTTGGAAGAATGACGATCAATTTGTCTGGATCCACGCCCATCATCTTTGCCCATTCGGGGTCGTAGCTAAGCTCAGTGTCAAGCAAGATCGCGATTCCACCAAGTCTTTGCGTTGCGCCCAAAAGGAAGTACGCCAACGAAGACTTCCCGTGAGATTCCATCCCAAATATTTCCAGAAGTTTCCCACAAGGAAGCCCTTGACCATCTCTACCCAACACAGCATCGAGTTTAGGCACGCCCGTGGGCATCCAATTTTTCACCTTGCCCACCAACAAGGAAGCCACCTCTTCACCCGCATAAATCGGCGCTAAGGACTCTTCCCCATAAATACGCACAATGCTCTCGCGAATTCCTGTGAGCGCCTTCAAAACCTTCGGGTTTTCACCCTGAACCTGTACCTGCTGTCTCAATCTGCGAATCTTCTTCGGTTTAGGCATCTAAAACACCTCATAATTGCGTTGTACGGCCTTCTAAGACGGGAAATAGGGGTGCCCGACCCTTAAGGCACCCCCAGACATCTGAAAAGAACCTAGCGCCGCTTACGGGCAGGTGCTGGCGGTGTGCGTTTAACTGGCGCTGAAGGCTTTGCTACTACTCTTCTAGTAGGAGCAGTTGGCTTCGCGGCAACCTGCGGACGCATCTGGACTCCGCAATCGGACTTCAAGACGCATTCCTGACACGCTGGCGAGGAAGACTTGTACTTGGTGCTGTAGCACTTGGACTCGCCCTTCGACTGAGACAAGGCGACTCGTTTCTCCGGTCCAGAGAGATTATCGGCCAAGAGAACGGAAGTTCGTGGACCATCCTCGGTGCCATACCCCCAAGTATCAGACTCCTCAACGGAATCCTCCTCAGGTTCCTCCTCCCCCTCTTCTTCTTCTGACTCTTCTGTTTCCTCCTCCTCCTCTTCTTCTGCAGGTTCCTCCTCGGCGGGCTCTTCTTCAGGGGCCTCTTCTTCACTGTCCCCTGCGAGCCCATATGCGTCGGCCATGAGCTTCTTGATGTCATCCTCACTCATACTCTCAACCTCGTCATCGAGATCAACAAGTTTGAGTTTGGAGATGTCGCACTTGGAAGGATCCCCTGGCATCATGACGTACTCGGTGTCGTCGAACGTAGTGCCTGTGCGTTTGAGAATCACATCACGTCCGGTGTCAGAGTCTGTGATGTCACCATGCTCGCTGAAGTATCCCTGAATGTCCTTGTAGCGTTCCCAACCGACAACCCAGACCTGCACACCCTTGGCAGCGGTCGCCTTGGAAGTGCGATCCAAAATGTTCCAAAAATACTTGCGACGACGCACCAACTTTTCGAGAATGGCGGCGTCGTCTTCGTTACCGCCGTCCGCAGACTCGCGCAACGCGGGAACCAGTACGTCACACACGTAGCAGTTTCCCGATTTGGTGATGGGGTCAATGCCACACGTGAACGGGGTGAATTTCCCCTTCGCGTTGACCTCGTGCCGGTACACGTACTTGAAGGGAACCGGACTGTCTCCCCACGGAGGGAGAAGACGCAATACATTCCTCCCACCTGCAGCCTTGAAATACTTGCCGCCGCCCGACTGAGCTTCAGCGTCGTCATATAGCTGCTGCATGAGAGACAGGTCCACGCCTTTTTTCTTTGGTGCTGCTGAGGTTCTCGATTTGAATGCCATACTAACTTATGACCTTTCTGCGCCGGACGCCCGACGCTTCGCGTTTGAGTTGATCAACATCTGCTCGTGCTGTTGCTTTTGAAGACATGACTTGCATACCGCCCGACTTCTGCTCTGACTGAGCCAAGTAGCCAAGCGTGGTTAAAATATCAGTGCGTTTGGAAAAGATCTTCTCCGCGAGAGACAAAATTCCCACAGTGAATTCCAGTTCGACGAGTTCTTCTTTTAACCCATCCAAACCGCGCTGACTTCCGAGATACTGTTCATCCTGCAAAACTTTGGAATCGATCAGTTTCTCGGTGACTTTGAAGCTGCCGTCCTGAGACGCTACAAGCAACTGCTTGCGATAAAACTCGTTTGTGGTCGCCTCCAGACTCTGGTGTTCACGTTTCGCGATCTCATACGCCAACGTAGCGCGTTCATGCAGACGCACGGCAATTGCGCTGAGCTTGCCGTACTTCCAATACGACGCGCCATGACGTGTCATCGCGTGTTGCAAATCATCAAGATTCACATCCAAGTCTTCTTCAAACTTGGACTCTTCGAAAACTTCGGACTCGTCCACAGTGATCAGCGAACGTGCTTTTTGCTGCTGTTTCATCGCCTCACCTCACGGTATCTTGCTGTGTTTCAATTAGGATAGGAGAATTGTAATCGAAAATTTACGCAAAAGCAACTAAAAAACTCTGGGAATCGCCATGTGCCGAAAGGCTCGGACCAATGCGATTGTGATCCCACGTTCCACGTTCATGATCTCACGAACGCTCTTATCTGTCATACCGATGCCGACAGCCTCATCACCTGAAGTAAGAATCACGGTCGTTCTACCTCTGACCCTCCACCACTCAGCGCCGGTCGCGAGCGCAAGTTTTCCTTGATCGCGGATTTCGCATTTGATTCTTGTGGACAACAACGTATGAAAATCCCCAGGAACCAAAATACCATGTTCGCTATTGTGTGCCATACACACCTCACTTTCGGTAGCATCAAACAAAAGGGCCGAGACTTATGCCCCGGCCCGACCTCACTGGAATGGGTCTACTACATCCAAGTAGAACTCTCAAGCGAGCATTGAGTACCCAAACAGATACCGAACTTCGTGTCGCCGCGTATCAATGTATCCTATATTGTTAGATGCAATCACGCACAGGTCATCGAACTTCAAGTAGGCGACAGATACGTTTGGGCACACAACCCAAGTGTCAGTAACTTTCAAATTTATCGTGGAGGGCTGACTCATGAACTGCGGAGGACCGACTCCGATAATCACAAGCGGTTTAGTATTGTCGAAGTTCGTCGCGGTCGCGACCAAGGATCCCAGCAGAAGCGCCAGCACCGCCATGAGCAAAAGCGTCATTACGGTTCTCAACATATTGGCTCTCCCAGTTAGAGTACAAACGCAAACGCAGTTTAGCACAACTCCTAATTTACCGCACCCCCTTTCTTCCGCAACATGTGCTTACGGAGATTCGCATAAAATGCATTCAAGTGTTTCCTGAGAGGTTCCACCATGTACGGTGCGACATTCTCAATTCGTAAAACGCGCTCCACCAAGTCTTCCCACTGATCCGCATCAATCAGTTTGGAGCATTCTCGACAAGCGCACCAATCCCCTACGGATTCCAACACCAACACCGGCCCGTCGATAACTTTGTGCGTGCCGGTGATGTACGTTTCCGCAGAGATACGCTTCTCAGCGTCTTTCGGAACCTGCAAGTTACAAAAATCACAATGCAACATTTAAGACCTCCAAGTCTTCTTTTGCCGCGAATGGAAAATCATGATACCCGCGTCGGAACTTGAGAGAAAACCTCCTCCTCGAACAGGAATTGAAAAGAACGTATCTGGAATGCCGCACCTGACTACTTGCAACTTTCCAGTATCTGAATTGTAAGCTCTAGCTCTACGAATCATCGCGCCCGAGGGATACGTGATCTCTTCCGGTTCCAACCACGTACCCAAAATGTCGGAAGGCGCTTCGGTGCGCATACCAAAGTAGTTCGCAACACGCGGACGCGGCTCTTTCCTCATACAGCTTCCTCCTTTTCGAGACTACCCAATGCAATTCCGTATTTCATGTCGGCCTTGATGGGCACTTTGAGTTTCTTTCCCAACCACTTCAACGTATCTGGGTTGTTCATAATGTTCTGAACGAATGCCATTTCCTTTTTGAGATATTTCTTCGGGATTTCAAGGTACACAGCGTCGTGCTGCTCCATAATGAATTTGTAATGGTGTGTCGGATACGCCTCCAGTAACATCGCGATCTGCACAAGCAAAACGTCGTGCGCCGACGATTGAATCGGCGTATTGATCGCCTGATTCGCGCCATGCTTATCAATCACATTGAGGTGTCTGCGTCTGCCAAACAAGTTTTCAACGTAACCATGTTTCTTAGCAAATGCAATCATCCCCCTTTGCCACTTCAGCAATTGTGGGAATCTTTGATAGTACCGTCTATGAAAATCCGCTACTTCTTGTGGAGACATAGAAAAATTAGAAATTTTCCTGCACAATTGATCATACAATCCATCAGCATCCAAACCGTAGGCAGTTCCAAAGTTTACGGATTTTGCTACAGTACGTTGCCAATCTGCCAATTCAGCATCATCAGGCTTTTCACCAAACAAAAATTGACGGGTTTCCTCATGAAAATCAGCATCATCAATAAAAATCTGAAGCAGGGCTTTATCCTCAGACATCTCAGCCAGCACCCGCATTTCGATCTGGCTGCTGTCAAACTTGACAAGCACATGTCCGGGGGCTGCTACGAATTGGTCAAGCAATTCCTTTTTCTTTTTAATATTGTGCAACCGATACGAAGCGCGACCTGTATTGTGATTCATAACAGCATTGGCAACAAAACCATGTGTTACTGGGACGGTCAAATCATAGACTGGAATAACAGGTCCAGGTTCTCTGTGCATCAACTTCACATAAAGACCATCCTTTCTGAAATTGTGCTCTGACCAAGAGCGAGTATGGGGAATCTTCGCACGAAATACCTTAGCAATTCCCGCTTGTTTCTGACTCAAACACCCCACCTCAGACAAGTAACGCAGGATTGAATGTCCGGTCACATCCAAGCTGTAATAATAAGGTGCCGTGGCATTTCCAGTCCGTCGAACTGGATGCTTGTACTCTGTGCGTTTGAAATGGCACCGCACCCCCAAGTTCCAAAGTACTTGCTGAACAATCTCCAATCGGAACTTGTCCAAAGAACGAAACCTGATTAGATACTGTAAGCATTTCCCATTACGCACAACACACCAGCTACTATCTAGCGAAACCCCACGAACGAATGCACACATCGCTGACTTGTCTCCCCCCAAGATCCACGCAGGCACGTGCTTCTCCGCCGCACCATTCAAAGGGAAATCCATCAACCATTTAGCAGTAACGTCCTTTCCGGTTATGTGTACGCTGCCATTGCTGGCATCCCAAGAAGTCTCCCGAGCGTATAAAACCTGAGAAATTGCATTTACACGTTTTAGAACATAAATATCTCTATTTGAAATGGACAAAGAGTAATGTCCCGAATTCTCCCGGTTTGTGATGTGCCCATCAGACAAAAACATACCCAATAATTCAGCTTCCTCACTAGAACAAGTAGAAACACTTGGGAAGAAATTTGCACCAAATCCAGTCTGGATGTAATCTGCAGATGTGAGATCGGCTGCCTCCTTCCAGCCCGTTTCTGTCAACAACGGGTGCTCCGGCGTACAGCACAAATGTAGTCCGCACCCAAAAGTGAGATTCAACGTCGTGCGCCTCCGCGCAACATACGTATATGAAGTATTTCTAGGACCGTCTGGCGACAAAATCCCAATCCTGCGGGAAACAAATCCCTCCTTATGATCACACAAGACATCTGCGAACGCGAGACCCTCGCTGGTCCAAATCAACGTATCTGCAGACACACAGTCGGTTCCGTGAAGAAACAACGGAGCACGCGCACGGTCGTCCGCACCCACGATCTCCCAGATACCATCGACAAACGTACCTTTGTCTTTGCTTAGATCCTTGAAATCGGAGAACGCCTCCAATACAGGATTCTTCACATACTTATTGAGGATCGTGATGACTGGATCAGAAACAGACCAGCGCCCTGTAGGCGTTTTCATGTTTCCGATTTCCTGAATACCTTCACGTGGGAGCTTTTTATGGAGCTTCAATCTATCGAATAATGCCGCACCCATCTGTGGACCCGAATTCACGTTGATGCTCGGATCCCCCACGGCCAACCTAACCCTGCGTTCCAAATGACGAATACGCTTCTCCAAGTCTTTGGAAAGTTTCTTGGAGTAAGGCATATCAAAACCGATTCCGTTTTTCTCCATCGCTTCGTATGCACGTGAAACGAATGCGTACAATCTGCCGAGGCGCTGCTGATCTTCTGTCAGATGCGTTCTCTGCTGATCCGCAGCGATATGCGTTACGCACGCATCCAAACCATTATACTTGCAGAGAAGGTCTTCGGGCACTGAACTGAGGTGCGACATGAATTCAGAATACATCGCATTCGACTCGCGCTTGTACCCCTGAAGCTTTCTGCGATACTCCACAAACTCGTAATCATAGCCCCCCATCTTGGCGAATCGCGCCGCAACCATGTCCAAGTCATGAATCCCCCTACGTTCGTCCCACAAATAAGAACCATACATGGTGTCCCATGCATAATTCTCCACATCACAAACGAAAACGCCTTCAAGCATCCCACGATCATAGCCGTTGAAGTTCTGCCCAACCTTTGCGATCTTGGAGTCTGCCAAAATCTGCTGAAATTTTGCGTAGACCTTAGCGGTAATAAGCCGTCTCGGGACCACAAGCGCTTTGTAATCGTCATCGAAGGTCATGGCGATACTCAAGATCTTTGCGCCTTCACCTTCAACGTCTATCGCAGTTTCGCCTTTCACCCAACCCAAAAGCGTCAAAGCCTCATGTTCGGATCTCGCCACAAACACCTTCGGATTTTTGGGGACGGGCTTGGTCAGAAGCTCTTGTGCCAACTGCAAATCGGAAATGAACTGATCAATTACAGTCGGGTCAAAGTTCCTGACACGCATCACGTAACTGGGATGCCAAGTCGGCACAACAAAAATCGATTTGTTTCTGTACCTAAAAATCGTTCCACGCATCTTGGCAATACCATCGCGATTAAGCAACGCCATACACGGCGTGTTGCCCAATGCGACGATGACCTTAGGCTGACACTTCGAGATTGTTTCCTCCAAGTATTTTGAGCAACAGTAAACTTCCTGATCGGTAGGCGCTCTATTTGCCTTTCCAAGAGTCGGCCGACACTTCGCGGCATTCGCAATCGACACCTGAAGCGGATCAATGCCAACAGCACGCATTGCAAGCCGCAACGTCTGTCCAGCTTTACCGATGAAAGGGACTCCCTGTGCAACTTCGTCCTCTCCAGGGGCTTCGCCGACGAAGAGCAATCCACCAGCACCAATATTTGGGAGGTATGGTCGAACTTGCCCCTCAAAATTCGCAGTTCTGTTGATATTTAGTGGACAAACATCGCAGCCCCTGAAGTTGGGATCGAACGCGCTCTTTTTTGCCATGCTAACCCCTATACTTTCTCAAAACAAGTCTTTAATTGTCCCCGCCACGCTACTATCCGCTCACCGGATGTCCTCCGAGTTTGAGCGGCAAACGTGGCGGGGTTTCGTGGACGACTGCGGAATCGAACCGGCACATCCTTAGTAGAAGGGGTCACGTGTTGGGAAAGCACTGGCCTTGTCAGCCCAAACCGCACTATCCGACTGCGGCCCACCCCTGTCGCCCACGAAGATCAATTACAAATACTGAGCGTACTGCTCATCGTTTCTGCCGCCGATGTTGACAGTCTCGTCACAAGACAGCTCCAGCAACTTGAGTTGCCGAGTCGCGTAATCAAGTTTGTGAGTCAAAAAATCAAGCTTGTTCTTGAACTCCTGCGCCGTACGGTCGCGCCTGAATTCGTGTGGAACCTCATCTTCAGGAATCTGAGTCTCCACACGCACGGAAAACAAACCACCACCTTGATGCATGACCTCGACATTCTTGACACACAACGCGGTATCTGCGAGCATTGCAGTCGCAAACGCAACGAGGTCCACCGGAGATGTCTGAGAAGACAAACCGCTATATGCATCACTCTGTGCCCTCACCTCAGCAAACGTGGCTTGGCACTTCTCGATGTACTCTTTGACTTTCCCGATTAAGACTTCGCGTTTTACTTTCATTTGGAATCTCCTTTTTTGAATTCACAAGTTATATACACACCAAGACTTTTTCGCCGTGCAGGACTCCTACTCCGTACCAACGAATTTCCACCTTCGAAACGTAATAATATTATGAATCGCCGAACAACAAACACCAAATTTACGAGAAAGAGATTTTAGTGTCTCGCCTCCCGAAGAATACAATTTACGAATTTGTATCACCTTGAAAGATGTTAACTTTGCATAGTGATGTAATTCCCCCGAAGGAGCGTTGCGCCGATTTTTATTGATACAATCTTGATTGTTAATTGCGAAGGTGCCTAGAAATAAATGTTTTGGATTCACACAAAGCGGAATATCACACTTATGAAGCACACAAAGCCCTTTTGGGATTTTGCCGTTGTGAAGCACCCAAGAAACTCTGTGTGCACGAGTTGGTTTGCCAAATTGACCTCCGCTAAAGATGTTGCCATACCCCGATTTGAAAGTCCCCGCAGTCCACAGCCAACAACGAGTTCCCAAAATAGGATGGATGGGGCCGTGCTTATTGACTTTTTTCCAAAAACGAACACCCACAGGAACTGGTGGGCGTCCGCGTCTTGAGATACAATTTTGAGCAACCATGCAGTCCTCAAAAAGAATGGCACGGCCCGTTCGGGACGTTCTTGCCCGACCGAACCATATGCCTGTTTGGAATTATTAAACGAGGGTTGAAACTTCTTTTCGACGGCCCCTAGCGCGGAGCTTGAACTTTTCGCCATCAATTACATCGTAAACGGTAAAATCCCCATCCTCACGCCTGACAAGGAGCAAGTTTGGGAATGCTCCCGTCCTACCGAAAAGTTCAATCACCAAAAGAATACTGGGGTCGGTCAGCCCTGGCGTGAGAATGTAAACTGCACAACGCTCTAACAACGCCTTCCCATCAAGCTGGCGCTCAACAGCATCCACGGTCGCAACAATCTGGCGCTCCATGGGAGCACTGAAATCAATTCGAAGTCTTTGATGCACGTACAAAAAATTTTCGCCAAACTTTTCTTTTAGAAAGGCCGTTGATTGTTCGCTGGGAATATGTCCAAAGTTCAAAACCAAATTTTGCATATCACCTCCTCAAAAGGGGATTCTAGTTGGTCAAGGTACTGCATGCAACCAATTCGAACCCCTTATATTGAGAAGAGATTGCTGAGAATGGTATCCTCTTTGTCTCCAGGAACGTGCATGACTTTGCCGAGCTTGCTCAATTCCTGTACACCATACGCCTCCTCATCTAAAGAATCACCGATGAACACAGGGAACACATCAAACTTCAAACGCTCCCTCTCGTTATTGAAATGCGCAAGCACAGGACCAGAAATTTGGCAGTCCCCATCCGAAATGAAAATGCAATCAGAGTCTTTTTGATTCTCCAGGTGCGAGAGATATTCCCGCAACGGCGGATCAAAGCTTGTGCCCCCACCTGTGAAAGCCCCAAAAAAGATCTCCAAGTCTTTCACAGTTGGAGTCGTGCCTTTAGGAACGATCAGCTTTTTGCCGACCACGTAATCAAACAACACTGCCACGTAATCGCGCTTCTGCTTAACTGCGATGGACAACAACGCAATACCGACCGCCTTGGCCCACTGCTCACGGGAATACACATTTGAATTCAATGTGGGATTGCCCTCTGCATCCGTCGAATAGGACTCCTCGCCATTCGGGCACACCATTCCTGTCATAGAACCTGAGCTGTCTAACGCGACGAAGACTGGCCCCTGACCCTTTGAGTCGGTGCCTCTCAATTCATATTGAGTGAGCTTTGCGTCAAGAAAATCCTTGTAGAAAATGTCCTCCAAATCAGGGTCTTCCAGTTTGATAAACTCTTCGGGAACCACGTCTGCCAGAATATTTCCCAGCTCGATCCCCTCAACTTCAGTGCGAATGTATTCGACTTTCTCCGACTGCTTACGCTCTGCAATCGCGATCATCCTGCCAGCCAACCGCGCCAACTTGTGAAGATCAGGCATACTGTGAACCTTGTGCGCCAACTTCATACGCTCTTGCAAGCTAACCTTTGTTTCCGTTCCAACACCTGTGCCCCACCCGAATGCTTCGGATAATTCCTGGTTGGCATCCACCTCCTCTTGAGCCTTCTGCAACTCCTTTCGAACGATCCTGCGGATCTTGCCAGCGTTGTTTTTGAGCGACTTTTGCAATTTCTTTTGTGCGACTTGCTTATCTTTGACCTTCTTCTCGGCCTCAGGCACGTCTGCAGGATCACCTTTATCGAGCAAATCGTCCAAGTCTTTCTGAATTGAATCGACTTTGTTTTGCCCATCGCGCACTTCTTTTGGCAGCTTCTTAAAGGCTTCTTCCACAGCGATCAATGCACCAACAGCGTTGATCTCATCGCCTCTGGAAAACGCCCTGAGGTGTTGATACTCAGGAAGGCCCATGACTGATTCGATCACCTGCGCGTTGGCGCTACGCGCTTCAGGAACTTCATCAAGTATTTTCGGAGCATACTTGTAGAAGATCCCGAAGCCGTCTGTCATAAGATCCCGAAATGGCTGAGACTGCTTCCCCATCTGCGCCATCATATGTGGATGCATTTTGACAAGGGACGAAAACAATTCCTTATCCATTGTATCCACATTGGTAGTGTACTTCGCGACACCCTCTCGGGCGTCCGTTCCAATCGGCACACCATCCTCGTCCACAAGTTCCTGCTCAGGGTCGTTCTGAGCAAGAACCTGTTTCGGAGTCGGCGGGACCGGAGCAATCATCCGTCTGCGTCTTCGCATAAAACCCCCTAACTAAAAGGAGAATCCAATACAGTCCTTAATAATATCACGTTGCATCTTGAGAAGTTGCGCCTGAATATCTTCGATCTTGCGATCTTTACGAAGCTTGCCAGCGTCCGCAATGAGCTTTTTCAGCTTCTCATTGCTTTCTATCCCCACGTCGGACTTTTTCGAGTCCATCGCGTTTTTATGGACCTCGGAAGCTTTGTCCAAAATATCCAGTGCGAGTTGAATGTCGGGCGAGACCATCTGCAAGATGATTCTGGACGAAACCTTGATGTCGGCAGGTTTCTCCCACAACACGTGCTGCAGAATCGAGAACTCCTCAGCAGTCACTTGATCCTTGCCATTCAAGAACGCTTCCGCCTGCAGGACTTTCTTACTCTCACGCCAACGCCTAGGCGAAAACGTCAAACCTTCAGTTTTCAGCTTGCCACGAAGATCTCGGCACAAAGACGGCACCTGAGAAGCGTCTACAGCATCGACTGCGACCCAAGCTTTTTCCAAGTCTTTCATTGGAATCATGCCAGGACAACCCTGGATCCTCACTGTGGTCATCATCTTTTCGAAGTTCGAATCGTCGATGATGTCACCTACCGGATACCTGAGAATCAGCCTATCGTACAACGCGGCCAACTCCTGAGACTCTGGCAGTTCATTCGACGCCGCGAACATAGACACCAACGGGGTCTGCAAAATTTCATCGCCGTTGAAAAAGAGTCGCCGCTCGTCCAACAACGCCAATAACGAATTGAGTAAAGAACCTGTGGCTTTGAAACCTTTGTGTTAGCTTACGTTCGCACGTAAGAGCAGACTATATCTTCATCTTGATTCTGGCTTTCTCTTGCCAACGGATACGGGCACAACATCGTACACATCGCCCATGACTTTCGTGCCTACGCTCTGTCGTGTTGCAAATAATACAAGCATCATAATGAAACGCCCACCGACCCGCATACTTACTTTTCAAAGCAGCACACAATTCCTGTCGATGACGCAACAAATGACACCCACGACAAAACCCCATCAACCTCTCAGGCGAATGTCCAGGAGTCAAACCCAAAGATTCGTAAGATCTCCCATCGCCATCCAGATGATGCACTACGGTAGCTTTCGCACCACAGTCAAAACATCTGCCCCAAGTCTTTTTGAAAATCTCAACTCGCAAAATTCCAAAATGCCGAAGTTCACGTTTGAGCTTTTCCTTTCGCCTGAAAGCCTTATCTAATCGCAGTACGGCATAACACTCCCGCGACCTTTCAATCAGGTGTTGACGGTGCTTCTGATAATACTTTTTGTAATAGTCGGGATCAGATGGTTTTCCGCCCATAGCGTTCTCCTTATGCTTTGAATAGCATAACAGAAAACACTAAGGATTTCAAGAGCAAGGCGTGTAGTCGTTGAGGGGCCAATCACGGCTTCCCTGCGGATTTTCTGCACCCAAACATTTTTACCGACATCCGGTGATAAGCCTCGGTAGTTTAGGATACTCAGACGTTCCCGCATACAGCCCTGTTACGTATCGCAAGTCACCCTGCGAGTGAGTCCGTAAAGTCAAACTCATCCAAGAACGCAAAATGCACAGAGGGGAACATGCCATCAATATTCCGACGATAGACATCCTTCTTGAGACCGGACAAGCGGATGGGACCAAAGAGATCTTCGGGTTTGGTGAACTTGTTCACAAGGTGCTCGAAGTACGCAGAGTCCGCGAACGTCTCACAGACCTTTTCAACCAACAGGGATTTGGTCACGCCCTTCGGGCCAATCTGAAAGTGGTGCTTCTGTGCCAGCACCGCAACCATCGCGCCGTGCAGGACTTCGGTGCGCTCCACAAACTGATCATCCAAAGCACTCACAGCAGCATTGAAATGCGTGTACAGTTTGCCATTACCATTCGAAGACACATTGCGGACCTTGCGGACATGAGAGGAACTTTTTTTGCCTATCATATACTCTCCTAAGTTTAGGTTAAATGTTTCCAAGTCTTTTCTGGAGAGAGGTTCACGAAACCCCTTGAGTAAGGCACTCTAGGGTGTCGCCTTATTTAAGCGCCAAGCGCTGATTCGCGAACCTCTCACAACTCAATTACTGAACTCTGCTGCTTGCGGGTTTCGCCTGAGTAAGATCTTTCTTTGAGACCTTCCGACGGGATTTCTCAACAGTGACCCTATTACCCAAAGTCTCGAACACAAAAGAGGCATGCTTCACAAGCGCCTGTTCGACCAACTCATCCAAATTAGTCTCGTACCCATTCTGGGACATCGACCGCAGTGCATCTTGCATAAGCAACGCCCCACAAGACGCCAAGCACAGAGTGTACATGATACCGTCCATAAACTTCCGATCACTATCGGAGAGAGGCTGCAACGCTTCCTTACACGCATCCGCCAAGTTCGACAACTGCTGCCTATCGGCACCGTTAAGATGCGGAATAAGCAACAACATAATATCATCCAGCTTCATACTACCTCCCCCGCAGCTTTGGGTTGACCTTCGTATAACCGCCATCGTAGCACTCGCCTTCGAGAATCTCCACCAAGTCTTTCAAACTGGTTTGCACGTTCTCGATTTGATCCAGAACATCTTCGACCGTTTGCTCTTCGTTGCGATAGCCCAAGATGGTATTGAGCGTTCTGCTAAGACAGGACACCGTAGCACTCAACGTGGTTTCTTCACTAGACGAAGCCCACGTGCTCCCGTCAGGGTAGACGGCCGCTGAAGTTTTCCTCCTGCTGATGCCAGGCTTTTTGGCTTTGATAAAGTTCTTTTTCGAAGCGGTAGCACCTTTTTTGACAACCGCTTTTTTGATTGGGTGTCTTTTGACGAGCATGATTTGATCTCCTTTTTGAAGAGAAGTTTGTAACCGAAGTTTCTGACTGCCCATGCGGTCAGCATGGACTTGCTTTCCTGAATGATGATATCGTTGACCATCGTGGAACGATTCCCCTTTCCCCGTTTGAGATTCTCGGGCCAAGAGTCTATGACGCGAGAGTTATCCTGCCAGTTACCCCCAAGGTGATTGGTTGCCGCAAAAGCCTCTTCGATGGTCTCAGCCTTAACCTCAGCAACCAACACATACGGCACCCAGGGATCAAAATTCTGCTCCAAAAACCTGAAGTCTTTTACAAGCTTCTGGTGAAGCACTAACCAAATTGCCATACCAACCTCCAAGTCTTCTGTGGCCCCCTCGTCGTGAGGGGGCCGATGGATTGAATTGAAACCTCTAGGACTCCAACTCTTTCGAAGCGTCCACGAGGTAGAGGCGAACGCGGTTGCGAACGTCGCTCGCCAGCTTCAAACTGGCAGTGCCATCCTCAACTGCCTTGTCCCACGATCCCAACAGGGGCTCAACCTTACGGACAACGACTGACCACGCGCTGTTGATCATATCGTCGATGGCGTTGATCATGGCGCGGTCGGTCGGGGTGAGTTCCTTCACCGCCGAAGTCTCGGGAGCCTTGGGGCGACGCACCGGAGCCTCGATAACGGCCTCGACAACCTGCTTCCCAGGCTTGGTGCGCTTGATCGCAGGGTTGATCGCGGGAGCGGGAGAAGCCTTCACAACTGCCTTCGCCTTCACCGAAGTCTTCACAACGGCCTTGTTCGTTGCCTTGTTGATCTTGCCGATTACATGCGCTACGCTATTGCTGATTTTCATATGTTCCCCTTTTCTTCTTTTTGAAAGTGAGTTGAACTACCGCTCTTCGAAGCGGTCCATTCGCCTATCGTCTTCGCGATAAGCGGATGAAACGCTTGGGGCGCGACCTCTCAGCCGCGCCCCTCTTACTTACCGCATTAGTATTTCCCTGAGTCTCTTTGCATCTTGTCAAGATGGTCTCAATTCGAGACTCGCGCCTTTTCGCGGCGCACGGGCATAGACAATATCCTCCAAGTATTTTCAATCGTCACACGTAACCATTCGAGCCATCATAACCCCAACCCTAATTCCCCGACACCTCTTTTTGGACGGGGACTTCGTGAATCGCAATCACATAGCATCGCGCACAGAGTTGAACCAACATACCCCGAAGCAGTTTCGGGAATTTGACCTCTACCTTGTTGCATCTCCTGCAAAGTCTTTTCAATCGCATAAAAACCCCTAAGACAAACAATTGTGTTTGTGATAAAACTTCCGACCCCGCTGTTCGACGTTCTCGTCGTCTGGATCAATTGCCTGAAAGCACCATTCGCACCGAAGCAACAAGTGCCCCCGCAATACGGGGAGCTTCTTGCCTCGGAGATTCTTGCGAATCCTCGCAATGACCATCATGCCTTCTTCCCGCGTCAAACCATCCTTCTTCATCAAAGCCTTCAGATGATCACCCCAACCTTCTGCAATAAATCTACGCTCTGCAATCGACATAAAGTTCTCCAAGTCTTTCTTACGTTATGGGGGCGAGACCACCCCGCCCCCAAGGCCGTTACCAACTACGCCATCAACTTCTTCCCAAGCTGCTTCTTGAACTTAGGCCAACTGGTTGCGATCAGGTCCATCACGTCGGGGCCGATCCGCTTCATGGGCCAAGTGCGAACGGAACCGAACGCATCGGGGGAACTCTTCCCCATGACCGCGATCTTGGGTTTGCCTCCGTCATAGGACATCAGCGCGAGTACCACTTCGTAGTCCTCGATGTTGCCGACCGTAATGGTCGCGATCACTTTGTCTTTTGAAGCATCAAAAGCATTTGCGAATCTTGCCATACTATTCACCTCTTCTTTTTGGATGATGGTTGAAAATCCGAGTCTTTTACCAGACCGTACCAACATGGTGCAGCCATTTCGGGGCTCACGTGCGTCACCGTCGTGGAAGCCCCGTACATCGCCGCTCATATCGTCTGTTTGGATTGTGTCCTAAAGGTAGGTTTTTTGATTTGAGTGAGGTTTATCCTATGGACCCTCACTGACATTCGTTTCTGTGCCATCGCGCACAATGAGCAATGTTGAACTCATGCAGATTCTACTTGGTTGCCTTCAAGGGAGATATTCACTGAGATCAACGTGTGACGCCTAGCGGCCAATCCACGTCTCTCATCTCACTGCGCCAATCCTTTCCCTAACACCCTTCAAGCTTGTTCGTCCTCGCCGGACTTCCACCTGTCGGAGTTTCGCTCACGGGATTTAGCGTCTCAAGGTCTTTCGTATCGGAGTACTGCGACCCCTGCCGTGTTTGTTTCAACACGGACTTTCCTCACTATCGCTGAGTCACGCCAAGTCTTTTTTCCGATCCCTCGCGGGCATCTCGCCCACTTGATCGATTAGACTCTGCGCTAACCTGCTACCCGATTTGCTATGTCGGGAAAAATGTTTGTACGGGTTCTCAGGACTTCTCGTGGCATCTCAAGGATGCTATCCTTGCCCTCTTGTCAGACTCACCGTCCAGAAGTGGCAATCAGAACCAAGCGCCCAAGTCTTTTTCGTTGCGGCCTCGCCAATCGCCCTAGTCCCAAAACATCCCTTGTCGGCGTCATCCATGCGGGTCCACCGCTCTGGACTTTTTGGTTTCGAAAGAGGTGAATGTTCGACCCCTTTCAAGGGTTGTGGGCTCGTCCCAGCGGGCTCTCACTCCCACATCCCTCCCACTTGAATCAGATTCAAGCTCCATTTCGAGCGTACACTCTAGTGGAAGTGTAATAGTAACATACCGTATGTCTATAGTCAACTAAAAAGATGAAATAAAATGAGCTTGCTACTATAAGAGTAGTAATAAGACATTTCACACAGCGAAACGCTAAGAATGAAATCACGTTTCACACAGTAAAACGCAGATCTCCAAGTCTTTTTACTTCGAAATCACGTCCCACAATCGGAGCACTGAGCGTCTTCCGAACCAGAGCAAGCTTCGCAGTACATCTTGCCGCAGTCCTCGCACCCACACAGTTCATCGGGATTTACAAACTCCCCGCACACATCACAGAGACCTTCGGTCTGACTCATGCACACCTCTTTTTGACTGACTTGATTGTAAGTGTAACCTCGCCAGGATCGGTCGAGTAAATGATCTTACCAAATCGCTCCACGCTGCCTAAGCGCCTCGGAAGCACGGTGTGGTGCAGCATACCGGAGGCGACAGGGATCTTGACGTACAAGATCACCCTCAGACCCTCTTCGTCAAACAACCCTGCAATCAACACCTTGGTATTTTTGGGGACCGAGTTGGTATGCAACTGCCACGCGGGATACCTATAAACACGGTCGCTTGTGGTCATACCTATAGATCCCAGGTTCATGGTGCGCACCACAACAAGCTCACCAGCACTATCTCGATAGCACCTACTTCGATTGGTCGGTCCCATTGTGTGCCTCAAGGGATAACCCAAATCCGAAAGGACTTTCAACACGATATCCTCCCGGTCGTTCAGACTCCAAATCTTGTTCTTCATAAGAAAGCTCCTAACCCATAATTCACATTACGCAACGCTTGTGCCACAACGTGGTCGATCTCACATTGCTCAGCCTCACCTGGATCCTTCGCTTGCACGAACGTCACGGAGATATGCATAAATGCCGACAACGCTCTTGCCATCTCAGCAGCGAACTTCGCAGCATCGCGGTCCAGCATTATCACGGCCCTACCCCAGGTGCGAGTGATCAATAACTTTTGACGCTCGGATAAACGATTCCCAAATAATGCAACTGCGCTATCTGGAAGTCTCATTGCATCGTACGGCCCCTCGGTGAGCACCACATATGAACTGCTCTTGGCATTGTCGAAGTTGTACAAATAATCCGCAGCTTTGAATCCCGGCGGAAACTTGTACTTAGGCTTTTCGTCTGGAGAAATTGCTCTCGCAGTGAACCCCACCATCACGCCCTCATGTTCGACGGGAAGAACCACTCTCTGTGCATAGTCGCCCAAGACGCAAAATCCCAGTTTGTACTTCTCGATCAGATCCTGACCGACGCCACGCTTGTATAGATAACGAAGTGCTGCGGCATGTCTGGGTCTCGTACCGCTCAAAGGCTTGCACTCTTTGGGTACGGGGAAGGCTTGCGCCACAACCTTCCCTGAGATCGGAGCGGTCAAAGGGGGGAACGTCCCTTGACGGCCTCGCTTGAGCCCGATCAATACGTGAGCATCTTTCCAAGGCAACCCAAGCTCATGAAGCAATTCCAACACCGAACCGCTGCTGTCACACCGAAAACAATGGAATGCTTGAAAATTCTCTTTCAGAGAAATCCCCATATGAAACTTCGTATCGGGAGACTTCCCATGATTCTCACATAGGGGACAACAAGCTCGATAAGCATCGCCCCTATCACGCTTCACCCTCAAATGAGATTCCAACCATTCCAACAGCATCGCGGCCTCGCACACAAAACAGCAGGAGGGCTCCCGAATATCGATTCGGGATTTAGGCACTCGGCCAACCCTCCATACTGTTCAGCAATTTCCCAGCTCAAAGTACTATTATACTAAAGTAAGATTTCCAATAGCAAGAGAATAATGAAATTAAAAAGGAAGTTCCTCAAGAGGTTCCAACTCCCCAGGCCGAGGTCTTGGAAGCGTCTTGGCATTGCAAGACTTACACAAAAGCTCCAAGTTGCCTTCCGCAAAATCCCGCTCATAGTGATTCATTCGCAAGTATGGATTCATCGACCGCGCAATCCAATCCCGCCCATAAGGGTGGTGAAACTCCAATTTCTCAACCTGCCCGCATTGCTGGCAGGCACCCCCCATCTTTTTAAGCAATGCATCTCTGCGCCGTTTACGCGCAATCTTCAACCATACATTATTACGTTCAGTCTTTGTCATCACAGCACCCGAGTTCTTGCATTGGAGCGTCTACGTGTGGCAGTCGTTCCTGCTTTCAATTCCTGCTCAGCGTTGTAACCTTTGATCTCATCTCCAAGAACCATAGTAGCCGAGCTGGAATAAAAGATTCCGTGTGTGAAATCACATGCGAAACTCACATCGTATTTATCTCCGCGACCTCTGTGCTTGGTTACAAACAATCGGACCACACGTTCGTTGTGCAGCACGTCTTTCTCTTCCCACTGTCGATTCTTAGTATCGAAGATAATATTGCGGTTGAAACCTATAAAAATATCCGAGACACGAACCTTCTCATAACTGTCACCTACTTCCAATTCGGTAATACGTTTGACACCGACACCGGATCTCGCTGATTGAGTAGCGACCCAAATTGCTATGTTCTCCTCCACAGCAAACGCTTTCAATGCACGCCACACCATCCCCTGCTCTTCGTATCTGTTCTTTCCATTCGTTGCCAACAGATCGCCATAGTCAATAATTACGAGACTGGGTTTCCCATCTCTTGCAGCACGATTCCGAAAGTCCTGGCGAAGCGCCTCTACTTTTGAGCGCTTTGCAGTTTCACCGTAACCAAATGCAAGGTACACCACCTGCAGTGCCCCACCATGCTGCTGAAATGTCCGCACACGCTTTGCCAACTTTCTCGCGATTGCAGAATTCGAAAGCTCTTCCTCAGTCGCGCCGATGAACATCTGATCGTAACGTGTGATGATTTCATCCCTGGACATTTCCAACGTGTAATGAAAAACGGACATCCCCTGTGCAAGTGCGGCCTTGCCGAGATGTACTAGAAAAAATGACTTCCCCACTCCCGAGGGAGACATGATAGTTCCTACTTGACCAAGCTTGATTCCTTTCATCTTTGCATCCAAAGGATGTATAAGTGTAGCTATCGGAGGGGCTTCTTCCTCTGCCATTCGAGCTACGCTTCTGTGCCACGTCTCCGCAAGTACGTCGGGCACTCCTTCTTCAGCTTCCTGCTTTTGACTCTGGATGCGCATAAGAGGCGCAGTCAGTTCCGACAGATCATATTCACCGGAGGAAAACTTCGGTAGAAAATCCTCCAGCACTTGACGCATCTCGGAATGCTGAATGAATTTGTTCACCTCTTCGATGACATAGGATTCGTCCCCGAGTTCTGAGGGGGCCAGTTCGTCGATGAGATCAAGAATCAACATTTGACCTTCATCAGAAACCTTCGTGCGCTTTGCGTACTTGAGAACCTCATTCGAAATGTTGTCCCCAGGCGCTACCGCAAACTTATCAAAGTATGCGTATGCTAAGGAACACACCGTCCACTGTTCCTTCGATGGAAAATGTTCGGGCTGTAATCTCTCGCGCATGGTGTTCAAAAACTCAGTGGAATAAACCACCATTGCGAGCACTTTCGTTTGCATGGATTGTGTAAGGTCTAGTTTCACTGTACATACTCCTCTCTGTGTCGGGCTTTTTCTTCTTCGGTCATGAGCCTCTCTGGCATCTCTTCGATCTCACAATACAAAGACGGTTCTTTTATTTGCATGTGAGCAGTCGCTCTTTGCCGAGCAAACTCGCCCATCAACTCTTCGTAAGTACGACCTCTTTGATTTTTGATGTACTCAATATTCGCTTGCAAGTAATACCTTGGGGGCAGTCCCTGACGGTACAACTGTGCATGACGCATTTGCTGATCTTGAAAATCCTTGTAGGATTTCAAAAGGATCCACTGATTGAACTCTTTCAAGAACTTCCCCCCATGCGTTCTCGGATCAGGCATCCTCAATAATCTTGCGACAGTTGACGCCTGTAATCCCCAACGCTCCAATTCAATTTCGTGTGCAGCTAACTCTTCGGGCTCAGTGGTTCTGTACCAATTCATTTGTCCATGAGCTTTGCACATGGACTCCAAACAATAAATCATTTGTTCGCAGTGCAAACTCTTGTGTGGAGGAAATCTTCGATAAATAAGCTTGTGGTATGCGAATGCACCTTTAATCAAAGAAAGCATCTCTTCGGTGTCCGTAAAACCAAGCTCCACAAAACCCTCGCCCAGAACACACATGCACTCTCGCACATTGGCATGAACTGTTTCCCAAGCGGCTTTGAAGACACCTCTTCGACCTGCCACAGCTCTGTAAGCTTGGTGCATCAAGTTGAACACACGCTTCCCGCCAAGGTTGCGAACTAACTGTGCCTTTTTTGGGGGTAAATCTACGGCTGGAAGGCGTTTTTTCTGCTTTTTTGGGGCTAACTCGTTTGAAATGTGTACTTTACTTGGAGAAGTTGCAAAACCGTCGTGTTCTCTACTAAGTAAAGAGTTATTACTTATTATATTATTATACTTAGTAGAGAAACTGCCATTTTTGCAACTTTTGAGGTTATCTGATTGACCGCGCTCAACTTCCGCCATTTCCAGCACATCTGCCAACTCATCCATGAGCGGCTCGTATTCTTCACGCGGTAGATACTTCTTTGCCGATATGAGACGTGTTCCTGACTCTGAGAGTCGTTTTCGCAGGTATTTCACGTATGCATTCACACCACGTGTCTCTGGTTCTCCCAACCTCTGCAACACGGTTATTTGAATGGAAACCTCAGAAAACAACTGCCGCGCACGCCCTTTTTTGGTGAGTGCTTCAATTGTCGAGAGCTTTCGCACAGCGTCATAAGCCACAAGGAGCGGACTCACGTAGCCCCGAGGCTGCTTGAACGCGATGACATACTCCCGCCCAATCGTGTTTTGCAAAACCCCTGTGTTGTGCAACGCTGCTAGTGCTGCATAGGCCGTACGCTGCGACACTTTCGCAGCTTTTGCAATCTGCCAAGGAAGCCAAACTCCCAAGAGCATGTCATCCTGCAATCGTGCTCCGTCGGTAGCTCCCCCATTTTCGATTGCTGCTATTGCTTGTTGGATATCGTCTCTCAATACTTGCACCACTCTTCGTGTTCCGATGGACATGTTCGCCCCCCTCCGTATCACGTATGATTACTTGTTGTTTCAATTTGTATTTGCAAGTTCGTATTCGAGAATTTGCGTGTGCTAAAAGATGCCTGTTTGTGTTGTCCAAAAAATCGATGTACTGCAATTCCGTTTTTCCCTCTGCGATTCGTAAACCTCTTCCGAACATCTGTGTAAAAACCACGGGAGATTTTCCGCCTGCCGCATTTATCAAAGCATCAACAACCGGAATATCCACACCTTCGCCAAAAAGCTTTCTGGTAACGATAAGGATTTTTACTTGTCGATCTTTGGTGAGTTGTTTTACATCCGCAATATATTCTGCGTCATCGTTACCTGATAAAAAGATAGAATCCTCGATAAGCTCATTGAGAATTTCTCCATGGTCAATTCTTTCCACAAACACCAAAACAATCCGGCCTTCTTTTGCTAAGCGCTCCGCTTCCTGTTTTACAAGAGCATTGCGAGGGACACTCTTCACAATTCCGTAGAGGTATGCATTGCGGTAGTTTTCGTAATGGAGATTTGGAGAAGATATTTCGAGGAATTTGATTTGAGATGTGGAGAGATGTCCCTGCCCTTGCAACTCTGAGATTGGAATCTCATGAATAATTGGACCAATTGCAGCTTCCAATAACATGCCAGTTTTTTTGAGATTGGGTGTTGCCGTAAGGCCAAATCGAATGTGTGCGTTTGTGAAATGTCTTGATGACACGTACCAGCTCGCTTTTTGTCCGGTGCTACTGACGTGATGAACTTCATCGATGACCAAAATCTGAAACTTATCAAGTTGTGTTCGTGCATTTTTACTCTTGATCAAACGCATCAAACTTTGAACTGTGAAGATGGTAACTCTCCCGAATTCCTTTCGGCCTCCACCGTAAACTTTCACATCGATTCCTGCCTTTTGAAATACCTCGGCAGTCTGACTCAAGAGGGTTTTGGTGTGGACTACGAAAGCGGTAGGCAAATCGAGGATTTTTAGCGCTGCTACTACTGTTATAGTTTTTCCCGCGCCCGTGGACAAAACCAGCACACCACGCTGGAATTTGAGCATGGAGACGAGCGCACCCTGCTGAAATGGCCTTAATTCGACGCCTACGGCTCTCAGAGGCTGCAAAAAGTCTTCGGAGCTACCCTGATATGCCTTTTTTAGGTCGTTGATTGTGGGGCTTTTGGTGCGGGAATCTTCGATTCGGTATTTTACACCGTTTGCGGCCAAAATACCTACTACTCTAGTAGTAAGTCCAGCGGGGAAAGTGCCATTCTTGAAAAGGTGGATTTTTCCGTCCCATCGACCACCTCGAAAGGCGGGACTGAAGCGATACCCTTCCAAGCTATATGAAAGCTCTTTGTCGATCTGTGCGAAACACGGACAGCTCCCAGAAATGGAAGTATCCACGTTCGCCACGTGAAGCACACATTCGGCCATGACGACGCTCCTGATTAAGTTGTTTTGAAGAGTAGATTATGTCGCAGTCAGAAGAGCGTTGTCAACTAAAATGCAATGGGGAGACAAAAAATAAATCTCCCCATTTTTGCGCTTGACTTACTTGGGTTCGACAGGGCCGAATTCGATCTCAAAACCGACCGCATCTCCCGCAACCAGTTGAATGTCTGCGAGAGAAGTAATCGTCTTCACGCCAGCACCCAAGTCGGCATCGCCTGTCACTTTCAACTGCACGTTGCCGACAGCACCATTCGGGAGAATCTCTGCGGACATGCCATCTGCTGAAATGACAAGCTCGCAAGCTTCTGGAATGGACAGCGCGTACGCGGGCAGGCCGTCCAATCGGGCAGGATTGCCATAAGCATCCACAGGGCGTACAACTCGTACTGAGGTTTTTTTATCGACGGGGAGAGTAAACATACCGAATCCTTTCAGGGTTATGATGCGACCTGTTATGGGATCAACCACATCCAGCCAGATCGCGACTGCGGGACGCGGCATACCTATGAGACGTAAAAACCAACTGATGATTGCTTGAATGATTCTCATTTTGTGAGGAACGAACCTTTCGCATCCGTACGGTCGGCCGTGCTCTCGGAGATCGCAGTGTAGCTGTACAATTTTCCTGAAGTCAAGTTTGCTAATCTCACGTAATGATCAGTGACGAGTGTGCTGCTGACGGTCACAGTTTTCAACGCACCACCTGCGGCTTGGTATTCGAGTCTTGTGGTACATGGCACTGATGTCTTCCATGACAGTTGCGCAGTCGTGGCAGTCAGATCCACAACCAATGGGCCTGTGATCGCGATAGCGCTTGTCACCGGCAGAGATGCTGTTATGAACGAGAAATCCGCAGACAGGATGCTGTTGGACCTCACTCGGTAATGATAAAGCTTCGCCGCCTGTAATCCCTGCACTGAAAGTGCGTGCGTCGTAACCTGCGCCGCATCGGTCAGGAAAGTCCCATAAGAAGTTGTCAAGCCATACTCGACGTAGGAATCTGCTGAGATATCCGTTGTCCATGTGATGCTCGCAGTCTTATCGGTTATGTTCTTGGCCGTGATTTGGCTGAGAACGGGGTTTTGTGTAGGAGGGCTCAGAGTTGAAAATGTGAAGTCAGAACTGACAGTCGGTCCCGATGTAACCCGTGCGTGATACAGCGTGCTGGGAGTCAGCCCTGACAGCGGCAATGTGTGGGAAGTTACGGATGCGGCGTCTGTCGCAATTCCCCCATAACTTGTGGACGTTCCATAATCCACTCTTGAATTAGCTGCGAGATCGGTTGTCCATGTGATCGAGGCTTGCGTGGGCGTGATGTTTACGGCAGCGATTTGACTGATGACAGGATTCTGAACCGGAGGCTCGCCCGCGATTGTCGTACTGACTTCATTTGAGAAACCGCTTTCCAATCCTGCTGTGTTGTAGGCAGTCACCACAAAGAAATATGTGCCTGGGGCCAGGTTTTGCACTGTGTACGTGGGAGCAGTAGAAACTCCTGCAGTCTGCGGAGGGGATGCGTACTGACCCGAAATGGTGCCGTAGTAAACCTTGTATCCCGCTAAGTCTGTTTCTGAATTGGGATCCCACGCGAGTTGCACAGAGCCTGACAGGATCAGCACACGCAATGCAGCGAGGAGCCACAATGTTATTTGCATTTTGCAGTACCCAGCGAAAATACCTTTTTCACTTTGCACCAGAATCCGGTTTTCTTGGTGACGGTATTATAAAGCTGTTGGTACAAATCCGCACGTTCTTTCTGGAGGTCTTTTTCCCTTTCGGCAAGTGCGGTAGCCGATTTTTCTATTTCCAGTGCGCGTTCCCAGTTAATCTTTTCCTGTGTGCGCAGCGCTTCTTCCTTAACTCGTGTGTCCGTAAGCAGTTGCAGTCGTGCCTCTTGCGCAACAAGTTTGTACAGAAGTTCGAGAACAATTCTTTTGTCACTTTCCGACAGCGGAGGACTTATATCCTGACAGAAAAGCGCGGATGGCATCATCCAACATATCACCACGAAGGTTACGAATTTTTTCATAATCCTCCTTCAGTTTATTTTGTATGTCCTGCATCGAAGCGTCAACGCTTAACTCGAGCGTGGTGCGCAGCTTTTCGAGATCTCGCCGCTCCAGCACGTTTGATTTGTGATCTGAGATGTTTTGTTTTTCTTGCGCTTGCAGCAGAGCTTCGCGCTGCTTCCACTCCAGGGCTTTTGCTTTCTCGATCTCCGTTGTTGCCGAAATCCTCCCCTGCTGCTCGCCGTTTGACCATTGCCGAGCGCCGTAGCGAAGGATGCACAAGTAACTCACCGACAAAACGACGAGTGCCAAAATCACCCATAAAATCATCTTCCGCACAGGCGCTGGAATCATTAGCCACCATGCAAACATACCTCCCTCCACTATTCGTCTTTGGGGAATGGAATTTTGTTGATCACGAATTTGGTCGCCGCAGGCGCTGCGAATTCCATGATGGACCCAAACAGTCCTGCAATAGCAGGATGAATTGGAATCGCAGAAAAGTACTCGGGAAACAACCACGTCACTTTGTCAATGTACAGTGCGCCGAACAGCCACACCACGAAAATGGTTGTGATCCACGAGATTTTGTCTTCAAACAGTCCGATATCAAACCACTCGTGTGTGCTGAGGAGCACAGGTTTTTTCAGCTTTTTTCCCGTGTGGCACCATTTGGCCCACTTCCAAACAAGTGTGAGAACCGCTGCAGACAAATAAAAAATCCATGCGAATGTTGTAGGTTTCATATGACTCCCCCACGCAATATGTTGGCTAAACGCCCGTATCTATTCGGCAGACTCCGCGCCGCATCGCTATCAAGACATTCCTTTGCGGCAGTTTTCCAATCTTGAATTTTCAATGCAGCAAGCATCTTTTTGAATTTAGACAGACGGGGCATCCCCAAGTTATATCGCATATTCACCAATGCCGCCTGACGAACAACGTCAAGATCGGCGAACCAAGGCAGGGCTCGAACCAAGTCAGCAACACACTGGTTAATCTTGCTGTTGAGCAACCACGCAGCCTCTGCTTTTGTGACACCTTCGAGATTTATGTTGAGTCCGTATCCTATCACCAACGTGTTGCCTGTGTCGGCTGCGGGAAACTGTGAATAACCTTCATCCTCTTTTAGGCTAATGAAAGCAGAATTACGAACGGCATCTATATCTAACATTTGTTTCTCCACAGGTTTTCATGCCATCAACCACTGCAATTTGCGCTTCAGTATGTCGTAAGCCTCGTGCAACATCTGACTGATTCGACACTCTACCACGTTGAGCACTATGCCTATTTCCTTTTCACTCAATTCATCGTAGTAGCGCAGCATGATTACCAATCGTAACTTCTTGGGCAGTCCTAGTATGGCTTGTCTAACGTGGTATATTCGCTCGTTGTGCCACGTGCGCGTGTACGGAGAATGCCCAACTGCCACATATGAGCGGATGTGACTTTCGTTCAATTTCGTGCAGGGACAACCTTCGTGATTGCGACTGCTGCCAGCATTGAGCCAGGACATCTGATGATGGACGCCATCTATCAACGCGCCATTGATCAGAATCTTTGCGTATGCACGAAAGGGAACACCTTTTGACTCGTCGTACTTTTTAGCTGCGTTCATCAATCCAAGAGCAGCAAACTGATTCATGTCGTCAAGCTCATCGTACTGCTTAGTGCGCTTGACGTATGAAGCTGCGAGCATCTTGGCAAGCCCCAGGTTTGAAGTGACGAGTTCTTCGGTGGTCATTTCTGCAATTCCAGATCCCTGATATCCTTCATACGTTTTTCCATTACGATGACCAAATCATTCTTGCGTTTGTCGAGCACCCGGATCTTTGCCATCAGATTAGCGACATCTCGATCTCCCTTATGGCACTCTACACACGACGGTTGACTCAACCACGTTCCATGTTGCAGTTGTCGATAGTAGCCGTTGCGCTCTTCATTGATCCTCAAAATCGTCAGTTCGTCCTGCAAGATGACGAGACGCAGACCGTTGAGGTTTATGCTTTTCTGATTCGATAACATGACGATATCCTGTGTGGTGATGTCATGTGCAATCCAGGTCAACCAAGCCGAGAGCAACCCAATCAGGATCAGGAACACCACAAAGATTTGCCACATCATTCGGGTCTGTCGGTATGCTACAGCATCCACACTTGTGAACGTATCAATCATGGTTTCTTCGCCACCCAATAATAAATGAGCACCAAAATAGCCGGGATCAACCCCGCCAACGCACCCCAAATGCCAGACTTCAACCGCAGCTCCGTACCCAGCATACCAATTGCGGTTTTGATCTCCTGCGTCTTTTCATTGAACTTCTCATTCATATTGGAATGATCTTTCCGCAGTTGGTCACATTGCTCGTTCAACCGTTCTAATTCTTTTAAAACGTACTTGCTCCATTCTGACCAACCATTAGTCTCATCAGCTTTTACCATTGGGAAACTCCGTGGAATCGGGAATGACGATAGCTAAAACAAAAGCATCGTTGTCACAATGACATGAATGTGGTGTGCTGGGCTTCAAAGTAATGCTTTCAGTTGGGTGCAACACTACTATCTCTCCGTCATCTAAATGCACTTCAAAGACTCCAAGTACACAGATGATAATTTCCGTTTGAGGATGGGAATGCCTTGAATGTGTTGTGTTTGCAGCAAAATCTCCGGTTACAATGGAGCATTTTCCTGGTTCATTGTATACCCCAAGCAAATCGCACGAACCCCCGATGGTTGCCAGCGCCATCCTATCACGATTTTTCCACAATACAGTTTCGGATAAAGTACTCAGCTTACCCGTTAAGATCCGCAGTTTTTCCAGATTGGAATTTTCATCCATGAGCGATCTCCAAGTCGGGTAAAGGTAGAGGCGCAAAAGTCGGAACTGATTCCACAACCGCTTCCGTCGCAGGAACCCCCCATAGTTTTTCGGCCATCACCGCGAACAATCCCTCGTCGTGCAAATCGGTCAGGATCTGATTGAGATCGAAAACCGTTTTCCCTTCGCAGTATTTGTCCCAAAGCTCCGGAGTTTCCCTGCGATTGATTCGCCACATTGCAACCGGATGATTACGGTCCAAGCTGCGATGAAATACGCCGTCGGCATCGTACGCGCCAATGGCTACAATGGCCTGAAAATCACCCTCTTCCAAGTCCAAACTGAGCTTGATGACTTTCGGCGCATTGATGGGCAGTCCGGTATACGTGTGGGCCTCCGCGTCTGCGAGCACGGGCACAAAGCCCAGTTGCGCTTCGGTCTTCGTCACAACCCCATCCGCGTCACGAGTCACTTTTTGCAATGTTACCGTAGGTTGAAATGCTGCTTTAACTTCTCCCATCACGACCTCCTGTCTTCTCATCCTGTGTCTTAACCGCAGCTTCTTCTTTGCGCTTTGCGGTGTCACGCTCCACGATTGCATTTGCGAGATCTCTCTGTAACGCGAATAAGCTTATGGCCTGATCCGCGATAATCAATTTCAAATCATCAACTGTGATCATACACTCCTCCTTTAGATCAGTGCCTTCAGTGAAATTAATTGTGCCTCACTTAATGTTGTTGATCCAAGTGTCATTGACGCGCCCTTGAGAACTCCTGCAGTATCTATGCCACCGGATCCGGTGAACTTCCCATTTTCATCAATAACGTATTGACTTCCGGTGATGGCAAATTTATGACCCTTAACGTCGCCGTTGGTGGTCGCAATGTCAGCACTGGCGACCGACACACCTACCGCTAATGTACCTCCAGAAAAGTACGAGGCCGCGGCATATGCTGAATCATGATTATGATTCCCTGCGGCAACGTCCCCAGAACCTGTGCCGGTATTCTTGGCGGCTGCGTCTCCAAGAGTGGGTAATCCAGATAACGAAGAGTAAGCATGCGTATGTCCGATGAGATTCAACACGGATGTCAGTTGAGAAGATGTCATCGCTACAGCATCGATCGTCAATGATGTGTCGCAAGCGAGCGTTCCCGCGATGTCTACGGCTCCACTTGTGGCCGATAGTACGGTGGTTGAGCCCATTTTGAGATAGACATAATCAGAATATCCAGCCGAGCAGATCGATATGCTTTTTGCGCTGAAGATTCCACCAATAGATATGGATGCGTTCGCTGGGGTGAAAACGATTTGACCCCCGCCCGGCTCCGTGAAGGATGCGGCTGTCGTACCTCCGAGCATTAACTTCACACCGTCGTCAGTTGAGCGCACTTCGTAGGCCTTGATGTAACCATCAACACCTATCTGTCCTCTGAGCACGCTGCCACTATCGTAGGATCTCACTCCATATGTGCCGTCGATCTCGACACGAGCACCAGACGCGGCAGAACGTATCTGAAAGTACGAGCCTAGTAATGAAATTCCGGTGTCGGAGAATTGCCCGACCAGCACCGGACCAGTTACGTAGACACGAATTCCGTTCACGGAATCCATTTCTACGCGCCCGCCGCTGGCGGCAGTTCTGATTGTTGCTCCGGTAATCACCATTCCGTCAATGGCAGTTGCTGCGAGTTCAACACTCGAAATCGTCCCAGCGTAGATTTTACTTGCTGTAATCGTATTTGCTGCGATTTCATAAGCGGTGATCGTCCCAGCGGCGATCTTGGCTGCGGTGATTGCCCTGGATTGAATCGCGTCACCGTCCACCTGATTCGGATTCACGGAGCCATCCGCCCCAAGGCCGGTAGCTAAACGAAGGGCCAACGCTTCGTCCATCGGCAGCATACTGAAGCTGTCGATCTCCGATTCATTGTCGTTGTGATCTTCACCCCCCGGCCAGTTCAAAAGAAAGGCTGGTTGGCAATATGCCGTCCCAGTTTTCCATTTGAATGGGGTATCTAAAGTGCCGGATCCAAAATCAGAAGAAGCCTCTCCTTTCAAGTATACGGTAAACTCAACCCATTCGTTAATACCATAGTTTTTAAGATTTAATCCGGCAACCCAATAAAACCAACCTGCGGATATGTTAACTATATCTTTATCATAAATGTAAAACCCCACAAGGTAAGTCTGTGAAGTAGTAGTGGAAGCCGTTCGTCTAACTCTGCCTGTAACGCGATACATTCGGTTTTTGTCTACAGGATAGAGCCCATTCGTGATTGCATAATATGGGCCTGTGGCATGCAAAACCTTTCCGCCATTGACCCCATTCGAAGGGTAGGTTGGTGCATGATCCCTCTGAGGGCAATTATATGCTCGCTCACTTGCTTCTTCGAATGTTTCTACATATGGAGCGGTACTGGGATCAAGGTCGGAAGGTTGAACCGCCATTGGTGCGATAGCCCCAGATACGACTTTCCCCGAAGCAACATCTCCACCGGAAGTCAGGCCGGTATTGGCGCGGTAAAATCCGCTGGACGCTGCCGAAGTCAGGCGTGCATCCGGTACCTCTGTTTGGATGATTCCAGAAGAGCTTAGCCCAGTATATACTGATGTCGTGATGCGTTCTTCAACCGTGTCAATTGTGATGCTGTCAATTTCTAAAGTTGATGTGCCATTTACGGCGGCATGATTTACGGCCACGCAGGGCGCGAAATATGCAACGTCAGTTCCCAAAGGACACGGTGAAAGAGGATCATTATAATTCGACAATTCATAATCCGGCGAACCTGTCGTCCCCTTGAACCATCCGGTATATTCATACCACTGATCTTTCACCATCTCATCGGCCCATAGAAAATTAGCTACGTGCCAACAATAATTAATGAATCCTCCTGTCGAATTAAATACCGACCACCCAACATGCGTGCGCGAATGTTCCGTGACGCCATCTTCGCTGGTTCTTCGCAGTCTTATTCTATACCGATGCAATTTACTGGAATTATACGGAATCCTGTCGGAACTTGCGAGAGTGGATGTCAGTGCAGTAAGAGAAAATACTTTACCTCCAGCTAATCCATGCGTTGGATATGTTGCGCCAAGGGAATCCGCATTCCACCCCGCACCTGCATCTTCCCAATACTCGCTAAAAACACCATTACTTGCACCAGCCGCACCAGTCAAGGATCTAGGAGTTACTCTCCCCGCAACAACATTCCTCGCCAAATCTCCACTGCTATCCAATCCAGAGTTCGCTCTGGCAAACCCACTAGAAGCTGTAGCGGATAGTTTGTGATCGGGAACTTCTCTGGCAACATCACCGCTGGTGGCTAGTCCGACGTATCCACGATTGCCCCCGTCCCTTGCATTGGGGGGCACTCTCACGTAGGAAGATCCGTCAGCATCGACGTAATCCGCACTGATCAAGCGGCCACCCGTAGTCAAACCTGCAGTTGCGCGAGAAAACCCACTGGAGGCGGCTACTGACAGTTTGTGATCAGGGACTTCCCGAGCGACATCTCCAGCAGTTGTAAGACCAGCATTGGCTCGTGCAAACCCTGCGGAGGCTGTTGCAGACAATCTACTGTCTGCTACTTCTTTAGCGACGTACCCGGCAGTGTCCAATCCTCGCGTGGCGCGGGCTGCGCCGTCTCGCACATCAGGATCCACAACCATTCCACTTGACGTGAGCCCCGAGGTTGCGCGATTTACCGCATCTTGCACGACTGCTGAAAGCTGCGTGTCTGAAATCGAAGTCGGAGTGTAGACTTTTGGTGTGTAAGAAGACGCAACTGCTCCCCATGAATGTGTGACTGCGGCTAAGCAAATCACAGTGACCATGTGGCGACCGTTGGTTACAACACTGTGCGCAATGTGTGCGATGAAAAAGTCTTCGTCGTAGAAATGCCCCGTGTTCGAATCCGCGTGAATATGCACACGGTCGCCAACGTCCATGCGTTGAGCTTCCGTCAGTAACTCAGTGCTGGCGTTCGCATCGAAGGTCAACGTGACTCCGACGTGCATGTCTTTTCCCAGCGCCAAAATATGCTGCGCCCACGCACGAGCTTCGGTTTCGGATCCGATGTACTTCGGATTGATGCCGCATATCTTCTCGCCATAAGCTGTAACGCTGGCAGCATCCACTTCCGTAATTGTGTAGCTGTCACGTTGAATCTCATTCGAACCGATGATGCGGAACGAGATCAGCCAACCATTCTGCTCAGAGCTGTTGTTGGTAACTCTACACGCCCAACCATCCATGTATGGAGTTGCAGAAGCAGAACAACTCGCTGTGATATCTAAACCGCTGCCATCTTGCGCGGTGTTGACTTCAAATTCGACTGATACGGTTGCAGCGGCGGCGACCGCGTTTACTGTCATCTTAGGATTGAACTTCGCGGAGAAGTCGAAAGGGTGAGACATCCCCGTGAACTTCTCAAGGTACACGACGCCACTGGCAAATTCCCAAAGAACCCCCCCAGGCTCTGTGTACGTGTCATAGTTTTGAACTGTCACGTTCACAGTATTGATAATCGCACTTTCGGTGTTTATAGGTACTATCGTTGCGTAGCGAAGCGTTCCCGTGGGTGAGTTGGTGTAAGTGGCTTGCACGACAGTGTGTGGAGAACTAAGCATGTGCGCACGATCTTCATAAGCGATCTTACCATCTCTGGTTTCCCGAATCTTTCCGCATTCGAGATCTTCAAGTTCATTCAACGCTGCGCGAACATCGCCCTTCACACGTAAACCATAATTGTCCTGAGAACCCAAGATCCATTTTAGGACTGTGGTTTGTCCGGTATCCAAAGTGTACTTTGATGACGGAACTCCCGCAGCATCGAGAATCAATTGTGCGGCATACCCAGTAGCTACGCTCCCTTGCGCGGGGACGAATGATTGAATCCCTGTGAGCGAAGCCAATAACCCATTCGCAGCCAAGCTCACGCTTTTCTGCGTGGGCAAATCAGAAGCCTGTGGCAGAGGAGTTTCGAGGTAGCCATAAAACATCGTAATCCATGAACCGGAGTCTACTTGCATTCGAATTCGCAGAGGGCGCTTGGCTACCAAATTCCTATAATACGGACCCGATGGGTTGTTGGGAGAGAATCGATTGTCCCAATTCATCAACGTGAACGTGCCCTTGGCTGGGAGCCATCGTCCAGACACAGCGGACACATTATCCGTACCATAATTCCAGTCAGCTTTAAGTACATAAGCAGTGATATTATCATCCCCATTTGGGTCTATGGAACCGTCGTTATTCCAATCGATGCAATATTCGTAATGTGCGAGTGCCATGATTTATGTAGTCCTCGCTATGTAAGGGAACCCGCCGCGTTTGTACCATGCATCCCATGCCGAAATCACAGTCTGCTGCAAATCTTCCGTGCTGTTAATCGTTGACCCCTCCAGATGCAAGTGTACTTCCACAGTAGTTGCCTCTGACGAATTAGATCTACTGCCTGCAGTTGCTCTGAGGTCTTGATTTTCAGGCAAGGTGTCGGGTTCGTTTGTGGTATTGGAAATAACCACAACTGGGAGAGGTTTCGTTGCGCTGGCAGCATCGAGAATCGCATTTGTGATATCGTCTTGGCGTGTTTTGACCGCGCCAGAAATCGTTTGCAATTCAGTGAGCAAGTACCCAGCTTGTGTCTTGATTGTCAAATCAAGAGCGTTGCCGATAGTAGTCAAAGAATCATTCAAGGTTTTCAGCTTGTCTCCGATTTGTGTGTCCAACGAACCTGTGATCTTAGTGAGTTCCGCAATCATCTCTTCTGCCTTGAGGCGAATGCGATCATCCAGTACAGTGCTCAAAGCTGTCAGTGCAAGAGTAACCGCAGTAGAGGTGTTCTTGATGTTCTCTGAAAGACCCGTCCACATGTTGTTAGTGATTTCAACCAGCGCACGCGCAGTTTCCTGCATACGTCCATCAAGACCTGTATTCATGTAATCAATTTCAGTCTGCACTGCTTTGGATGCTTGATACGTAGCTTCCGTAATCGAAGCATTCACGGCGTTCAATGCATTAGTCAATGCTTCTTGAATCCCATCAATTTGTTCGCCGGTCTTGGTTGACAATATTCCAAGCTCGGTGTTGAGTTCAGAGGCCGCAGCGCTCTTGGCAGTGCCTAAGCTCTTGGATACAGCTTCGACCAACACATCGATTGATCCACCTTTAAGCAAGGATTGAATCAATTCGGGAGTGAGTGTTTGCGTTGTGGTGGCCGCCCCTCCCACGCCGGGAATGCCGACAGTTAGACCAGTACCGTACTTGGTGATGAAATCGACCATCTCTTTAGTGATTACGCTGTTCGCGCCGATTTGCTGTTTGTACATCTCCCACTGCGCAGTCGCGCCCGCGATCTTTTCAGATACGTATTGATGCATGTCTGTTCCAAGACGTTGCAACATGTCGTAGGAGTCCCCGCCGAACTTGCCAATCCATGAACGGAGAAGCTGTTCGCGCTGCGCGTCGTTGGTTTCCGCTAAGCGCCACTGTTTCTCAAATGAAGTTTGCAAGCTTAGGCCGAAACTCTGCGCAAATGCCTTAGCCTGCTCGCCTGCCCACAAGAAAGCCTTCCCCGCATCCCCGCCGTACTTGGACGCAAGATCGATGAAGTCTTTGGTTTTTTCTCCTGTCTTCTGGTAAGTATCCAAAGCGATCTTCCAGCGGTTTTCATCTTGCACGACACTGCCGTACTTTTGAAATTTGGAAACGTCCGCGCCCTTTGCGGTAAGCTGTGCCATCATGCCTTCGTCAATGGTGCCTTCAGTCATGAACTTCCCCATTCCGGTTTTGGGGATGTACTGTTGGATGTCAGCACGCAAAGCATCAATGTCACTCTTGAAACTCACAAGCCCAGGCAGCATTTCCGCCTTGTCTAACGCGGAAAGATCGCCATTGAACTGTTTGAAAATCTCGCGCATCTCCGCAAGACCTTTTCCGGTGCTCGTGATGCTCTGAGTCAACTTGTCAAATTTGGCCCGCACTGTTTGCATCGCGGCAAGATTATCCAGTTTGGTGATGTCCCCACCGAGATTCTTGAACTGATCGCGCAAAGCATCTGTGATTATCCCTGTGCGTTGAAACTCGGTGTAGATGTCGTTAAGCGTTTTCTTCATACCGGCAAACTTCGCGAACTGTTCAAACTGACCGATATCGCCGTTAAGTCCGGTAACAGCATCGCGCAAATCTTGAGTAACTTCACCTGTGCGTGCGAACTTTTCCCACACAGTTTCCTGATCCATTGCGAGCGTGTGAAAACTGTTGCGCAAAGCATCCAAACCTTTTTGCGATGCGAGCAACTTTGGAAGCATCTTGGTGGACTCATTCTCGAAGTCATTCAGATTTCCTCCCGCTGCCGTAATGACATCTCGAAATTCTTGAGTCATCTCTCCGGTCTGCATAAAGACCTGTGAGAGTTCCACGAATTGATTTTTCAACTTTGCGAGCTGTGCGAATTCGGTAAACGTGCTCAGATTCCCACCAAGATCCGTGATCTGCTTTGCCAAATTCGCTGTGATTTCGCCGGTGGAATTGAACTTGCTGAAATCATCTCCCGCGATTGACATCATCGCGGATTTGATCCCTTCGAAGCCCGACTTCGCAGACCCCAGTTCGCGCAGGGATTTTCCTAAGTCTGCAAACTCAGATATCTTCTCCGCGCTCACACCCAAATCCGTAAGCGTTTTGCGGAATGCTTCGGTCATTTCTCCGGTCTGCCGAAATGTATTTGAAAGCTCCACGAAAGATGTCTTCAGTTTGGTGAGTCGCGAGAACTCCTCGAACTTGCCGAGGTCTCCACCCAAGTCTGTTATTTTCGCAGCTAACCCTTCAGTGATGTCTCCCAATGAAGTGAATGCCGAGAAATCATCTCCCAGTAATGCATCAAGCGAGGTTTTGATGGAATCAAAACCTGTTTGCATGTCATTCAGGTTTTTGATTGTGGCTTCCGACTCTTTCCATTTCGCGACTGCTTGTTGTGCGCTATACAACTGATCCGCAAACATATCGGATGATGCTGCGACGGCGTCAAGCTGTACTTTGTTCTTCTCAAGAAAATCCGCGAAGTCCTGAGTCATCGTTTTCGAGTCTTTGAACCGTGTAAATAAAGATTCAAAATCGGTGGCTGCTTTCTTAGCAGCGTCCCCTGCCATCAGGAGCTTCTTTTCCCAATCTGGAAGACTCTGATTCAACGCTTGCGAGTCTTTGAACGCGGCCTTGAAGACCTCATCAAGCTTCGTCCAATCGCCTGTGAGCGCTCCGAACTCGTACTCTTTTCTGAAATCAAAAGTCCCCCATGCAGTCTTGACTTCAGAGAGCGAAGCGAGAAATTCTTTTGTTTTCCCTTGTGCAGCGGCCATCGGCCCTAGCACTTCAGCCAACATCTTGGGGCTGGAGGTAATATCTTTACGAATGTTCCACGCGGCACTCTCAGAGATGCCCATGCTGGCAAGAGCATTTTTGAATTCGTCGGAAGCCATATCAACTTTGAAATCCCGCGTGACCTCCATCGAGCCTGCAGTACCGACATCCTTGCCGATGATGATTTTGATGCCTCGGGCAATCACACCTGCAAGGGCTCCAATCGCTGCACCCAGCGGACCTCCCATCGCAAATCCTGCTGCAGCACCTCCACCAATAGTCTCCATCCAGCCAGTGACACCGCTACGTTTTATTCCATCCATAAATGCTGCGATGCCTGCTGCGGCTATTGCTCCTCCGATGGGACCGCCGATACCTTTTTCGCTGAAACCTCCTGCAGGTAAACCGAATGGACCTTTAGCAGCGCCCTGTATCGGCCCCACGAAACCTCCCCAGTCAACACTGCCAGCACCTGTGCCAAAGGCTGGGGCCGCACCCATCGCGCCCAGAAGTGGAGACTGAGTTTCAGTCATGGACATGATATTTTGTGATATGCCCTGAACGCTTTGGGAGACCGTCTTACGGTATACAGATGCAGTACCGCTCGTAGCATCGAAGATACTACGTACAACTTTCTGCAAAGAATCCTGAATTGGCTTGAACACAGACTCCAGGAACATGCGTGTAACCGACTTGCCGAATTCCTTGAAGATATTCAGCAGCATGTCGGACATCTTCTGACCGGAGAAGATGACATCGGAAACACCCTTGCTGAAATCGGTGACGATGGTGGAAACCTGATTCTGCCAGAGTTCTGAAAGCTTGCCGGTCGCCCTGTCGCTGCGTTTGATAATCTCCGTGTTGATCTTTTCGATATCGTCCGGCAACTGCCCGTTCGCGTTGCGTACGGTCTTCAGATACTCTTCCCACACAGGCATGAGCTTTTCGCGCATCGCCTGAGTGCCATTCAACATCTCCGTAACCATCTTGTTGACGGCATCAATGCCCATCTCGCCGTGGATCTTGACTACATCTTGATAGTACTTTGTCCAGAGATCCCAGGCAGCACCTTTGGTGTAATCGTTGGTGGAATTGGTCATCTTATCCAGCATAGTGATCCATGCTGAATCCACATCTTGAAAGCCTGCGGACATGTCCGAAAGTTGTCGCGACAGCATCTGCAAAAGTTGAGGATCGCCGCCTACTTCTACGACTTTGCGCATGGCTTCTGCGTCTGCATTGAGTTCATCTGCTGTTTTCGCGGCAGTTACCCCTAATCTTGCGCACGCATCCGTGTACTCCTTCGTGACCATTGCAAGCGTTGGCATCGTTGCCAACATTGGCGCAGTAGCCGCAGTTTGGGCAGCATCCAAAGCTTGGTACTGTTTCGTTGCTTCTGCCAGTGCTGCTGAAGCGCTACTCCATCCCTTTTCAGTGATCAAAATCGCGGCATTGGCGCGGATAATTTCGGCCGCATGAGGCTTCAACGCTTCGGTAGTCAGCTTCATGATCGCAAGCTGCATATCCGATTCTGCTTTGATTGACGCCTCCAACTCTTTGGTATAAGCCTCCTGTTCTTTGAGACGCGCCGCTGCGTCCGAGGACGATGCAAATGCACCCGCTTGTTTTTGCAGCACCATACTTTCACGCGCCAACCGCACGCCCTCTGCGTTCACAGAATTCAAAGTGTCTTCGTCTTTTGTCATCTGACGCACCAGACCTATGAATTTCTCTTCGTTGGAGGCGCGTTCCTGCTCTGCGAGTGCAAGTCTGTAATTTGCACGTTCTTGGTCAGACAAGATCTGAGTGTGCGCCATCTCAACTTCGGAGGCTTTTACTACCGCTGCAGCGTTTTGCTTAACTGCTGTTTCCATGCTTCCAGTAACACTCGCAACGTGTGCAAGCTTTTTGTTCAATTCATCCAAAGGTGCATACGCATCTTTTGAGGCCAGCATTTCTTGCACAGCCTTCATGTTTTCTTTGGCTTGCTTCAAATCCCCCGCAGCACGGAGATAATTAGACTTGTACGCCGGACCCGCAGCAGCTTTCTCAGCTTCAGCCATGTCACTTTGTGCTTTGGTTAATTGCCTTG